>Ga0272441_10011438_pt1 | contig 13169 bp, 9 predicted proteins | sample SSMProp6N_FD_193582 | JGI IMG/M metagenome (GOLD analysis project Ga0272441, IMG submission 193582) | Marine sediment archaeal communities from Little Sippewissett salt marsh, Falmouth, MA, United States - SSM-Prop-6N | ecosystem: Environmental > Aquatic > Marine > Wetlands > Sediment ... | reverse complement strand
AAATAGGATTGCCGCACCTCCGCGGCGAACGAGCGGTCGAGCACCACGTGTGTTTTCGCGCCGAGCTCGCTCCATACGCTGCGTACCCAGCACTCATGCGCATATTTGAGCCGCACATTGTTGCCCCATGTGTCGGTCGGCTCGCGGCTGATCTTCAGGTACTCGATCCCGCCGCGCTTCACCCAGGTCCGTCGGTACACGCGCGGGTTCATGGCGGGGTTGTACGTGTAGTGCAGGGGTCGGCCCAGCGTCACCGTGTTGCCGGCCACCGACTGGACGGGCAGCATCTGCCCGGTATGGTTGTCCTGCCAGCTGCCGTAGGCCAGTTCCTGCGCGTTCGGGTCGAAAACCGCCGGATCGTTGTCCTGCTCCATTTCGAGCACGTCGCCGGCCGCGATGCCGGATGCGTCGGCCAGCTCGAGCACGGTCGAGCCGCGTGCCAGCCCGCCCGTGACGGCAATCGCGGCGCCCGAGGCGCTGCCCTGCAAGACAATCAGATCCCCGCCCCCGACCGAAAACGCGAGCATGCTCCGGGCCGCACCCTCACCACGAAGAACGATGCCCTTGTCGATGATGAGCTCGTCGGTCAGCCGGTAGGTGCCTTGCGGGATCAGCACGGCCGTGCCGGCCGGTGCCGCGGCAATCGCGGCCAGGAACGCTGCTGTGTCGTCGGCGGTCCCGTCGCCGGCCGCGCCGTGATCGCGCACGCTCGCGCCGACCGGATAGTCCGGGATCCCGCCGGCAATGCCGGGCGTCCAGTCGACGCGGCGTTCCTCGGGAATGACCGGGTCTGCCGCTGACCCGCTGACCAGCGGGTGCGGGTAGGTGTAGGGCGTGTAGTCCGGCTCCGTGAAACCGGGAAGCAGCGCGTCGGTCGGATGCGAGATCGAGGGGTCAGGCGCGCGCAGAAAATAGTCACGATCCTCCTGGATGTTGAGGACACCGAAGGGCTCGCCTTCCGCAATGCGAACGCCCGGGAACAACACGTTCTGGACCTCGTTGCTCCAGATCCACCAGAAATGGATCTGGTCATAGCCGGGGTACTTGCCGTGCGTGCCCGATGTGCTCGTTATGGGGATCGGTGCGCCGCCGCTGTGCACCTCTACTTCGTAGAACGTGACATCGAACTGTGAGGTGGTTTCGATCGTCAGATGGTCGCCGGACACGCCGCCAACATCGAGCTCAAGCCAAGCGCCGGCAGGGCCGACGAGCCCGCTGTACACTTCCGCAGCACCGACGCAGACCTTGATGGTGCGCTCGGAAGAACTGCCCGCGACACCCGCGGAACGGTTGTAGATACGCACCTTTTCGACCGCTTTCGAGCCACTCCAGTTCAACCGACAGCTGCCCGGCACGTCCCCCGGCGAACCCGCGTATGCATCGCCGTCCATGATCTTGGTCCAGGTGGCCGGATCGCCGTCCACCAGCTCGTCGACGTGCCAGGGCCCGTTCGCTGCCGTCGTCTCCACCGTACGCCTGCCGTGTACGAACTGATACGTGTAGCGCGGGTCGACCAGCGTGTTGTTGAAGAAAACGCCGCCCCCGTTGCGAGGCCGCAAGACCGTGGTCGCGTGCTCAAAGCCCGGCGGGTGCGTGAACGTGTTGCCGTACACTTCCATGCATCGGCCGCCGTGGTATTGCGGCACGCCGTGTTCGTCATTGACGGTCCCGCTCAACTCATGCGAGTCAATGATGCTGGCGGTGCCCCAGGATGAACAGTGATTGTGGCGAAACACCGCCGTGCCCCCGCCGAACAGCGCAATGTGATGCCCGATGTCCTCGAACACGCAGTCTTCGATGAAAACGTTCTGCTTCTTACCAAGGAACGCGAGGTAATCCTGGTTGCCGTTCGGCCACAGACAGGGCCCGATGTACAGACCGTAGGTGCTCGACCCATGTGCCTTGAATCGGCAATGGTCGAACACGCCGTAGGGTCGCGGCTGATAGGAGAACGTGGATCTGACGAATATGATGTAGGCCGAATTCTTGATGGTCACGAACTCGCAGTGATCGACCCTGAACCCTTCGATGCTGCGAATGTTCAACGCCGTGCCGCGGCTGGACGCGTCGGCCCGGAACGAGATGCCCGAGATTCGCATGGGGCTGAAATCCCAGTCGGTCTCCTGCTCGTCGTAGTCATTGTACGTGATCAGTTTGTTGTTGTGGCTCCAGCGGATGATCGTCCGGTTCGTGCCCTGCCCGATCAGGTTGATGCCGCCCAGCGCGCGGACCGGCGGGCTGTTCGACCAGTGCGCGTCGCCCGCGGGCAGGTAGACCGTGCCGTGACCGGCCGGCGCGTTTGTGCGTACGTCCCAGACCGCCGCGTTCACAGCCGCATGCGATAGACTCGGCGCGTGAACCGTGTACTCCGCCGCCGCGGACCGGCCGAACACAAGAGGGATTGCCACGGCAAGCGTGGCCGCTGTCACTGTCCTTCGTCTCACGGGCTTCTCCTTCGACTGAATAGCGTCCCCGACCGACGAGCGTGCAGCCGCACTCTGGGACCCGGTCAAGGGAGATTATCGGCTCGGATGTAACCAATACGTGGCTGTTCTGGGATGATCGAATGTCCTTTCCGGGCCAGCCCTGGTCTCGATGTATATGTCGCGTTTTGTGCAAACCGGACGCCCGTTCAGCGTCGCGTTCATCGCCGGGCATGCGCCTCCTGTTCGAGCCGTCGTTTCAGCGCGCGATAGGCGGGCTTGGGCCGGCCCTGATCGTCGATGATCAGCGGCTGGTCGTAGCCCGGGAAGTAGCGTTGGATCCAGGAATGCTTGTCCGTGAAGCCCCAGAGCGCGAACCCTCCACAGGCGGGTTGTTTCAGGCAGCGATCGAGCACGTCGCGATAGACCTCGGCCTGGCGCGCGAGCGCCGGGCCCGTAACGGGCTGCCGCAACCTCACGTCCATCTGCGTGACCTGCACGGTCAAGCCGAGCGCGGCGAACCGGGCCATGTTCCGTGCGAAGTACGACAGGTCCGCGTCCTGCGGCCGAATGTGCATATGGAACCCGACCCCATCGATAGGCACGCCCCGCTTCACGAGGTCGCGGACAAGCGCGTAGACCGCCTCGCCTGACTCGACACCGGTACGAGCCATGTCGTTCTCGTTGTAGATCAGGTGCGCGTCGGGATCCGCTTCGCGTGCGAACCGGAACGCCAACTCGATGTACTCGGGCCCGATGGTCTTCAGCCACACTGACGCGTAGAGCGTGCCGTCCCATTCCACCGCGCGGTTCACCACATCCCACAGTGCGATGCGCCCTTTGTACCGGCCGACGACCGTATGGATGTGCTCGCGCATGATCTCGATCAGCTCGGCCCGCCCGAACCCGCCGTTCTTGAGCCAGTCCGGATTCTGCCAGCGCATGACCAGCGCGTGCCCATGCACGCGCATGCCGTTCGCTTCCGCGAACGCGACAATGTTGTCTGTTTCGCTGAACTCGTAGCGGTCCCGTCCCGGATGGATGTTCTGCCATTTCTGCGCGTTCTCCGGCGTGAGCGTGTTGAACTCACGCGCGAGCGTTGCGCGATAGTCAGGATCACGCGCCAGCCGGTTGTAGTCGACCGCGCAGCCGAGCCGGATGCCGAGCCGCTCGGCCGCCTCGCGCAGCCCGCCGGTACTCGGCAGGGCTTCCCACGAGTGCGTTGTCGGTATGGGCTTCGGGCTCAGCGGGCGTCCCTCCCGCGCCTCCGCGTAGTGTCCGGCCCTCACCAGTACGGAGCGTTCGTCGCTCTTGCGCGCGAGCGAGACGGTACCGGCCAGCACGTCGAGCCGCGTGCTGCGAGGTTCGACCGCCAGTCTGAGCCGCGTCCCGACGACCTTGGCCACGGCGTTCGGCGTCGTGAACACCATGGGCCTGTCCGCGGGCTGCCGCGCGATCGTTGCCTCGCACTGCCCTCTGCTCAGGTCTACGCGCTTGCCGGCCTGCTCGCACAGGCGCAGCGTGCTGTCCGGCCCGATCACGATCTCGGTCTGCTCGCCCGCATAGCGGAGCACGGCTTGCGCACGGGGGCCGGTCCAGATCTCGTCGTCTTCGCGCAACACCGCGTCTTGCCCGGCCCGCAGCGACACGGTGCCGCGCCGGATCCGCACCTCCGCGCTCGACGAAAGACGCGCGTAGGCCGGCGGCTCCGCTGCACGCCGCGCGCGGCTGTAGAGCCAACCGCCGAGCCCGAGAGCCAGCGCGAGCGATGCGGCCACGGCCAGCGGAAGCCGCCAGGTGCGAGGACGTTGGCCGCGCGTCGCGGATGCCGGCCGTTGCGCGATGCGGACAAACGCGCCCGCCGCGTTCGGGCCCGGTGCCGTGCGCAGCATCTCGTGCACGGTGTGCGCGGCGAAGTCGCGGGCCTCGTAGCTCTCCGCGAGCAGCATCGACAGGTCCAACTCCGCGGCGAAGAACCGTGCGACACGCGGGTCGGCAGCGAGTGCCGCGCACAACTCGGTTCTGCCCGCCGGTTCGAGGCTGCCCTCCAGGTAACGCGCGACAAGGTCACAGACTGTCCGGCTCGGTTCGTTCATTCGGCCAGCCCCCCGGACAACGGTTCCTGCTGCAGGCACGTACGCAACCGGCCACGGATCCGGACCAGCGCCATTCTTACGGCGTCCGCAGTGGAGGCCACCTCCTGCGCAATCTGGCGGGAGCGCAGCCCGAGATGGTAGCGCAGCCGCAACAGCGTGCGGCCGCGCTCGGACAGCTTGGCGAGGCAATGGTCAAGTCGCTCGAGCGCACGCTCCGGGAACAGCTCCGGCGGCTGGTCCGCGAGCTGCTCCATGTACTCGGCGAGTGCGTCGCGCTTCAACCTGCGGTCCCTGATCGCGACGCGCCACGCCCTGCGGCAGACATTGCGCGTGATGCCCGCCAGCCACGCACGCACGTCGCGGGTCGGATCGAACGTGTCGGCCTTGCGCATCGCGATCAGAAACGCCTCGTGCGCAAGGTCGTCGGCCTGCGACGGGTCCGGCGCCAGCTTGTTGGCAATGCTGCGCACGTACAGATGGTGCGCCTCCACGAACCGCCGCACGGCGGACCTGGCCGCCTGATCACGCTGACTGCCGGGCATCGGATTCCTCCTTACTCCCCTATTCGCACAAGTCCGGGATTGTAACAGGATTTTTCCTATCAACCCACACAGGCCTTGCACACGCCCGCGCCTCGCAGGTAAGGCCGGCTGTCGAAAAGGCTTACGATAAGGCTGGCGATAAGGCTCAGGACAACGTATTTTCTGAGGATTTGCGACAAAGTCTGCGCAAACGAGGAGGGTTCAAGCGATGCCGTTGCCCGGGTTGCGGTTCGAGCGGACGCCCCGCTGTTTGCGGGTGTGGACCCGCTATTGGCAAGTCGAGCATGATGCCGGCCAAGGCTGGTGCGTGAATTCGATCGCGGTGCGGAACGGGCGGAACACGAACCTGCTGAGAGGCCCGATCAGCTCTTCGTTCTGCCGGTACCGCACGCGCGTGCCGGACTGCCCGGAATTCTCCGACCGGTTCGACCGCACGGCCCGGCTCAAAATCGTCTCGCGCTCGCGGCAGAAGCTCTGCGTGCGCGTTACCGGGCGGCTCGCGGACCGGCGCGGCAGGTGCGCGCCGGTCCGCTACGAGACCGTCTACACCTATCACTGTTACGGCGCGCTCAGCACGACACGCCGCTTCTTTGCCGACGGCATTCGCGGGATCAACCGGATCAGTGTCGGCAGCATGCAGCTTGCGGGGCATCTGGCGGAATACGCGATCCGCGAATCGTACGACGATTGGCTGGCCCTGCCACGCCGGATCTGGTGCACCGACTACGGGGTAAGCTTCGCGCGCTGGGAGCGGGTCAACAAGAGCGCGCAGGTCGTGTTCAACCGCTATTCGATTCCCACCTACCTCTGCTTCTTCGAGCGGGACGTGGAAGGCATCGACGTGTTTCCGGGCTCGCAGGCGCACCAGTGGCAGATCCGTTCGAACGGCACGGACCTGTGTTCGCGCACCGCGCTGACTTACGATGCGGGCGCGGATTCCATGACCTTGTCGATCGACCCGCTCTTCGAGACACTCGGCCGCGAGCCGGCCGCGCTGGACGGGGAGTTTGAGTTCACGACGCTGATCGGTCTGCCGCACAAACCGAAACGGCTCTCGACGGGGATGTTCCATGTCGGGATCCGGAGCCGCGCATGGCCGTCAACCGCGCGGATCAGAAAGTGGGCGAAGGCGGGTGTGAATCTTGTCCGACTGCACGACGACGGGTTCCATCCGGACTCGTTCTGGAAGGACGGCAGCTATCCGCCGTACGACGCGAAGAACATGCGTGAGATGGACCGCGTAATCCGCGACGCGCACCGGAACGGGATGCGGATCATCCCGTATTTCTCGCTGCTCGAGCTGCACAAGGACACGCCCGAATTCCAGGCGAACGCGCGCGACTGGCACAAGATCTTCGAGGGCAGCGACGCGTTCCTGTTCACGCAGGCGCAGGGCAAAGGGTTCGGCGCGCTCATGTGCCTGCAGTCCGGCTGGGCGGACTGCCTGAAGACGCAAATCCAGCGCGTGCTCGAGCGCCACGAATTCGATGGGGTCTACTTCGATTGGTGCTATGGCCCGATGGTCTGCGACCATCCGGGCCACGCGGCGGGCCGGCACACGATGATCGAGCAGATGCTCGAGGTGCTGTACTGGACGCGCAGGCATATCGGGCCGGACCGGATCATGATGATCCACCAGTCGCCGTGCGCGTTGATCCCGGCAGAGAACCTGGCGGACGCAGTCGTGACCATGGAGGAACTGCCCGGCGACGACTATTTCCTGACCGCGCTGCCCCACCCCTCGCAGCTCTCGCCGCACGCCCGGTTCATCGGGATCGCCGAACGCCAGATCTGCCCCGCTATCACGGGCCAGCGGACATGGACCGGCAAGCCGATCAAGAAGAACCTGGCCCAGGCGTTCCTGGTGCGCTGCGCGCTGAACAACGTGTTCCCGTACGGGCATCCCGCGGGGCTTGCCCCGTATTTCGCGATCCGCAGGACTCTGTCTGCGTACCGGTTCTTCGATTCGGCAAGCGCGCCGGTCGGTACGGACAACCCGAACGTGCCGGCGGTCTTCTACAATGGCAAGCAGGACAGCCTGATCGTGTTGGGCAATCTCACGGGCAAACGCGCGTCGTGCGTCGTGAAGGCCGGGCCGGGCCGGGAAAAGGTGGTGCCCGACGATGCGCGCATCGTGCAGCTCCTGCCGGAGCGCGGACGCGCGTGCACGGCAGCTGCGCTGCGGGCCGGGCTGCGCGTGAGCTTGGCGGCTCACGAGCTCCGGGTCTACCGGTGCGGGTAAAAACTGTGCCGCTTTTCTTCTTTCCTCGCAACGTTTTTCCTGCTGCAATGTGCACAATAACGCAACGCCCACGCAAAGAGGTGGAGAAGACGATGACGAAAAACGACTCTTCAACAGCGCCCAACGCCGACGGAATGCCGGACCTTACGCCACCGGAACAGCCGGCCCGGTTGAACCTCTGTCTGCAATGGCGCGCGATTCCCGGCGAGGAAATGAATGAAAAACTGGATTTCCTGGAATCGCACGGGTTCGCGGCCGTCGAGATACCGAGCGGCGACTGGCTGTTCGAGAACGGCGCGGCCCTGAAACAGGCGATGGCGGCCCGCGACCTGTTCATTGCGACCGCATGCGGACCGAGCGATTTCTCGTATGTCGAGCCGGAGAAACGCGAGGCGGAAGTCGAGAAATTCCTGCCGCAACTCGAGGCGCTCGGCGACCTGAACGCCGTCGGCCTGATCCTTTGCCCCGCGCGCAGCAAGCCGGGTCTGCCGTTCCCGGAGCTGCGCGAAGATTTTGTGGATAGCACGGGCAAGCGGCTTGCGGAACATGCGGCCGAACACGGCACGCGCATTGTGCTCGAGCCCCTGCAGCGGCGCGAGACGCAGTTCCTGCGGCAGGTCGCCGACGGCGCAGCGATCGCCAGGGATATCGGGCCCGGCTGTTCGGTCATGGGCGACTTCTGGCACATGAGCAAGGAAGAAACAAGCTTCATGGGCGCGTTCCTCAGCGCCGGCAAACTGCTCGCGCACGTGCATATCGCGTCGCTCAAGAACCGGAAGGTGCCCGGCACCGACGGCCCGGCCGACGACTACGTGGACGGGTTCCAGGGACTCAAGCTGATCGGCTACTCCGGCGCCGTAAGTTTCGAGGGCGGCTTCCCGGAAGGCGCGGACAAGAAGCAGTTGATCCTCGAGATGGCCAAGCTGCTGCGCGAGCAGTGGGCCATGGCATGACCATGTGTCAGGCATAAGGGAAACACTTCGTTCATGGACTGGTTCGTCGGACTCCATCCGGTCGTGCAGGCGCTGCTCGCCACCTGTTTCACGTGGGGCGTCACCGCGCTCGGCGCGGCGCTCGTGTTCTTCTTCAAGTCGATCAACCGCAAGATGCTCGACGGCATGCTCGGTTTCGCGGCCGGCGTAATGATCGCCGCGAGTTTCTGGTCGCTGCTCGCGCCGGCGATCGAGATGGTGGAGGCCGAAGGCGGGATCCCGTGGCTTGCGCCGCTGGTCGGGTTCCTGGCGGGCGGCGCGTTTCTGTGGGTGGTCGACAAGCTGCTGCCGCACCTGCATCTCGGTCTTCCGTTGGAGGAGGCGGAAGGCGTGAAGACCGGCTGGCAGCGCAGCGTGCTGCTGGTGCTCGCGATCACGCTGCACAATATCCCCGAAGGCCTCGCCGTCGGCGTCGCGTTCGGTGCGCTGGCCCACAGCCTGCCGGCAGCTTCGCTGGGTGCGGCCATGGCGCTGGCGCTCGGGATCGGGATCCAGAATTTTCCGGAAGGCACGGCCGTCTCGGTCCCCTTGCGGCGCGAGGGGTTCGGCCGGTTCCGGGCCTTCTGGTACGGGCAGTTGTCCGGCGTTGTGGAGCCGGTGGCGGGCGTGTGCGGGGCGGCCGCGGTGATGTTCATCAAGCCGATCCTGCCGTACGCGCTCGCGTTTGCGGCCGGGGCTATGATCTACGTGGTTGTCGAGGAACTCATTCCGGAATCTCAGGCGGAAAAGAATACGGACGTCGCGACCGTCGGCGCGATGCTCGGGTTCGCCGTGATGATGACACTCGACGTCGCGCTCGGGTGACGGAGGGGATGCGATCGGCACGCGCGAGGCGAGGCACTCGCGTGAGTGATCGTCTCTTGCCCGCAGCCAGGAATGGCTGCGGTACTGCCAAGGCACGGAGGCACGCGCCCTTATGGACGGGGGCATGCCGGGTCAGATTTCCACACCCCAGAACGTGCGGAGCAGGAACCCGAGCACGAAGCTCAAAGCGGCAATACCCAGGCTGAGCCCGGCCATCTCCGCGAATCGTTTCGCGAACGACAGGCCTTTGGCCACGGAAATATAGTAGTTGAAACAAGCGATGATCAGAATTGCCACGGCCAGTGTACAGCCGAGCGCCGTCCAGAAACTGGCCAGCACGAGGTACGGCAAGATCAGGAACACGACCGTGAAGACGTAGGCAATCCCTGTATGGACCGCCGCTTTCAGCGGGTTCTGGCCCGTTGTCGCCTCGGCTTTTGTCGAGAGATATTCCGAGGCCGCCATCGAGAGCGCCGCCGCGATCCCGGTGATCGTGCCGGTCAATGCGATCAGTTTCGTGTTCTGCAGGGCCAGGGTCAGGCCGGCCAGCGCACCGGTCAGCTCGACCAGCGCATCGTTCAAGCCCAGCACAACGGAGCCGACATACCGGAGCCGTTCCTCATCGAGCATGCCGATCAGTTGGTTCTCGTGCTCGACCTCGTCGCGGATGATGGCTTCGGCCGAGCTGACCTCGGCGGGCAGCGTGCTGTACAGTTGCTGCGCGCCCGCCTCGCCGCGCTCCATCAGCTTGATCCCAAACGTGAACCCCAGGATTCTGCTGATCCAGTAGTATTTGAGGACCGTCGCACGGCGCGGCGCCACATCCTCACCCGTCAGAGTCTTCCACTGCTCATAGTGGCGCTTCTCGTCGTCTGCGATGTTCTCCAGTATGCGCCGGTTCTCGGGATCGTTCTGAATAGACGCCAGCCGGCGGTAGATTCGTTCTTCGGTAATCTCGCTGCGCTGGTAGGTCAGAAGCTGTTGCCGGAGCTGTTCCGAAAGCGCCATCTGAGGCTACCCCTGTTTCTCGATCTCCTCTTCGACCTCTTCGGCGCCTTCCTTGTAGAATTTCTGCTCGTCGGGCGCAAGCTGATGCAGGAGCCGGAGAAACTCGCCGGCATGCACGCGCTCCTCGTCGGCGATGTCTTTCAGGACCTCAACGGCAAGCTTGTTGTCCGTCGACTCCGCAAGCTGCATGTACAGTTGGATGGCTTCATACTCCGCGGAGACCATGAAACGAATCGCCCGGATCAGCTCGGCGTCCGTCAATTTCCTGTCGTTTGCCTGCCCGGAAAAGGGCGAACCAAACTCCGGCATTGTACTCCTCCTCCCTTTGTTGTGGCGGGAATGCTACGAGTTAACCTGCGTCATGGGCTGGTCACAGCAGACCAGCTCGCCGCCGCCGACTTCTTTGACCTCCACGACGTTCCCGCAAACCTCGCAGCGCCAGACCTCTCCGACCTTCTCGACCGATGCCATGCGAAACCTCCTTTATGATGGGACAGCAGAGTCGGTCGTTCGCACGCTGCTGTCAACAGAAAATTGTGCGCACGCAGGCGTTGCGACAGGTTGATGCGCCAACCTGCAGAAATCTGCGGGTGTTGACCACAATATCCTGTTCTCTGTTGGCGTTCGCCCGAGAAAGGATGTAACCTTTTTCCGGCACCGGCCACTGTTACTATGAGAATTGAATCATGGCACGCATCCGGGAGGGATTGGCACATGCAGAAAGCACAGGTATTCGCTCTGGTTCTCATCGGCATGCTCTTCGTGAGTCCGACGGCCGGGCGCGGCGCGGACCCGACGGAGCCCACGGGCCCCACGCTCTATGACGGCACGATCCCGCCGAAACTGGCCGGTCGCACGCGGAACCTGCGCTTGACACCCGTGCACCCGACATTGACGAAATTAACGGTCACCGCCACGCTGGCGACCGACGACATCGAGACGCGCAAGACCAAGCGAACCCATATCCGGACGGATGCCAGAAGCACACGCTCGCTGCTGAGGCTCAACATCAATGCCGGCCGGATCAAGGATCTGCGGACCGTTACGCTCTTTGTCAAGTACTACGGCCGGCCGCTGACCGGGACGCGGTCGGATCCCGTCGAGCTGGGCATGGAACGCATCTCGCTCAAGAGCCTGGCCGCGGGCAAGCGCAGCATCGTGCTCGACACCGCGGGCGTCGTCACGATCAAGGCGGAAATCGCGCACAGATACCGATTCAATGCCGGCGAAGACACCTACGGCAAGGAATTCGTCGGGGTCGTCATCAGTGCGTTCGATCAGAACCGACAGCCCCTCTACCTGGCCGTCTCCTCGCCTTCACTCAAGGAACTGGCCGACAAGACGATGCCCGAACAGCCCGAAGACTTGCCCCCGCAACGCGGGCCGCTCGGCCGCCGGCCGCGTCGGCGGTTCTAGCCCGGAATGGCGCCAGCCCCTAATCCGTAAATAAGGAATCGCGTTTTCCCCGCAAAGGGCGAAGTTCACTCCGAAACGGCTGGGTTTCGAAGGATGCGAAAAAACACCCAAAAGGTGAAGAAAAGCATTGACGGCGCGGTGTCTGTATGCAATAATGTCACATCATGACAAAGAAGAGAGATCGAGCCAGTCAGATCCGCCAACGCCTCAGCCAGATTTCCACGGAGATGGCCGGAGAGGTGCGGCGAGTCGTGCATGTGCGCGAGACGCTGCGTGGCTACGTGTATCACTCCCGACGCCGTTGTGGTAAACCCTCCTGCCGATGTGCACGCGGAGAGTTGCACGAGGCTTGGGTGGTGGCCACCAAAGTCGGGGGCAAGCAAACAACCCGGAGCCTCGGCGGCAGGCAACGGGACCGAGTCGAGCGGCTGTGCGAGAACTACCGGCAGTTCCGTCAGGCTGAGTCGGCGATGCGCCGGCTTTGTAGGGAGGCCACGGAGTTGACACGTGAACTTGGAAGTCTGATTTGCGAAGATCCCTTCAAGGAGAAGGCCAAGCGATGAAGCGCGATCGGATCCGCAAGAGTAGTCTGGAGTCCTGGCAGATGGATGCCGAACAGCTCGATGAAGGGGTCACCGCCTACGGCGGGCTGCCGATGGTGGTAGAGACTTGGTACGGGTTGCAGCTGCATAAGGCGTGCGAGCGGCACGTGAAGCTGCGGCAGCGGCAGAAAGGGTTGAGTGATGCACAGTGGGCCGAAGTGGTCACGATGCTTCTGATGGCGGGTGGACGGTCCGTGGAAGACATCGAAAGCCTCAAGGCCGATACAGGGCTGTGTCGCCTATGGTCGATCATTCAACAGGCCAGTCCACGTTCGATGCTCAATTACCTGCATCGGTTCCATGACCCTGAGCAGCCGGCCTCACGACAGGGCAAGGCGCGAATCGGCAGGGAAAGCAAAGGGCTCCGGGGGTTGATGAAGGTCAACGGTGAGTTGATCGCTCACATTCAGCGCCAGGCTCCCGAGCAACAGGCCACGATCGATATCGATGCGTCTATTCACGAATCGCACAAGAAGGAAGCACTGTGGACGTATGATGGGGTACGAGGCTACCAACCAGTGATTGCCTATTGGGCTGAACAAGGCCTGATCCTGGCCGATCAGTTCCGTGATGGCAACGTACCGGCGGCAATGGGCAACCGCGGCGTTGTGCGTGCGGCACTCTCCGCGCTGCCCGAGGGGGTAGAACGACGTTATGTACGCGGCGACAGTGCGCTTTATGAGCAGAAGTTGCTGCGTGAACTCGACGCCGATGGCATTGCCTTTGCGATCAGCGCTGACGTGAGCAAAGAGCTTCGCGAAGCGATGCGGGTGTTGCCCGAAAGGGACTGGAAGCCCTACCTCAACACACAGCCCGGTAAGCCTGAGAAGCTAACCGATAAGCAATGGGCTGAGGTTCCCTTCGTGCCCGAGGAACGCAGTCCGAAGAAAGATGCGAAGCCCTTCCGTTATGTGGGCATCCGCATTCCACGCTCAGAACCCGATCTGTTTGAAGGGCCGTACATGTACTTTGCGGTGGTCACCAACCGATGGAAGATGCACGGCAACGAGTTGCTGAACTGGTCTCGGCAGCGGTGCGGGACCG
>Ga0272441_10011437_pt1 | contig 13169 bp, 11 predicted proteins | sample SSMProp6N_FD_193582 | JGI IMG/M metagenome (GOLD analysis project Ga0272441, IMG submission 193582) | Marine sediment archaeal communities from Little Sippewissett salt marsh, Falmouth, MA, United States - SSM-Prop-6N | ecosystem: Environmental > Aquatic > Marine > Wetlands > Sediment ... | reverse complement strand
GTGAAAATTTTCGATACGGATGAACACCCCCGCAAAGACGCAAGTCTTGAAACACTGGGAAAATTAAGATCTGCATTTAAAGAGGGTGGTGTTGTGACTGCGGGCAACGCATCAGGGGTAAACGACGCAGCAGCAGCAGCTGTCATTATGTCCAAAAACAAGGCCGAAGAAATGGGAGTAAAACCGCTGATGAAACTCCTGGGGGTTTGCAGCGAAGGCGTAGATCCCAAGGTAATGGGCCTTGGACCGGCAGTGTCCATTCCCAAATGCCTCATCCAGGCAGACATGCGCTTTGAGGATGTTGACTACTGGGAAATCAACGAGGCTTTTGCATCGCAATTCCTGGGTGTCGGCAGGATGCTTGAAGAAGATTTTGACATCCGCCTCGATCTTGAAAAGGTGAATCGTAACGGCTCCGGTATTGCATTAGGCCATCCCATCGGTTGTACAGCCCTACGCATTGTTGTATCGCTCTATTATGAAATGTTAAAAATGGACGTAGCTGTTGGTGGTGCCTCAATGTGTGTTGGCAGCGGACCTAGCATGGCATCATTGTGGACCAGAGAAGTGTAGTCTAAAAGCCAAAAAAAACCATAGCTCGCAAGAGAAAAGGAGTTAGGCATGGATGATGATATCCTGAAACAGGCATTTTACCATGGGTTCGAATTTGAGAAAAATTATCATGGCTGTGCACAATGTGTGGTCGGGGCGGTATACGAATTGCTTCCGGAAATGCGTAATGAGGATATCTTCCGTTCGGCCAGCGGCCTGGCTGCCGGGACCGGATTGAGCACAATTGGACAGTGTGGAGCCCTCTCCGGAGCAGTCATGGTCCTCGGACAGCTTTATGGACGTGAGCTTGGTGAAATTGATGATCCCGACGGAAAAAGGTTTGACACATATAGGCTTGCAGAAAAAATGGTTCATAAATTTCTTAAGGAATATGAGACCGTATTATGTGGAGAAATCCAGAAGAAAATCATGGGAAGATCGTTTTATCTGTTCGATCCCAAACAGTTTGAAGCTTTTGAAGAAGCGGGTGGGCATAATGATAGATGCCCCTCAGTAGTGGGGAATGCCACCCGCTGGGTTATTGAAATGATTAACGAGGTGAAAAACAAGAAATAAAATGTATTTTATGCGGTTGTTCTATTAGCTAAATTGACTGTTTTGCTTCGTAAACATTGAAATATTCCGCATGAAGAAGAAAAACATATCAACACTATTAAGGATCAGAACGGGGGATATATGTTCAATAAAATCTTATATCCGACAGATTTTTCTGAAGTTGCAGGAAAAGTTATCAGAAAGGCAAAGCGACCGGTTCTGGTAGTGATGAGATAATCAATTCTGTAAGCTATAAAAATCCAACACTATATAAAACCGCATGGATTTTGAGGTATTACGAGTTAACAAAAGCCTTTCAGAAAGACTTATTAATGTAAAAACCGTCATCAAAATACTATGTGCATCAACCGGTTAGAACGTTAAAAAAACAGAGGCAAACTTGATCTAAAACACGATAGATGTTGCTGTAGAGAATATGCATATATATTACACAAGCTAGATGAAGATATATGAATTAACAGGTTCGTATCCAAGACTCGGAAAACAAAATAGAGATGGTCATGTTCGAACCTTTTTCAAGGAAAAATAAAAAAGGAATGAATTTTCAAATGGAGGAGAAAACATGAGTGTATCTTCAGATCTGACAGCCTTAACTCGTAAACTTATATCCTTTAACACCATCAATCCACCCGGTCGGGAACGAGAGTGCGCACATTATATTTCAAATCTTCTGGAAAACGGTGGTTTCAAAGTTAGTCTGTTTGAATTTGAGGATACAAGGACAAGCCTTGTTGCCCGATCTGGCAACGAGGGCGAGTTGCCAATCTGTTTCACCGGGCATATCGACACGGTTCCCCTGGGAGAAACACAGTGGCATGCAGATCCGTTCAAAGGTGAAACCGATGGTGACAAGATCTACGGCAGAGGGTCCGCTGATATGAAGGGCGGCGTCGCTTCTATTATTATTGCCGCTTTATCCTTTTTAAAAACTGCAAAGAAAAATTCACCGATAACTTTGGTTATTACCGCCGGCGAGGAGACAGGAAGCCAGGGAGCAAAACATCTTGCAGGACTGAATAATGCGCTTGGTCAAGCAGGGGCACTTGTAGTTGCAGAGCCTACATCAAACTATCCGCTGGTAGCCCATAAGGGAGCACTCTGGCTGGAAGCACAAACAACGGGCATAACAGCTCATGGATCCATGCCCGACCAGGGAGAAAACGCTATTTATAAGGCTGTTGATGCCCTCCAGAAGCTCATGAAAATTGAGTTTGCTGATTCTCCCCACCCTTTACTTGGGAAACCAACTCTCAATGTCGGAACGATCGCAGGTGGTTTGAATATTAATTCCGTGCCGGACAGAGCCACAATTGGAATCGATATCAGGACAATTCCAAGTCAAACCAATGAAAATATTTTTTCATGGCTGAAGTCCTGCCTTGGAGAAGATGTTCAGCTAAAGAGAATTGTGGATGTCGGGAGTGTGGCAACTGCCCCGGAGCATGAATGGGTGCAGGATGTCTTCGATATAACCGGAGCTTATCTGGATGAACGCCCCGGTCCAAGAGGAATAAATTATTTCACTGACGCCTCAGTCCTCACGCCTGCATATGGAAATGTCCCGACCGTAATTCTTGGACCGGGAGAAGCCCAGATGGCGCACAAAACAGACGAATACTGCAGCATCTCAAAAATTGAACAGTCTTTTGAAATATACACCGAACTGATGAGAAAATGGTGCAGTTAGTTATTGAAACAAGGGTAAAAATTAAATATTTCATTAAAATTTCGGAATAAACAAGGTAAAACAGTCCAATACATATTTTAAGCGTCTGAACAATCAAATGATTTGACAGACTTTATTTTTTTGATGATTTTTTTCATATGAGGAAAACGGCTGATTCAATTTAACAGGAGAAAAACATGATAAATAGATGGTGGATTATAGCCGGAGCGTTGTCAATCCACATGTGTTTAGGCGCATTATATGCATGGTCGGCGTTCACCCCTGAGCTCATCGATCCAAGCGGCCCTTATGCATTCTCTGCTCAGCAGACCCAGGGAGTGTTTTCTCTTGGCATCATGTGTGTTGCGATAATGGCAGTTGTATCCGGCCGCCTACAGGAAAAAATCTCACCCAGGGCGCTGGCAGTATGTGGTGGACTTCTCCTTGGCCTTGGTTACATCTTGGGTGGTCTTTTCGGGAAAACCTTTTTTTGGCAGATGGTTTTCATTGGGCTCATGGGTGGGTCCGGCTCAGGCATGGCCTATGTAATACCCCTTGCAGTCGGTATCAAATGGTTTCCGGATAAGAAAGGCCTCGTAACAGGTCTTGTAGTTGCCGGATATGGCTCGGGCGCCATCATCTGGGTCAAGTCTGCCGGGTCCTGGTTTAATCTGCTTGACATACTCGACTTTTTCAGCCTGGGCGGTGTCCAGAGTGTCTTCATCCTCTATGGGCTCATATATTTGGCACTGGTGCTTATCGGTAGTCTGTTTATGGTAAATCCCCCTCAGGGATGGGTCCCAAAGGGATTTTCACCTCCAAAGCATAGCGATGCCAATGCATCCGCGGAAGGAAACATCGCCTTTGAAAGCGCAGAGATGCTGAAAACCCCCCAGTTTTATATGGTGTTTTTCACCTTTTTCCTGAGTTCCATGGCAGGGATGATGGTAATCGGATGCATCAAGCTCTTCGGTATCGATATCCTCTCTACAAAAGGTATCGACCCGCTTGCGGCCTCCTACATTGCCGGTACGGCCATGGCCTGGTATGCTGTGTTCAACGGGCTTGGACGCATTTTGTGGGGATCGTTTTCCGACAGGATCGGAAGAAGGTTATCCCTGTTTCTGCTGTGCATCTTCCAGTCCATGATCATGTTTTTCTTCTTTAAACTCGGTGGAACCCATGCCGGCCTGATCGCTAGTGCATGTTTTATCGGTTTCAATTACGGAGGCGTTTATGCACTCTTTCCTGCAATTACAGCAGACTACTTCGGGAATACCACTGTGGGGAAAAATTATGGCTGGGTCTTTCTGGCTTCCGGCCTTTCCGGGATTGCCGGACCCCAGATAGCCGGGTATTTCAAGGATGCTGCCATTGCCTCCGGTACAGGGATTGATGCATGGGCCACATCGTTTATGATAGCCTCAGCAGGGTGTTTAATTGCTGCGATAGTCGTACTGTTCAACAGACCTCCATTGCAAAAAAAATCATTGGCTTCCTGATTTTTCACCTCTTTCACCCAAGGTCCCTGATTCAGGACAAGTTCTTGGGTGTATGCCTCCCCGCTAACCGGGCATGTTCGATAGCCATCCCCTCCCCTTTTCCACCAAGGCCGAGAGGGATTCGATCTCGTCATGGGAAAAATCCATTTCTCAGATGTGTAGAGACCTATAAATCCGGTTACCCGGTCTTATGCCATGACTGGAACCATAAGGTTAGACACAATCCCCTCAGCCTTTTTTATCTCATGATTCTGAATCAGCGGGGCCCTGTTTGCATCATGGATGGCAATAAAGCCCTTTGTTAAGATCTCGTTTGCAGCCCTCTTTGCTTCTTTCATTCCCGAATGAAGACAGCCCCTGGACAATCCCTTTTGCGCAGCCGGCACAAGCTACAGGGTTTTCTTGTCCTCATCTTCCAGAAAAAGGCATACCGCCGGAGCGTGTGAATTCATCCCCGATCTATGGATTTGACTACACCAAAAACCAAATCAAAATCCTGATAAACGACGAAATCAACATGGGCCAAAACATCTTGATCAGCTTATGGATGGAGCAAATCAATCTCGCTTCGCTCAAAATTCTGCAGGATAGCAGAATTTGACTGACTTCAGGCAGCCCGGAGGGCGAGGGTCATGGATGACCCGAGTCAAACAGTACCTGCTTCCTCCTGATTTTCTCTGCGTCTGCCCACCGGCCCTAAGGGGACCCCCTTTAGATATGCCCTAAAAATATTTACGTTAAAAGAATCCTGAAAGGGTAAATATTTCTTCATTTATATTTTAGAACATTTGAGAAACATCAGTAAATCTATGACGTTTGATATGAGTTAAAATTCAGTTCTGCACGATGAAGTCTTCAAATGTCCATATTTCACGGGCGTCCCCGATGCCTCATCACAGCGCTTCAATCCTATTGAAATACTTGGGTTCCAAGGTTTGCCCGTTTAAATCAATAGCCTTATTAGAAATTTCTTTAGGATCATCATCAGGATCATATTCATGATCGATGAAGGTGAACAAGGCTCTCAATATATTGAAAGTACACCAGTCTTTAGCCGGAATCATCGAATACGGAATTCTACAGTGGATTATGAAGGGCGTGAGAGCCTTAGAGATAATATCTCGTAACGCGGCTCTGTCGGAAAAGGGCATTCGGATTTCATTCTCGCTACAATATTTGAGAAAATGGTCAATAAAAAGCCACCATATTTCTGGGCCATTCTGATGATAATCATTGTATGAGATTTTGGCTTCTTTGTAGCTCATCAAAAAATATGGTCCGGGGTTATTTAATCTATGCTTCCATTTATCGTCTCGAACTACACTTCGAGTCATTTCCATTATTGCCGTCGATGTCAAAGAAGGTAGTGGCAACACAGTGTTGATCTCTAAAAAGAAGGCACTAATTATATCATCCGACAATGGGAGGATACCCCTTTGAAGAAAGAAATCTCGGTTTCTATGCCGGGTGCAGTGATAACCCATTACTTTAAGACCCACCTCAGAACATCTGTGATTCCATCTTTCTCGGAAACTGTCAGGCTTCATACTAAGACAGTCAGCGATCGCGTCAAGCATAGGTGCCGAACTAGTCCAGAAGCAACCGGAGTTCGTCTTCCCATTACCCTTCATTTGAAAATACATGTATTCAATACTAAACCAATCTACTGTCAGGTTGCGAACTATTGAACAAACCGATTTCTCGTCATCAATTTCGATTATCATGGCTCCACTTCGAGCATAACTTTTGCCTTTGCAATTAATGCCTTTGTTCATTCGTTCAACAATATTTTATAAAGTTTTTAGTACATTATACAGGAGAGATTTCATTTCAATTGCTTCGATTCCATCGAGATAATCATCTTCGAGAACTTGCTTAGTTTTTAAGTAAATATTTTGATGTTGAGCTGCTATTCCCGCATGATCTTCAAGCCAATATAGAAGTTCATAAGCTTCCTTGTAATTCACTTCATCATCTGCAAGAATGCCCTTAACAATACCTTTAAATTCTGAAGCTTCATCCCCCACGTATTGTAAGAGTTTTTCTTTCTCATTTTCTAGCAATTTTAAAAAAATTCTGGCGCAAGCTATTGAATCTTCAGTGGCATCATGGTGTTTAAATGCTGGTAAGCCAAAATGTTTTACTAAAGTTGTTAATTTGTAATTTTTTAAATTAGTTAGTTTTTCTTTCGCAACTGCACTTGAATCTGTATATTCAAAGTTCAATCTTAAATTAAAGTAGTCTGAAAGTGCATTCAAGACCTGCATGTCAAATAAACTATGTGCCACCAAAGAATATTTAAATATGTCTTGAATTTCCGGAAACAATTCCCCAAAATCTGGTTTGTCAAAAGTATGCTCTTCTTTAATTAAATGTATTTTCGATTGAAATGGTGCATGTCCTCCAATAGGCTTGATCAAATATCCATTTGTTTCGATAAGTTCACAATTTCGAACTCTTACGTAGCCAAGAGCACAAGCACTAACTCTTTTAGGATTTGCTGTTTCAAAATCAATTGCAATGAATTCTTGCATGATTCCTCCTTTTGTTGACAAAAGGTGCAGATCAGTGGCGGCTGTAAGTCGTCCGCTGGTTTTTGTGTTAAGTGCTTTCTTGGTATTCTCCAACAATACAGTCAGTTGGCCTTGTTTCATTCCAGATACCAATAAGGTATGGTTTTGCATATTGCCACCAATACCTAATTACTAGCTCATCCTTGTGAGAAATAGAACCATTTAATCTCGTACAGTCAACAATTCTAAAAGACGCATCAATCTTTGCAGATTTCACATGAAAATGTGGCGGAGTATGTTCCAATGGAAAGATCTCAATTTTTATACCTCGAACAGTATCTACTAAACGACGTTGTTCAACTAATATGAGTCCTCTATCTGTTTCCGCTATATAACAATTACCATGTAAAATAGAATCTAAGTATTCGGCCCAATCATCAGGAGTCGCTAATACATCTCTATCAACAAGAAAGAACATCCTAGAATGTCTAAGAACTTCTTTTAGTCTGTTCTTATCCATAGACACCTAACTTGCATATTAGTGAAAACCACTTGTTTTCCAGTTAACCACTGTAAGACAAAAACAACGCCACCGTATTAGAAAGCTATCGCATATCAATAAAAATTTATATTATATTACAACCAGTCTGAAATGATTGCAATGTTTGATTTCTGCTCAGTCCGCCCCTTACATCTCCATTCAAATTCTTTTTTCTGCCGTATAATTCATCACCTAAAAAGAGGAACCCTTGAAGCCAGTGAGTGAATGAAGAAAATTTCGGGGGAAAGCGGGTTCTGTCTGAGCGGAGTGAAACGGAGCGAGTTTGATTCATGACATCCATGCCATTCACCCTTCGGGCGACCTAAAGGTCGTCCAAATCTGCTATCCTGCAGATTTGTAACCGCGACCCGAAATTTTCAAATAAGTGAACAGGCTCCGTCAGGAGTGGCTTCTCGGGTTGTACTAGTCAAGGACATAGGTTACAAAAGCGTAAAGGGAAATAGGTAACACTTTCTTCGGTTTCATTAGCGATTTAGAAGATAAACCGTCTCCACGATATATTAAGCACCAACCCAATACAGAACAGATTGACCAGCATAAAAGACCCACCATAGCTGATGAACGGCAGAGGCACGCCCACAACCGGAAAGATGCCGATCGCCATGGCGATATTGATAAAAACGTGCAGGCTGAAATAGATGGCGATCCCGAAACACAAAAGCGTTCCGAAGCGGTCCTTGGCCTTGAGCCCGATCGAGAAGATCTTGGTGATCAGCAGCATAAAAAGAACTATCAGAATCAGCGAGCCGACAAAGCCCCACTCTTCGGCCACGACTGAAAAGATAAAATCCGTGTGGTGCTCGGGCAGAAACTTAAGCTGGGTCTGGGTGCCGTCCAGAAAACCTTTGCCGATAAGAGAACCGGAACCCACCGCTATCTTGGATTGCATGGCGTGGTAGCCGCTGCCAAGAGGGTCGCGGGATGGATCGAGAAATGAGAGAATCCTGAGCCGCTGGTAGCCCTTGAGAGACAGCCAGCCGAAAGGCAACGCAATGACGAGAAACGCCCCGGCACTGAGCAGGGTCGAACGTTTTATCCCTAGAAGAACCAGCATGCTCACCGCAATCAGCGTGATAATTCCGGCCGTACCGAGATCAGGCTCAATCAGCACCAGCAAAACAGGGATCGAGAGGATGACGAACGGCTGGACCAGTTCCCTGAGACCAAAGTTCAGAATATGCTTTTTCTGCTCACCCCAGTAGGCTACCAGAATGACGGTCATGATCTTTGCCAGTTCCGAAGGCTGCACGCCGATCGGACCCAGCGACAACCAGCGCCTGGCTCCTGATATCTCAGGTCTCAAAAAAAATACGATTACAAGCAACAAAAGAACTGCCAGATATATGGGCCAGGTCAAAGGAAGTAAAAAGCGATAATCCACAAAAAAGGCCATCAGCATTACGAGCAACCCGATTCCGATCCAGATGAGCTGTTTCCAGAAAAGTATCGTCGTGGCAACCCGGGTGGCACTGTACAGACATAGCAGGCCGATTACAAGTATGCACATGGTGGACAGCAGCAGCCCCCAGTCGATGTTATCGATTATCTTTGCGTACCTTCCCATTTGCATACCCTTTCAGAAAATAGTAGCCTTTGATAACATCCTGCACTACAGGCGACGCAATTGCGCTGCCATGGCCGCCGTGCTCGACAACCGCCACAACCAGTATCTCCGGGGCCTCAACCGGAGAGAAGCCGAAAAACCAGGCATGGTCCCTGTATTTATAGGGAATATCGGATTCATCTGACAGCTTGGATGTATAGCCCCTTGCGACTTGGGCCGTGCCGGTCTTTCCTCCGATTGAAAACATGGGATCTTTAATTCTCTTTGCCGTACCGTGTTCACCTTCAACCACCGAACGCAGGGCTTCTTTCACAACCGCCAAGTCTTCGGGTGAAAACTCACTGACTCTTTTAAATTCGGGCTTGCTTGTCTTAAGAATCCTTGGTTCATACAGGTAGCCGCCATTGACAACCGCACTCATTGCCTTAGCGACCTGCAGCGGGGTGACCAGCGTAAACCCCTGCCCGATGGAAGTAATGACCGTTTCCCCCGGCATCCAGGGTGTGCCGAAGCGTTTTACTTTCCATTGCCTGGTCGGCACAAGCCCGGTTGTCTCATCCTGAAACTCTATTCCCGTGGCAAGACCGAAACCAAGATAGAGGGCATATTGCGAAATGACATCAATGCCCAGCTGTTTTCCGAGATTGTAGAAATAGACATCGCAGGATTCCTCAATTGCCTTGTGCAGGTTAACATCTTCATGCCCTGCCTCTTTCCAGCATTTGAATGTCTTTGTTCCCAGGATGTAGTAACCCGGGCAGTAAAAGGTGTCCTGCGGTGTTATTGTTTTTGTTGACAGGCCTGCAAGGGCAATCAGGATCTTGAATATCGAGCCAGGAGGATATTGCCCCCGAAACGCCCTGTTCTCAAGCGGATGCAGAGGATCTTCAATAATCTGCTGCCACATTTCCGGGGCCATGGGTGTCAGAAACATACTGGGATCAAAATCGGGCTTGCTGACCATAGCCAGAATTTCACCATTTGATGGGTTGATGGCCACAACGGCGCCGACTCGTGAACCAAGAGAGTCACTGGCTATGACCTGCAGCTGTTTGTCAATGGTCAACTCGGAATCTCTTCCCGGCACGGCGGGTCTCTCATCCAGCACTTTGATCTTGCGGCCGAGCGCATCCACCTCGAAAACCCGTATGCCCTTGCTGCCCCGGAGATCATTCTCGCAGATCATTTCGATCCCGCCCTTACCGATCAGATCGTTTATCTCGTAACCGGCATCGCGGTGGGCTGTTAGTTCCTTTTTGGAAACTTCTCCCAGAAATCCGAGAACATGGGATGCCAGATCCTTGTAGACATAATCCCGCTCGGTCGTGGCCTCAATAGAAACTCCGGGCAAATGGAAAATATCCGTTTCAATCCTGGCAACCTGGTCGAAGCTGATATCCTTGTCCAGATAGACCGGATCATACGGCCTTGACATGCCTGTCTGGATTATATCAATGATCTCATCGACGCTGGAGTCAATAATTCCTGCCAGCCTTGCAGCAACCTGATCTACATCCGAGATGTCTTCCGGTATTACCATGAGGTTGTAGGTAGGACGGTTGTCTGCCAGAACAATGGCGTTGCGGTCCAGAATTTTACCCCGCGGCGCTTTGACGCTGACGATACGAATACGATTATTACGGGCAAGGCTTTCATAGTATGACCCGTTAAAAATCTGCATGTGTACCAGCCTGAAAATCAGAACCAAAAAAAGAGCAATCACAACAACAATCAGAAAGCGGGCCTTCCACTTGAGTTCCTCGTCGACCTCCGGAGCGGGGATGTTATGTTCCATTGGATACCTGCATTCGTAGAACAATAAACACCATCAAAGGTGTGACAACACCAGTAAAAAGAGCGCTAATAAAAATTCCCAGCGTGCCTGTCCGGGTAAAATTCATATCGAGCATTACAGAAAAAATCAGGGCGATGCCGATGCTCAACACAAAGCCCGATATAGCCTGGACAACAAAGTTCTCCAGGAAAATCAGGTTCTTGACCAGATCAAGGAACAGGTACATGACAACGTAAACCAGAGGAAAAAACCCCAGCCGGGCACCTGTCAGGGCCTGCAAAAGCAAGGTCGTAACGAGCACGAATGTGAATCCGGGTGCAAACGGTGCATAGATTACCAGCCCCATAGTCAGGCCGATCAAAAAATCAATCCGAAGTGAAGACCAGAGGCTCGGAATAATCGTCGCTTCAAGGAGAATAATGCAAAGCACCAAACAAAAAAGGCTAATCTGGGTTCGCCACATTCTTCCGAATACCGAAAAGTTCTTCAATTTTATTTACATCGATGCAGGGACCAAGCGTTATCTCGGCGAATAATTTGGCGTCGTCGCGCGCTACGTCCTTCACTATCCCCAGTTTGAGGCCTTTGGGGAATATTCCCAGCAGGCCGGAAGTTACCACATAGTCACCAATATGCACCTCTTCCTTACTGCGCACATATTCAAGCGTCAGGCTTGCCTCGCCCCTTCCTTTAACGATTCCCTTGACCCTGCTCGACTGAACCAGTGCTGGAATGGCGCTGTTGGAATCAGTTAAAAGCAGCACCTGCGATGTATGGGGCGTTACCGCAACCACCCTCCCAATCACACCGTCTGGGCTTACAATAGGCATATTGACAAAGAATCCTTCATTCCTGCCCCTGTCTATAATGGCGGTTTTAAAAACCTGGGTTATATCCTGGGTAAGCAAACTGGCCGAATGAAGTGCAAAATCCTGGTATTGTTTTTTAAACTCCAGCATGGATCGCAAGCGGACGTTTTCCGATCTCAATTCCAGGAGATTCATGCACTGCACCTGAAGTTCATTGTTCTTTTGTTTGAGCTCTCTATTTTCATGGCGGGTATCAACCAATATTATATAATTTTCAAAGATACCGGAAACAAAGCCAAAAGGAGCTGTAACAGCTTTCTCCAGAAAATAATATCCTTCCCGCACAAAGCCCAGACCTTTGGACGGATAGCCCGGCCTGCCGATAGAAATCAGAACCAGTATCAGAATTGCGGAAAATACAAGCAGTGTTAATTTTCCACTGTTTCTCATCAGCGAGAGATTGTTACGTCTCGTAATAACTCCAGATCATCCAGTAGTTTGCCGGCTCCTCTGGCAACGGTAGATAGAGGATCTTCAGCAATAATGACCGGGAGACCTGTCTCCTCCCTGAGGAGTTTGTCCAGATTTTTATACAAAGCTCCACCGCCCGTGAGAACGATGCCCCTGTCGACAATATCTGCTGCCAATTCCGGCGGGGTCTGCTCCAGCGCCACCCTGACCGTATCCAGAATGGTTCTGACCGGGCCGGAACAGGCCTTGCGAATTTCTTCCGAGCTAATGGTAAATATCTTGGGGATGCCATCAACCAGATCTCTTCCCTTGACTTCGATTGTTTTTTCAACCTCGTCGGATGCGGCTGAGCCGATCATAATCTTGATAATCTCGGCGGTTCTCTCCCCGATCAGAAGATTGTATTCCTGCTTGATATAGCGCATGATGGCCACATCTATCTTGTCTCCGGCGACCCTGACACTACTGGTATACACGATGCCGGACAAAGAAATCACGGCAACCTCGGTAGTTCCCCCACCGATATCGACAATCATCGAACTGATCGGCTCTGTCACCGGCAGTCCGGCCCCGATGGCTGCAGCCATGGGTTCGGCAATAATATATACCTCGCGGGCTCCGGCAGCTTCTGCGGATTCCTTAACCGCCCGTTTCTCCACCTGGGTAATCCCGGATGGCACGCAGATAATCACCCGTGGTCTCACGAACAACCGTCTCTGATGAACCTTGGTGATAAAGTACTTCAGCATGGCCTCGGTTGCCTCGAAATCGGCAATCACACCGTCCCTCATGGGCCTGATAGCCTGAATGTTTTCCGGAGTTCTGCCCAGCATCTTCTTTGCATCAGTCCCGACTGCCACGATTCTGTTTATACCACCACCTTCCTGCTTAACGGCGACCACTGATGGCTCGGAAAGCACAATTCCCTTATCTCGCGCATACACAAGGGTGTTTGCCGTACCCAGATCTATTGCAAGATCACTCGAGAACATTCCAAACAGCCATTCGAAGACCATATAGTCCTACTCCTTTCCGCAATTGGGATAAGTGTTTTCACAAACGCTTAACAAATACATATACCTTTTACAACCCTCCAGAGTACCCAATATTGCGTCTCAATCCTCTAATTAAAATCAATGCAAAAACTATGCATATCACC
>Ga0272441_10011436_pt1 | contig 13172 bp, 6 predicted proteins | sample SSMProp6N_FD_193582 | JGI IMG/M metagenome (GOLD analysis project Ga0272441, IMG submission 193582) | Marine sediment archaeal communities from Little Sippewissett salt marsh, Falmouth, MA, United States - SSM-Prop-6N | ecosystem: Environmental > Aquatic > Marine > Wetlands > Sediment ... | reverse complement strand
AGCGTGCCCTCGATGCCGATCGTCCAATCCTCGAGCGGTTCGGCATCGGCTGTCAGACTCCACACGGAGCGGTACGTCGGCGCGGCGTCGCGGATTCCGAGGTAGGCGATCCCGAGGTTCACGACCTCCGGTCCGATGGCCAGTCGCCCGGCGAACCGCGTCTCGTCCTCCGAGCCGCCGGCGATGACCGAGAGGTCGAACAGCTCTTCGTCGAAGACGATCGAGCCGCCTTGACAGGAAAGCCGGATGAGCTCGGTCATGCGCTGCGAGACGTTGCCGATCGAGTACGTCGCCGGGCTGCGGCGGTACAGGATCGAGAACGACCCGACCTCGAGCGGATCCGGTCCGAGCGGGTCCGAGAGGCTCAGATTCGACGAGAAGAAGCCGCCCAGGATCTGCCCGGACGTGGAGAAGGTCAGCCGGCTGGAGAACTCGTCGTCGAGGACGTCCTTGTCGAGCGAGAGCCTGATGCGCACCGGAAGGAGCTCCATCAGGACGCGATCGACCGTCTCGGGACCGGGCGGAAGGATGGTGGAGAAGACGGCCGCGTCGGCCTCGACGTCGTCATACAGCAACGACGTCGCGACGACAGTCAACACATCGCGGCCCGGTGCTGCGTCCGTTGGAACCTCCAATCGGACGCGGATTTCGGCGCGCTCCTGCGGTGCCAGGTCGACCGCCGTCGTGGAGAGCGTGAGGACGAGTTGCCTCGACGACGTCGCCTCGATCGTGAACGAGTCCTGGGTGTTGCCGCGGTTCACGAGGACGAACGTGTAGACGACGCCGCCGCCGGGCGACACGGTGCCGCCGGTCGGCTCGACGAACTCGATCTCGCGGGTCGGTGCAACGGTCACTTGGGCCGTGGCGGATGCGGTGTCTGCCGGATCGTCCGGCGCGGTTGCGGTGAGCGCGATGTCGTACGTGCCCGCGAGAGCGCCGGGGGGAATCGTCAGCGTGACGAAGAGCGTCTCCTCGGCGCCGGGAGCGACGGTGACCTCATTGGGCGCTCCGAGGACGCCCCACCCGAGGGGCGCTTCGAACGCGAGACGATACGGGGTGACGTCGGCGCCGTCGTTCGTGACGGCGAAGACGTGGGTGACGAACGAGCCGGGGGCCTCCTCCTTCGGGATGGAGAGGACCTCGATCCCCACCGAGAAGGCCGAACAGCACACACCGATCGATAGAGCGGCAACGACGGCCGCCCCTGTAAGTGCCCTCCAACGGACCCGCATTTGTCTACAGAATAGGCATCGCGACGCTTTGGCGAGGGGACCGCGCTGCGTTACGTAGATGACATTGGTCCGACCCGAGGGTGACCCGATTCATCCGTCTCCTGGGAACGGGCCAAAGGTCCCGGAGCGGCCGGTCGTTCGGTTGCGCGGGCCGTCGACGGCGACGGGTATCGTACGGTGGAGCAAGAGGAGAAAGGAATGCTTGACGCGCACCTGCGAAGCGAGATCGTGCTGACGACCGAGAATCGGACCGGCGTGCTTGCCGAGATCGGGCGATTGCTCGGCGACATGGGCATCTCCCTGCTGTCGATCGCGCTCGAAACCACCGAGGAGACGGCGATCATTCGGCTCCTTACCACATCGCAGTCGTACGCTCGGGAAGCACTCCAGGATGCCGGATACGACATCGAGGAACGGGATGTCGTCGTGGTCGAGCTTCCGCATCATCCGGGGTTCCTCAGCCGCGTCAGCGAGGCGCTCGCCCGCAAAGGCGTGTCGCTGATCGACCTACACGCGACCGTCTCCGAGGAAGGGAGCACCGGCGTCGTCGTCTTCTCCTGCTCGAACAACGGGCGGGCGGTGCAGATGTTGCGAGGTCGGTGAATCATTGCCCGCGCCCTTCCTCTCACGGAAGCTTGAGCTCCCGTGAGAGGGGCAGGAAGGCCGCCCAATGTGCCGCCTTCCCGCGCTCGGCGAGCCATGCGGCTCCTGCTCTTCCGCGGTCTACTCGGCTTCGAGGACGGTCAGGATCCGTCCGTTGGACCGTCCGAATGGCGTGAAGGCGCGGCCGCAGTCGCGTCCGCGCCTTCTTATGGAATCGCCGCTATCGGCCGCTCAGTTGGCCTCGAGGACGGGGAGAATCCGACCATCCGATCGGTCGATTGAGTAGAAGGTGCGGACACTTGTGCGCCCGCACCTTCTCAGGATCAGCAGGATCGGCCGATCATTCGGCTTCCAGGACGGTGAGAATCCGACCATCCGATCGGCCGAAGACCTCGGGGAAGTAGAATTCGTGGCCAGAGGCTGGGAGCACGTGGAACTCACCCGGGACCGACGCTCGAAGGGTGTACTGGTACGTGTACGTTCCGGCGGGGAGGTAGTCGGCGAACAGGACCGCTTTCTCGTCCCTCAGCTCGCTTCGGCTGTACCAGCGCCACCACCACCAGTAGAACCACGGCCACCCTCCGCTGCTCGATTCGCGGTACAACCCTGGATCGAGGTCGGTCAGGCTTGAGGTCGCGAGGCTCGTGTCGACCGCTTCACAGCCGGCGGGGAACGGGTCCTCGACGACGACGTAGTACAGGTCGTGTGGTGCAATGATCGTTAACCGGACCTGGATCGAGTCGCCGACGGCGACCTCCGTCAGCTCGGGACATTGCTCGTCGAGCGGGCAATCAGCCGGGACGTACTGCCGCTGGACGACGATCCCGCGAGACAGCGGCTCGACATCCTCGACCGGGAGCCGCACGTTTAGGTGCGCGGTGTAGTACAGCGTTCCCGGACCCTCGCCGCGGGCGATCGTCAATCGATGGTCGGCTCCCGGATCGAGCTCGTCACCGGGGATGGTGATCGAGATCGGATCGAGATGCGTCTCCACCGACGCGACTCCGGCGTAGAGCTCGCCCCCGTTCAGCGTCGCGCCGAACTCGTAGGCCCCCTCCAGCTCACCGGTCGCTTCCATCCAGTCGGTCAGGGCGATCAGAGACCACGCGGTCTCCTGCGTCGTCTCCCAGATCCCATCCTTTCGGGCCACCATCAGCCAGCGGACGACGTTCGGCAATAGCGGCTGCGTTGGGTCGATGCGAACGAGCGCGTCGAGGATGACCGCCGTCGACCGCGTGTCGGTGTTCATCGCCCACCAGTCGTAAGCAGCTTCCTCCCAGTGGACTCCAGTGGCGGAGACGATCGCTTCGCCGTACAGGTCCGAAACGAGCGTTTCGATCTGACTCGACGGAGCATCTACATCGGCGAGCGTCATCGCCAGGAACGCTTCGGCGTAGTGGCTTAGTCGGGCCCGCTCGTCGTACAGACGATCGGCGTACGTCGACGCCGTCCGCTCCCGCCCTGCCTCGGCGAGGACGAAGAGGAGCCACGCTTGACGGTTTGCGACGACGGTCGAGGTCGCCCGATCGATCTCCACCAGGTGGCGCTCGAGGAAGTCGAGGCCACGCTCAACCACGTCCTCCCGCACGAGGTAGTCTGTGTCGGCGGCGGCGTCCAGCGCGAAGACGACGTACGCCGTGAGGTACGGACTCGACTCATCATCCGACCACCAACCCCAACCGCCGTCGGATTTCTGGCGCGTGTAGAGCTTGTCGAGCCCTTCGGCCACAAGCGCGGGAAGGCGCTCCGAGAGGCTCGGATTCTCGATCCCGAGTCTCGATAGAGCACGGGCCGTCAGGACGTTCGGCAGGAACCGGCTGACGACCTGCTCGGTGCACTCGTACTCGAAGTGCTCGAGGTAGTAGAGGCCTTCCTGCATCGCGGCTGCGAGCGACGTCTCGAGACGCACGCGCAGACTGCTCCGCTCGGCCTCGACGTCGAACGGCAGTGCGACGATCTCGGTCAGGCTTCCGGCTTCGGCGAGCTGGCCGGCGGTCCCGACCGTCTCCGGCGCCGTGTACCGGTAGACGAGAAGCGTCCCTTCAGGGCCGGTCGTCAACCGCGGACGGGCGGCATCGGACAACTCGCCCGAGACGGCGGAGAACGCCAGATCGACCGCCGGAACGTCGAGGACGGTGGCCCACCAGATGACGGTGACTTCGCTTCCCGCCGGGATGAAGACCCGCTGCAACGCGTCGGCATCGAGCGTGAGGCCGGTCGATCCGATCGTCACCTCGACGAGCCGATCCTCGGTCGTCTGATTCGAGACGTTCGCGGCGAGCCGGACGCGATCGCCGACGACGAAGAACCGCGGCGCCACCGGGCGAATGAGGAGAGGCTTGGTGACCAGCAGCTCGCCGGTTGCCTCTCCGACTCGCGTGTCGACCGTCACGCCGACGCCGCGTACGACCCACGTGGTCAAGTTGTCGGGAAGATCGACGGCGACCTGTGCGCAGCCATCCGCATCGGTCGTCACATGCGCATTCCAGTAGGCGGTGTCCTCGAACTCCTCTCGCAGCTCGACGCCTGCCGGGAGCTGGTCGGCGGCCTTGTCGGATCGCTCGACGGCTGCCTCCTCGAGTCCGGCCGACGGCGCGGCCATCGGTGCAGACGTCCCGGCGAGACCTTCGTCCATGGCGAAGCCGAGGGTGTCCACATCGTCGATGTCCTCGAGTTGCTCGACGACGAGCCGATTGATCGAGATGGTCAGCCCGCTAGCCGTCGAGACGCCGAGACCGCGGCGGCCGTAGAACGCCTCGACGATCGCATCGGGGGTCCGTGGCTTCAGCGTGAGGACGGCCTTGTCGACCAGATCGAGCGCCAACGAAGCGCTGACCGGCAGCCCCGCATCGTCGGTGACGAGGACATCGTACGTGATCGACTCGCCCGGCTGCGGCATTGCGCCCGACGGCGTCAGCTCGATGTGCAACACGGCCGGTGCCCGGGAAACGGAGAGCTCGACATAGCCGACCTTCGTTTCCGCCACCGGGGGGGAGCCGTCGAGGGCGGCGAGCGCCGCCTCGCGTCCGCGCATCAGGACGACGGAGACATACGCGTTCGGCAGGTGCTCCTCGGTGATCGGGAGGCGGTAGACGGAGCTGTTCGACTCGAGCAGGACGACGTCGCGCGAGAGGATCCCGTCCCGCTCGACGGTCACCAGCGCCCATTGCTCGCCGGCGTATGGACTCGGAATCAGGATCTCGGCCGTTTCACCGACGGTGTACTCGATCTTGTCGGAGATCAGCGTGATCCGATCGTCGTTCGTCCTCCGCCACGAAACCGTCTCGGCACCGCGGACCCAGATGAACAGGCTTGCGCGGACTGTCCGCTCGAGCGCGTCGAGCCCGGAGACGACGACCTTGTACGTCCCGCCGACCGGCGGCACGAAGGAGAACCGTGCGGCACCGTCCCCGTCGGTCGAGAAGGGCCCCGATGCGACTTCCGTATCGACCGTCGTCCACGTCCAGTGTCCGCCTCCGGCGTCATCCTCCTCGAAGACGTTCTCCCACTCCCGCCGGTAGGCGGTGTAGGTCAGCGACCGGCCGGGCGAGCGCTCGCCGGCCCAATCGACGCTGACGACGTCCACCTCGACGGGCTCCTCCGCGCGGCCGATCGATCGCGGCGTCGCGAGGCCGACGTAGAAGTCTCCGGCGTGGATGACGACGGTCCCACGCCCCGAGAGGGTTTGGCCGTCGTTTCCGAGTGCGGTGGCTTCGATGGTGAGCGTCCGGCTGCCCGCCCAGGCTTCGGGATCCTCCAGATGCAGCGCCCCGACGTTGGCGGGGAGCTCGATGCGAACGGTGCCGTCTCGGTCCGAGCGGCCCGAGCCCTCGAGGATCGGCGACGGGCTCTCGGGCGTTCGCCACCAGCACCACCAGCAACTCCATGGATCGTCGTCATCGGTGAACGTGTAACGTGAGAACTGCGGGGTGGAGAACCGGTACTCAGCCGAGAAGACTCGCCAGTCGACCGGCACGTCGGCCACGGGCCCGCCGAAGAAGTAGGACAGTCCGACGAGTGCCTCGAGTGCCTCGCTGAACCCCGCTTCGGTTCGATCGGGTGTGACGGTGACCTCGAACTCCGGCGGGCGATAGGCAGCGACGGTGAAGGATTCGGAGGCGGTTCGCCCGGCGTACTCGGCCTCGACGCGATAGTCGCCGAGTGGAGCCCCCTCGGCGATCTCGAACTCGCCTGAGAACGTCCCGAACGCATCGATCGGCAACGTCTGCTCGTAGACCAGGTTCCACGCGGCATCCCAGATTGCGACGTCGACTGTCTCGCCTTCGGGAAGGGCGTAGCGAACGTCGTCCTCGGTACGAAGAACGCCCTTGAAGTGGACGGTCTGGTCGGGCCGGTAGATCGGGCGATCGGTATCGAGGAACAGCCGCCACGGGGCGCTGGTGCCATAGGGGAAGCCGAACTCCCAGATCGAGAGTCCCTCGTCCCACTGCGCCCTTCCGAAGGCGAAGGGCACGTTACTGGTGAAGGTCAGGCCGCGCCAGTCGGCGGAGTCGCTTCCGGGGAAGACCGCCACGCCCTCGCTGTCGGTGATCGTAACGTCGACCGAGTCGCCGTCGCCGTCGAGGGCGCGGAGGATCAGTCCGGGTACGGGCGCACCCGAGTTCAGATCGGTCGCCCAGACGAGCGTCTCGTCCTCGGCCGTCTTGACGGTCAGATTGACCGGCGAGGCGACGAGGAGGTGCCGGTGCTGCCACCGATTCCACTCGACGTCGAGCGCGGAGAGATCGACAACGTAGATCCCCGGTTCGAGGACGTCGCTCCCGGCGACGAGGTCGATCGGCGTGTAGGCGATTTCGTTGAGCGGTGACGTCACGTCGACCGACCACCGGCGGATCCGACCCGCCTCCGGCGGCGTGTACCGGTACCAGTCGTCGAGCGCGGCGAAGTACTCGGCGACCGAGATCTTCGTCATCGTGAGGGTCACCGAATCGACATTGCGATGTGCAACGAACATCTGCGGCGGTTCGTAGGTGCTGAACGTCCCGGTTGTCCCCGGCACGTGTAGCCACGTTGCCGGCTCGAGCGGACCGGTGCGGAACCGGACCGTCGCCGATTGATCGATCGTGTTGCCGTACGGGTCGGCGATGCCGGCGGCGATGCGGATGGTGTATTCGCAGCTAGGCCCGGAACCGAACTGGAGGACGTAGGTGTTGTCCCAGCCGCGGAAGTAGCCGTAGAGGTCGTCCGGGTCGGGCGCCGGTTCGACGGTCACGTGTTCGAGGACCGAGTCCGGATCGATCGGCGTGTTGAATCGGATCAAGAAGGCGGTGTACGGATAGACGCCGGTGTCGCCGTCCTCCGGGCTGGTCCCGAGGATGCGGGGCAGCGGCACGGTGCGGAATCGCCAGCTGACGGCTTCCTCTGTGCCGAGGCCGCCGGCCTCGGCGAAGGCTCCGGCATCGAGAGAGGCGGCGTACGAGCGATCGAAGTCGAGGGGCTCGGATGGCGAGAAGACGAGATCGTCCCCGTCGACCGACAGCGTGCCCGCAACCTCGGTGCCGAACAGGCTGCCGAGCAGGCCGCTCGTTCGCAGCCGGAACCGCTCGCGAGCCGACTCGAGGGAGATCGGCATGTTGAACGTGACGCGGATCTCCGTCTCGATCGACACGAACTCCTCGCCGTCGTACGGCGACGTCCAGACGACGCGCGGTCGCTCGGTCGTGAATCGCCACACGGTGCCCGCCGGGACGATTCCCCCGGTCGTGTCGGTCAGGCCGGCGGGGACGGTCGCGGTGTATGTCGTTCCGCCGCGCAGCGGCTCGTTCGGTGTGAACAGGTAGACCGACGTGCTCAGCCACTCGCCCGTTCCGACGACCGCCGGCTCCAGCACGAGCGGGATCGGGAGGTCGGCATAGCTCGGGTCGGAGAGGGCGGTCAGCGGGACAACCGGCCGGTTGAACATCAGGAAGACCGTCGCATCGACCGCGACGCCCTCCGCGCCGTCGGCCGGGACCGTCTGTGTTACCTCCAGGTAGCCGACGGTTCGAACGCGGAATGCGACCGGCTCGGTGAGCGGGACACCGTCCACACCAGCCGCTGCGGCCGAGATCGACACCGTGTACTCGGCGTCGCGCTCCCACGGCGCCGATGCGATGAACCGGACCGTGCGCTCATCGATCCACTCGAATTGCCCTGCGACGTCGGGCGCAATCGAGAACGCCGCCTCGACGGAGGCGTGATCCATCGCCCGATCGAACACGATGTCGATCGGGGCATCGACGCCGAGCTCCTCGCCCGGAGCCGGGAACCGAGTTCGAACCGCCGGCGCGTCGGCGAGGCCGAAAGCCGGCAACCCAAGAACGAAGGCCAAGCCGAGGATCAGGCCGAGGTGGACTGCCGCACGCTTCGTCAATGCACTCATGTTCGCCCCCTACGGAAGTCGTCGATCGTCTAATGCATGGATAGCGACCTGCCCGCTCTGAGGCAAGTTCTCTCACGAAGTAACACCGTCAACCCGGTTCCGGTTTCACGTCTTGCTGATCCCGGAACGGATGTCTAGGCCTTGCAGCAAGGTGGAACAATCCGTTTGTAGGTCCTTGACAAGTGAACCGAGACGAGCCCGAGGGCGGGAGCCTACGGGCGAATGAAGGAGATAGGAAGATTGCAGCGGATGGTCCGCTGCAACGCAGTCAACTCCTCACGGGAGCATCTACCAAAGGCAAACCGGCCGAAAGGCCGGGACGCAAAGCTACGGACCTTCTAGGCAGCGATCCCGGCGATGGGGAAACCCATCGCCGAGACCCTGTGATAAACGCAAACCGGGGGTGACCCCGGGACGCAAAGCCACGGGTCTGGCGAAGAGCCAGACAGCCGGGCTGCCGCAGCGCCTGATGGTGGCCGAGTCGCTAGATGCTACTCACAAAACCATTAGGAGGTGCTTTCCATGAGGATGGGTGTGGTTCTTGGTGTTGCGATGTTGGTGGCGGTTGTCGGCGGCGCAGTGGTTCTGGCTGCCTCGGACTCGGCGTCGGTGAACGCGTCGTTCTCGATTCCTTCATGGATCTCCCTGTCCGTCCTGGGCAACGGAGACGTGAGCTTCGCGAGCATCACCGGACCGGGGAGCTACGACGGGTCGAACGGGACGGAACTTCGCGTCCTGTCGACGACGAGCTGGTCGATCAGCAGCGCGATCCTGTTCAAGGCTTCGACGATGCCGAAGGGCGCGAGCGAGTCGGTGATCGAGGACGCGCTGTCCATGGGTTTCGACAAGACGGAAGGTTCGTGGGGGATTCACACGGTGAAGGTGTCCTACGGGTTCGAGCTTGGCGAGGACGACATGGGCGACCTGCCGGAAGGCGACTACAACCTGGTGGTCCAGTACACGGCGACGACCGACTAACCATCGACTAGACTCACCAGCAGAGGTTTGACCGCGGGGGCGGTTGAAGGCCGCCCCCATGGTCCTCCTCCTCATCGGTCTCGGTTCACGATCCCCGAGCGCGCTTCTCGGAGGGCAACCTCACGTTTCGCGATGTCCTTTTCGCCTGTGCAGCCAGGCTCAACACTCGGCTCCGAAGCCGCGCGAGGGGAGGACGGAGTGTACGAGCCTTGGGCGTCGATCGGGATCGAAGTCGACCGAAGGAGGGTCGCCGCAGCGGCCGCGGCGCTGTCCGAACGGACCTCCGGTCGTATCGAGGCTTCCTGTGGAAGCGTCCTCGACATGCCGTACGACGATGCGTCGTTCGACCTCGTCTTCTGCAAGGGCGTCCTCCACGAGGTCCGTCGTGTTGACGCTGCGGTCGCGGAGATGGCGCGCGTCTGCCGGCCGGGCGGCGCGGTCTGCCTCATCGACATCTCGCGCATCTCGCGCGTGCGATTCGAGGCGTACCGTTGGTGTTCCTGGCTCCGCGGACGGCGCACGGCGGACATCTTCCCTGGCTTCGCCAGGGCGCGGGTCGAGCGGGCGATGAGGAGGGTGGGCCTCGAGGTGGAACGATACGAACTCCTGCCGACGACGTGGCGGCTCGGCGACACCCAGGTCGAACCGTTCCTGCTGCGCGCGGTTCGCCGATCCGCCGTTCCCTAGGCTCTTGTGCGGCGGTCGTTGTGCTTGTGAGCAGGACGCTGCCAGACAGGACCGTCACGCCCTCTTCACAATACCGACACAAACTGCCGCTACGGTTGTAGAACAATCGCGAGTTCCAATCTCGCACCCCCGATACCAGCCCTCCGGGGAGAGGGGCCCGAGCGGCCCCTCTCCCCAGGCCTCCTTATGGGGACGCGTTTCCCTCCCTGACACCGCATCGGAACCGCTGACGCCGCGGTCCGATCGGGTACAATCGGCCTACCGGGAGAAGAGAGGGGACCATGGTTCGAGTTCGATTCGCTCCGAGCCCGACGGGCTACTTCCACGTCGGCTCTGCACGCACAGCGCTGTTCAACTGGCTGTTCGCCCGTCATTCGAGTGGCGCCTTCATCCTGCGCATCGAGGACACGGACCAGGAACGCTCAACCGACGAATCCATCGAGCAGATTCTCGAATCGCTGCGGTGGATCGGGCTCGATTGGGACGAGTTCCATCGTCAGACCGATCGATTCGACATCCACGTGGCTGCGGCCGAACGACTGCTGGAACAGGGGCTTGCGTACGAGTCGGACGGCGCGTGGTGGTTCCGCGTTCCGACCGAAGGGGAGACGGTCGTTCACGACGACCTGCTCGGCGACGTGACCTACCGAAACGACCATCTCAAGGACTTCGTCATCCGTCGCTCGGATGGGAGCTTCATCTACCACTTCGCGGTCGTCGTCGATGATGCGGAGATGGAGATCTCTCACGTGATTCGCGGTGACGAGCACCTGAATAACGCGCCGAAGCACATTCTGCTGTTCGAGGCACTCGGGCATCCTGTTCCGCGCTTCGCGCACATCCCACTTCTCCTCGGGGACGATCGTGAGAAGCTGTCCAAGCGTCACGGTGCGGCTTCGCTGCTTGAGTACCGAGACGCCGGATATCTGCCGGAGACGATGGTCAACTTCCTTGCGCGCCTCGGGTGGTCCCACGGGGATGAGGAGATCTTCTCCGTGAATGGCCTGATCGACCGCTTCTCGATCGCCGGGATCAACAAGTCAGGTGCTGTGTTCGACGACGAGAAGCTTCGCTGGCTGAACCAGCAGCACCTGAAGCTCACCGATCTCGACCGGCTCGTCGATTTAGTGGAGCCGTTCGTCCTCGGCCGAGGCGCCGTGACCGCGGCGATGTGGGCCGATGCCGGGCGCGGGCGGCTACGGCTCGGCGCGGACTTGCTCCGGGACCGCTCGCATACGCTGGAGGACCTCGGCTGGGCGATGGAGATGCTCTTCCCGGTGCCGCTCGACGCCCAGGACACGACCGAGATCACTGCGGAGCAGGCGGGGCTCATCGGCGCCGTCGCTGACGCGCTGGACGGGCTCGATCCGTTCACACCGGACGCGATCGAGTCGACCATCCGTGGTGCTCTGGCCGAGCACGGCGCGAAGCTGAAGGACGTGGCGTTGCCTTGCCGCATCGCGGTCACCGGGCGGAAGGCCGGGCCGGGGTTGTTCGAGGCGCTCGCGCCGATCGGCGCAGACACCGTCGTCGACCGGCTTCGCGCATTTGCGATCCGGGAGGAGACATGAGCGGCGGTCGGGCGGTCGTCGGCGCGATCCTGCTGCTTTTCGCCGTGGCGACTGCGGTGCAGTGCTACGAGGCCGAGCTCGGCTACGCCGAGGGGATCCTGCAGCTGACCGGGAGCTGCTTCGTGCGCGGGATCAAGCTCGGGGCCGATCCGATCGACGGGATCGAGTGGCCGGAGCCGAAGGGCGACGCCTTCTACGGGGTGCTTCGTCTCGGCGACGGCCGCCACGGGGTGATGATCGACGCTTCGGCGAGCCAGGTCCTGCTGTGCGTCGATGCCGATCGTTCCGGTACGGCGACGCCGTTCGAGTGGGAACGAATGCGGGCGGACGGCAGTTTGCTCACGTCGGTGCCGCTCGAAATCGGGTTCGAAGGCGGGACGTCGGCGCCATACCAGCTGTTCGTCATCTGGAGCCTGTTTACACCGACCGTGCTTACTTACTGCCGGGACAGCTACCGGGAGGGAACGATCGAGCTCGAAGACCGAGCGATGGGTCTCGTGATCATCGACGAGGATTCCGACGGTCGATACGACGCGCTCGACGGCGGCGTACTCCTGATCGATGCCGACGGCGACGGGGAGCTGCTGGCGACGAGCGACTCGCACGAGCGGTTCGAGCTCGATGCGCCGCTCAATCTCGACGGGATCGTGTATCGCGTGGCGTCGGTGACGCCGGACGGGAGCCGGATTCGGCTCGAGCAGAGCGACGAGGATGTCGCGCCGAAGCCGCCGCTGCTCGTCAGTTTTCCCGCGCCGGACTTCGAGTCGGAGGACGCGGACGGAGAGCCGGTTTCGCTCGAGCGGCTCCGCGGCTCGATCGTCGTGCTCGATTTCTGGGCCGGCTGGTGCGGTCCGTGTGTCGCAGAACTTCCGACGCTCGCCCGAATCGCTGCGGAGTTCGACGAGAACGGTGTCGTTGTGCTCGGAATCAACCTCGATCGTTCAGCCGTCGAGTTCGATGAGGCCGTCGCGGAGCACGCGATTCTCTATCGGCAGGTGTACGACGGGCCCGATGGGCCGATCAACACGCTGTACCGCGTCAGCGGGATCCCGATGACCTATCTGATCGACCGGGCTGGGATCATCCGCGGGCGCAGCCTTCGCTCCGACGGGCTGCGCGATGCGGTGGAGGCGCTGATTGCGGAGGGGAGCGAGGGGGATGGCGGTGAGCCGCAAGATCCGTAGCGTGCTGCTGTTCGCTGCGTCACTCGCAGTCGTCGCGGGCCTCACCGCAGCTGGTCAAGAGCCGATTCTCACGTTCTCCCTCCATGAGGAGAGCATTGCCGTCGCCCAAGGAGAGACAGCGGCCGCGATCCTCCAGGTCGAGAACGGCTCGGTCTACCCGGCAGACGACGTCGAGCCGACCCTCACGTCCGACGGGATCACGCTTCGCTCAGAGCCGGCGGAGATCGAGGTGCTTGCTCCGTTTGCGTCGGCGGCGTTCGCTCTGGCGATCGCCGCCGATGAAGACGTGCCGCTCGGCACGACAGGCAGGATCATCGAGGTCGTCTATACCTACTGCATCGGCGATCTCTGCTATCAGATCGCCGAGGAGATCCCGCTCTCCGTCACGGTGCAGCCTGCACCCGTAGGACCTGTCGAAGATCCGATCGAAACCCCGGTCGAGGTTCCGATCTTGCCGCCCGTCGCGTCGAGAACCCCGTTCTGGCTTCGCCTCGGCGGGCTCGGCGTCGGGCTCGCCCTCCTCGTGGCGGCGGTC
>Ga0272441_10011435_pt1 | contig 13173 bp, 17 predicted proteins | sample SSMProp6N_FD_193582 | JGI IMG/M metagenome (GOLD analysis project Ga0272441, IMG submission 193582) | Marine sediment archaeal communities from Little Sippewissett salt marsh, Falmouth, MA, United States - SSM-Prop-6N | ecosystem: Environmental > Aquatic > Marine > Wetlands > Sediment ... | reverse complement strand
CATTTTAAAATCATAAAGAACATTTTTAGTCGCGACATGGGGCATTTCTAAGAGGTTGGTACTTTCGTATTGCATTAGCTTTTGCTTAATTTCATCTTCATTGTTGGCTGCAAAACTATACTTTCCCTTTTTTGTTGTGAAAGTAAAAAACTTCTCCCACCACCCATTGAAGATAAGATCAAACTTATCAGCTAATTCTTGGCCTCTTTTCATTAAAGATTCATCTTCTGGTGAAAGAGAACCAATTTCGTTAGATGCAATGGTTTTTTCCATAAAGTAAAAATCCGAGAATAAAAACATTTCCTCTCTCCAAAAGAAATGAATATGGAGGTAAGGGGAATCGAACCCCTGTCTTACATACCTAGTTGAAAACTTCACTCACACGTTTAGTTTCTTTCCTATTAGTTACCTAACAACTAAAAGAAACAAAGAGTTTGTTAGGTAACTCAACATATCATTTCGGTCGCTGCTATGTTGACTTCAGTTATCCTATCCATCTAATCTGGTCACTACTTTTTCCCTAGATGAAGTCAAGAAATTTCGTGGAGGGCCTTTTATTTAGGCAGCCTCTGAATAAGCGTAATCTTCTGCGCTTATGTTTTCATCGGCTTTTTAAGTGGCCAACCGATGAACCACTACGTGCGGTTGTTCAACTAATGTACGCAATCGAAAGCCTGTGTACCCCCATTATGTTTTATTGTGCAATGCTGACTGGTTCTTCTGTGGAAATAGCCGAAGCAGCTGGACCAGTTCCCCAATCGCTTTCAATTTCATCACGATCCACAATTTCATATTCACCAATTTCATCTTGAACATTAGGAATAACATCTCGAAGAATCTTCCCTTTAAGATCAAATCGTGGTTCGTTCATCCACATAACAACACCCTTTCGACCAGCCATCAAATTCAAAAACTTTCCTTCTGGGCCGACAACAGCAACATTTCGAGCCAAGTCTGCCACCTGTTCGCGACTTAAAGCTTCTTTAAGATACTCTATAAAAGACATAAAGTTCTCCTTTCTAGTTACAATATATTACAATATACCATAATTATTTATAATTGTCAAGGGTCATTTAAGACCAGAACCTTCTAAACACTTTTGAACATAGGGGTGTAATGAGGAATCGATGTGGGAAAACCAAGCAAAATCATCAATATAAGTATCAATCTCAATTTTATTTGTATGCGGAACCGCTAAAAAGCAGACGTTAATTGAATGAACAGGAACGCCATTGGGTCCTGTATCAAAGACAGTTTCATCCGTATGAACGATAGGGCCAATTGAACAATGTAAGTTTACTTCCTCTTGACATTTACGATAGGCGCAATCCCTTAACATTTCTCCTTTATAAACCCTTCCACCAGGAACCCACCACTGACCTTTAGCTGGTTCAGTATTTCGTTTCACAAGAAGAACACCTTTACTTGAAACAATACAAACATCAACACAAGCAATTGGTACTAACTTTAATATTATATCATATTGTGGTTGGGCAATATATTCGCTCATATTAAAACTCCATTTCAACAATACTTTCATTTTCTTGGTGATATAAAATCGGTGGAATTTCTATTGAACCAGACTTCACAATTTTCAAATCATGTTTATGTATGTACTCTTTAATGTATTGAAATATTCTTAAATTTTCTCTATGGTTCTTTTTGGGAGTGTAATTATTATGCCACAAATGATAAGTGTTTATTCTTTCATCATCCAATTCAATATACTTATTAATCTTTGAAATCCTTAAATTAAAGTCCTGATCTTCTGGACCATACCCAATATATCTTTCTTCAAATCCATTAATCTTAAGAAAAGATTCAGTATGAACAACACCAAGACCACCAGCACGGCCCCTCTTTGACCTTAAATGATCTTTATTCAGTGGAAAATCTTTCTTACATTCATCATATGTTTCATAATTACCGACACCCATATTATTATTAAAGTAAACAATCCGGCAGGGCTCTACCTCGTTTGCAATAATTTTTTCAACTGTTGATAAAAAAGTCTTTGGAAAAAGAACATCAATATCAGCAATGTTAAAATATTCTGATGTAACTAACCGCTTTACACATTCATTTATCATAAACGACCGGTTATATAACTTTTCACCAAAGTCTTTGGGAACATGAGCATATCTAACGTCTTGATCCAAAAAACCACGAATACAGAAGTCAGAAGAGTTTAATACACAAATATTAAAATCTTTTTTACTAACTGAATTTAAAGAACAACGAAACCGATTAAGAGCTTCGTCCTTATCATCTTCTCTAAAATGGAAAATGTAAACTAAGTCCATCATATTTCATCATCCCTCAGTTTGCGATATCTAAGTTTACTTCTAACATACTTAGCCGAATATTCTTGAAGTCTAATATCTTTTTTAAAATCATTAATTGGATTTAAGTCATTATAAAGATACATGATCTTATCAATATATTTTATTCTTTCATTTCCAGCCATTTCAATTAAAGGTAACATAATAGCCATATCCCAAGCCATTTTTAAATAATTTCCATTCCAATCACGAAAATCTTCATCACGAATTCTTTTCCAAAGTTTATATTTAAATGTTCTTAAATGAGAAGTACACCAATACATTGGGCCGCTTTTAACCAAACGGTATTCATTAGATGGAACTTGTAATGGTCGATTATTTCCCAGACGTTTGTTACTTTCATTAACATATTGACCATAAGTTAAAAGAATATTTGGATCTTGATAAACCTCATTTAAATATTCAAACACATCATTTGAATACAAAGCATCATCACCATCAATTAATACAATAATATCTTCATCATCAAAACAAATTGTACTTATTCCATAAACAATATTTTCTAATGCCCCGACATTTTTCTTTCTTTTAAAAAACCTAAATCTTTGTTTTTGAGCAATATTCTCAAAATATTCTTTTACAATATCAAAAGTTTTATCAGTTGAACAATCATCTATAAAAACCGATTGATGTCTTTCAGAATACGCATCAAAAAAATAACCTTGATTAACAATCGACCACATACATCTTCTAATCCAATTTTCACAATTATAAGCTGGAATTATTATTCTAAATTTATTATCTTTCATTTAAAAACTCTCCATATCAAATACAAATCCATTCTGGTATGAAAAGATCATGTTCTTTTTCGCCGCGTTGAGCAAACCAATTTTTAGGAGCAATTACTTTATTTTTATGCTTTCCAAGAAAAGCGCCCCACCATGAGAAACTACTATTACAAATTATCAAAGAATCACATTGAGAAAGTAAATACAAATCTTCTATCTCGTCTGTAAATGGAGAATGAATTGCTTTCGAAAACCTCATTTCTTTTTGAACTGAATTCCAATCATCCGTACAAATCAATGCCAAATGGTCTTGAACTAGTTTTGAAGCTTTAATATAATATTGAGCATTTTGAATTCCATGAAAATCAATAAACTTTGATTTTGTATAATCACCCCTGCGAATATGAATCCCAACAATAATTGTATTAAAACGACTTAAAAAAGTATCAACTTTTTGAATAACATCGTTTGGAAATTCAAAAAGCTCTTTTATCTCGTTTTCATAGTCTTTAAAATATTTTTCCGATTGAAAACAACCATCTAATAAAATATCATCATATACGTGAGGTATTGGTACATAACTAAACTTTGGCTCTCTATATACTTTAGTTGGGCAGTATTCAGTGCTTGATATCTTTTTGTAAATCGTATCTTTGTATTTAATAGCAGTGTTTCCTTGGTTTGGACAAAAACTCAAATTATAATTTAAACCAAATTCTAAACCATGTCTCTTGGCAAATGCAAAAGCATTAGCTACTTGAAACATTTGATTTCCCAAACCACCTTTCAAAATTGGAACAACCATTAACTAACCTCATTTTTTCAAAGGTTTCCACCACCAACGATTCTCTTTATACCAATGAATTGTTTCTTTAAGTCCATCTTCAAAGTCATACTCAGGTGCCCATCCAAGTTCATCCCTAATCTTTGAGAAGTCCATTGCGTATCTAAAGTCATGTCCTTTACGGTCACTAACGAATTCAATATCACCTTTGCCAACATACTCAAGAATCTTTTCTGCGATATAGAGATTGTTTCTTTCGGCATCACCACCAATATTATATATCTCACCTTCTTTTCCATACATCAACACATCGTCAATTGCTCGGCAGTGGTCAAGTACATGAATCCAATCTCGTACATTGGAACCATCGCCATAAACTGGTAAGTTCTTTCCATCCATTGCGTTGGTTGTCAAAAGAGGAATAAGCTTCTCTGGAAACTGATATGGCCCGTAGTTGTTTGAACATCTTGTAATAACAACTGGGATCTTATGAGTCTTGAAAGCCGCCAATGCCATAAGGTCTGATGAAGTTTTGCTGGCGGCGTATGGACTGTTCGGCTTGAGATAGGTTGTCTCTGTGAACAAACCGGTTGCTCCAAGAGAACCGTAGACCTCGTCTGTTGAAATCTGAACAAACCTCGGAACCTTTGCCTTATTCGCGGCATCTAATAGATTTTGCGTTCCGCATACGTTTGTATCAAGAAATACCATTGCACTTTCAATACTTCTGTCAACATGAGATTCGGCCGCGAAGTTTACAATAGCATCAAAGTTTCCATCAATAATTGTAAGAGCAGCTTTAAAATCTTTAATATCTCCCCTGACAAAAGTGTATCTTTCATTTCCTTCAATATCTTTAAGGTTGTCACCCCGACCAGCATAAGTCAAAGCATCATAGTTGACAATCTGTAAATCATCGTACTTGTTCAACATGTATCTTACAAAATTTGAGCCGATGAATCCTCTCGCACCTGTTACAAATAGTTTCATAATAACTTCTCATAATTTTCAATATACAAAAATTCATCTTTAAGTTCAGGATATTTTTCATCAAAGAAAGTATAAATGTCTTGGATTTCTGATTCAGTTAAAGTGTGATAATTAATCAACTGATTTTGATTTCTTGTAATATGGTTATTAGCTACTGGTTTTTGAAACTGCGCTACTTTCTTTTTGATTTCATCTTCACTCATTTGAATTTCCAAAGATTCCAAAACTTGCTTAAAATATTTCTCAGGGTCAACAAACCAATCTTCAAGAACCATAATTCGCTTAGCATAATCTTTCCAATACTGAAAAATGTTTATAGACATTTGACATTCTTCGGTCACGTTATTGTATATAACATTGATTTCTTTCCAAGTATAATGGCCTCCTAAAAATCTTTTTGTTGAAGCCATCATTTCTCTAAAATCTCTTTTAGTTGTCAAAATTATATCTGCCCAATTTCGCAAACCTTCGTCTGGATAATGATTATGCTTAGATATTACTCGGGGCAAAGAACCTGTCATTTTATAAAGAAGCATTGTTCCTGAGCGACCCATCCCTGAAACTAAAACTTTCATACATAAACTCCTCTAACAAAATGTGGATACCTGTCAAGATTTTCACGAAGATATTTTGGATAAGACTCATCAATTGGAACTTGAACTAAGTTAGAATTTGGTCTAAAGAATAAATCGGTTCCATTGGAAATATTCTCAGCAACCTTTGACTTGATATGTTCATTGTTAAATTCTTTATGACCCCAAGACTCAATCTTCTGAATGACTTTCTCTGCCCCGCCAAGGAAAGTAAAGTGCCAACCACCATTCGGAATCTGAGTTCCTTCGGACTTCGCATTGCGTATAGTGTCAATGTTTGTTTTCTTGAAATAAGAATACGAACAAACCTTTGTACCGAACCAGTTTCTTTCACTTCCCTCTTGATGTAAGTCAATGAAGTAATAATACATTTCCTGCATCATGTGGAACAATTGGCCTGGCTTGTAAAAACTATCAAGTGGCACACCTTCAAGGTTTGGAATCTCGTCAAGGTCAGAGATAAGAATGATATCATCGTCTTTACAATCTTTGAGAGCTTCTGCAATCACATTCTTATGATTCACGTCCCTATCCCAATTCGTCCAAGCATCGCCTTTATCATCAATGAACTTATTATGAATAATCTTATGTTCAAACTTCTTGTATCTTTCTCTGTTTTCCAAAAAGTAAAAAGGCTTCTCATTGCCTTGAAAAGTCTTATTACATTCTCCGATTACAAAATAATCAACATATGGGTCAAGAATCTCCATTCTGACTTCAAGCAAATCTAATTCATTTAAAAATGGAAACACATCATAAACAGCCATATTAATCCTCCAAATGATATAGATAAGCATATTTACTATTTCTTAATTCATCAACGACTTCTTCGTAACTCTGAAGTCTTCCTTCTCTATCAAGATAATCCCATCCCTTTGTAAAAATATTACTGCAACCCCAATACCCATCTGATATATTATACCGCGCCCAATATTTAGGTGCAATAACTTTTTGACAATTTTCATTAAGCCAAGCAGGCATCCAAGCAAAAGATGAGTTAGAAAGAATCAAATACTTTGCCGTGTTTATCATAAAATAATCTTCAGCAATACTTCTATGAACAACAGTCATATTTGGAAAAAGACTTTTGGCATAAGGAACATCATCAGTCACTACCAAAAAATATATGTTAGGGTCGAAGTCGTGAATCTGCCCAATTGCGCGATTCCAATATAGCAGAGGAAGAAGTACATCTCTAATACCTTTGTACTCTCCACCACGAACATTAATAACACAAGTATCTTTACCAAGATCGTAACTGAAATTTTCTTTCATTTTAAGCCATTCTTTGACTTTCTCTTTATCAAAGTATTGCTCTGTCTGCCAACAACCAACCAATTTAGTATTGTCTTCAAGGTCTTCAAAGTCGTGATATTGGTGAATATTCGTATGACCAAGATTAGTGATTACCTCTTGATACTCTTTGTCGATACCTTCAACCGGCTTTCCATAATCCAAATCAAGAAAGTCCATCTGAGATTTACCACCCAAGTAATCCCCATAGATGTACTTTGTAAATCCCCAATCAAATCCTTTCTTCTCAGCAATGCTTCTCAAAGCAACGTACTGAAAAATATGGTTTCCGAAATTACCTGTAAAATCAGTTGTTATCATTTTACTTCAACCAAAATATTTAAAATTTGTTTTATCATATTTAGAATATAACCCATAACAAGGTACATGATTCCAAAGAGGTAAATAAACATCTTTTTGAATTCCAAAAAATAAAGAACTCAAAGCAAAATTACTTCTTGAAAAAATAACTGTTTCAGAAGAACAAAGCATAAACAAATCATAACATTCATCTTGATTAGAAATATATTTAAATTTAAATGGAAGAAAACTTAAATTTTCACCGGGGTTTGTTACAACAACTACTTCATATTCTGGTTTATATTTTAAAACATTATCAAGACATTTTTTAATTTTATTTGGTGAAATTGATGATTGTCCTTCAACATGGAACCGATCTTTAATTTCCGAATGATACTTTTTAAATACATCTTGATTAAATTTATTATCGGGTATTAACCCATTTTCTATTTGGTTTCTAAAATCGTTTGCAGTCTTCATCCAATCATAATCTGGTTTATTAGATACATCTTCAAGTCTTAAATGAATAAGAATAGTTTTTTGAGAGTCAAAAGGAACTTCATAACCTTTTTCCTTTGCCCTTTGCATAAATCTTTTCTTCATTTCATCTAAATAAACTTTTTCTTTAAAATAACTAAATTGGTCCTGATTAATACTCAAAGTTGTTTTAGACAAAACTTCAAAATGAGAAGGTGCAAATAAATCAATTGAATTACCACCATCTTCAACATTTTCATTATGCTTATCTATAATATCAAATAAAGTTTGAAAAAAAATAGAATTATTATATCCCTGATTAAATGAATTAACAACTCTAATTCTATTTCGATTATATCTAATGTAAATTTTATTATGAATAGAATAAAGTATTTGCGAAATTAAATCCGCAATGTTTCCTCCTATTCTATCACTTGAGCCATAAATTTCAGTATACATATTATTGTTCCTTCAACTTTTTAATCCAATAATCTAACAATGATTTAAGAGTTTCATCAATATGTATTTTTGGTTCCCAATCTATAATTTCTTTAACTTCAGATATATCTCCAATTTGAACTTGAATATCGATTGGTCTATAAAACGGTTTATGTATTCTTTGCTCAACTTCATTAAGCTTAAAACCTGCCAACTCAATTAGCTTATTTGTATAATATTGCATTTGTCTTTTCTCTGTTCCACACACATTAAACACACCACCATTCGATTTTGGTTCTTTCATTAATTGATAATAACAACTACAAACATCTCTTACGTCCAATACAACTCTTTCGGTTTTAAGATTTCCAATTTTTAAAATCTTTTCTTGTTTTCCCAAAACCATTTTTGCGATTTGAAAAGCGTCCGAACTAATTGAAAAATTATATCCCCTTCTTATACCAGTATGAGAAAAAGCTCTTGTAACAAATCCATTAACAAATCCATTATTCATTCGTTCCTGCATATACAAATCCATCGCAGCTTTGGATGATCCATATGGATTACTTGGGCTTAATGCATCAGTAACTTTCAATATTCCTTTCTTTTTACAAGTATCTCCATAGACTTCTGAAGTTGAACAAAACATAAGCTTAGTTGGAGTATTTTGAATTGATGTAATAATGTTTACTGTTCCGTTAACATTCTCGTTGAAAGTTAATATTGGATCTTTAAAAGATGTTGGTGGATGAGATTGAGCAGCTAAATGAAAAATTCCATCAAATTCACACCCATCAATGATTTTCTTTACACCGTAATAATGTTTCAAATCAACCGAATGGAATACAATTTGATTATATTCATCTAATGTCAGCGTATCTAATATATCTATACTTCTACCATTAGGACAACGAATAATTCCATGAACTTCATGTCCATCAGATAATAACATTTTTGCCAAATTTGGTCCAACAAAACCAGTAATACCTGTAATTAAATATTTCATATTCAACCTTCTTTATTAAAAATTGATAATATACCTTCATCTAAATAAATAACATTATATCCATTATTTATTAATATTAAGTTTGTTTCTTCAAAAGCTTGGGGGCCTGTTTTAACTAAACCATTGCGATCATCATTTGGGTCAGGATTTGGTTTTTCAGAAAATATTATTTTAGGTCTTTTTGATGAACTCATTATTTGTTTAATTATATTTAAATCATATCCTTCAGTATCAATTATAATAATATCAATGTTAATTATATTATACCTATTTAATAAAGTTTCAAAAGTTATTCCATCTACTAACTCATAATTATCTTTATTAAAGTTTGTACGATCTCCTAAATTTTTTCTTAAAAGCAAACTAGAATTTCCAGAAGTTCCTTTAGAATTTTTAAAAAGCTTTACTTTATTATTTGTTTCAAAAATAGCATTGTTAATAAAAACAGATCGTTGTTTTATATGACAATAATTCTTCATTAAAATTTCAAATATTTCTCTTTGGGGTTCTATAAAATAACAAAATATTTTTTCATTAGCAATTACAATATCGTGTATTGGATCACAATCAATACCATCATTAGAACCAATTTGTAACAAATAAACAATTTCTTTTTTTTCAAGTAATAAACTTATTTGTTCTTCTAATTGTTTTACATTATTCATAAATAAATTCCTACCACGATAAATTTGTCATATATCCTTGAAAATATTTTACATTGTCATACCAAAAACAACTCTTTTTAGTATTGTCTGAAAAAGTAAATATTTTTAATTCTGGTTTAAATTTCCACTTGATTGCTGATGCCAAATGAGAACTCCCTGCCCAAATTGTTATGAACTTTTGTGAGGAATAAATCATATCAGTATATTGAAAAATGTTCTCAATAAAAATAGGTTCCCCTATTATAAAGTTAAACGAAGCTTCAGAATAATTAATTTTATTTGAATTGATAAAAAAGATTCTAGAGTACTTATTACATTCAATATCATCCTCAATAAACTGTTTAATCTTATTCCAATAATATATATAACCATTATGAGAACAGTGGACTCCATTTAAATCTATTAACAAACAATCTTTAAAATCATCAATTACTTTTGGCCAGTAATAAATTATGGGATATTTACTTCCATGTGGGAGTTTCGATTCGGGGAAACCAATTTTTTCTTCCATATTTTTATTGAGTGAAATTTCATCATTATATCCTTCAAGATTAGTATAATTACAATGCCCACAATTTGGTGTCTCGTCCGTCATTCCTTTGAAAAAGGGATTACATTTCCAAACTAAATCAAATGTTTCTATACTTCTAAATTTAGAACGGCTACTCAAATAAAAATCAAATCCATGAAGATGACACATTTCTGGTAAAGTTGAAAAAGATAAATGGTCGCCAAGACCACCAAAATCAATATAAAGTATTTTTTTAGGATTCATCATCTTCTCCTAAAAAGAATTTTTTAGCATCTAAATCTTCAACTTCATTAAAATTATTTTTATCGAAATCTGTCAGTCGCCTTTTTCCACCAAACCCACCTAAACAAGCATTACCACGTTCCCTTTTCATTAAAAATTCTGGTCTAGTTTTAACGAAGTAATGATTTAATTGAGCTTTGTTAAAATTACCTTTATAATTATAAGGGCCACTTCCAGTATTGAAATCTGGGTCAACCCATTTACCACCTGTCCAATGAACATTATGAGTAACTTCTGATCCTAATTTACATATACTTTTGAATTGTCCATGTTGACCGCTTTTTCTTTTTGTAAATCTTAAAATAACGCTTGCATTTTTTTCATCAAATTCAGTTAAACCAGAATCTCCAAACATTGCCCAGTTTATTATTAAACAATTATAATTATCATAATTAGATATAAATGTCTTCACATTTTTTGTTTCTTTGAGAACTAAAAATTCATCAACATCAAAAATCGCAACCCATTCATATTTTTCATAGTTGTTTTGAATAAATTCCGTATAGCATCTAGATTGAATATTTCTAACCCACAAAGGATCATTATTAATTTTAGTTACACCATCATACTCATGTAAATAAACATTTGATTTTTGATTTTGATTTTTAAATCTCCAATTATTTTGAAATATATGAATATCATCAAAACCTAATTTAAGATGATAATCAATCCATTCTTGAAGATATAAATCTTCTTTTTGAGCTATACATATTAATGCAATTTTCTTCTTCATGATTTCTCTTTAAATTCATTTTTCCAAATTGTAAACATTGCTCTTTCAAGAACATGTGCCTCAGACGGAGTTTGGTGATAATCGACATATCCCATAAGACGTTTATAAAAATCTTTACTGTAAAAAAGAATATTATCTTTTGGAACGATATAATTTGCTCCCGGAGCAAATCTGTTCCAATGTCTATGAACGGCATCTTCAAAAACTGTATTTAAAAATTGGTCAAATGAATTGAAGAATTTTTTAACTCCAACTGCATTTATATACCAACTATTATTAATTTCCATATAACCACCGTTTTCATCTAAAATTTGAGCTTGGGACTGTACAATATGCTCATAAGATTCAATTGGAGTCAGTATATTATTATTTATTATCCTATCAAATTTTTCTTTCGTACAATGTGGTTCTGCTCTATTCAATACATTTCCTTTAATAAAAACACAAACATCCGGTAAATTATTATAGTTATTAACTATAAAATAAAAAGTATCGTATATATTATACCCAACATTCTTTTGATGCTTAATTTTATCTGTCTCTTGTAAACTACAACTCTTATCAAAAATTAAATAATTTTGAGTATAATCATTAATCCAAGATATATCATGGTTAAAACTTGTCACTATCCATTTTTTATTCATTATTGTATTCTTCCGTTATTTCCGTGAAATGAAAATGTATCTGTTCGACTTATTCCTTCAATCCATTTTTCTCTTGAAAACTTAGCAGCCAATTCTATTGGAGCATATCGAATTCCGTTTTCAAGGAAAGTCTTCCTGTGATAAACACAAAAGTTTCCATCATCATTATAATATCCTTGACGCTGTTCAAGTTCTAATCCAAGGTCGGTTGGCATCTTCAAAAGCTTTTTACTTCTAATACAAACACCAGCATTTCCAACACGAACATGTTCACCATAATCTGTGATATATGAATTTTCACTCCATACCCAAGGAGCCGCAATGTAATCGAAATTCAAAAATCTATCATCCCAATTCTCTGGACTTGTTACCCAACCATCATGGTGAACCAATAAACTGAAATCAGTATCTATATGTTTCCACAATTCATGGAATGTATATCGACTAAATCCAACATAGTCTAATTTCTCACACTCAACATACTCTGCAAAAGATGGAAGATTTTTTGGAAAGACGTCACTAATAAACTTCACCGCACCATATTGAATACCCTCTGTGCTTTTAACCAAAGCATCAATATTCTGGTCAATCTTCACAGACGTAACAACAACTAAAGTAACTCTTTCTAAATTAAGCATTTTTCATCTTTCCTAGCACATAATTGTTTTCTTTTTGACGAAGATTCTGATTCGCTATTGTATTTGTAACTTGACCTGCCCAAAGATAATTAATCATCGTAACATCATTAATAATTTTTGGTGGGCCATAATACTTTATCATCTGGACATAAAAATCCACATCATAAGCCCAAACTAATTTTTCATCAAACCAAACATTCAACCCGTTTCTAATTGTAAAAGCGCTCGGGGTTCCCAAAAGATTCTCCAAAACAATATTATTTGAAACTTTTGGAACATGCTTATTAAAAAATATTTGACGGTTTTGAGTATGAACATAAGACGTTCCCAACCACTTAACATCGCTTGTAAAATTATTTGCAATAATTTGAAGCGATTGAGCATCATACAAATAATCGTCTTGACAAAGTAATTTAATTATTTCTCCTGAACTTTCTTTTAAACTTAAATTTGTATTAGCGGTTGGAGAACCCCTTTTAATTTCATTTCTAACGTACTTAATATTAAGTACATCTTTCCAAGAATTACAAAGTTCTTCAATTTCATTATCTTTTGAATGATCTGTAATTACTACTTCAAAATCACGAAAACTTTGCTGAACAAGCTTATTAAAAGAAATTTCAAGAATTTCTTTTCCTTTTCCTCCCATTTCATAACAAGGTATTGCTACACTAATCTTGGCCATAAAGCTCATTCCTCATCTTTGAACAATTCATAGTATATCGATT
>Ga0272441_10011434_pt1 | contig 13174 bp, 8 predicted proteins | sample SSMProp6N_FD_193582 | JGI IMG/M metagenome (GOLD analysis project Ga0272441, IMG submission 193582) | Marine sediment archaeal communities from Little Sippewissett salt marsh, Falmouth, MA, United States - SSM-Prop-6N | ecosystem: Environmental > Aquatic > Marine > Wetlands > Sediment ... | reverse complement strand
GCGGGGGTCGATCCACGGCTCCGGCTCGCGCACGTACTCGGGGTGGACGGTGAGCCGGGGCCGCAGCTCGAGGCCGGCGGCCGCCGTCGCCGCCCGTAGCGCGTCCACTGCCGGCCAGGGCCGTTCGGGGTTGACGTGATCGGCCGTGACCGGGCTGACCCCGCCCCAGTCGTCCACGCCGGCCGCCAGCACGGCGGCAAGCTCGCCTGGCTCGGACAGGTTCGGCGGTGCCTGCACCCGGGCACGCGGCCCCAGCACGAGGCGCGTGGTCGCGACGGTGGCGAGGTAGGCCTCTCGGTCGGCGTCCGGGTGCGATGCCATCGCCGTGTGGGGCTTGGCCCGGAAGTTCTGCACGATCACCTCCTGGACGTGACCGTGCCGGCGCGCCGTGGCACGCAGGGCGTGGATCGACTCCGCCCGGTCGGCGTGCGTCTCACCGATACCGACGAGCACGCCGGTGGTGAAGGGGACGGCGAGGCGCCCAGCGTCCTCGATGACCCTGAGCCGGACGACGGGGTCCTTGTCCGGAGAGCCGTGGTGCGCCGACCCGGCAGTGGTGAACAGCCGACGCGACGTGGTCTCCAGCATCATGCCCATGGACGCAGCGACCGGCTTGAGCCGCGCGATCTCCTCCCACGTCATGACGCCGGGGTTGAGGTGGGGAAGCAGCCCCGTCTCCTCCAGCACCAGCACGGCCATGGCGCGGAGGTACTCCAGCGTGGATGCGTACCCGCGCGAGGCCAGCCAGTCCCGGGCAACCGGCCAGCGGTGCTCGGGTCTGTCCCCGAGGGTGAACAGCGCCTCCGCACAGCCGGCCGCCGCCCCGTCACGCGCGATGGCGAGCACCGCGTCCGGGGAGAGGTAGGGCTCCTCCCCATGCGCAGCAAGGCGACCCGGGACGGTGGCGAACGTGCAGTAGTGGCACCGGTCGCGGCACAGTCGCGTCAGTGGCACGAAGACCTTCGGCGAGTAGGTGACCACGCGAGGTCTCCCGGCCTCGACGAGCCCGGTGTCGCGGACACGTGCGGCCGAACCCATCAGGTCAGCCAGGTCGTCGCGACGAGCGTGCAGCAGCACCTCGGTCTCGGCGACGTCGAGCGTGACGCCGTCTCGAGCCCGCCGCAGGGCGCGCCGCATGGCCGAGCGGGACGGCTGCACCACCCGGTCTACGTCGGCACTCCGCCGCGGATCACTCGTATCGACCGTGCGAGTCTGCCAAAGCCACCAGCGAGTCCGGCGGGGTGAACCGCTCGCCGTAGCGCTGCGCGAGCTCGCGGGCCCGCGCCACGAACCCGGCCGGGCCGCCGGGGTAGCCGTTGATGTACTGCAGCACTCCGCCGGTCCAGGCGGGGAAGCCGATGCCGAAGATCGAGCCGATGTTGGCGTCGGGAACCGATCGCAGCACGCCCTCGTCGAGGCACTTCACGCTCTCGATGGCCTCGGCGAAGAGCATCCGTTCCTGCGTGTCCTCGAACGGCATGTCCGGCGGCGTCGCACCGCTCACCCCACCGAAGTGCGCCGGGAGCTCCGACCACAGCCCGACCCGCTTGCCCTCGTCGTAGTCGTAGAAGCCGGCCCCGGCCGCGCGACCGCCCCGGTCGAACTCGAGCACCATCGCGTCGATCACCGAGTCCCAGGGCTTGAGCTCGTAGGTCCCACCCTCGGCCTCGATCGCCGCCTTGCTCTGCTCGCGGATGCGGCGCCAGAGGATGAGGCTGACCTCGTCGGTGAGGGCCAGCGGTGCCGTGGGGTAGCCCGCCTGCAGCCCCGCCTGCTCGATGGACGGCGCAGGCACCCCCTCGTGCAGCATGGCGATGGCCTCGTTGACGAACGTGCCGATCACGCGCGAGGTGAAGAAGCCACGGCTGTCGTTGACGACGATCGGCAGCTTCTTGATCTGCAACGCCACGTCGACGGCGCGGGCCAGCGCCTGGTCCGACGTCTTCTCCCCCACCACGATCTCGAGCAGCTGCATCTTGTCGACGGGTGAGAAGAAGTGCATGCCGATGAAGTCCTCCGGCCGGGTGACCCCCTCGGCGAGGCTCGTGATCGGCAGGGTCGAGGTGTTCGACGCGAGCAGGGCGTCGTCGGCGAGCAGCGGCTCGAGCTCGCCGTAGACGTCCTTCTTCAGCGAGACGTCTTCGAACACGGCCTCGATCATCACGTCAGCGCCCTTGGCGTCGGCGAAGTTGTCGGTGGCGAGGATGCGGTCGAGCACTGCCGCAGCCTTGTCCTCGCTCATCCGCCCGCGGGAGACCTGCTTGGCGAGCAGCTTCTGGCTGTACGCCTTGCCCTTCTCGGCCGCCTCGACGGTGACGTCCTTGAGCACCACGTCGATGCCGTTGCGGGCGCAGACGTAGGCGATGCCGGCGCCCATCATCCCCGCGCCCAGCACGGCGACCTTGCTCGCCTGCCGGTGGGGGACGTCGGCCGGGCGACTGCCGCCCTTCGACACGTGCTGCATGTCGAAGAAGAACGCCTTGATCATGTTCTTGCTGGTCTGGCCGGTGGCCAGGTCGACGAAGTACTCGGTCTCGATGCGCAGCGCGTTCTCGAAGTCGACCTGGGAGCCCTCGACGGCTGCCGCCATGATGTGGTGCGGCGCGGGCATCGGGGCACCCTTGAGCTGCTTGCGCAGGTTGGCCGGGAACGCCGGCAGCATCGCTGCCAGCTTGGGGTGCGACGGCGTGCCGCCGGGGATCTTGTGCCCCTTGGCATCCCACGGCTGCGCCGGTGAGGGGTTCGCCTCGATCCAGGCGTAGGCGGCGTCCATCATCGCCTCGGGCGAGTGGGCGGCCTGGTCGGCCAGGCCCACCTCGACGGCTTGGGTTGCCCGATACTTCTGGCCCTGGAGCAGCATCTCCATGAGGGCCTTCTGCAGCCCGAACATGCGCACGGTGCGGGCCACGCCGCCTCCGCCGGGCAGCAGGCCCAGTGACACCTCGGGGAAGCCGAGCTGGGTTCCCGGGGTGTCGAGCACGATGCGGTGGTGGCAGCCCAGCGCGATCTCCAGGCCGGCGCCAAGCGCGGCTCCGTTGATCGCTGCCACGACGGGGCGTCCCAGGAGCTCGATCCGGCGCAGCAGGGCCTTGAAGTGGCCGATCTGCTCGGTCAGCGCATCGGCGTCGTCCTTCGTCGCCGTCACCATCTGGTTGAGGTCGGCTCCGGCGAAGAAGGTCTTCTTCGCGCTGGTGAGAATCACGCCGCGAACGGATTCCTTCTCAGCCTCGAGGCGTTCGACCGTCTGAGTCAGGCTCTCGAGAAAGCTGTTGTTGAATGTGTTGGCGCTGCTGTGCGGGTCGTCCATGGTCAGCACGACCACCTTGTTGATGCCGGACTCCCAGCCGATCATGTTCTGCGTCATTCCTCGTCCTCGTCGCCTCGTGAGTATGCCGAGCCTGCTCAGACCCGCTCGATGATGGTCGCAACACCCATGCCGCCGCCGATGCACAGCGTGACCAGCCCGTAGCGCCCGCCGGTGCGCTCGAGCTCGTCGAGCACGGTGCCGAAGATCATGGCGCCGGTGGCGCCGAGTGGGTGGCCCATGGCGATGGCGCCGCCGTTGACGTTCACCTTCTCCATGGGCAGGTCGAGGTCCTTGACCCACTTGAGCACGACGGCGGCGAAGGCCTCGTTGAGCTCCCAGAGGTCGATGTCGTCCTTGCTCAGACCGGCGGTGGCGAGCACCTTCTCCGTGGCCGGTGTGGGTCCGGTCAGCATGATGGTCGGGTCGGAACCGGTGACGGCGCTGGCGACGACGCGGCCGCGCGGTGCCAGCCCGGCGTCCCGTCCGGCTTGCTCGCTGCCGATGAGGACGATGGCGGCGCCGTCGACGATGCCGGAGGAGTTGCCGGCGGTGTGCACATGGTCGATCGACTCCACCCAGTGGAACTTCTGCAGGGCCACCGCGTCGAACCCGCCCATGTCTCCGATGGCGGCGAAGGACGGCGGGAGCTTGCCCAGGCTGTCGACCGTGGTGCCCGGGCGCATGTGCTCGTCGTGGTCGAGCACGATCGCGCCGTTGCGGTCGACGACCGGGACGACGGACTTGGCGAAGCGGCCCCCGCTCCAGGCCGCCGCGGCGAGCTCTTGCGAGCGAACGGCGTAGGCGTCCACGTCGTCGCGCGTGAAACCCTCGGTGGTCGCGATGAGGTCGGCGCTGATGCCCTGGGGCACGAAGTAGGTGTCGTAGGCGGTCTCGGGGTCCATCGCCCACGCGCCGCCGTCGGCACCCATCGGGACCCGCGACATCGACTCGACCCCGCCGGCGACGACCATCTGGTCCCACCCGGACACCACCTTCTGGGCGGCGAGGTTGATCGACTCGAGGGCGGAGGCGCAGAACCGGTTCACCTGCACGCCGGCGACGGTGGAGGGGAGCCCCGCTGCCAGCGCCGCCGTCCGCGCGATGTCGGCGCCCTGGTCGCCGATCGGGGTGACGCAGCCGAGGACGACGTCGTCGATCGCGGCGGGGTCGAGCCCCGGGTGGCGAGCGGTCAGCTCGTTGAGCAGCCCGACGACCAGCGAGACAGGCTTGACTCGGTGCAGTGAACCGTTCGCCTTGCCCTTGCCTCGCGGGGTGCGGATCGCCTCGTAGATGTATGCCTCAGTGCTCACCTGGGAGCTCCCTTCGCGCGCGTGCACCCGCGCGGAGACGGGTGGGTGGGGGATGCTTGGCTGCCAATCCTACTCACGAGTAACCGACGTGGATTGTACGACGATGGAGGGACCATGACGCACGCTGCGGAGACGGGAGGGCCGCTGTCAGGCCTGCGAGTGGTCGAGCTCGCCGGCATCGGTCCCGGCCCCCACGCCGCCATGGTGCTGGCCGACCTCGGGGCCGACGTGGTGCGAGTCGAGCGGCCTGGACCGGTCGGCGGCGCCGGCGATCAGGACGTCACGCTGCGGGGTCGCCGCTGGGTCCGTGCCGACCTCAAGAACCCGGACGACCGGGCGCAGGTGCTCGGACTGGTCGAGAAGGCGGACGTGCTGGTGGAGGGATTTCGACCCGGGGTCGCCGAGCGCCTCGGCGTCGGGCCGGACGACTGCCTCGCCCGCAACCCGCGCCTCGTCTACGGCCGGATGACCGGGTGGGGGCAGCACGGACCTCGCGCCCCGCGTGCCGGCCACGACCTGAACTACCTCTCGCTGACCGGCGCCCTGGCCGCGATCGGACGCCCGGGGTCCCCACCACCGCCGCCGCTGAACCTGGTGGCCGACTACGGCGGCGGGTCGATGCTGCTGCTCGTGGGTCTGCTGGCCGCGCTGGTGGAACGGGAGCGCTCGGGCGTCGGCCAGGTGGTGGACGCCGCCATGGTGGACGGTGTGTCGCTCCTGGCACAGCTGGTCTGGTCGATGCGCGCGATCGGAGCGTGGCCGGGCCCGCGCGGCGGCAACCTGCTGGACGGTGGCGCGCCGTTCTACGACTGCTACTCGTGTGCCGACGGTCGCTACGTTGCCGTCGCAGCGCTGGAGCCGCCGTTCTACGCCGCGCTGCTGCAGGGGCTGGGCCTGAGCCAGGTCGACCTTCCCGCCCAGTACGACCCGACGGGCTGGCCCGTGCTCCGCGAGTCGTTCACCACGACCATCGCGACGCGAACACGCGACGAGTGGGCGGAGGTCTTCGACGGCACCGACGCCTGCGTCACGCCCGTGCTGACCTGGGAGGAGGCAGCAGCCGACGGGCACCTCGTCGAGCGTGGCACCCTGGTCGACGTGGACGGGGTCGTCCAGGCAGCACCCGCCCCGCGCTTCTCGCGCACAGCCGGTTCCCCGCCCCTACCGGTGCGCGTCGGCGACGACACCGAGCAGGTGATGGCCGACTGGGGTGTGGGCGACGGCATGACGAGGGAGGCACCATGACAGCCCGGACGGAGCTGGGGACGATCGGCGTGCTGGGGGGCACCGGACCCCAGGGCCGCGGGCTGGCCCGACGATGGGCAGCGGCCGGGCTGGACGTCGTGCTCGGGTCGCGAGACGGGTCCCGCGCCGCCGACGTCGCCGCTGCTGTGAGCGGTCCACCCGGCGACGCACCCGCAGGCGGACGGCCCGGTTCGGTACGCGGAACGTCCAACACCGAATGTGCCGGCGCGGCCGACGTGGTCGTCGTGGCCGTCCCCTACGCCGGCATGGCTGGCCTGCTGCGGGGTCTGGCGGGCACCCTCGCCGGCCGGCTCGTGGTGAGCTGTGTGAACCCGCTCGGCTTCGACGCTCGCGGGTCGTACGTGCTCGACGTCCCAGAGGGAAGCGCCGCACAGCACGCGGCAGTGCTGCTCGAGAGGTCGACCGTGGTCGCCGCCTTCCACCACGTCTCCGCCGTTCTGCTCGACGACCCGGCTGTTGCCGAGGTCGACTGCGACGTGCTGGTGCTGGGGGACGACCGGGAAGCCACCGACACCGTGCAGGCGCTGGCGAACGCCGTGCCGGGGATGCGGGGCGTGTACGCCGGGCGGCTGCGCAACGCCGGGCAGGTGGAGGCGCTGACGGCCAACCTCATCTCGGTCAACCGGCGCTACCGCGCCCATGCAGGCATCCGAGTGACCGACGTCTGACACCTGCGACAGCGCCCACCTAGGCTGCATGTCGTGCTGGAGTGGCTGAGCGAGCCTTTCGCGCTGGGCTTCCAGCAGCGGGCCCTCGTGGGCGGTGTGATCGCCGGGGTGATGGCGTCCGTGGTCGGCACCTGGCTCGTGCTGCGCGGGATGAGCTTCTTCGGCGACGCGTTCGTCCACGGCGTGGTCCCCGGGATTGCCGCCGCCGTGCTCCTGGACTTCTCGCCGTTCATCGGCGCAGCGATCGCTGCCGCCGTCATGGTCGGCGGCATCCAGCTGGTTCACCGTCAGACCGCCCTGAAGGAAGACACGGCGATCGGTCTGCTCTTCGTCGGGATGCTGGCTCTCGGCGTGGTGATCATCTCCCGAAGCAGCTCCTACTCGGGCAGCCTGACCTCGATCCTCTTCGGCGACGCGCTGGGGGTCACCCGCGAGGGCCTGGTCGCCCAGGCCCTCCTCGCCGCGGTCGTCGTGGCCATCGCCGTCCTGCTCTACCGGCCCCTGCTCGCCCTGAGCTTCGACCCCACGAAGGCCGATGCCCTCGGCATGCGTCCAGCCGTGACCAACGCCGTGCTTCTCGTCCTCATCGCCTCCGCCGTGATCGGCAGCTACCAGGCCGTCGGCACGCTGCTCGTCTTCGGACTGCTCGTCGGCCCACCGGCAACGGCAGCGCTGCTCTCTCGGACGGTCCCGGTGATGATGGGTCTGGCGGTCGTCGTCGCTGTGCTGTCCGTGGCCGCGGGCTTGGTGATCAGCTACTACGCCGGTACGGCGGCCTCAGCCACCATGGCGATCGTCCCTGTCGTCGTCTTCTTCGTCACCCTCGCCGCCACGCGCGTCAACGCCGCGGTGCGACGTCGGACCACCCGGGCGGACGGGGCGAGCGCTCCGGTGCCGTCGTGACCGGCATCCCCGCGGCCCAGGCACGCGACGTTGTGCTGGGCTACCACCGACACGTCGCTGTGGCGTCGTCCACGTTCGAGATCCCGCATCGCGCCGTGACGGCGATCATCGGACCGAACGGCTCGGGCAAGTCCACCGTGCTGAACGCCCTTGCCGGACTCGCCACACCACTGTCCGGCACGCTCGAGGTGCTGGAGACCACCCCGCTGTCGGCCCGCAACCGCGTGAGCTACGTGCTGCAGTCCGTCACCCTCCCCGTGGGCACCCCCCTCACCGTCGAGGAGACGGTGGGGATGGGCCGCTACCCGAGCCTGGGCCTGTTCCGCCGACGTCGCCGGGTCGATCGCGAGCGCGTCGAGGCGGCGATGGAGCGGCTGCGGATCGGCGACCTGGCCCGACGGCATCTGACCGAGCTGTCCGGCGGTCAGCGCCAGCGGGTCTACGTCGCGCAAGGCATCGCCCAGAGCCACGAGATCCTGCTGCTGGACGAGCCGTTGACCGGACTGGACCTGGTGTCGGCCCGAACGATCGACACGATCATCCACTCCGAGCGGCACCGTGGATGCTCGGTGGTGCTCACCACCCACGACCTGGACGAGGCTCGCGCGGCCGACCATGTTCTGCTCATGCGCGGACGAGTCCTCGCCTCAGGCCCACCGGAGGAGGTGCTGACTCAGACCAACCTCGAGCAGGCCTATGGCCTGGGTGCCCTGCATGGCTTCGCGCCGGCCTTTCTCGACGACCCCGCCCACCGCCGCGACGTCAGCTCGGCCGACTGACCCGCCCGACGAAGCTGAGGACGGGCAGGTGGTCGGCGACACCCACGTCGACCACGACGGTCGGGGCGAGGACGTCGACGTCGGGTGAGGTGAACACGTAGTCGCTGCAGTTGTCGTTGCTCGTGGGCGCCGTGCACTGCACCGTCGGCTGGGTGGTGACCATCCCCGCTTCGGTGAGCACCTCGAGGTTGCTGATGCGCTTCGGTGGCGTCTGGCTCGCGTCGACGTACTCGTTGCGCGGGTTGAGATCCCCCGCGACGACGGTGGCCGGGCGACCGTCCCAGTCGTCGACGAGCATCCGCATCTGGTCGAGCCGGGTCTGCTCGGCAGCCGGGCTGTTGCGGGCTTGGAGGTGCGTCCCGTAGACGACCATGCCGTCGTCCAGCAGGGCCCGTTGGGCCGATCGACGTTGCGCACCACCACCCTGGCCGAGGTCGAGCGTGGTCACGTCGGTCAACGGGACGCGGGCCACGAGCGCGTTGCCGAGCTGGCGATCGGCCGCAGGGGCGTACGTGATCGTCCAGCCGGTGTGGGCGCGCAGCCAGGCGTCCATGTCGGTCATCGATGTGAGCGGCCAGCCCCGGGCGACCTCCTGCAGAGCCACGACGTCAGCGTCGAGAGCGACGAGCGTCCCCGCGGTGGCCGGCAGGTCGAGTCGCCCCGACGACGCGTCCTGCCCCTGGCCGACGTTGTAGGTGACGATGCGTCGCTCGTCCGGGTCGGGTGGACCGACCGCCCAAGCGGGGTCGGGACCGGGGGCGGGTGACCCGCCCACCATGCCGAGGTGGGTGAGCAGGGCCAGCACCCCAGCACCGGCCGTCACCAGCACGAGCGCAGGTGCGTGCACCCGGCTCGGCACGGCGAACTCACGCGGGCGTGCCCGCACTCCCCGGCGCCACAGGATCGGCAGGCAGGCCAGGCCCACCGCCAGCGTCGGCAGCCAGGCGTTGTCGACCGGCAGCGGCATCTCGTAGTGCAACGGGTACGCCACGAGCAGCGCCGCCATCGTCACCGCGCCGGCCGCCGCGGCGCCCGCCTGCCGCCGGGCAGAGAACGGGGCCATCGGTGTGTGCGCCGCCGCCTCACGCAGCAGCAGCGGCGAGGCCATCGTCGCGAGGACGGCCAGCGCCAGCACGGGCCAGCCGTCCACGTGCGGCAGGAGAGCGGCCACCATCACCAGCACCCCGGCACTGACCGGCCACGGCAGCCGAGCACGCGGCGAGGCGAGCAGGGCCATGGCTGCGGCGATGCCGAGCACGAGGACGGCGGAGACGACCGGAAACGCCATGCCCGCCGACGACCCGACGAAGGCGAGGGAGGTCCACAGCAGCAGCTGCGGCATGAGCAGGACGAACCACGTCCACGCCGGCGCCGGCCGGTGGGGACGTCCGGTCAGCGACCCGGCCGTCGCCAGCAGCAGCACCACGGGCACGCCGAGGCTCGGGTCGAGCCAGGCCGACCAGTCCTGCGTCCACACGACGTCGTCGGTGACCCGCCACGAGCGCAGTGCGACGTCCAGGCCGAGCCCGACGAGCGTGCCCGCGGCCAGCGCGTCGGCGCCGAACCGCTGCCCGGCTGCCAGGGGCAGGGTGACGGTGATGGCCACCAGGGCCACCACGGCGGCAGCGATCGCCGAGCCCAGCGTGGGACCTGCCTGCAGGACGAGCCGCGCCCCGACGAGGGCGACCGCGACGATGACGGCCAGCCGGGGGCCCGACCAGCGCCAGAGCGGCCATGCGAGCACCGGGGTCGCGAACACGGCCAGCACGACGACCGGGGTGACGACGAAGCCGAGCGAGCCCACCAGGTGGTAGGCCAGCGGGAACAGTGCCCGCCAGCACTGCAGCGCGATCTCGATGACGGCGCCCGTGGCCAGCACCACAGCGACCGGCAGGCCCCGTTCGCTGGTCACGTCATGGAGCCGACAGGGCCGGGTCGGGGACCACCTTGGCCGCCCGCAGGCCGGCCTGGTAGCCCGACCGCAGTGCCGCGGTCTGCCCGAACCTGCCCGTCCACGCCCCGGCCAGCAGCAGGTTGGGCAGCGGTGTCCGGCTTCCGAGCGACCCCCGTCCCGTCATGGACGGGACGCTCTCGTAGCCGGCCCACGACCCGGCCGGGTTGCCGGTGTACCGGGCGTTGGTGAGAGGGGTGGCAGTCTCGCGGTGCACCACGGCCTGCTTGAGGCCCGGGATGACCTGGTCGGCACGGTCGACGAGCGCATCGGCGGCCGACTGCTTGAGGGTGTCCCACGACTCGTCCTGCTCGAACGCGGCGGTGGTGGACAGCGTGACGACGGCCCCACCGTCGGGAGCGCAGCCCGGGTCGACGCGGGTGTAGTCGGTGATGAGCATGCCGCCGCTGCGCCAGTCGTCGGGGGTGCCCGCCGGGTCGGCGTCGAGGTCAGCCATCCACCCGGTGAACACCTCATGCGGGAGGCCCTCGTCGGCGAACACGTCCCGGTCGAGCCCGAGGTAGACGGTGATGCTGCTGGTGGCGACCGTCGGCGTCGTCGTCCGCGACACGTACTCCAGCGGCAGCACGTCCTCACCGAGCAGGTCCACCAGCAGCGGGGCAGCTGCGTTGCAGACCACGACGTCAGCGCCGAAGGAGTCGCCGTCCGCCGTCGTGACACCGGTGGCCCACCCGTGGGCCGCCCCGATCTGCTCGACCCTCGTGCCATAGCGCAGGTCCGCACCCGCGGTGCGCAGGTTCGCCGCAAGGGCGTGAGGGAGCGTCCCCGACCCGCCGCGGGGGTACCAGCCTCCGTAGTGCAGGTAGCTGGCCGTGACCACCATGCCGGTGAGTGCGGACAGCCGCGACGGCGGGGTCGCCGTGTAGCTCCACAGCGCGGTGAGCAGGCCCGCCAGCTCGCGGTCCTGCACGCACTCCTCGGTCACGTCGCGCCACGTCCGCCCGGCCAGCGAGGCCAGCGTGGGGAAGTGCGCCGGAACCTCCACCAGCCGGGGCAGCCGGTGAGAACGTGCGTCGGCGGAGAACCGAACACGCTCGACGTGTGCGCGGTAGCAGGTGTCGAACCACCGGCGGATACCCGATCGCTGCGAGGGGTACCGATCGACCAGCATCGCCTCGTAGGCGTGGACGTCTGCGGGGACGGTGACGTCTCCTGACGGCCCCCGCACCGTGTACAGGGGGTCGAGTCGATGCAGGTCGACCTGGCCGGCGACACCCAGGCTGCGCAGCAGGGCATCGTTGCCGCCGCCGGGAGCGAATCCGTCGAGGGCGTGCAGGCTGGCGTCGAAGCGGAACGGCGGACGCTCGAACGTGACGGCGTAGCCGCCAGGCTGGTGCGCCTGCTCCAGCACCAGCACCGAGCGACCCGCCTGGACGAGGGCGGTGGCCGCCCCCAGTCCTCCCAGACCTGCTCCGATGACGATGGCGTCGTAGCGCGACGGGGTGCTGACCACGGTGTCTCCCTTCCCGCGCCTCAGCGTCCCTGCCCGCACACACCGCGGACAGGGCGCAAAGTCACGAGGTCAGGTCAGCCCAGGTGTGCTCACGCCAGCTCGAAGCGGTCGAGGTTCATCACCTTGTCCCACGCGTCGACGAAGTCGTGGACGAACTTCTCGCCGGCGTCGTCGCACGCGTAGACCTCCGCGAGCGCCCGAAGCTCGGAGTTCGAGCCGAAGACCAGGTCGGCGCGGCTGCCCGTCCACCGCAGCTCGCCCGTCGCGCGGTCCCGGCCCTCGAAGGCATCCTGCGCCTGCGAGGTCGACGACCACTGCGTACCCATGTCGAGCAGGTTGACGAAGAAGTCGTTGGTCAGGGTTCCTGGACGGCTGGTGAGCACCCCGGTGCTGGAGCCACCCGTGGTGGCCCCGAGCACCCGCAGCCCACCGACGAGCACCGTCATCTCCGGAGCGGACAGCGTCAGCAGGTTGGCCCGGTCGACCAGCAGGTACTCGGCGGGGAGCCGATGGCCCTTGCCGACGTAGTTGCGAAAGCCGTCGGCGGTCGGCTCGAGCGCAGCGAACGACTCGACGTCGGTCTGCTCGGCATCGGCGTCCATGCGTCCAGGCGTGAACGGGACGGTGACGTCGTAGCCGGCGTCCCGGGCCGCCTGCTCGACCCCGGCGCATCCAGCCAGCACGATGAGGTCGGCGAGCGAGATGCGGGTGCCGCCGCTCTGCTCGGCGTTGAACTGCTCGGCGATGCCCTCGAGCGTGCGCAGCACGACAGCGAGCTGGTCGGGATCGTTGACCTCCCAGCCCTTCTGCGGCTCCAGGCGGATGCGGGCGCCGTTGGCGCCGCCTCGCTTGTCGCTGCCGCGGAAGGTGGACGCCGAAGCCCAGGCGGTGCTCACCAGCTGCGCGACCGTCAGGCCGGAGTCGAGCACCCGGGCCTTGAGGGTCGAGACGTCGTCGGCGTCGACGAGGTCGTGGTCGACGGCCGGGATCGGGTCCTGCCAGATCAGCGTCTCCTCCGGCACCTCCGGGCCGACGTAGCGGGCGATCGGTCCCATGTCGCGGTGGGTGAGCTTGAACCATGCCCGGGCGAACGCGTCGGCGAACTCGTCCGGGTGCTCGAGAAATCGCCGCGAGATCTGCTCGTAGGCGGGGTCCATGCGCATGGCCATGTCGGCCGTGGACATCATCGGGGCGTGCCGCACGGTCGGGTCGTGCGCGTCGGGGACGGCGTCGGCGCCGGCACCGTCCTTCGGCTGCCACTGGTAGGCACCGGCGGGGCTGCGGGTGAGCTCCCACTCGTAGCCGAACAGCGTCTCGAAGTAGCTGTTGTCCCAGGTCGTGGGCGTCGGGGTCCAGGCGCCCTCGAGACCGCTGGTGATGGTGTCGTCGCCGTGCCCGCTGCCGTAGGTGGACGTCCAGCCGAGCCCCTGCTCGGCCATCGGCGCGCCCTCGGGCTCCGGTCCGACGTACTGGTCGGGGTTGGCCGCCCCGTGCGTCTTGCCGAACGTGTGGCCGC
>Ga0272441_10011433_pt1 | contig 13174 bp, 12 predicted proteins | sample SSMProp6N_FD_193582 | JGI IMG/M metagenome (GOLD analysis project Ga0272441, IMG submission 193582) | Marine sediment archaeal communities from Little Sippewissett salt marsh, Falmouth, MA, United States - SSM-Prop-6N | ecosystem: Environmental > Aquatic > Marine > Wetlands > Sediment ... | reverse complement strand
CCAGTATCTACACCGGGGTGACCCTGGCGGAGTACTACCGCGACCAGGGCTACCACGTAGCCATCATGGCCGATTCGACCAGCCGCTGGGCGGAGGCCCTGCGGGAGCTCTCGGGACGGATGGAGGAGATGCCTGCTGAAGAAGGCTTCCCCGCCTATCTTCCGACCCGGGTGGCGGAGTTCTACGAACGGGCCGGCTTCATGCGGACACTCTCGGGCGACGAGGGGTCGGTCTCCATCATCGGGGCTGTTTCACCTCCGGGAGGAGACTTCTCGGAGCCGGTCACGCAGCACACCAAACGCTTCGTGCGCTGCTTCTGGGCACTGGACCGGCAGCTCGCCAATGCGCGTCACTACCCGGCCATCGGCTGGCTGGAAAGCTATTCGGAGTATGTTGAAGACGTGATGGAGTTCTGGCGGACCGAAGTAGGCGAAGAGTGGGCGGAGGACCGCAGGGAGATCATGGACCTCCTGCAGAAGGAGGTGCGGCTGCAGCAGGTCGTCAAACTGGTCGGGCCTGACGCCCTTCCGGACAGCCAGCGTTTCATTATCGAGGTCTGTACCCTTTTCAAGAACGCCTTCCTGCAGCAGAACGCCTTCGACGACGTCGACCGTTACTCGACGGTCATGAAGCAGGCCCGGATGCTCGATCTGATTCTGACCTACTGGCGTCGGGGACGCGATGCCATCAAGGATGGTGCCACCATCGTCCGGCTGCGCAGGATGAAGGTGGTGCAGGACCTGGTGAAGATGAAATTCAACATAACCAACGACGACGAAGCCTCCTTCGACAAGCTGAAGGCCCGTCTCGAACGATCCTTTGAACGAATGGAGTCTCTCTATGAGGAGTGAGGATAGACAGCTGCTCTCCGGGCGGGAATATATCGGAGTGGATAAAATCGACGGACCTCTGGTTTTCGTAAGGAAGACCCATCCCGTGGGGTACCGCGAACTGGTGGAGGTGGTGGATTCTGCCGGCCGGACCCGGCACGGAATGGTGCTGGATACGTCCGAAGAGTCGGTGGTAGTGCAGGTCTTCGAGGGCACCTCGGAGCTCACCATGCCTTCGACCAGGATACGCTTCCAGGGAGAGCCGCTGACCCTCGAGGTGACCGACGGGATGCTCGGCCGGGTCTTCAACGGACTGGGGATGCCCATCGACGACGGTCCGTCGCCGGTAGGCGCCGATGAACGGGACGTCAACGGCCTGGCGGTCAATCCCACGGCCAGAGTGTATCCCCGGGACTTCATCCAGACGGGAATATCGGTCATCGACGGGATGAACACCCTCATCCGCGGGCAGAAGCTGCCGATCTTCTCCGGCAACGGCCTGCCCCACAACGAGCTGGCCGCCCAGATCACCCGGCAGGCCAAGATCCGGGGAGGGGAGTCGAACTTCGCCATCGTATTCGCCGCCATGGGGGTCAAGCACGACGTTGCGCGCTACTTCATCAACTCATTCGAGAGCACGGGAGTCCTGGAGAATGTGGCCCTGTTTCTCTCACTGGCCGACGACCCGAGTATCGAGCGGCTGATCACTCCGCGTTCGGCCCTGACGCTGGCGGAGTACCTCGCTTTCGACAAAGGTATGCACGTGCTGGTGATCCTCACCGACATGGCCAACTACTGCGAGTCTCTGCGGGAGATCTCGACCCTCCGGGGCGAGATCCCGTCCCGGAAGGGATATCCGGGGTACCTGTACTCGGATCTGGCGGAGATCTACGAACGGTCCGGGATGGTGGAGGGCTACAGCGGATCCATCACCCAGCTGCCGATCCTGACCATGCCGAACGATGATATCAGCCATCCCATTCCGGACCTGACCGGCTACATCACCGAGGGGCAGATCGTGTTCGAACGGGAAATGTACGGCCGGAATATCTATCCGCCGGTGGCAGGACTTCCGTCCCTGTCACGGCTGATGAAAGACGGAATCGGCGAGGGAATGACCCGGGAGGACCATCCCCACCTTGCAAGCCAGCTGTTCGCCGCGTACAGCTACGTGAAGGATGTCCGCAACCTGGCATCGGTCATCGGCGAGGAGGAGCTCACGCCCCTCGACCACAAATACATGGAGTTCGGGGAGGCCTTCGAGCGTTCCTTCGTCTCCCAGGCGAAGGATGAGGACCGGACCATCGAGCAGACCCTCGACCTCGGCTGGGAAGTGCTGCGCAACCTGCCGACCGAAGAACTGCACAGGGTCACCGACGAAGAGATCGAGAAGTACTACGAGGGATAGGGAGTACAGAGATGCGCAATGTAGCGCCTACCAAATCCAACCTCATCAAGATGAAGGACGAGCTGAAGTTCGCCAGGCTGGGCTATGAGCTGCTCGATCAGAAACGCAACATACTGGTGCTGGAACTGCTGAATCTCGTGGATCAGGCGGTGGACTATCAGAGCCGGGTTGAAAAGTCCCTGGCCGAGGCATACAGCGCGCTCAAGCAGGCCAGCATAGACATGGGCAAGCTCAAAGTGGCCCGGATCAGCCGGGCGGTCAACATCGAATCCAATATCACCATCAAGCAACGCAGGGTCATGGGAGTGCAGCTGCCGGTGGTCGAGACCGACTACGTGGAACACTCTCCCTACTACAGTCCCACCGAGACCAGTTACTGGGTCGACGGGGCGCTGAAGGAGTTCAAGGACACCCTTGAGATGATGGGCCGGCTGGCGGAGCTGAAGGTGTCGATCATGCGGCTGGCGATGGAGGTCAAGAAGACCATCAGGAAGGTCAATGCCCTCGAGAAGATCGCCATCCCCGACCTTGAGGAGACCGTCAGCTACGTCACCAACCGGCTGGAGGAGAACGAACGGGACACCTTCGTACTTATGAAGATGATCAAGGACCGATTGGAAAAAAAAGAGGAGGAGCGTCATGGAAGGTCCGATACGTAATATCGTAGTGTATGTAGACGGAACGGAAGAGGCGATCACCGCCGCCCAGTACGCGGTATGTCTTGCCAAAGCAACCGGGGCGCAGCTGCATGCCCTGTACGTCATTAACACCCGCGCCCTGAACGATCTGGTGAAAGCCAGGATTTTCCTCGACACGGAGGAGCAGGAGTACCACCGCGACCTGGAGACCGACGCCGACCGCTATCTCAACCATGTGGACAAGATGGCCCGCCGGAAAGGGGTGGAAGCCCGGCTCGACAAACGCAGCGGCACGGTCCACCAGGAGATAAAGAAGAAGATCGAAGAGATCGACGCGGACCTCCTGATCATCGGGGAACTTTCCCATATCAGGAGCAGAAGAGACGAGTTCTACCACGAAACCGAGCGGGCCATGCGGCTTGTACAGTGCTCGGTTCTTATGGTAAAAGATGAAGAGCGCGTGTGGGACCTCTACGACGCGATACCAGAATAGTTGGAGAGAAGAGTATGGCTTTGATAGACCTTATTAAACCGGAAGTGATCAAGGTTCCCCTGGAATCCAAATCGAAGGAAGCGGTCATCCGCGAACTCCTCCAGCTGCTGGTGGATGCCGGACGGCTCAACGATTTCGACACCGCCTACGACGCCCTTCTGGCCCGGGAGGCCAAAGGAAGCACCGGCCTCGAAGACGGCATCGCGGTACCCCACGCCAAGACCGACACCGTCCCGTCCATCACCCTCGCCATGGGGATCGCTCCAGACGGCATCGATTTTCAGGCCCTGGACGGCAAGCCGAGCACCCTCTTCTTCCTGATGCTCGCTCCCCCCGACCAGTCCGGCCCCCACATCGAGGCCCTCTCGGAAATAGCCCGCCTCACCCAGTCGAAGAGCTTCTGCCGCATGCTCCTGCGCGCACAGGACGCCGAAGAAGCGGCGGAGCTGATGACGGAAGAGGATTGAGCGCCCAATCGGAAGACATACTTTACAGCAGGAGAAACTCTACCGGGACGTATCCGTTGCGTATATCCCATAGGCCTCATCGACAGGGGAGAACTGAATGATGAAGGCAGTCTGGGGCGTACGCTGCAGTTCGATGGTCCCGTTGATCTGTCTGACTAGTTCTGATACAAGTCTGAGACCCATAGTGTCATTGCTCGGGAAATCGATCTCTTCGGGGAAGGGACGGCCGTTATTGGAGAGAGTCAGGGTGTATACATTATTCATGGCATCTTCATCCATCTGAATGGAGAACCTTGCCGGTTCGCCGAGAATGAACCCATATTTGATTGCATTGGTGGCAATCTCGTTGACTATAAGACCGAGCGAAACAGCCTCCCTGGTATGCATGATAACTTTGGGCAGCTCTTTGTTGATCTCTACCGGCTGTTCATGAAATGAAAAGATGCTCTCGAGCAGTTCTATGATGTACTGGCTGAACTCAATATTTGATGTTGCCTCCTGACGATGAAGTTTTTCATATATAATACGGATGGTGGATATCTGGTTCTTCACATCGGTTAAATCGTAACTGCTGTTGATTTCTTTCAGTGCAACAAGGGAATATACCATCGCCAGATTGTTCTTCACCCGATGAAAAATCTCCCGCATCAGGAAACTCTTCTCTTGCAGCAGAGTATTGAGTTCACGGTTCGACTGCTGCAGTTTCAGTTCATACTCTTTGAGTTCGGTTATATCAACAACCACTCCGGTGATTCTCACTGGGGCCCCATCAGAATCGCTTGACGTAATAGCCCCGACATCGTGGAACCAACGGTAGGTCCCGCTGCTTGTGCGGATCCTGTAATCGGCAATGTATCGCTGTTTTTTTCCGCTGAGACAGTCCCTCATGGCCTGCATCGTATGCTCGAAGTCCTCAGGATGTATGAGTCCTGTAAAATCCTGGTAGGTAGTAAAATCTTTCTTATCATAGCCGAGAATACGCGTCTTCTGCTCGTTGAAATCGACCTCCCCTGCGGGAAGAGTCATCTCCCACCAAGCGATGTTGCCAGCCATCATGGTGCCTTCGAGCCGCTCTTCGATGCTTTTTTTTCCTGTGGTATCCTGAAAAATGCAGTGTGTTCGCTTCATGTTTCCATCTTCCGTATGCCCTATGCAACCCTGGAAGCATGTTTCGATGTACTGTCCATCTTTCTTCCGTAGACGGAATTCAACTCCTTTTATGGTACCTTTGCGCTTGAACTCGGGAAAATTTTTCCGGAAGACATCTAAACAGTCAGGATGAAGAAAATCGGTGAATGATTTCCCTATCACCTCATTCTGTGTATACCCACCGAGAGTTTCGAGCCAGGCAGGATTTATATCCAGAATACGTCCCTCTTGATCCAGTGACTGATACGGCAGCGGGGCATTGTTGTAAAGTGTACGGTACTTTTCTTCACTTTCCCTGAGTTCCTCAGCAGTTTTCTTTCGCTCCTCATTTTCCTCCTTTATTCTCTGATGTGCTTCAAAGAGCTCATAGGCCATGGATACAGCTTCTATCAGAACAAATTCACCGAGGTTCTTCGGTACATAGCCATATCTGGTTATATTTTTCACTTTCTGAACCGTTGTACTGTCCGTGTGATTGGTCAGGAAAACAATTGGGACATCTCTTATGCTCAGAATTGATCTGGCCGCCTCGGTTCCGTCCATTCCCTTCCCGAGGTTTATATCCATCAGAATCAAAGAAATATTTTCATCCGATTCGAACAATTCAACGGCATGCGTTCCATTTTTAGCTGTCACGACGGTAAAGCCGTGTTTCTCAATCATCTGGGAAAAATTGAGAGCGATAATTGCTTCATCTTCTACAAGTAAAATCTTTCTATGCATTTAAATCCCTCTGACTTTAATATACTTGAAGAATACGTCAAACTTAAACTTATAATAGATTTGCCAAATGCTCCCATAGAATTCCTTCTCCTGAGGCTACGTGTGTCTTTACTGCGGTACCGATGATGGACTCCCAGTGATGGGGTTCCAGGCCGGCCCTTCTGTTCTGTTCACTGCGCAGGAGGGCGGAGTTCTCTTTGGTGACAGTGTCGCCGGGGCCGAGATCTTCCAATGCCACGACGGAGCGGTTGGTGGTGCGGTAGAAGGAGGCTTCCGAAGGTGCAAGGCCTTTCTTCCCGCTGCCGAGGACTGCTTCCACCCTTTGGTCCGTGAACTTCCGCCGGCACTCTTCAATAAGCTGATCGGCCCCGAGAGTTTCTCCTTCGCGCAGGTGCCTGCACATGGAGGCGAACTGTACCGGCTCGAGAGCGATCGGGTCGTCGAGTCCGCTGCTGCTGTGCGACAGGGTGAAGTGTTTCTCGAGGATACACGCCCCTTGTGAGAGGGCCAGGAGCGGAACGATCAAGGGGTCCTTCGAGTGGTCGGAGACTCCAGCGGGAACGCCGAAGCGCTTCGAAAGGAGAGGTACAACCCGGAGATTGTACTCCTCAGCTGGAGCGGGGTAGGCGGTGATGCAGTGCAGCAGTGCCGCCCGAACGGAGGACCCGGCGGTGCGGTCAACCCCGCCGAGAAACGCGAGACTCATCTCGATGTCCCGCATTTCGGAGACTCCGGTAGAGAGAATGAGAGGAAGACCGGACACTGCCTGCAGCAGCGGGTAGTGGTTGAGTTCGGGAGAGGCTATCTTCACGGCTTCGACTTCGAGGTCGAGGAGCCGACGGGCGCTGTCGAGACCGAAGGGGGAACAGAGAAAGAGAAGCCCCCGGCTTTCGGTGTATTCCTTCAGCTCCGCGTAGAAGGAAGGCGGGCGTTCGAGCTGCCGGAACCGCTGCCAGATCGGGACCGGTCCTCCGGGAAGTACGATGCTGCCGGCACGGGGATGCACGATCTCGTCGGCTATGACCCACTGGAACTTCACACAGTCTGCGCCGCTTTCGGCGGCGGCATCGATCAGCTCACGTCCGTGTGATGCATCACCCATGTGGGACGTCCCCGCTTCGGCTATGATCAAGATTGGGGCGTCGGAGCCTATCCTCCGCCCTCCGATCTGCAGAGACCGTGCGATGTATGCATCCTCCGGCGCCCGGCCTTCTTTCTCACTGGAGTTTGAACTCATCGATCATCCTGTACTTGAGGTTTTTCAGGGCGGTAGAGAGGGACACCTTGTAGATGTGCGGATTGATGATACGTTTGTAGGTGCGGTCGATGGTGGCTATGTTCCGCAGAGTGTTTTCCCGGATGTCCCGGAGGGAAGGAAGGTCGCCGGAGATCTTTCCGTCCGCCATTTTACGGGAGAGAAGAGGCTTTGCATCGGCGTACTTGTCCAGGACGAAATGGGCGTTCGGAGAGATGGGATGATAGAGAGCGTGTGACCTCCCGTAATCGAAGGTCTCTTCCGCCAGGGTAATCAGGTCGGCAATGGCGAGTCCGTCCTGGTCGAAGAACCGGTACACCTGTTTGACCCCCGGGTTGGTGGTCTTCTCTACATTGTTGCTCACCTTGAGGGTGGGAATCATGCGGCCGTCGATCTCCTTGGCAGCCAGTTTGTACACTCCGCTGAATGCCGCAGTGCTGCCGCCGGTGACGAGGTGAGTGCCGACTCCCCACATGTCGATGGGTGCGCCATCGGTGACGAGCTGATGGATGATCTCCTCGTTGAGGTCGTTGGATACGGTAATGAATGCATCTTCGAGTCCGGCTTCGTCGAGACGCGTCCTGATCTTCTGGCTCAGGTAGGCCAGGTCTCCGCTGTCCAGCCGGACTCCCAGGCGGTGGCCCTCTTTTTTGAGGATGTGTCCGACCTTGATTGCATTGTCGATTCCGCTTCCGAGGGTGTCGTAGGTGTCGATCAGAAGGATCGACTTGTCGGGATACAACTCGGCGAATTTGTGGAAGGATTCGAGTTCGGAAGTGAATGCCATGACCCATGAGTGTGCCATGGTTCCGCTGACGGGGATGTCATAGAGCCTTCCCGCCAGAGTGTTCGACGTCGCCGCTGCCCCGCCGATGAACGCCGCCCGTGCGGCCGACAGGGCGCCGTCGGTCCCCTGAGCGCGGCGCAGACCGAATTCGAGTACCTTGCCCTCCTTGCTTGCCAGGTAGATCCGGGCGGCCTTGGTGGCTACCAGTGACTGGAAGTTGAGGATGTTCAGCAGCAGGCTTTCGACTATCTGTGCTTCGATGAGATGACTGTGGACCCTCAGAAGGGGCTCGCCGGGAAATATCACCTGACCTTCATCCATGGCGAAGACCTCACCGCTGAATTTGAAGTCTCTCAGATAAGCCAGGAATTCGAGTTTGAAGTAGCCGAGACCTTCGAGATACTTCAAATCATCTTCGCTGAACGAGAAGCCCTCGAGGGCGTGCAGGAGGTCCTCCAGCCCGGCGAAGATGGAGAATCCGCTGGAAAACGGCTGGGTCCGGTAGAACATATCGAATACAACCCTCGGATTTCGTTGTTTGAGAAAATAGCCCTGAATCATGGTCAGTTCGTAAAGATCGGTGAGCAAACCCGAGTGTTTCATGCTTCCATCCCCGTGTGCGGTATTTCTTTCGTATGCTGTAATCAGTATAATCGATCTGAAGACTTTCAACAATCGATCTTAAATGTAAGGAGCAGAACATGTTGACAATTGTCTGCGATGCGTGCAAGAAAGCGATCTCGGGTGATCAGAAGAAGACCGGAGTCGTGTACATCCTGGATAAAGCACTCTGCAGGAAATGTGAAGGCAAGCTTCTCGATTCAGTAGCGGAGGATATGGCAAAGATGAAAATTTACCGTTTTACCGATTATAAGGAGAAGTACATCAGTACCGTCAGGAAAATGTGCAAGTAAGCGGCTAAAGAAACATCTCCAGAACTTCAATACTGCCCTGCAGGGCGAGGTAGTAAAGGGCGAAACGGGGAGCCCGCAGCAGAGAAGCCAGCAGGTACTTTCGCGGTGAGACGCCGAGCATACCGGCAATCCAGGAGATGGTCGAATAGGGCAGGGGGGTAAAGGCGGCCAGGGCGACCGCCCAGCTTCCATACCTGAGAATCAAGCGCTGTCCCCGTTCACGGTAGTATTCGGTGGCTTTCTGTACCCAGTGGAGGTGGGTAAGCGATCTGCCGATCAGGAAACCGCAGTAACCGCCTGTCATGGAGGCAATCGAGATGACGGGAACCAGCAGCCAGGGATTCCAGTCCCTGGTGAAGAGAAAGACGATGTCCCCGGTAGCCGGTACGATGAAAGTGTCCACGATATACACGAAGAGAAAGACCCCTGCGTAGCCGAGTCTGCTGCTCAGCCAGCTGCCGGCATTGTCGAATTGGGTTCTGAATAATACGTAGAGAAGACCATACAGGATGGTAAAAAAGAGAAGCATGAGGACCGCCCGGACCAGAGCGGTGTGGGCGGTCTCCCTTTCCCCGCTGTTCATCTCTACATGTATCTATGCACGGGGCCGGATATCAGAGAAGCCCGTGTACGCTACGAGGGCTTCGGGCATCCTGACCGATCCGTCGGCCTGCTGATTGTTCTCCAGGATCGCTATGATGGCCCTGGAGACGGCGATTGCAGTTCCGTTCAGCATGTGGACGTACCGGTTCTTTCCGTCTTCCTTGAAGCGGACTCCCAGACGGCGGGACTGGTAGTCGGTGCAGTTGGAGGTGCTGGTGACTTCTCCCCATTCCCCGTTATCGCCACGGCCGGGCATCCAGGCTTCGAGGTCGAACTTGCGGTACGCCGGCGCGCCGAGGTCTCCGGTGCAGGTGTCGACTACCCGGTAGGGAATTCCGAGTCCCTGAAAGATCTCCTCCTCGATGGCGAGGAGCTCTTCGTGAACTGCTTCGGATGCGTCCGGATGGGCATACACGAACATCTCCACTTTGGTGAACTGATGTACCCGGTAGAGCCCCTTGGAAAACTGACCGGCGGCCCCCGCCTCCCTGCGGAAACAGTGCGACACGCCGCCCATGCGGATGGGCAGAGAATCCGGGGAGAGAATGGAATCGGAGTAGTATCCCCCCAGAGTTATCTCAGCGGTACCAACAAGACAGGTTCCGGTGTCTTCGAGGGTGTAGATGTTGCTTTCAGCCCCTCTGGGGTTGAATCCGATTCCCTCGACGACTTCCTCCTTGGCGATGTCCGGAGTGATGGTTATGGTAAAACCTTTCTTTCTGAGTACGTCCAGGGCGTAGCGTACGAGGGCGAACTCCAGAATGACCGCCTCGTTCCTGAGGTAGTAGAACTTCGGTCCCGAGACCTTCGCGGCGGTCTCGAAATCCATCAGGTCCAGCAGGGTCCCCAGCTCGATGTGGTCCTTCGGCTGGAAGTCGAATTCAGTCGGAGATCCCCATCGCTTGATTTCGAGATTGTCCTTCTCCTCCTTGCCGACGGGTGCGTCGGGGTGCGAGGAATTGGGTATCAGTTTGGCCAGCTCCTGGAGTTGAGAATCGACTGCCTTGAACTGCTCTTCGAGTCCGGCAATCTTCTCCTTGAGCAGCTTCCCCTCCTGAACGAGGGCCTGCCGCTGCTCGGGATCGAGCCTGGCCTTCATCTTTTTGGCATTCTCGTTGCGGTGCTGCCGCGTCTCTTCGATGGTTTTCAGCATCTCGATGCGTTCGTCGTAGAGAGCGATCACCCGGTCTACATCAACATCCATAAAACGGTTACGGATGTTCTCCTTTACCTGTTCGACGTTTTCTTTTACCTGTTTCAAGTCTACCATAACACTGCAATAGTACTGGAGGAGTCAAATTGTTACAAGATCTTATTTCATCGACTCTTCGATCTCTTCCGCCCGCCTGGCGGCTGCGGTCACCGCTTCCATCACGGTGTGGGTGAAGCCGCCCTTTTCCAGGGCCTTCACTCCCCTGATGGTGGTCCCCCCTGCCGAGCAGACCCGGGTGAGGTATTCGGAGGGTACAACCCCTTCGGCACGGAGGAGCTTGACCGCCCCTTCAGCGGTGCCGTAGGCGATCTCGAGAGCCTGTTCATACGTGAAGCCCGCGTAGGTTCCTCCGAGAGCCATGGCGTGGAGGAAGGCGAAGACATAGGCGAGACCGGACCCCGACAGACCGGTAATCGCGGAGAGGAGCCGTTCCGGCAGTTCGACCGGGATACCGACCGCCGATGCGATCATGCAGGCATCCTGCCGGAACGTATCATCGGCGCCCGCTCCGTAGGCGATACCGACTACCGAAGCGCCTACCGTGGCAGCAAGGTTCGGCATGAATCGTATGATCCGGCTGTTGTTGAGATGTTGTTCGAAGTAGGCGATCGGAGTTCCTGCGGCGATGGAAATGAAGTTTTTCCCGGTTCCGATGGAAGAGATTTCCTTACACAGGGTATTCAGCTGCTGCGGCTTCACGGCGATCAGCAGGGTGTCGGCCGCTGCTGTAAGTTCGGCGACAGAGGAGTAAACGGTACCGCCGCATTCCCCGGCGGTCTGTTCAGCTTTCTTGTGATCGACGTCGTAGAAACAGAGATCGATCTCGGAATGTCTCGCATTCAGCCCTATTCCGAAGGCGCGTCCCATATTCCCTGCACCTAATATCCCAAATGTCTTCATACTATCTCCTTCCATTATTTGACTATTGGCTGCTCCCATGTACCGGACTTCATGGACCGGAACAGGGCGGTGATAATTGCGGTATTGAAGAGCGAATTCTCCAGAGGGACCGGTACATCTCTATTTTCGAGGACCGCCAGTGAGAATTCATCGGCCTGGACTGCGTACTGATTGGCCGGAGGCAGAAGGATGTCTTCGGGACCGGTAGTGATACCGGCGGCATTGTCGAGAAAGATCCGCGCCGGCATGTCGGCGGGCTGATTGAAGGGGATTTCAATCTCGAGACGCTGCTTTTCCCCGAAAAAGATCATGCGCTGCCAGGGTACCACCTGAGTGCCGCTCGTAAACACCGCCTGCCCCGAAGGAAAGTCGAGAATAGCCGAGGTCAGCCTGTCGGTATGAAAATTGGGGTCCTCCTCCATCAATCCGAAGACCCTCTTCGGTTCTTCGTCAAACATGAAGCGGCTGGTATGGATGGGATAGCAGCCGATGTCCCACAGGGCTCCGCCTCCTTCTTCAGAGGGATACCGGTTGCGGACGTTGTCCTTATCGATATTGTAATAACTGAAGAAGCCCTGTACCGCGCGCAGCTGTCCGAAGCGCTGGCTTTTGATGATCGATTTGGCTTTGACCCACTGAGGATGGGTGTGCACCATGAAGGCTTCACCGATTTTCAGCCTGGTGCTGTCCCTGATTGTCATCAGGCTGTGAACATCCTCCACGTTCAGGGCAATCGGCTTCTCGCACAGAACGTGTTTGCCGGCTTCGAGGGCCTTCCTGCTCCACTCGACGTGAAGGTGGTTCGGGAGGGGTATATAGACCGCATCGATCTCTTTGTCATTCAGCAGTTCTTCGTATGATCCATAGTGACGGGGTATTCCGTACTGGGCAGCCATGGTTCGTGCCTTGTCGGTGTTGCGGGAAGCGATCGCAGCCGGAATTGAATACTTCGACCTTTTCATTCCCGGAATGACTGCTTTTGCGGCGATATTGGCTGCGCCGAGAATTCCCCAGCTTACTGATTTTTTTTCCATAACTTTCTCCTCTGTGGATCACCAATTGATCCGTTATCCTATAGTTGGAAGGTTACCCTGTTCCTGCCGTTCCTTTTTGACGCGTACATGGCCCGATCGCCCCGGTTGACGAGACTGTCAATTGTGTCTTCAGGATTGGAAACGGTGGCGCCGATCGATACAGTCACCCCGAACCGGTTCTCCCTGTAGGTGAAAAAAGATTTCTCAACCAGCATACGCAGGCGATTGGCGATCTCCGTGATGGCCTCTTCGGAATCTAGGTTGATCAGCAGGATGATGAACTCCTCACCGCCCCAGCGTCCGATGAAATCGAAGGAGCGGAGATTCTGAGACAGAATACCGGCGATACTCTTCAGGACCATATCTCCGGCGGTATGCCCGTACCGGTCGTTTACCTGTTTGAAATGGTCCGCGTCGATGAACAGGAATCCGAATCTCCAGTTGTAGCGGGTCGTCTCCTCGAGTCTGGCGGTCAGGGTGTGTTCTGCATAGCGTCTATTCCCGATTCCTGTAGTCTGATCGGTGAGGTTCTCTTTTTCGAGGTGTTCGATCCTCTGAAGGGAGGCAATTTGGCTTGAGCTGTCACTGAAACTCTCCACCGCGCCGATGATGCGGTCTCCATTTTTAATCGGGCTGATCCGGATCGATACCGGCAGGCGATGGCCGTCCTTGTGCTGCAGGTAGACGCTGGCCGAGCGGCTCTTACCGTCCTGCAGCGTCCTTGCGAGGGGGCACATGGTTTTACAGAGCTGGTTCCCCT
>Ga0272441_10011432_pt1 | contig 13176 bp, 16 predicted proteins | sample SSMProp6N_FD_193582 | JGI IMG/M metagenome (GOLD analysis project Ga0272441, IMG submission 193582) | Marine sediment archaeal communities from Little Sippewissett salt marsh, Falmouth, MA, United States - SSM-Prop-6N | ecosystem: Environmental > Aquatic > Marine > Wetlands > Sediment ... | reverse complement strand
GGGTATGTCCTGCAAACATACCCTACTTTACATAATTTGGGTTATAGGACTCTTTTCATGAAGAAGAGATTCTTTGTTACTATGGCGTCAGCCTGATGTTTTTTTGTAGCGGTTGACGGCAACGCTGAGCATAATAACGGCGTAGACGGCAAGTCCGGTTGTTTCGCGGGCGATGTGCTGTATGCCGGATCCTTTGAGCATGATTCTCCGCATGATATCGACGAAGAACCGGACCGGGTTCAGGAGCGTCAGGTTTTGAGCCCAGACGGGCATGCTTTCTATCGTCGTAAACAGGCCACTCATCAGAACGAAGATGACCATGAAGAACCAGGCAATGAACATGGCTTGCTGCTGGGTTTCCGTGACAGTTGAAATCAGCATCCCCATACCCAGAACGACGAGCAGATATATCGAGGCAACGGCATAGATGAGTGGATAGCTTCCGAGCATCGGAACATCAAACAGCACCCTGGCAATAAAGAGACCGACAGTCAGCTCACCCAGCCCGATAATCCAGAAAGGCAGGAGTTTTCCTGTAATGAACTGATAGCGCTTGACCGGAGTGACATTGATCTGCTCTATGGTTCCTGCCTCTTTTTCTCTGACAATGTTCATCGCGGAAAGAAACAGTCCGATCATGGTGACAAGAATAACCAGAATGCCCGGCACCATAAAGTCGATATAGTCCAGTTCCGGGTTGAACCAGCTACTGGAAATAATCCGGATATTGCCTACCTGCGGGCTTTCCGTTAACGTTCTGGTTCCTGGCGCCAGGAGACGTTGAGAAACGATTGTCCCATTGAACGATTCGATGATTTCACGGGTGTAGGCTTGAATAATGCCGGCGGAATAGCCGTCTTCTGCATCGATCATCAGCTGGACTTTGGCTTGAGCGTAACGATAAAGATCTTTTTCGAAATCTTCAGGTATGACAATGCTGAGTTTGTCACGACCTTCAAGAATTGCATTGAATGCCTGTTGATCGCTCATGCTTCCTGACGTGAGCGTGAAATATGGCGATGAGCCGACGTGTTCGGCAAAGAGGTCTGATAATACGGAACGATCCTTGTCAATAAGTGAGAAATGCACATTTTTTACGTCAAATGTTGCCGCATTGGAAAGAATGATAAGCTGGATGAAGGGCATGATAAACATGATAGGCAGCATACCCTTGTTCCTGAATATTTGCAGAAACTCTTTGCGTAAGAGAAAGACAATTGTTCTCATAGTCGATGCACTCCCCTGTTCAGGTCAATCGTATGGAGAACTTCCTGATGCTCAGGATTCCGAGCGCAAGGGTCATTGAAGCAAGAACCAGGGTCTCCTGCCAGAAATAGACGATGCCGGTCCCTTTGAGCATAATGCCGCGAACAATCACCAGAAACCACCGTGCCGGGATCAGAGTGCTGATGATCTGAAGCGGCAGAGGCATACTTGAAACGGGAAAAATAAAGCCTGACAGCATCACCGTCGGCAGGAGCAATCCCCCGAGTGAGATCATCATCGCCACCTGCTGCGATGAGGTTATTGTTGAAATGAAAATACCAAGAGATAACGCGGTAAGAATAAAGAGAAGCGATTCGAGAAGCAGGAGCGTGACACTGCCCCGGCAAGGAACCCCGAAGACAAACCTTGCGATGATCAGCACTGTCACGACATTGATAAACGACAGCATCAGATATGGAACGACCTTGCCGATAATGATCTGGTAGGGTCTCAGTGATGAAACAAGGAGGACTTCCATGGTGCCGGTCTCTTTTTCTCTTGTGATGCTGATCGACGTCATCAGGGCTGAAACCAGCATGAGAATAAGGGTTATCAGTCCTGGGACGAACAGGTAGACGCTTTTCAGCTCAGGGTTGAAGAGCATCAGTGTTTCGGCTGCTATACCCTTGCCTTCTTCATCTCCCTGAAGGAGAGATGCCCGGTAATCCATGAAGACAGCCGTTGTATAGCTGAGCACAATGCGGGCAAGGTTCGGGTTCGACCCATCGGTAATGATCTGAACCGACGTTTCCTGCTCCCTGACGAAACGACGACCGAAACCTGCTTCAAAAACAATCGCTTCAGTGATCTCGCCTGACTTGAACCCTTCTTCGATGGCATCGTCCGATGAGAACGTATCGACAAGAACGAAGTGGCCTGAAGAGAGCAGTTTATCGGTTATTGCTTCGGTTATCCGGTCGTGCGATTGATCGATGATAGCAATTCTTACAGTCTGGATTTCATTGCGGATGGCATAGCCGAACAGCAGCAGCTGAATGATCGGCATACCAAAGAGGATCATTGCACTGCGCCGGTCGCGCAGAATGTGATAGAACTCCTTGGTCATGAATGCGGCAAAACTGTTCATTGCCGCTCCTCCCTCTTTTCATCACCGGTGCTTCGTGCAAGCCGGAGAAAAACCTCGTTCATGGATGGAACGTCAAACGTTTCTTTGAGATGACGTGGCGAATCGAGGGCCGCTATCCTGCCGTCTACCATAATCGAAACCCGATCGCAATACTCCGCTTCATCCATGTAATGGGTTGTAACGAAGATGGTCACGTCTCTTGACGCTGCCTCGTATATCAGTTCCCAGAATCGTCGTCTCGTCACCGGATCGACACCGCCGGTCGGTTCGTCGAGAAAGACGATTTCAGGATTATGAACCATGGCGACTGAAAACGCGAGTTTCTGTTTCCACCCGGGAGGAAGAGAACCGAGACGGACATCGGCAGACGATGCAAGATCGAGACGTTGGAGCATCTCTCCGGTTCGAGCCTTGATATCGCGGTCACAGAGGCCGTAGATGCCCCCGTAAAACCTTATATTTTCTCGTACCGTAAGATCGTCGCAGAGCGAGAAACGCTGACTCATATAGCCGATGTTCTGTTTGACCTTTTCGGCCATGGAACCTACATCGAAACCGGCGACAGATGCCCTTCCCGAAGATGGCTCAAGCAGGCCGCAGAGCATTCTGATAGCCGTTGTCTTTCCTGCACCGTTGGCACCGAGAAAACCGAAGATCTCTCCTCTGTTCACCCCAAAAGAGAGCCGATCGACGGCACAGAAAGAGCCGAAGCATTTCGTCAGCTCATTTGCCTCTATGCTCAAGGCTCTGTCAGAGTTTGTCATGCGTTCCATCCTCCTGCTCCATAAGCGCGATAAAGGTATCTTCAATCCCCGGGTTGATCCTGCGAATCATGACTGCACTGAATCCCTGTACTTTGAGAAACTCTTTCAGCTCATGCTCGTTCGGGTGCTTTCTTCGGTCCCGGTAATGAACGACCTGGCCGAATGCGTAGGCCGAGGCACTATAAGGATAGCTTCTCAGTGCTTCGGTAAGGCGATGCATCTGATCAACACGTATGGCAAAGAGTTGCATGGGCACAAGCTCTGTTATCTCGTCCGGGGTATCGACGGCGAGCAGTTTCCCCTTCTGCATCATCCCTATCCTGTCGCACAGTCCGGCTTCATCCATGTAAGGCGTCGACACCAGAATGGTAATATTCTGTTCTTTAAGGCGTTTGAGCATCTGCCAGAACTCCATGCGGGAGACAGCGTCGACACCCGTCGTCGGCTCATCAAGAAAAAGAACCTCCGGTTTATGGATCAGCGCGCATGAAAGTGCCAGTTTCTGTTTCATACCCCCGGAGAGTTTTCCTGCACGTCTTTTTTTGAAAGGCTCAAGCTGCTGATAGATATCCTTGACCAGGTCATAGTTTTCTTCGATGCTTGTCGAGAAAACCGATGCGAAAAACCGGAGATTTTCCTCAACACTGAGATCGGGGTATAGGGAGAAGCGCCCGGGCATATAACCTATTCGCTCTCGAATTGAACGGTAGGCACTGACGATATCTCTGCCATTGATTGTTGCTTGTCCGCTGTCGGGCAGGATAAGTGTCGTCAGAATTCTCATCAAGGTGGTTTTGCCTGCTCCATCCGCCCCGATCAGACCGAAAATTTCACCGTGGAAAACCTGAAACGACACATCCTGCAATGCGGTGATTTCTCCAAATTTTTTAGAGACGTGTTCAATGACAACTGAGGGTTCAGCCATGATCGGGATCCTTTACTGACGGGAAAAGACCACTTCGCCCGGCATACCGATTTTCAACGAGCCGTCTGCATTCGGAACACTGATTTTGACTGCATAGACAAGGGTAACGCGATCCTGTTTCGTCTGGATGATTTTCGGGGTAAACTCAGCCTTTGAGGAAATCCACGCAATCCGCCCCTCTTTCGACTGGTTCGTTCTGCTGTCATTGTCGAAGAGCACCGTTACCGGTTGTCGAAGGCTGATATGCGGAAGTTGGGTGCCGTCAAGGTAGACCCGGAGAAACATGCTGTCAAGGTTGGCAATGCTGTAGAGCGGCTGACCGTAGGAGACTATTTCGCCAGGTTCGACATAGGTCACAAGAACGGTTCCCTTCACGGGGTTTCGTACGATGCTTTTGTCGATTCTGTCATCCAGCTCACGAATCCGGACGTTGAGTGAAAGAATATCGGCATCGATGCTTTCCTGTTGAGATGCGGTTGCAAGAATTTCCTTTTCGATAACCCTATACTGATCAAGAACGTCGTCACGTTGTTTGCGGGGTACGGCATCTGCCTGAACAAGTTTTTCAAAGCGCTGCACCTCCCTTGCTGCGTTCGTTTTCTGCTGACCGAGCACGTCCATCTGTGAACGGATGGTTTCCTGCCTGGCCTGCAATGATTGTATCTGTGCCTTCACCTGCTCTATCTGCAGATGCAGTTGTGTGGTGTCGATCACTCCTGCCATGTTTCCGTCTTTGATCTCTTCTCCTTCAACAGCGCTGAACGAAAGGAGTCTGCCGGAAGCTTCTGCCGAAACGATGATTTCCGTTGCCTCGAAATTCCCATATCCGTCAGACTTCTTTTCCCGGTTGCATCCGGTAATAACAATTGCTTGCAGAAGAAAAAGGAGCAGGGAGAAGAAACGTCGTGTGGTGTTACAAGCTGGCATGAGATTGTTGAAATGCGAGCATTCTGTAAAAAGACTGTTCCCTTTCAAATAATACAAAAAATGAGGGGATCCTTTTTCAAGAAGGAAAAAAAAGTCTTTTGGGATAACTCTCGAGATGAAAGCGAGAAAAATAATGGTGGAGATAGTAAACGTACGTTATTCGGATGCTATCTTACAAACAAACTTTTGAGGTAGAGTTGGGGTTTAAGAGCACGCCTTATACGGGGCTATGCTGTGTTTGGCAGAAGCATGACTGTTTTTTATGACGCAAGCAGTGGCTTGTATGCAGAAAAATCTTCAAGAATCATGCCGACGCCTTTGATCACTTCTTTCAAAGGGTCCTGACCGATAACGACAGGGAGTTTCGTCTCTTCATAAATTTTTTTATCCAATCCTTTCAGTAGCGCGCCCCCTCCGGAAAGAGCTATGCCGTGGTCAAGAATATCTATGGCCAGTTCAGGTTTGCTGACAAGGGCTTCAATATGTTTTTTTATCGAAGTGACCATCTGCGTAATGGGATAAGCAATGACCTTGCTGATGGTCTCCGAATCGACCGCCATACTCTCAGGAAGCCCTGATTCATAACTCATCCCCCTGACATTCATGGTGGTGATATTGTCTTGACAGGTAGCGGAAGCCATTTGAAGTTTGATGTTTTCAACAGCGTAATCACTGACGGCAAAATTGTGTTGTTCCCGGAAATACCGGCTGATAGAGCGGTTAATATCGGAGCCTGCCACTCTCAGCGATTCACCTGAAGCGATTCCGCCATATGACACAACAGCAACCTCTGTCGTCCCGCCGCCTATATTGACAATCATGTTGCCTATAGGAGCAAATGGATCAAGTCCGATTCCTATTGCAGCCGCAAGAGGCTCATAAATCAGATGAACATATTTTGCCCCGACATGCCGGGCGGCATCCTGTACCGCTCTCAGCTCAACTTCGGTCGTTCCGAGAGGAACGCTGATAACCATGCGCTTGATGCCGAAAAGAAAACGGGTTTGCGCTTTATTGAGGAGCCCTTTCATGAGCATTAACGTTGCCTCATAATCACCGATCACCCCACTGGAGACTGGCCGAACTGTGACGATTCCCGGATGAATCCGTTCATGCATGGTAAGAGCCTCATGGCCGACGGCAAGAATTTTTCCTGTACTTCGTTCGCGGGCTACAATCGAAGGCTCATTGACAACGACTCCTTTGCCGCGAAGATAAATCAACGTATTGGCTGTTCCGAGATCGATACCGATATCGATTCGGGAATCCATATTAAAAAAACTGCTGAGACGCATAATTGAGAAAGGGTTTAATCATCCATCAGACATATCCTTCAGGACGATCATCACATAAGACAGATAAAGCTGAGCAGGGACATCAGTTGCGAAACTCTATTTTCGATTTGAATGTAACGATATTAACGGAATTATGCAGTCCCCTTCTTGTTTTATGTGTAAAAATTTTTAATAAAAACGCTAACGCATTAAAGATTAAAGTCTTAATGGATTTCCTTCAGCCCTGATTGGGCGGGTTCTGAAGAACCGGAAAGAGGATATTTTTCAGAAGCATTACCGGCGTTGCGGTATTGCCGTCGGTTTGGGTATTTCGACAGATGCTATTTTTCCTGAAAAAAACATCGCAAGCAGACCTGTTGCTGTAAGTTGAAAAAGCGGAAAAAGGCCGACGCCCAACACTGTCGGCATGGATGGACGATAGTCCCATTGATGCAGGATGTGAACAGCACTATATTCCGTTCCATAGGCCATGAGCAGAGCGATCAATGAAAAGATGCTGATATTGATAAGGGTTAACGGCCAGAGAAGTGTGTTGTTCAATCGGGAAATGAACAGGTAGAAAGCCGAGACAGCCAGTGTGTCATACCCTGCCATCTCCAGCATCATCGGTACATAGCTGCCTGCCGGCATGACCTGATGGTCGAGGTAGAGAAGACCGTGCAACGATTCCCAGAGGAAATTCAGAAGAAAAAGAAAACCGGCTAACGAGATAAAAAATTGAACCGGGACAGGAACTGCAGGAAAACGAATGAGTTGACTTCCGGATCGGTTTTTAACGGCGTTTATTGCTGTGGAGCGATCTGTGGCTGTACTGATCTTTTTGGTAATCTTCTTCATGACAGACCCGTTGCTTTGTCGCCGGAATGAGCACTATGTCAGTCCGGTTCAGATCACAGATAGAAGGTATGTTTGCCGATTGTCGTTATCTGGTTTTTTGTATCTGCCCAGTAAGGGTCCACGTAGACGGCATGATAATGCTTGGCGTCCTTGAGCGTTTCGGCGACTGAGAGGTCGCTGTTAAAAAGCACCGCAGCTGCTGCCGCTTTGGCTTTTTTCCAGGCCCGCCTGTCCCTGATGGTATCCGGCATCCCGTCCCAGTACCAGCTGAACTGCTTGTAATCCTTGACAACGCCTTCTATGGTATCTGGATAGTGAGGCGATGCGACCCTGTTGAGCGTTACCACGCCAACAGCAAGCATTCCCTCCCATGACTCTCCTCTCGCTTCATGATAGATATTGCGGGCAAGCCACTCGATGTCCTGACTGTTGAAGGACTTGACGTAATCTTTGTAGGAGTATTCGTTCTGGGGTTTATGGGCGCCGATAATAAGGCTTTTCATAAAAAGGCCCATTGAGAAAAAGCCAGTCAGAAATAAAATGTTGCCGAATGTTTTCATTTTATTTCCCTGCAAAGCACCAGGGAGTTGCTTGACAACGCGTTTCAATTGTTTCATAAACAAAGTAATTTTGACAGGTCCGAAAAACAGGATCTGTTGTTACCATGAATCCCTTCGATAAGGGATGAACAAACACTGAAAAGCCTTATAGTTCAAGAACCCGAATCAAATCACATGATGCTTCATGATGCCTTGAATGCGCGTGCAGAAAGAGGCACACAAAGAGCAGCCATGCGCTGTAATTGTACATAGTAAAGTAAGCAAATTTCGATTAATAACCCTGACACCCCGTTATAGGTTCCCCCGGCAGCGGATCACGGCGATGCATGAATCACCAAAAATCGTATTTTAATGGAACGCAGAGTATGGGCCGACCGCAGTGCCAGGTATTCCCATGATCCATGAAAAACAATGATTAAACTTCTCGAAGCTTTACGCATCGCAGGCTGTAGCGCCGGAATTTTTCTTGCCTACCTGTATGGCCAGACACCCGAAGAGGTCCTCAGGATCATGACTCCCTGGTTCATTGGTTCGATAGCCGGGCTTTCCGGGATCGAAGGTCTGGTTTTCGGAGAGCGGGCTGCCCGTGAAAAGGGATTTGAAGTACACAGTAATTATCAGCGGCAGAATGCGTTCTGGTTTCTTTCCATTGCTCTGATCGCCTTGCTGATCTATGTTGCCGCATGGAATGTGTATGCCAATATTGCTATTGTCCTGCTCTTCTCTCTTTTTCTTGTCATGTCAGCTGCAAACCATGTATGGTCAACCATTGCCTGTGGCAACAGAACGTGGCAGAATATGATCAGACCGCTGCTGACGCTGTTGCTTGTCATAGCGTTCTGGTATCCGGTAACCGCAATACTTTTCAAGTAAGCGTGTTCATACCCTCAGATGCCTGGAATCCTTTTTTCACACGAAGCGTTCTTTTTCTCTCCCAGAGAGCACTAAAACGCTTTGTTTTTTTGAAAGTTTATCGTTTATTTACGATAAACAAGAGGCAGACACATGAAAAGAACACACGCGACAGTTACATATCGTGACGACGAAACTTCTCTGGCTGTTTTTGCCAAAGCGCTCGGACACCCCGCGAGGATCCAGATACTGAAACTGCTGTCGACGCAATCCTGCTGTTTTACCGGTGAGTTGACCTCCATCATACCAATGGCTCAGTCAACCATTTCACAGCACCTGAAAGCGCTTCTCGACGCCGGCCTTATTCAGGGTGAAATCAACCCCCCGCGAGTCAGGTACTGTTTGAACAAACAGAACTGGGAAATAGCAAGAACCTTGCTTGATAATTTGTTCAGCCTTGTTCCTGCAGACAACACATCAGAAGCGCAATGCTGATTTGCTTTTTTAATCATCGTTTATTTGCGTTAAACAATAAATAGACACCCATGAAAAACATTAAAGTACTCGGAACAGGATGCCCAAACTGCAAACAGCTTGAATCAATGGTCAGAAAAGCTGTTGAAGCAAGTGGTACAGAAGCCGTTGTCGAAAAGGTAGAGGATATTGAGGAGATCATGTCATACAATATTCTTTCGACTCCTGCTCTGGTGATTGATGAGGAGGTGAAATGTTCGGGGCGCATACCCTCTCAGGAAGAGATACAATCACTGATCGCCTGAACGAAGAAACACTATCATGAGCAACACGGCATCATCTCTTAAGCCTTTTTCGTCGTCGAGCGCAAGACGGATAGCGCTTCTTGGCGGCGCTGTTGCGGTGTGGGCAGGGCTGTACACGCATCTTGAGTTCTTTGCCGATCAGAGCATCGTTATGACAGGTCTGGCAGAAGAGAGCGCATTGGCTGAAGCCCTGCATTTTTTCATCTATGAAGTCCCCAAGGTGCTCCTGCTGCTTACGGCTGTTGTCTATGTCATGGGTATCATTCACACCTATGTCTCTCCTGAGCGTACGCGGACACTGCTATCGGGAAAGCGGACCGGTATAGGCAATATGATGGCAGCAGGTTTAGGGGTTCTGACGCCATTCTGCTCCTGTTCGGCAATCCCGCTTTTCATAGGTTTCCTGCAGGCCGGGGTTCCTCTTGGGGTGACGTTTTCGTTCCTGATCGCAGCGCCAATGGTCAACGAAATCGCCTTGGCGCTTCTGTTCGGTATGTTCGGATGGAAAATCGCCACTCTCTACATGGTTATGGGATTGACGATTGCCATTGTATCAGGAATAATTATCGGAAAACTGGGGCTGGAGCACCTGCTTGAAGCATGGGTTCAGAAGCTCCAGAACAGCCAAACCTCAACAGGGCATTCTCTGCCGCAGTTTTCATGGGACCAGAGGATGGACGAAGCCATCTCTCATGTTCGTTCGATTGTCGGGAAAGTATGGCTCTATATTGTCATAGGTGTCGGCGTCGGTGCAGGAATTCACGGCTATGTCCCTCAGGATTTCATGGCGATGCTCATGGGAAAAGAGATCTGGTGGTCGGTTCCCGCAGCGGTTCTGATCGGCGTTCCCATGTATTCGAACGCAGCAGGTATTCTTCCGGTTGTTCAGGCGCTTCTCGGCAAAGGGGCAGCTCTCGGAACCGTCATGGCCTTCATGATGAGCGTGATTGCCCTCTCACTGCCTGAAATGATCATTTTACGAAAAGTGCTCAAGCCACAATTGATCGCCCTTTTCGCGGGGATCGTTGCTCTGGGCATTATTATTGTCGGTTTTGCTTTCAATCTTGTCCTATGACCTTTCATCGTCATTAAACTCATCACTACTATCATGCCTCATCTTTCCATACTTATTCTCTGTACCGGTAACTCATGCCGGAGCCAGATGGCCGAAGGATTTCTTCGTTCCTTCGATGCGGACCTCGATGTTCATTCGGCAGGAACAAAGCCCTCCGAAACAGTTCATCCTCTCGCCGTGCAGGTGATGCAGGAAAAAGGAATCGATATCAGCTCCCACCGGCCAACCTCTGTTGAGCAGTACCTGGCAACCTCCTTCGATGTCGTGATCACGGTCTGCGATGGGGCAAAAGAAAGCTGCCCGGTCTTTACAGGGCGGGTGAAGAAGCGCCTGCATATCGGCTTCGATGATCCCGCCGAAGCCGTGGGATCAAATGAAGAAAAGCTCAAGGTGTTCCGCAGGGTTCGCGATGAAATCCGTGAACGCTTCTGGGCCTGGTATAGCGAAACCATCAATCGGGAGGTATAGCATGAGCGTTGCATCCAGACAATTATCGTTTCTCGACCGCTATCTGACGCTGTGGATTTTTCTCGCCATGGCGATCGGCGTCTTTTCCGGCTACCTCTTCCCTTCTGTCACAGCATTCTGGAGTCGTTTTCAGACAGGGACCACCAATGTTCCGATCGCAATCGGGTTAATCGTCATGATGTACCCGCCGCTGGCTAAAGTCAAATATGAGGAGCTTGGCGATGTATTCCGCAACACCAGAATACTCGGACTCTCTCTCCTCCTGAACTGGGTGATCGGCCCACTGCTCATGTTCGGACTTGCTGTTCTGTTCCTTTCCGACATGCCGCATTACATGGCCGGCCTGATTCTCATTGGCCTGGCCCGTTGCATAGCAATGGTCATCGTCTGGAACGATCTTGCAGGAGGAGACAGGGAATATGCTGCCGGTCTGGTGGCCTTCAACTCGCTCTTTCAGGTCTTCTTCTTTTCCGTCTACGCCTGGCTGTTTCTCTCGGTACTCCCTCCCCTGCTTGGCCTGGAGTCCTTCAATGTCTCGATCACGATAGCAGAAATCGCAAGCTCGGTATTCATCTACCTCGGCATTCCTTTTATCGCAGGGTTTCTCACCCGCTTTTTCCTGATTCGTCTGAAAGGAGCAGAATGGTATGAGTCTGAATTTATTCCCCGTATAAGTCCGCTGACACTGGTCGCGCTGCTCTTCACCATTGTCGTGATGTTCTCGCTCAAAGGTGAATACATCGTCACCATTCCTTTTGACGTCGTCAGAATCGCTGTCCCGCTCCTGATTTACTTCGTCATCATGTTTCTGGTATCATTTTATCTTGGCAGAAAAGCAGGCGCCGACTACCCTAAAACGGCAACTCTTTCGTTCACCGCTGCCAGCAACAACTTCGAACTTGCCATTGCGGTAGCTGTCGCTGTTTTCGGTATCAATTCCGGCGAAGCGTTCGCCGCGGTCATTGGGCCGCTTGTCGAGGTTCCGGTACTTGTCAGTCTCGTCAACGTTGCGCTCTGGTTCAAGGTGAAGTTTTTTGCTGAAGCGTAACCTTTTAACCTCTGGCTCTGTGCCGGAGGTTATCGGCATTGCCTCCGGCATGGTGCAACCCCATGTGATGGTTGTTAGCACGCATCAGGATTTTCAGCGGCCGGTAGTATCACACAAGACAATCAGCTTGGCAAACATTCTCAATAAGAGACCCTTATTATTGCAGGGGAGCCTGAAAACAGTGACATGATAGCCATAAAAACAGGGGGGGCTGGCAATGCGCAGCTCTCTTTCTGAGGCTGATGCTCTGTTGTTCTCAGCGCTTGTATAAAGTCATTGTGAGTGAGCTCTTCAAAACTATAAAGACAAAGAGTGATAATATTGATAACAAAGACTTTTCACCACCGAACATTGAGTTCGGCAGGAATACCAATGAAAAGAACTGCCGTGAGAGAAAGAGCGGGAACTAAGTACAAAAAAAACACATTATACGAGTGAGAATATAACTATAAAGAACCCTTATCGTATTTGGCTCTTGCATGTTAATAGCGTATCGTAATCAGTCTTCCCTTCATCTATTCCAGAAACAACATGCCGATTGATCAGAGAAAAGCGACAGATATCTTCGACGATGTGTACACACTTGCCTATTGGATGACGAAATCTTTGGAGGAAACTCATGAACTGTTCAGGAAAACCTATCAGAAAGCAGGTTCTGACGCCGCAGAGATCGATGTGTTCAAAGCATTCAGAGAAGCGTATTTCGAGATGTATGAAATCAACGAATCAAGCAGAGTGGAAGCTGCTTCTCCTATAGACCAGGCTCTTTTCATCCTTCGCAGACAGGATGCAGACAGAAAATTTTCGGTACTGCTTTCTGACACATGCGGAATCCGATACCGGACCATAGCAAAGATTACAGGCAACCCTCTGTCCATGATCAGGTTATGGTTATCCAACGGAAGAAAATGGCTTCTCAATAGTATGATCATGCTCTTTTCGATGATCAATCTCGACCAGAATACCAAGGAAAGCCTCCTGCTTCTGCCGATATAATACCGTGGATTTTCCTGCAGGGCTAACAGAAAAAAAGCACTTGCTCTTGCAAAGCCTGGCGTAACAGACAGCTTCTTTACAGCAAAAACGCATGAAAAAAGCCATCACTTTTCATGCGTTTTTGCTGTTCACTCTTAATGCTGTCCTGGCAAATAACGAAGTCAAGGCAATGACTCCTCCAATGGAAAAAGAGTGCCGATGCCCGCAGATCGGAATTCGCTTCAGACCGGTTGAGATTGCCGGAACATCAAGACACCCTTCAAACGTCTTATGAGACGCTCTGTATATCGATAATAC
>Ga0272441_10011431_pt1 | contig 13178 bp, 8 predicted proteins | sample SSMProp6N_FD_193582 | JGI IMG/M metagenome (GOLD analysis project Ga0272441, IMG submission 193582) | Marine sediment archaeal communities from Little Sippewissett salt marsh, Falmouth, MA, United States - SSM-Prop-6N | ecosystem: Environmental > Aquatic > Marine > Wetlands > Sediment ... | reverse complement strand
ATCCCGGGGCTACAAAACCCTTCTACTTGAGCAAGACGATTTCTCCAAAGGCACGTCAAGCCGGTCCACTAAACTGGTTCATGGAGGCGTAAGGTACCTGCGCCAGGGCAACATCTCGTTGGTGCTTGAGGCGCTCCACGAAAGGGGGCTGCTCATTCGCAACGCCCCCCACCTGGTCAGCAACCAGGCCTTCATCGTCCCCAATTATGAGTGGTGGGATGGTCCTTTCTATGGCGCCGGCATGAAAGTTTATGATCTGCTGGCCGGCAAGTTGGGTCTGGGGCCTTCCAAGCATCTGTCAAAGGAAGAAACCTTGGAGCGGATCCCCACCCTTGAATCCAAAGGGTTGCGGGGTGGTGTAGTCTACTATGATGGCCAGTTTGACGACTCCCGTCTGGCCATCAACCTAGCCCAAACCGCGGCCGAACACGGCGGCGTTCCCATCAACTACATGAAAGCAACCGGCTTCACACGGTCGGGGGAGATGATAGACGGGATCCTGGCCAAGGAGATGGAGAGCGGCAAGGAATACGAAATCCACGGCAGAGTGGTGGTCAACGCTACCGGCGTCTTCACCGACCAGGTTCTCCAGATGGAAAACCCCGACGCCAAGCCCATCATCGCCCCGAGCCAGGGGGTCCATCTGATCCTGGACAAGGAGTTTCTTCCCGGAGAATCGGCAATCATGGTCCCCCAGACCGCAGATGGCCGGGTCCTTTTTGCGGTTCCCTGGCGCAACAAGGTGGTGGTAGGCACCACCGACACCCCGGTTTCCGGCGTTAGTCTAGAACCGCGTGCCCTGGAGGAAGAGATCGCGTTTATCCTCGACCACGCCGCAATTTACATGACGAAAGATCCATCCCGGAAGGACGTCAAAAGCGTCTTCGCGGGACTTCGGCCCTTGGTCAAGGCCGGCGAGGGCGGCAACACCGCCTCAATCTCGCGGGACCACTACCTGGTGATCTCCGAATCGGGTCTGGTGACCATCACCGGCGGCAAGTGGACCACATACCGGAAGATGGCTGAGGACACTGTCAACCAGGCCATGCTGGTGGCGGGTCTGGACGAGCGGGAATGTGTAACCAAAAAGCTGAGGGTCCATGGATGGCTGAAACATTTCGACAAAACCGACCCGCTCCATTACTACGGCTCGGATGCCATCCATTTAAAACAACTGGTCAATGCCGACCCCGACATGGGCGAGAAGCTGCACGAGGACCTACCCTACATCAAGGCCGAAGTGGTCTGGTCCGTCAGGTCCGAAATGGCCCGAACCGTGGAAGATTTCCTCGCCCGCCGCACGCGCGCCCTACTCCTGGACGCCAAGGCCAGCATAGAAATGGCCGACGAGACGGCCCGGCTTATGGCGAAAGAGTTGGGCAATGACGACGGCTGGGCCTCGGAACAAGCCTCCGCCTACAAGGCGCTGGCAAAAGAATATCTACTGTCCTGAAACCTCGGTATATGTTCCAAGGTCTTTCAAAACAAGGTAACAGCTATGTGGATCAGGCATTTCTCATTTTCCGCAATATAGATATGCACACGAAAGTTCATCATGGTGTCCGATTTTTTCAGCGTATGTTATACTCGGGGCCGGGTCATCTGCTGAGGCGATAAAATATCTTCCAATTGGTCTTGGTTCAAGAGGCCTTCCTCTAAAACCAGTTCCATGACCGAGCGATTGGATTCCAGGGCTTTTTTGGCCACGCGGGTGGCATTCTCGTACCCAATGTGGGGGTTCAAGGCAGTCACGATACCGATACTGTTTTCGACAAAATCACGGCAACGTTCCCGGTTGGCGGTAATGCCCTTGATGCAACGATGGGTCAGGGTTTTAATCGCTTGGGTCAGTATGCGCAGGGATTGAAAACAGTTGAAGGCGATGACCGGCTCCATTACGTTTAGCTGCAATTGGCCGGCTTCGGCAGCCACGGTAACAGTTAAATCGTTGCCGATCACTTGAAAGGCCACCTGGTTAACCACTTCCGGAATCACCGGATTGACTTTGCCGGGCATGATGGAAGAACCGGGCGCCATGGGCGGAAGATTGATTTCGTTCAGCCCAGCTCGGGGGCCGCTGCTGAGCAGCCGCAGGTCGTTGCAGATTTTCGAGATCTTGACCGCGATGCGTTTGAGCACGCTGGAAAACATGATGAAGGCGCCCATGTCCGAGGTCGCCTCCACCAGGTTTTCGGCGGGTACGAACTCGATCCCGGCAATCCGGGAGAGTTCTTCGATCACCAGGCTGGAATACTCCGGTTTGGCTGTAATCCCCGTACCGATGGCCGTGGCTCCCAGATTGACCTCACGAAAAAGCTGAACCACGCCGTTGAGACGCTGAATATCCTCCTTCACCGTGACCCGGAAGCCCTCAAACTCCTGGCCGAGGGTCATGGGAACGGCGTCTTGCAGCTGGGTGCGACCCATTTTGATGACGTCGCAACATTCTACCGCTTTCTGCTTCAATTCATATGCCAGATCGGCCATGGCATCGGACAAGGCCTTGTAGCTGAGCAGCAAAGCCAAGCGAATAGCCGTGGGATAGGCATCGTTGGTGGACTGGGAGAGGTTGACATGGTTGTTGGGATGAATGAATTCGTACTGCCCGCGAGAATGGCCGTTGATCTCCAAGGCACGGTTGGCGATCACCTCGTTGGCGTTCATGTTGGTCGATGTGCCGGCACCCCCTTGAATCATATCCACGACGAATTGCCCGTGCAGGTTGCCGGCGATGATCTCGTCGCAGGCCTTGCCGATCGCTTCGCCGATGGCTGGCGCCAGATCGCCGAGGGTTTGATTGGCCTTGGCCGCGGCTTTCTTGACCATGGCCAGTGCCCGAACAAAATGGGGAAAGTGGGACAGCGGTATACCGGTGATGTTGTAGTTTTCCATGGCGCGCAGGGTCTGCACGCCATAATAAACATCAGCGGGCACCTCGCGATCCCCCAGTAGATCGTGCTCCTTTCGCTTGGCTCCGACGGATGCCGCCATCGCCGCCCCCTGATAGCCGTAATTGGCGTATTTAAGCCTGTATGTCATGACCCGCGCAACCCGCGAGAGAATCTTGCGGGCCATATCCGGGCTGCCGGCCATGATTTCTTCCAGAGCCTCGCGGGTCAATACCAATACCTCGGTATCGATTACGGCCCGGCAGGTCTTCGAATGGGCATCATCATCCAGTATGGCCCCCTCACCGACGAAATTACCCTCACCAAGTCGTGCGATGGTTTGGTGAATGTCGCCCACTCCCTGGAGGATTTCAACTTCTCCCGATCGGATGACAAACATCTCACTGCGGGGCAGACCGCTTGAGAAGAGGCATTCGCCCAGGGCATAGGTGCGACTCGTAACGCGGCCAGCTACCAACTGCAGTTCACTATCGGTAAGGTCCTGAAACAGGACGATGTTTCCTATCGCGGATCGTATTTCTGGCATATTGTCTCCTCCAAACCGTAAGCCGGCATTGGTTATGGTATACTCTTCAACCTAGATCGGAGAGTAACGGTTCCTAAGATTTATTGAAGATCTTTGATCAAACAAATGGAGTTCCATCACCTATCGCCTATGACCTCTGGCCTGCCTTTCATTTTCCGTTGCTGAAAACATCCTCCCATACTGTTTTTTATGACCAATCAATTATGATGGGATCGTAAAAAGTCGAAAATGTGCTTGTTTCGTCATTCCCGCGGAGGCGGGAATTCAGTAATATCGATTGGTTGTAGATTACCGCCGTCGCGGGAATGACAGGCTCGGTGACATTTCACGAATCCATCAACTATGAGCTACACCCTATTTCCTCTTCAGCAGGCCCAGGGACTTGATCCGCGGCAACGCCTCAAAAAGGCCCGATGCCAAGGCGATGTTGTACACCTCCCAGGGTGCCTGCCCCCCGTCTTCTGGATTTTCGAAGATATCATGAATCAACAGGTAGCCACCGGATAGGATATGATCGGCCCAGCAATCATAGTCAGTTTTGACCGTTTTGAACGCGTGACCGCCATCGATGAACACCAGAGACAAAGGTGTTGACCAGCCGCGGGCGACTACACGGGAGCGACTCACAACGGGCACCACCGTCTCCTGCAGATCAAAAAGGGCGAGCGTACGACGAAAAAGGGGAAACGTGTCCAAGGCGTAGCTCCTGAAATCCAGCAGCGCAGGATCGAAATATGCCTCGCCCGGCTGCTGCTCTTCAGATCCCCGATGGTGATCGATGGAGAAGAGGATCTGGTTGTTCTCCTGACAGGCCGTGCCGAGATAAACAGCCGACTTGCCGCAGTAGCTTCCGATCTCCAGACAGGGTCCTCGCCTCGATGCTGTAAGAGCGATTTCGTACAGCCCCCTCCCCTCTTCCGAATCTAGAAATCCTTTGATGGTGTCGATACGTACCGGGTCGATTGGGTTTGTTGCGTTCATTGAGCTAGGTTTTTTTTTGTTACGGATTTCAGCCGACCGAGTACACCGGCCTGGGCCGAACGATGCCGTTTCCAGCGAAGCATTAGGGCATGTTGTTGTAGTTTCCGCGGACCAGCACCTCCCTGGGCTTCACCCCATCCTGAGGACCGATGATCCCCTCCTGCTCCATCATCTCAATGATACGCGCAGCCCTGTTGTATCCGATGCGCAAATGCCGCTGAACCATGGAGATGGAAGCCTGGCCGGCCTGTGTAACCAGGGCGACCGCATCGTCGTAGCGCGAGTCATATTCTTTTTCGCCGTTGTCCCCCTGCGCCTCCTGTGCCGGAGCCTCAACAACTTCTTCATCGTATTCGGGCGACTGTTGACGTTTCAGAAATTCGGTTACGCGCGATAGTTCCTCTTCGGATATATAGGCACCGTGAATACGCTGGAGCCTTGCTGTCCCGGGTGGGAGAAATAGCATGTCTCCCATACCGAGCAGGCTTTCGGCCCCATTGGTGTCGATAATGGTGCGCGAGTCCGTCTTCGAGGAGACCTGGAAGGTCAAGCGTGTGGGGAAATTGGCCTTGATAATACCTGTTAGAACGTCCACCGAAGGTCGCTGGGTAGCGAGAATCAGATGAATCCCGGCGGCTCGCGCCATTTGTGCCAGCCGCGTCAGCGCCACCTCGACATCCCTTGAAGCGACCATCATCAGGTCGGCCAACTCGTCGATAATGATGACGATGTAAGGCAGCGGTTGCAACGGTTCCTCGTTTTTCTCCTCACCCTCCGCCGGTACCGGAGGGGGTGACTTTGTGATTTTGCGGTTGTACTGATCAATGTTCCGCGTTTTCATCCGCGAAAGGAGCTCGTAGCGGTGTTCCATCTCGCGAACCGCCCAGAAAAGTGCGTTGGTCGCCTTTTTCACATCGGTCACAACAGGCGTGATCAGGTGAGGAATCCCGTTGTACATGGAAAGCTCAATGCGTTTGGGGTCTACCATGATCAGCTTCACCTGCTCCGGGCTCAACTTGTAGAGCAAACTGCAGATCATGGTGTTCAGGGCCACACTTTTGCCTGCACCCGTTGCACCGGCGATCAACAAGTGAGGCATTTTTTCCAACCCTGCAGAAACCGGATCACCCACAATGTCCTTTCCAAGGCAGAGGGTCAACGAACTCTTTGCTTTTTCAAAAGAGGGGGATAGGATCATCTCCTTGAAGCAAACCAGTTCTCGGTCGGTATTCGGAATTTCCACGCCGATCACCGCCTTGCCGGGAATGGGAGCGACAATCCGAATGCTGATCGCCCGAAGCGCCAGCGCCAGGTCATCCGTCAGGTTGACGACCCGGTTGATCTTGACACCGGGCGCCGGTTCGTATTCGAAGGTTGTGATAACCGGCCCCGGTGTAACCGCAACCACCTTGCCGTGCACGCCAAAATCCTCCAGTTTCTTCTCAAGCAGACGTGACTGCATGCGCAAGTTCTCTTTGTTGGTGGATGGGGGCCTTTCCTTGGGATCGTCCAGGAAGCTCACCGATGGAAGTGCGTAATTCGCCCCCTCTTTCATGAAATCAAACACGGTCTGCTTTGGAACCGGTTTAACCGGCACGGGGCTGGCCTTCGGCGTCTTTATCGTGATTTTCTCCTTCTTCCTCTTCTTTTCCCTCTTTAGCGTCTCTTTTCTCTTAACCCTTTTCTGCCTTCGCTCTTTCCACTTGATATACGCGGTTGCAATGCGATCGAAAAAGGCCGCATTCGCCGCCTTGCACCGACGATAAAAAGCCACCACGGAGAATCCCGTCGTCATGATAAAACCGATCAGCCAGACCAGGAGTAAAATAATGATGCCGCCGGTCGGATTGGTATAATCGACGACAAAAAATTTAAAAGGTGTGCCGATGATGCCACCGGCGGAGAATCGGTTCCCGAACAGATAGTAGTGTGGCTGTTTTAGGGCGAGAAGGCTGCCAGTGGTGACGATCAGCAAAACACCGCCGATCGCCAGCGGAAGAAGGGCCTCACTCGTATTTTTCCCAAAGAAGAGAATACTGCCCAGCAAAAAGAGAAACGGAACCCAAAAAGCGCCTATGCCGAAGAGCCCAACGAGGATTCCTGAAAAATTGGCCCCGAACACACCGAATAGATTGTGAACGCTTCCCGTATTTCCGGAATGAAACAAGAGACAGGGATCGTCCGGGTCGAAGGAGAGCAGGCTGATCAGGCTGAACACCACCATGAAGAAAAACAGAATGCCGATAATTTCTTTTCTCATTCTCATATTTCCACAAGAAACGGAAGAATAACGGGCCTGCGGCCGATAGTGAAGAAGAAATACTGCCTGAGCGCTGCTTGAATTCGTTGACGGATGCGTTCCACACGATTGGGCACGTCCGGGTTTACATCCTCTACAATTTCGAGGATCACGCATTGCGCATCCTGAAGCAGATACCCCGTCTCCGTTTCAAAAACAAATCCCCGGGAGACAAGGTCCGGTCCGTAGACAACGATCCCGGTCTCCTCGTCAAAGGCCATATTTACCACAACCAGTCCCTCTTCGGAAAGTACGCGCCGCTCCTTGAGGACACTTCGCCCCACATCACCTATGCCCTTGCCATCAATGAGCACACGACTGGCACCGATGCCATCCCGGATCCTGAACCTCTCTTGTTCGAGCTCAATCACCTGGCCATTTTGCGCCAGGATCAAATTCTCTTCAGGAATACCGGCTTCCTTGGCCAACCGTGTGTGCAGAACAAGGTGTCGGTATTCGCCGTGAATGGGCATGAAGAATTTGGGTTTTGTCAGGTTCAGCATCATCTTCAACTCTTCCTTGAAGGCGTGGCCGGACACGTGTATATTCGATATCTTCTCGTACACCACGTCCGCGCCGCGTCGATAAAGGTTGTTGATGATGTGGGCGATGGCCTTCTCATTTCCTGGAATGAACTTGGAGGATAGGATGACCTTGTCGTCCGGGTGAATCTTTATCTGCTTGTGTATCCCCGAAGCCATCCGTGCCAGTACGGACATGGGTTCCCCCTGGCTTCCGGTTGTCACCATGATAACCTCATCGTCCGGGTAGGAGTTCACCTCTTCGATGTCGATCTCCATTCCGGGCGGAATGCTGAGATATCCCAATTTTCTGGCGATCTCCACACTCACTTCAATGCTGCGGCCGTTAAAGACGATCTTTCGCCTGCGTTTATCAGCGATATTCACAATCTGTTGAATTCGTGCAATATTGGAGGCAAACAGGGCAACGATGATCCGGCCGGTGGCAGCCTCCATGATTCGGCCAAGTTCGTTTCCGATTTCCTGGGCGGAGATGGTGTGCCCATCTTTTTCCACGTTGGTGGAATCGGACAATAAGGCCAGAACGCCCTCTTCCCCGCACTGTGCAAACCGGTTTACATCGGTGAGCATCCCTTCGACGATGGTCTGGCTCATTTTGAAGTCGCCCGTGTGGACCACAAGCCCTACCGGCGTATGGATGGCCAACCCTACACCGTCCACGACACTGTGGTTGACGCGAATAAACTCCACCTCGAACGGACCGATCTTCAATCGTTCACGGGGTTGGACTTCGTGGAGGGAAACGGTATCGATCAGTTCATGCTCTTCCAACTTGTGACGAACGATGCCGAGCGTAAAGGGCGTTCCAAAGACGGGAACGTTCATCTCTTTCAACAAAAAGGGAAGCGCCCCGATATGATCTTCGTGCGCGTGCGTGAGAATCACCCCGGAAAGCCGGCTCCGATTCTGCCGCAGATACTCCATATCGGGGATCACAAAATCGACCCCCAGCATGTAGGCCTCGGGGAACATGATTCCGGCATCGACGACAAAAATCGTGTCGCCGTACTCCACGACCATCATGTTCAGCCCGATTTCGCCGAGGCCTCCCAGTGGAATCAATTTCAGCATGATTTAAACGTCTCGGACCTGATGTTCATAGTTTTCAATCAGCGTGGAGCGTATCTTCTCCAGCAGGGCATCTTTGGTTTTGCGGGTGTAGTGTGACGTCTCCACGGGTTCCAGAATGTCCATTGTTACCGGTACTGGCCGTATGGAAAACTGCCCTTTTGGCATACTTTCCCTCGTCCCCCGGATGATAACGGGCACGATGGGAACGCCCGAATCGACGGCAAGCACGAAGCCGCCTTTTTTAAACGGCAGTATTTTGCCGTCACGGCTCCGGGTCCCCTCGGGAAAAATCAACACGCTTGTCCCATTCCGTATGGTTTCAGCGGCTTTTGCCAGACTGGCGAAAGCCGATTTTCGATTGGAGCGATCGATACTGATGTAGCCCACGCCGCGCATGGCCCTGCCAAAAATGGGTATTTTAAACAACTCGGCTTTGGCCAGCCAGCGGAACTGCACGGGAAGACGCCCTAAAAGCAGGGGGATGTCGGCGTTGCTCTGGTGGTTCGGCATGTAGATGTAGGATCGACCTGGATCAAGTTTTTCCGCCCCGTTGACCGTCACCTTGGCACGCGCCGCCCACAAAATGGAGTTGGCCCAAAAACGAGCCAGTAAATGCGCAAAATTCCCCGTTCGACTGAAAAAGGAAACCAGGATAACGATGCTGCCGACCGTGACAGTCGCTACAAAAAGCCAGACCCCAATAGCTACGGTCTGGATTGCGTAAAGCAGGTTTTTTATCATTCGCGCCAACACCCCATCCGGTCAGGTGATAATTTCGAGCTTTTCAAAGATTGCGTCCACCTGACGAATCAACCAGTCACGCTGCCGTTCATCGGCATAGTGGATGCAGTCGCATCTCACCCGGTTGCGGGTTCGAACCAGCAGTTCGCCGCTGAGTCGCCCCTCCTCCAGCTCCAGGGCCATGAAAAAAGGTGCGCAGGCGGTGTGGGCCTTTTGCACATTGGAGAGCATTTCTTGTTCTACCGGCAGCCAGTACAGTCCGTCGACACCCGATACACCATAGGTATCATCCAGGTATTTCTTGATTTTTTCGTAGTCTGGATAACGAATTTCGTCAATCGTGTATTGTTTCATAATGGTGGTTTCACTAGCATAAAGAAGGTAAAAACTCAATCCAAATGCACCATGCGACAAGGATGGATGGATGGATCACCGCGGCTGCGGATAACCAACGGCCCGTCGCCAACATCGAAAAGTAGTTGCCACTGCAATTCACCTGGCCCTGCCTTGCGCAGCGGAAGAAGTGGCGCTTGACATCCACCCCGCCGCAGAATAAAATTTAGCATATGCTACAAAAGAAAAGGCGGTGAGCCAAGTGCAAACTGAAAAAGCGGCACTTAAATTGGCCATAGTCGGTGGAGGGCGTGCCTGTCATTTCTTTTTGAACCTCATCAGCCTGGGAAATCTGCCGTACCTGCAAATCCAGATTGTCGGCGTATGTGATATCGACCCGACGGCAAAAGGGTTTCTTCTGGCAAAAAAAATGGGGATCCCCACCACCACCGACTACAAAGACCTTTTTGAGCTATCGGATCTGGATGGGATCATAGAACTGACGAACAATCGCGACCTGCTGGTCGACCTGATTCAGCAGCGGCCGCCCCGTATCGGAATTATCGAACACAATATCGGCCGGTTGCTCAGGGACCTTTTTACCGCGGACCAGAAAGTCCGCTCAGCTGAACAGCGAATCATTTTTGAAAAGGCGTTCCGTGATTTTCTGATCCAGCAGAATCAGCAGTGCATCGTCGTCATCAACACCGACTTCACTATCGAATCTGTGAACGATGCCTACCTGAGAGTTGTCGGAAAAAGCAGGGAAGAGGTGATCGGTGACTACTGCTACGCTGCCATTCACGGTCTGAGCGCACCGTGCGACAGTTTGCGAAACGGGATTGTCTGTCCCATGCTGGAAACCCTGCGGACCGGTTCATCGACCAAAGGGTTTCACGCCCTGGATGTCGGCAAAACAGAACCTGCCCTTCACGACATTGTCACCTATCCGGTTCGCGATGCAGACGGAAAAACGATCCGTGTATTGGAAATCTGGATGGACATCGGCCGGGAGATCTCATCCCGCTGGGAGAAACGCGAACGCGAGCTGAAGTCGGATCTGAACAAGCTCATCCAAGAGGATCGCATGATCTCGCTGGGGAAATTGGTTGCGAGTTGTGTGCACGAAATCAACAACCCCATTCAGGGCCTGCTCACTTTCAGTCACCTGATGAAAGAGATGCTTTCCGCAGAGGCACTGGCCGAGGCTGACCTGGACAAACTGCGTGAATTTACCGCAATCATGGCCGACGAACTGGAACGGTGCGGCCGAATTATCAGCGGCCTGCTCTCGTTTTCACGACAGGCGTCCAACGCCCATAAAAATGTTGATTTGAATGAAGTGGTCAACTCTGTTGTCGACCTGATCCGCCACCGGATCGAACTGCAGGATCTCTATTTTACAATGGAGCTGTCCCGCGAACCGCTTTTCGTATTCGGAGACATGAACCAGTTGCAACAGTGCTTTCTCAACCTGTTGTTCAATGCCATCGAGGCCATGAAGCCGGGGGGGCACCTGACAGTCTCGCTTTGCCGAACAGCCGACGGGAAAGCGGCCGAAGTCCGTATAAAAGACACCGGTAAGGGGATACCCAGGGAGCACCTGGGGCATATCTACGATCCGTTTTTCACGACCAAGCCAATGGGCGAAGGCACTGGGATGGGCCTTTCCATGGTCTACGGGGTTGTCAAAAGCCATAAAGGTGAAATCAAGGTCGACAGCGAAGTCGACAAAGGTACGATGTTCACCATCCAGCTGCCAATACTGAACATCGGCTGAAGAACACCCTTTCATCGGCCGAGCTTAAAACTGTTGAGGGTGTCCGTCCTTGTTTTCCAGTCTGCAAAAGGCGTTTTCTTACGCTCATTTTTTTCGACGGGGGGCTTCCATGCACATCATGATCGTCGATGACGAAAGAATTATCCGAGAATCGTTTTTCCATTGGTTTCAAAAAAGCGGCCATCGGGTATCCACGGCTGCATCGGGCAACGAAGCCTTGGAAAAATTGGCCGATACACCCTATGATCTGATGTTTGTGGACATCAAGATGCCCGGCATGGACGGGATAGAACTGTTGCAAGCGGTCAAAGAAGCCTACCCGGAAACCATTGTGGTGATTATCACCGCTTACGGCTCCATTGAATCCGCCGTCAATGCAATGAAAATAGGCGCCTCCGATTATCTGTTGAAACCGTTCAAACCGGATCAACTCTCTCTCGTAATGGAAAAGGTCCTTCAACAGCAAAAAGCACAATCCGAATTCAATTATCTCAAAGGGCGTCTCGAAAAAATAACGCGATTCGACAATATCATCGGGCAGTCCGCTGCCATGAACGAAATTTTTGAGATGATCTCAGAAGTGGCCGCAAGCGATGCATCGGTGCTTCTTTCCGGTGAAACCGGTACCGGAAAAGAATTGATCGCCAAAGCCATTCATGCCAAAAGCGTCAGGGCCAATCTTCCGTTCATTGCCATCAATTGCGGCGCCATCCCTGACACGTTGCTCGAGTCCGAATTGTTCGGGCACCAGAAAGGGGCCTTCACCGGTGCGACCCACGAAAGAAAGGGCTTTTTGGAAGTGGTCAGCGGAGGCACCCTCTTTTTGGATGAAGTTGGGGAAATCAGCCCGCGAATGCAAGTGAACCTGTTGAGGGTTCTGGAAGAAAAATCGATCATTCGTCTGGGCAGCCGCCAACCGGTACCGGTTGATTTTCGTCTGGTTACGGCCACAAGCCGCAACCTGGAGAAAAGAATCGAGGACGCTGGTTTCAGAGAAGATTTCTACTACAGGATCAACGTCATTCAAATGGACATCCCTCCTTTACGGCGGCGCAGGGAGGACATCCGTCTGCTTGCCGATCATTTTCTAAAAAAATTCTGTCACGAAACAACCAAAAGAGTGGATCGCATCTCACCGAAAGCCTACGATTTGCTTGAATCGTATGATTGGCCGGGCAACGTCAGGGAACTGGAAAATGCCGTGGAAAGAGCCATGGTGCTTTCCAAATCAAGGCTGTTGACTGAAGCGGACTTTGCTTTTCTACGTCCCATCCCAGCGGGATCGCCCATTGGCCCTTCGCTTCGTGAAATGGAGAACCATCATATTCGCAAAATACTCGACCAGCACCAGTGGAATATCACGCGTGCCGCTGACGCCTTGGGAATCAACCGGGTCACCCTGCACAAAAAAATAAAACGGTATCACCTGGCAAAATCATCGCCAATGGATGAATGAATGCAATCGATTGGAACACAAACGCCATTGCCATGCCTCCGTCATGTCTGAATGTATCGCTCCCGTTGCAAAACCTGTTGTTGCCGTAATTCCCTTCGGCTCTGCCCCTGTATTCGCCGCCAAGGTTGTTGCAGCCCATGTTTCCGGGTATCTGGACCTTACCGCGGAAACCTTGCCGCCGATGAAAATACCGCCGGAATCCTTTTGTGAAAAACGGCTGCAATATGATGCAGCCCCCCTGATTCAATCCATAGAGGCCCTCTCTTTGAGCCCCTATTGGAAAATACTCGCCGTTTTCGACGTGGATTTGTTTCTTCCTCTGTTTACGCATGTTTTTGGGGAAGCACGCCAGAATGGACGCGTCGGTGTGATGTCCCTTTTTCGTCTGAAGATGAATAAGGACGGCTCAACCCCTGGCAATGAACGGGTCCTGGAGCGTGTTGGAAAAATCGCCCTGCACGAGCTTGGCCACCTGCTGAATCTTCTGCACTGCGATGATGAACGATGCCTCATGCACTTTTGCGGGGATGTGGAAAAACT
>Ga0272441_10011429_pt1 | contig 13179 bp, 4 predicted proteins | sample SSMProp6N_FD_193582 | JGI IMG/M metagenome (GOLD analysis project Ga0272441, IMG submission 193582) | Marine sediment archaeal communities from Little Sippewissett salt marsh, Falmouth, MA, United States - SSM-Prop-6N | ecosystem: Environmental > Aquatic > Marine > Wetlands > Sediment ... | reverse complement strand
AAACGGAATGGGGGCACCTGAGCTTTGCCCGCGGCACCCCCGCCCTGCTGAGGCCGGGAAAGAACGGGGCCATTCCCTCCATTCGCTCGGAGGCGATGCGGGAGAACATCCAAGAGGTCGAAGCCAGGGTGTTCATCGAAAAGGTCCTACTGAATGAGAACAAGAAAGCGAAGCTGGGCGAAGAGCTGGCACGTCGCTGTCAGGACTGCCTCGACAAGCGCACCCGGGTGGGGCTCAACTTGCAGGTCCGCCATACGTTTTCGTTCATCCAGGGATGGCCGTTCTACGTGACGGGCTTGGAAGAGCGCACGGAAGCGCTCTTCAGCCTGGCCGCAGAGGTGGCCGGGAAAGTGGGAAGGTAAGGAACCGCGCAGGCATTGCCGGCCGCACCGGGGCGTCCGAACAGCAGGAGTGGTAGGACATGAAAGAAAAGGCACTTCTCGCGCTGGCGGTCGGCATGATGCTGGCCACCGGGCTTGACGGGTTGACGGGCCGGGAGGCAACGGCCGGCGAAAAGGCTGCCGATCGCGGGCAGCCCCCGCCGTTCTGGACATATGAGGACTTCGAGAAGGGCAATATCCCGAAGAAGTACACGATCCGAAAAGGGCATCCCCGCCTGTTGATCACACCCGACAACCGCAAAGAGATCATCGCCAGGGCCAAGGCGGCGCCGAAGCTGTTCCAGGCCATCATCACGCTTGCCGAAAAAGGCAAGGGCGAGCCCGCGGCGCTGGCCTGCGCGGCGGTCTATCAGCTCGACCTGATTCCCGGGTTCAAGTATGCCTTGAACCGGGATGCGTACGGCAAGAAGGGCGTGGCGGCGATCCTGTCCCTGATCGGGGACACGAGCCAGGAGGATTTCGAGACCTACCAGGGCTGCCGGCTGGGTATTCCCTGCGGGTACGACTGGCTCTATCCGCTGCTGACGGCCGAGCAGAAGCAGGCGCTGGTGAAGGAGATGATCCGCCTGACGAACCAGGAGTCGCTCGACGGGGGCCGAGGGTCGGCGAGCGACCCGAACATCTTCTGCCCCTTCGGAACGCTGAGCGGGCCCCACTGTCCCTTCGGCGGCCACCGGATGACGATGGGTTTGGCCTTCCACGGAGACGGCGTGGACGACAAGGCGGCGGCGCGCATTGTCGATGAGACCTTCAAGAAGGTCTGGTGGAACCCGGAGCAGGAGCTGAAGTACGGCAGTTTGATCCACATCCTCCGGTATCTGGAGGGCGGCGGCGGGTTCGAGGGGATGACACACTACGGCACCAACTCGAAGTTCTTCCCTCACATCGCCGCCTGGAAGACCGCCACGGGGCAAAACTACTTCGCGCGGCTGGGCTACTTCCGCAACCTGCCCTACCTGGTCGCGCACAGCAATGTGCCCAAGAAGAAAGGCGAGCCGAACTGCACGCTCCCCCTGTTCCGGTTCTATTCCATCAATCCTCCCGGCAAGGGAAGCGACTCCGTCGGCGTCAAGCGGATGCTGGCGGCGGCAACGGGCTACCTCGAAAAGACCGACCCCGCGGGCGCCGGCCTGGCTCAATGGCTGCTCGAACAGGACCGCGCCGGGGGCATCGAGAACCTGCCTGACGACAGCAAGCTCGTCTTCGGCCTGCTGATGAGCGCTCCCAACGTAAAGGCCACGTCTCCCAAGCAGTTGAACCTGCCGCTGACGCTGGTGGTGCGGGGCCTGGGCATCGTGCACATGCGCTCGGCGTGGGAGGATCCCGACGCGACGCTGGTCGGCTTCGCGGACAACCGCTTCAAGGCCTACGCCGGGGAAGCGGCCAACTGCTTCGGCCTGTGGAAGAACGGCGCGGCGCTGTTCCCCTATCGGGGGCAGATTTCAGCCGCGTACGAATACGATCCGTCGGCGACGCCGAACAACAACATCGTCGGTTACTACAACAAGGACTCCTTCTGGAACCCGAGCACGCTGTACCCGACGTTCAGCGTGCCGAAGGCGAGCGCGGCTCTCGCCCGGGCATCCGGAGTCCACCGCGGCCCGCTTCTCGTCGATTCGGTCCCGGGTGAATACGACTACATGATCAGGTATATGAAAACGGGCGTCTACACCCGATATCTCACGCGGGCGCTGGTGTATCTCCGGCCGAGGAGCAAGGGTGAACCGGAGTACGTCGTGCTTCGGGATCTGACCGACCGGTATCTCACCACCTTGTTCCAGTCCGCGCTGGAACCCAAGGTAGGCCCGAACTGGGAAGATCAGGGCAAAAAAACGCCCGTGGTCGTAAGGACCGCCCGGAGGGCCTCGCTGACTGCTCCGGGCCAATGGACGATCGACAACTGTCCCTTCATCACCATCACGAACGACCGGGCCTACGAGAGATTCCCCGGCCCACGCAAGGCCCATGCCCGCGCGTTCCTGAAGGTCGTCTGGCCCCAGTCCCCCAAGATAACCCAAATCGGCGGCGAGGGGCATGAGATGGACAACCTTGCCGACCGGCGCGGCGTGAAGCCCGGCGGGGGCGCGGTATGGCGAGGCATCGGCGTCAAGAACCCCACCGTCAACGACAAGCTCGCCTTCGGGGGGTTCTGGCGTCTGATCGTCTGGCCGAAGGGCACGTCGAGGGTGCGCACCTTCCTGTACGTGATCCAGCCGACGGACTCCGGCGTGAAACGTCCCCGGTCGATCCGCCTTCTCAAGTGCTCCGGCGGGATCGCCGCGCAGGCCGGGCCGAACATCGTCCTGTTCGGGAAGGACCACAAGCCGTTCAGCTCGGCGAAGGTCGTGGCCGCGGCCGAGACCACGCGGATGGTGGTCGGCGACATCCCCCCGGGAGCGGCCTGCAAGGTGGTTGCCGGCGGGAAGACAAGCTCCGTCGAGGCCTCCGCCGCCGGCTCGCTGCTCCTGAAGGACCTCCGCCTGGCGACCGGCGAGACAGTGGAGGTCTCGGTCACCGGCGCCGAAAGGTAGAAGCGCCCGATTGGCAGTCGCACATCGTAAAGGAGCGAACGCATGAGGGCACTGGGAACGCGTACTGCCCTTGTTGCCCTATTCGTGATCGCTTTCGGCTCGGCCGTTCATGCCCTGATCAACCCCAACTTCACACCGGTCGACCTGGTCCAGCAGTCGGATGTGATCTTGATCGTTGAGTTCGGCCCGATCGAGAACAACCGCTGCACCTGCACCGTGAAGAAGGTCCTTCGGGGCAAGATGGCGGCGAAGACGACCACGCTCGACCTGAGCAAGGCGATGAACGAGACCGAGGCGAAGCGCCTGACCAGGCACATCACCACGTCCGGGAAGGAACCCGGGGTGTTTCTTATGGGCAAGTACGTGGAGGGCGAGGGGGAAGGGGAGGGGGAAAAGAAGGCCTTCCTCCACGTTCGGGGCAAATGGATCGACGTGCGCGAGGAAGGAGGTGACGTCTGGAAACCGAACAAGCTCGACACGCGGATGGAGAGCTGCTGGGCGGGCGGAACCGACATGTTGCTGCGGGCCGTCGATTACATCCTCACCGACGAAGCCGCCCACGTCCCCAGTAAGGTGGCCGCGTCGTGGAGCGGTATCCGCAAGGTCGGACAGGTCGGAGGCGCCGTCACGTTCTCGGGGCCGGTCGATCTCGACGGGAACGGCAAGCCCTACCTGTTCGTGACATCGAGCAAAGGCGACCGTTTGTTCCACTACAGAGGCGGGGCGCTCAAGGACGTCACCGCGGAGAAAAAACTCCGCTCCAGATCCCGCGTCTCGGCCTGGATCGATTGGAACGGGGATGGAAAGGTCGACCTCGTCAGTTGGGACGGCAGCTCTTTCAGTCTGCATCTCCAGGGCCGCAACGGCGCCATCGAGCAGACGCGGACCGTTCCTGCCGAGGCTCCCCGGCAAGGCTGCATCGGCCTGAGCGTCCTCGGCGTGAAACAGAACGGGCGGCCCGGCTTGCTGGTCAGCACCCGGGGCGCCCCGATGCTGCTGGCACCTGGGAGTCTGCCGAGGAAGCCGCGGAAGCTCGTCGAAACCGATCCGCCCGCCGGCAATCTGGGCCGGCCCGCCGCTTGCCTGGTCGCCGATTTCGACGGAGACAGCTTCCCGGATGTCATCCAGCCCTTCGAGAAAGGGAGCCTCTTCTACCGCGGCAAGGGGCCGGGCCGCTTCGACGCGCCGGTCCGCTGCGCCGTTGCGCTCGGGAAAAACGGGGCCGATGCCTGCACGGGCGATTTCGACGCCGACGGAACGCTTGATCTCCTCACGACCGGCGGCGAAGGCTGCGAGATCTGGCAGAATATCGGCGAAGGAAAGTTCGTCCCGCAAAAGCGCCTTTCCGGAGAGATCGCCTATATCTCCAAATCGGACGGCATCGCGTGCCAGGCGTGCGATGTCAACAACGACGGGCGGCAGGACATCTTCATCGCCTACAAGAGCATGGGCGCACAGCTCTTCTTCAACCGCGGGTTCCGGAGCACCGGCCACGCCCACGGGCTCGATCTGGCGGACAGGGGATTGCTCGAGCCCGCGGAGAAGGGACAGCAGACCGGGTGCATCGCCGATTTCAACGCCGACGGAGCCCAGGACATGGTCCTCGTCCTCAAGCAAGGGGACACATACGTCTTCTGGCGAGACACGAAAGAGGCCAGCCCGCTGGCGGCAAGGGTCGACCTGTCGCCGAGCGGGTCCTGCTCCGGCCCTCTCACGGTGACCGGCTGGCTGGACACGCGCTGCCTGGGCGCGTGGAACGTTGTGCCAGGGACATCGACCGGTTTTGTCGGCCTGATGGAAGCCGGACCGCGCACCATCAAATGGCGGCTCCCCGGTGGAAAACCCCGGGAAAAGAAACTCGTGGTCGAGGATCAGGCCGTGAGGTTCTTGATCAAGTAAGAAGGCCCGCCCCTCTCCCCTTCATCTATGGCCCGCAATCCGCTGCGTGAAACATGCCCGACGTGAGGCCAAACGTCGTCGCGGCGCTGCCGAACGCGCGGAAGGCGGTTCTTCGCGCGACTCAGAGCTGCTCGATGCGGATGGCGTCGGCGATGACGTAGCCGTCCGCGTCGTTCGACAGCTCGATCACCAGCGTGTCGCCGGTGATGGCGAACGCTCCCAGGTTCTCCCAGCTCGCACCGCTCGCACTGAAGTCGTCCGGCGCGTTCTGCTGGTTCACGTCGACCGTCGCCAGTTCCGCCGCACCGTCCAGGATCCGGAACGGCGCGTCCGTCGCACGGTTCCACTTCGCGATCCAGGTCGCCGAGATCCGGAACGTCGCGCCCGGCGTCAGCCCGGTGAACGTCCACCGTGCCACGCTCGTCCCGTCGCCCGGAGCACTGTAGAAATGGTCGCCCCCGAACGCCGGGATGCCACTGGTGAATGTCCAGGTGCCTGCCACCGCGAATCCGGCGTCTCCGTCATCCACAATCACGCTGGGCGCCGGTGCCGATACTTCCTCGATGCGGATCGCGTCGGCGCTGGCGGTCGCGCCCGGCGGCAACACGCTCTGCGTCATAATCACCCCGCCCGTGTTCCCCGCCATGTCAGGCCGGCGCAGCAACTGGCCGGTCGAGAGATCGAGCGTGAACAGCCGGGCCGAGCCGTTCGCCTGCAGGCCGGCCACGTAGAGCAGGTCGCTGCCGGGCTCGACGGACCCGGAGCCGTACCACCACTGCAGGTGGGGAATCTCGCCAAGCTGGGTCACGCCGCCGGTCGCCGGGTCGATGCGGAAGACCTCCTCGACCCCGGCCTCCGCGTTCCAGGAACAGCCGATGAGGTCGCCGCTCGAGTCGGCGCCGCACAGGATAAGGTCGGCCCGCCCCAGCTCGGCCTGGGCGGTCACCGCTCCGCCGGCAAGGTCGAACCTGTACAGCTTTTCCGGCCCGCCGGCCGGCCAGCCGACGACATAGAGCGTGTCAGCGTCGAGCACGCTCCGCACGCTCTGTCCCTGCCACCATTCGAGGTCGCCGAGGGTGCCGAGCTTGGTCACGCCGGCGGTGTCGGGGTCGATCCGGAGAACGTCCTGGGTCTGGTCCGTGTAGTTCCAGGCGAGCGCGATGAGCTGCGCCCCGCTGTCGAGCCCGGCGAGGAAGAGCTCGGTCCGCGACAGGGCGGCCTGGCCGACGAGGTCGCCGGTCGTTGTGTCGATGGTGTAGAGCTTGTACGGCCCGCCCGCCGGCCAGCCGACGACGTAGAGCCGGTCGAGTGCCTCGTTGTAGACGCTCTGGCCGTGCCACCATCTCAGGTCGCCGACTTCGCCGATCTTCTCGGCGGCCCCGGTGTCGGTGTCGATCCGCTTGATCTCTTCGACGCCGAGGGCCGCGTTCCACTCGAGGGCGAGGACGGTGTCGGGGCTGGTGATGACGAGCTCGTTGCTGGTCGAGTCGGATCCGGTGTGCCCGGCGGGGTCGGTCGCCGTAACCTCGACTTCATAGCGGCCCGGTGCGAGCGCGCCGGCGATGGTGCCGTCGGGCAGGGTCCAGGTCCCGTCGCCGTCGTTCGTCGCGGCATAGCCGACGCCGTTGACGGTGACCGCGACGTCGGCGAGGGCCTCGTTGATCGCGCCGGTCAGCTCGGGCGTCGTGTCGTTCGTGCCGCGATAGTCGACGCCGACCACGGGGTCCGAGGCGTCGAAGATGAAGCTGTCGACCTCGTCCGAGCCACCGTTCAGAGCGTTCAGTGCCTCGTCCTTGATCGTGCTGGTCGCGCGGAGCACGACCGAGTATTGGCCGTCGATGTCGAGCGGGACCGCGAAGTGGACGGTCAGCGTATTCGTGCCCCAGCCGGTGACCGTGTCGAGCGGAACGGGGTCGCCGTTCGGGTCGAGGACTGTGATGTCGTTCGCGGTGCCGTAGACGGCCTCGGTGAAGGTGAACGTGAGGGTGGGCGTCGCGTTCGTGGTCACGCCGCCGCCGATGTCGCCGGCGACCTCCCAGCCGGTGAGGCCCGGCGGGGTGGTGTCGATGGTCAGCTCGTCGGCCGAGTCGTCGGAGCCGATGTTCCCGGCCGGGTCGGTCGCGGTGACGGCGACGTCGTACGTGCCCTCGGCGAGCGGCGGGGCGATCGCGTTGTCGGCGAGCATCCAGCTCCCGTTGCCGAAGTTTGTCGCCGTGTATGTCCCGCCGCCGACCGTCACCTCGACCACGGCCGCCGGGTCGTCGACCGTCCCGAACAACGGCGGCGTGGTGTCGTTCGTCTTGAGCACGTAGACGGCAGCCGTCGGCGCGGCGGTGTCGATGGTCAGCTCGTCGGCCGTCGGGTCCGTCCCGGCGTTGCCGGCGACATCGGTCGCCGTGACGGCGACGTCGTACGTGCCGTCGGCGAGCTCTGGGCTGATCGCATCGTCGGCGAGCGTCCAGGTCCCGTCGCCGTTGTTCGTCGCGGCGTAGCCGGTCCCGTCGACCGTGACCTCGACGGTCGCAACCGTATCGTCGACCGTACCGGTCAGCTCGGGCGCGGTGTCGTTGGTCTCGAGCACGTCGACCGTGACGACCGGCACGGTCGTGTCGAGTGTGAAGGTGACGACCTCGTCGGCCCCGTTGTTGAGCGGCGTGCCCTCGGTGTCCTCGATTGTGCTGGAGCCGTCGAGCGTGACCTGGTATTCGCCGTCGACCGCGAGCGGCGTGGTGAACGCGACAATGAGGGTATCGGTGCCCCAGCCGCTGATGCTGTCGGGCGTCACCGGATTACTGTTCGGATCGAGCACGACGATGTCGTCGGCCGCGCCGTAGACGGGCTCGGAGAAGGTGAACGTCAGAGCGGGCGTCGTGTCGTTGGTGAGCTGATCCGAGTCGCTCTGGCCGGTATCCTCGGTCAGGGCGTAGCCGGTGACGGTCGGAGCGGAGCGGTTGACCTCGACGGTGAGCGGGTCGGTCGTGACGCTGTTGCCGGCGAGGTCGGTCGCGGTGGCGGTGACGGTCCGCGTGCCCTCGTCGAGCGTCGCGAGCGTGACGGAGTAGAACGGGGCCGCGTCGTCCGTCGCGGACTTGCCGTCGTCGGACTCGACGACGACCTGCAGGACGGCCGAGTGGTCGTCGATCGCGGTGCCGTCGAACTGCGGGTCGATTCCCTGCGTGATGTCGTCGCTGTCCGAGTTGCCCGTGTCGCTGGCCGCGGCGAGGTCGGGCACGCTGACGACCGGCGCCGTCCGGTCGACGGTCAGGCCGAGAGCCGTCGGAACGTACGTGTTCCCGGCCACGTCGTAGACCGTCACCGTGACGGTGCGGCCGCCCTCGTCGAGCGTGGCGAGGGTCACGGTATAGCTCGCGTCGGTGGTCGTGGCCGACTTGCCGTCGTCGGACGCGACGACCACCTTCCAGAGCCCGGAACTGCCGCCGCTGGCCGTACCGCTGAACTGCGGGGCGACGCCCTGCGTGACGTCGTCGTCGTCGAACGCGCCGGTGTCGCTCGCGGCGAGCAGGTCGGGCGCCGTCCCGCCCGGCGCCGTGCGGTCGACGGTGACGGTCAGGAACGGCGTCGTGTAGGTGTTGCCGGCCACGTCGGTCGCGGTGGCGGAGACGGTCCGCGTGCCCTCGTCGAGCGTGGGCAGGGTGACGCCGTAATAGGGACTCGTGTCGTCGGTGGCGGACTTGCCATCGTCGGACTCGACCACCACCTTCCACATCCCCGCGGTCGCGTCGAACGCGCCGCCGCTGAACTGCGGGGCCACGCCCTGCGTGACGTTGTCGCTGTTCGACTGTCCCGTGTCGCTGGCCGCCGCGAGGTCCGGCACCGTGACGACCGGCACCACGTTGTCGACCGTGAACGCGACCACCTCGTCGATGCCGTCGTTGAGCTGGTTCGCGTCGCCGTCCGTGATGGCGGCGTCGAGCGTCACGGTGTATTCGCCGTTCAGTGTAAGCGTGCCCAACGTGATCGTCAGCGTGTCGGTCGTCCAGCCGGTGATCGACGCGGGCGCCACCGGGTTCGCGTCGGGGCCGACGACACTCACGTCGCCGTCGTCGCCGTACACGGGGAGCGAGAACGTGAACGTGAGGACGGGCGTCGTGTCGCTCGTCACCCGGTCGCTGTCGCTCCGGCCGGTGTCCTCGGTCAGGTCCGTGGCGAGGACTCGGAGCGGGCAGACGTCCAGGAAGAAGGTCGCCTCGAAGTCGCCGCCGGCGCTGTCGTCGCCGGAGGGGAACGCGCCGCTGAACTCGCCGTCGAGATCGTTCCCGACCGCGTCGCGGACGGCATTGCCACCGGTCCCCAGCAGCTTGACCTGGTACGTGTCCTCGGCGAGGTCGACGCCGGTCAGGTCGAGCGTCGCCTGGTCGGCCGCGGTCAGCGACACGCCCGCCGGCGTGACGGTCGTCTCGTTCCCGTCGCCGAACGTCCCGTCCCCCCCGCTCGCGATCAGCACGAACGAGTCGGCCGTGACCGTCGCCGCGTCGACCGCTTCGTCGAACGTGACGACGACGGCGGCGAGCTCGTCGAACACGGTCGAGGCGTGCTCGGGGGTGACGGACGTGACCTTCGGCGCGGTCGGGTCGACGACGAGCTCGTCGGTGGTCGCGTCGGAGCCGGTGTTGCCGGCGAGGTCGGTTGCGACGGCCGCGACCTCGTAGGTCCCTTCGCCCAGTGCGGGCGAGATCGTGTCGTCGGCCAGCGTCCACGTCCCGTCGCCGTTGTTCGTCGCCGCGTAGGCCGTGCCGTCGACGGTGACCTCGACCGTTGCGCCCAGCTCGCTCACCGTGCCGGTCAGCCCCGGCGTCGGGTCGTTTGTGGTCAGCGGGTCGACGGTGACCACCGGGTCGGCGGTGTCGATGACGAACGTTGCGGCGAAGTCGCCGCCGGCCGTGCCGTCGCCGGACGGGAACGCCCCGGCGTACTCGCCGTCCAGCGCGTTGCCTTCCAGGTCGGTGACCGGCGAGGCACCGGTCCCGACTAGGGTTACGCGATACGTGTCGTCCGTGAGTGCGACGCCGGTCAGATCGAGCGTCGCCTCGTCGGCCGCGGTCATCGAGACGGCGGCGGGCGTGATGACCGTCTCGTCCCCGTCGCCGAACGTCCCGTCCCCGCCGCTCGATTCGAGCACGAAGGTGCCGGTCGTGACGGTCGCCGCGTCAAGACCTTCGCTCAACGTCGCGACGACGGACCCCGGCGCGGCATCGACGTACGACGCCGGGGTCGGCGTCAACCCGGTCACCGTCGGCGGAACCATGTCGTGCCTGACAGTGAACGTCACCACCTCGTCTACGCCGGCGTTGAGCGGGTTGCCGGCCGCGTCGGTGATCGTCGCCGTCGCGTCCAACGTGATCGTGTACTCGCCGTCCACGGTCAGCGGCGTGGTGAAGGTGACCGTCAACGTGTCCGTGCCCCAGCCAGCGATCGAGTCAGGTACGACCGGGTTCGTGTCCGGGTCGAGCACAGTCACGTCGGCATCGTCGCCGGATACCGGTTCCGAGAACGTGAACGTCAGTTGCGGCGTTGTGTCACTCGTGACCCTGTCGCTGTCGCTGAAGCCGGTGTCGTCGGCGAGAACATAACTCACAAGGACGGGGACCGCGCGGCCCCAGCTCACTGCGAACACATCCGTGTCCACGTTTGTGTCGTCTGGCACCAGGTTGTACGCGTCAGACTGGAACGCGACATCCCACCCGGTGCCGCTGATGGCGGGGCTGGAGCTCTACTGATTCGTTCCGACGCCGCCGGGCCCGAGGCTAACGCGGATCGTGCTGCTATTCGCACGGTCGCGCAAAAAGATGTCATTCCGTCCGTTCGTGTCTCCAGGTACCAAGTTCGAGGCTGAAGAGTAGAAGACCACAAAGCGACCGTCGGCTGAGATTGCGCACTGGCCGCAGTTCCCGTTGGCCTCCGTCCCGCTCGTTGCGATGCTGACGCGCTCAGTTGCCTCGAGCTCGCGGTCAAAGACAAAGATGTCGCGTTTCCCGTTCGTGTCCCCAGGCACCAAGTTGTCCGCTTGACACTCGTACGCCAAGTAGCGGCCGTCCTGGCTCAGAGACGGCGAGCCCAGGTTTATGCCGGTGCCGATTTGCCAGCCGTCGTACCCCATCGTAACTACTTGCGTTTGCCCGGTGTCGCGGTCGTGCAGGAACAGGTCTTTTTCGGCGTTGAAGTCATCGGCGATCAGATTGGTGGCGCTCGATGTAAATGCGACGAACCTCCCGTTGCCACTGATCGCGCAACTCCACGTGGGCCCATCCCCCTGCGTCCCGTCTGAGGCCACACTGACGCGCTCGACGGTTCCGACCTCACGGTCGTACACGAAGACGTCCTCGTGTCCGTTGGTGTCGTCGGGTACCAGATTGGAGGCGATCGAACGGAACACCACAAGCCGGCCGTCCGCGCTGATGGCTGGCCTTTGTCGACCCTCACCGTCAGCCTGGCTGCCGTCGGCTGCAACGCTGACGCGCTCTGTTTCCCCGGTCGTTCGGTCGTGGACGAAGATGTCGTACACGCCGTTCGTGTCGTCCGGTACAAGGTTACTTGCGAACGACCGGAACACAACGAAACGCCCATCGGCGCTGATGGCGGGGTACCAGCTCTCACCGTTTCCCTGCGTGCCGTCAGACGCCACGCTGATGCGCTCGGTTGTGCCGCTGGTCCGGTCGCGCACGAAGATGTCGCGCACGGCGTTCGTATCGCCGGGGACAAGATTGGGTGCGTCGGAGGAGAACGCGACGATCCGGCCATCCGCGCTGAGTGCCGGTCCGAGCGATTCGCCGTTGCCCTGTGAATCGTCACTGGCAACGCTCACACGCTCGGCCCCCAACGAGGGGAAAAAGTCCGCGGTAAACGTCACCACCTCGTCCGCGCCACCGTTGAGCGGGTTGCCGGCGTCGTCGGCGATGGTCGCGGTGCCGTTGAGGGTGACGGCGTATTCGCCCAGAACGGTCAGCGGGGTGGTGAAGGTGACCGTGAGCGTGTCCGTGCCCCAGCCGACGATGCTGTCCGGCGTCACCGCGCCCGCGCCCGGATCCAAGACTTCGACGTCGCCCGCATCGCCATACACGGGCTCGGAGAAAGTGAACGTCAACACGGGGGCGTCGTCACTGGTGATTTGGTCGGTGTCACTGACGCCGGTGTCGGCGGCGAGGGTGTAGCTGGCCACGGTCGGCGCCACGGTGTCGACGATCAGTTCGTCCGTGGTCGCGTCGGTTCCCACGTTGCCGGACGAGTCGGCGGCGGTGGTGCCGCTCCCCTCGTTGAAGTCCCAATGTGCGACGAGGCCGGTGGTGATGTCGCCCATGCGCTCGGGTTCGAGGTCGGCGAACAGGGCGTCTTCGAGATTGCCGTTCAGGAGCAGGCGTGGCTCCAGCGGCTCGAGCAGGGCAAGTCTTTCGGGCATGTCGGTCCCCCTTTCGGTGCCGCGCGGAAAAGGCGCGGCACGACGCGCCTGTGGGGGCAAGACGCCGCAGCGCACTCAGGTGGCGCGCGCGTCGCGTCGGAAGGTCAGCGGCGTGACACCCCAGGTCGCCCGTCGGAGAGAGACGCTCCCCGGCCGCTCGTCCGCCCGCTGCCCCCATGGCGGCTACTTACCATAAGGATACGGGGCAGAGAGCATAAAATCAACCGGAAAAGGCGCGCGTTCCCCCGCGGCCTGCGGGGCCGCGCAGGGGCGGCCACACCCGCCGAGACGCCGCCCTGGCGGACGGTCATCGGCCGAGGCCGACCGGGCATTCCAACTGCCAGGTGAGGTTCGGGATGGGCTGCTTGTCCAGGTCGGTCACCTGCAATGCCAACTGCCACCTCCCGACCCAGTTGCCGACCTGGATGGTGAGCTGGTTCCAGCCTTTCTTCAGCCGGGCCGGGTATTCGTTGACATACGTGTGGAACCCGCGGCCCTGGCCCGGCGCCAACAGGTCGGCGCCGATGACCTCGCCGTTCAGCCAAGTACGGTTGTCGTCGTTCGAATCGATGCGGACGATCACCGGCCGCGGCCGGTCGGAGAAGACGTAGGTATTGGCGACGGCGGACTTGTCCTCGAGCGGGGCGACCGCCCGGCCGAGATTCAACACCACCCCGCCGGCGCAGGTCGCGGCTTTCCAGCCGTCCTGACCCGGCGTCGGATGCACCGCTTTGGGATCGACGGGCGTTTTCTTCCAATCGCGGTCGAACGGGCCTTTCACGGCCCAGCGCGCGACGAAGCGCGAGCGCTCGAACGTGCCCGGCTTGGCCATGTACTTGAAGAGCAGCCCCTCGGTCGCGTTGGCGGCGCCGCTCCGGTCCCGCACGCCGTCCACGCGCAGCGAGTACGTCTTGCCGCGCGTCTGCGGCTCGGT
>Ga0272441_10011428_pt1 | contig 13182 bp, 14 predicted proteins | sample SSMProp6N_FD_193582 | JGI IMG/M metagenome (GOLD analysis project Ga0272441, IMG submission 193582) | Marine sediment archaeal communities from Little Sippewissett salt marsh, Falmouth, MA, United States - SSM-Prop-6N | ecosystem: Environmental > Aquatic > Marine > Wetlands > Sediment ... | reverse complement strand
TATCGCCGAGCGGATGATTGAGTTGCTCGGTGACGTAGAAAGCATAGGTCAGCTACAGAGGCAGGTATTGAATGGGCTTTAGAAAACAAAAAGTATTTCGCGCGGGATGCATGATACTGCTGCTGTTTTTGTCTCTACCTCTAATAGCCGGTGATATGCCCTTCGTTTTTACAGGGACCTCTATCGGTGCGGCCGTTTCATCAAACATCGATGAAAAAATCACATTAGACGTGTATGGCGAAGGGGAGCTGTCCATCGGTACACGTGGTATCATTGGAGAAGATGGATCATTTTCGTTCCTCTCTCGTTTGAGCGCCGCGATTTACGACGACTTGGTATTGAAAGATCAAGAATATATAAATCTGCAGCTGGATTTTAGCGACAATCGTATAGAAGCCTCGCTTCTTGCTTCTCTGGTTGACGATGGCATGGGTTCCACCTACATCAATCCCGGTTGGAAAGCATCGGGCGAAATAGCGGCTTTTACCCGCAATAGAGGTATTTCGCTTGAATACTCGGGTTATGTAGCCTACTTGCCAAAGAGTTTGGACGACGTTTTCTATCAAGGGCTAAATGTCGTCTATCGAGCCGATCAATCGATTTTTCTCGGCTACGGACTGGCAATCGGCGGAGGTTGGGAGTATCGCTACGAGCAGGCTGCTAATCGCCAGGAAGATGGTTCCGGTTTTGCAGACAGACAGGATGTCATTCTCGATTTTGTCGGTACAATCGACGGGTTTGCAGGTTATTTCACAGATTGGGCTGTTACAGGCGGCATTTCGCTGAGAAAATCAAATGCTGCATTGGTGATTGGCTCAGGTTCTTTTCTTGAAGGTTCCGAAGATAGGCTGAGCGCGGTGATCAAGGCTTCTGTTTTTACAAGTCCGCACCAGGCTTGGACGCTGGAAGGAATGATATCCGCGGACGGGGACAGGTATCTGTCAAGACCGGCGCGAGATGCCGCAGGGATTTATGGAGATGCGAATTTGATGCTTTTAGATATGGGTGTTTCCGGCCGGGTCGAATGGTCTCCGGACCAAGCTACATACCTATCTTTTGATGCGGAGTTTGGATACAACCTGTCAAACGACCCGTTTCTTGTCGGCTGGTATACAAAGGGAGTTCTTACCCTAACAATATAAATCACTCGTTACCGCCGGCTGGCAGCACACCTTTCACGCAAAGTTCGTTTGCTCTTCACATGATCTTCACAGAGTGAATCTATACTACGTTCAGTGAATTGAGTGGAGGAGAACATGAAATCAAAAGCAAAGGTAAACTACTGGGTAGATATCGTGATAGCAATCGCATTCGTGCTGTCTTTAGTGAGCGGATTAATACTCTATCTAGGCCCTTCAGGCGGCTATCAAGGCGGCCGGAATCCGGGGTACGGAAGCACGATATTGCTGCTCTCCCATCATCAATGGTCCGAACTGCACACGTGGTCGAGCATTGCGATGGCCGGGGGCGCCTTCCTGCATCTTGTACTGCACTGGAACTGGCTTGTATGCATGACAAAGAACCTTTTTCGTAAACGCAAAAAAGCGCAGGCGCTTACCGCCGCGTGCGCGAATCCCACTAATTAAATAAAGATAAGCAAACGGTCGCAGCAATAGCGGATATCGAATCCGTTACTGCTGCGATTTATTTTTCTCTAATCCCGGAAGAGAAACAACAAAACATGCGCCGCCGGTGGAGCGGTTCTGAACGATGATTTCCCCGGCGTGGCGTTCAATGATCGCTCTTGCGATGTTTAGACCGAGGCCGGTGCCGGCGGCATTTCTTGCATATTCCCCTCTAAAAAACCGATGGAAAATTTTATCGATCTGGTCTGCGGGTATGCCTGGCCCGTCATCCGCAACCAAGATTTCACATCGGTCCCCATTTCTCTGCACAAGGATTTCAATCTTCCCGTCAGGACCGGTATAAGCAAAGGCGTTGGAGACGATATTACCTATCGCCCGTAGCAACAATCTCCTATCGCCCTGTATCGAATCGGTTTCCATCGATATGTCGACGCTTATGTTTTTTTTCTTTTTTGTCATTTCATGCGGAGCGATCACCTCGTCAATAAACGGCCCGGCAGGAAAGCTGTCAGTCATTACGGTATCAGCGTTTTCAACGGTATACAATTCGCTTATACCCTGGACAAGATCCTGAAGCCGGTCGATTTCAGTTAAATTTTTATCGAACCGCTCAACAGACCAGTCAAGCACACCGTCGCGCATACCCTCAAGCTGACCTTTAAGGCTGCTTATAGGAGTTCTGAGATCATGTGCTATATCCTGCATCCATTGCCGCTTATAATTCTCTTCATTAGCGAGCAAAGTGCTCAACCTTTCAAGGGACCTGGATATCTCGGTAAGTTCGGTGATAACAAAATTACGCGCGTTCACGACGGTTCTTGATTCAATCAAACGGATATCGGAGCGAAGGATCGATACGGCGCCGGCGATTTTTCTGGACGCACGTATAGATATTACAACTCCAAATGCCAGTGAAGCGATCAGCGACGCACCCGCTAAAAGAAGAAGAGTAGAAAGAAAAATCCGGTTTGCCTCGTTGTCCATAAATTTCATCTGACCGGCGTGAAAGTAACCAATCAGGGAACCGTCTTGGTACACAGGTTCGAATTCGTCGCTTGATATCGAACGGCCGCGGCCTCTATTTGAGAAGACAAGATCGCCGTCGGCGGAAAAAACAAAGAACGGATTGGTGTATGAGAGGGATTCGGAGAAGTCGGAGGTTGAACCGGTGAGGATCGTTCGCGCTATAGATTCAAGCTTATCACGCTGGAAATCGGCATAGCCTGAAAATGCAACCCGGATCCCGATTGTGACAACGACAACCTGAACAATGAGAACGAGTATAAACCCGCCGGCAAAGTGTGCGAAAAGCCAGCGGAACGCACCCCTCATAGTTGGATTCCTTTGAACCGATACCCAAACCCGCGCACGGTTTCTATCCAGGGTTTCTCTCCAAGCTTGCGCCGGATATTCTTTACATGAGTATCTATCGTGCGTTCCGAACCTTCCGCGATGGAATCAAGACACTCCGAGAGCAGATGACCGCGGTTAAAGATTCGTGGAGCGTTGATTGTCAGGTATTCAAGGATTTTCCATTCTGCGGCGGTAAGCGAGACCGGTTGCCCGTCAAGCAGCGCCAGATGGTCCTCTCCGGATATTTCCAGCCGTGAGCCATCGAGAATAAAAGCTTGCCGGCTAGGTGACGCGTTTGCGGCACCGCTTCGTTTGAGGACAGCCTTGACCCGGAGCACGAGTTCTTTTGGAGAAAACGGTTTTACCACGTAATCATCCGCTCCTATCTCAAGACCGGTAATTCGATCGGATTCCTCGGTTCGCGCCGTTAAAAAAATAATCGGTACAGATGATTCGGCGCGGATCCTTTTGGCAAACAGGAATCCATCGCCGTCCGGCAGCATCACGTCAAGTATAAACAGGTCGGGTTGTATGGACTGTATCTTCCGCTCGGCTTCCCGTATGAGGGAAAACTCGTGAACGGTCATCCCCTCAAGCTCAAGATAACGTCTTACCGCTTCCCGCAGGTTTTCATTGTCTTCTACAAAAACGATATTCATCGATGTTTTTCTCGCTTATTATCAGCGAAATTTCTCCGCATTATCATGTGATTCAAAACCAAGGACCGACCGGGCGTGGTCCAGGTCGCGATAACGCCATTTGTTATTCGATACGACGTAAAAGATATCGAATTTGAGTTCATCCGGAGCGTCCAGGCAGAGCTGCACCATATGACCTGCGTCCCGCTGGCTGCACCACATCGACCAATCCCTGGGGAGCACGGGACGGTCCTCTTTTGTCACATGTCCAAATCGCAGACAGATGATAGAGATATCCGTCGTATCGGTAAGATGGCGAGCGAGTGCCTCACCCCATATTTTGCTTGATCCATAGACTCCGTTTGGGCGGATCGGTGTTTCATGGGTTATCATCGGCCAGGTGGCCAGAGCGTCCTCATAGCGCTCCTCAACAAGTGATTTGTAAGGTTCGATCCGTTCATATCCGGAAATAATGGCTCCGCTGCTGGCGTAGATGACCCTTTTTACCTTGGCCTCAACGGCGGCTTTGAAGACATTATAGGTTCCAATGACGTTGGCCTTCAGCATATCGTCTTCCGTTGAGTTCATGCCCAGTTTGGCCGCCAAATGAATTACATAATCCTGTTCTTCAAAAGCCGGCCGTATAGCGTTGAAATCCGATATGTCGGCTCTGTATGTCTTTACGCCCTGGACGTCACCGCGGTTGAGAGCGCTCAAGGTATATTTACCGTCCAGCTTTCGCCGCACGACACCGCCAATCAAGCCGCTCATTCCCGTGACCAATACGCGTTTTTTTGACATCTTTACCTCCGGCGCCGGCGGCGACGTTATAGCGGATAAACGCAGTCTGTGATTTGCGTTCCAAATAGCATAGAATTGCCGGACGCAATCATAACATACTTGATCCGTTTGAACGAAGCAAATTGCAATGTAAAATATGGATGCGTGCCGCGTGGGGCCGTAATGGACTGAGGACAGAACTACGGTATTCGGTTACAATTGTTAACAATCTCCGCGGAGGTGAGCAAATGGCTGTAAAAAATATATCAATTCGAGTCGACGGGTTTTTTGGCGACAATCTGATTGATCTCGCGTTTCCCGGGTCTTGGAACGTCACTGTCTGTCACATGACCGGGCACGACAAGCCGGCATTGAGTGATGATCAGATGCGCGAGGCTCTTCAACACCCGATAGGGACCGGACGTTTGAGCGAATTGGCAAAGGGGAAAAAGAAAGTCTGCATTCTCTTTGATGATATTCCAAAACCGACACCTGTAGATGTAATTGTGCCCTTTGTATTGGAAGAGCTGCATAACGGCGGGGTATCGGATGAACAGATCCGGTTTATTTGTGCTCCCGGTACCCACAGGTATCTGACAAACCGCGAGTTTATCGCCAAGTTGGGACAGGATATCGTTGAACGGTTTCCAGTCTACAATCACAACATATGGGAAAACCTGGTCGATGTCGGGACGACAAGCCGCGGAACGCCGGTAAAGGTAAACAGAGAGTTTGCCGAGTGTGACCTCCGGGTGGCAATCGGCAGCCTCTTTCCTCATGCTTCTGCCGGATTCGGCGGTGGGGGGAAAATAATACTTCCCGGTGTCAGCGGTATCGATACGGTCGAGCATCATCATAAAAACAGAAAGGGAGATGGAAGCTACGAAAATCTTGATAAGAACGAGTTTAGACTGGATATAGAAGAAGCTGCGCGGCTCGCGGGGCTGCATTTTAAAGTTGACGTTGTTATCAACAACCGGCGGGAAGTTATAGGTCTTTTTGCCGGGGATGTTGTTGAGGAGCATAGGGCGGGAGCCCGTCTTGCCAATACCATGTACAAGACCGAGCTTGCCGTAAACGCGGATATCGTCGTTGCCAACAGCTATCCCGATGAGTCGCAAATAAGCCGCGTTTTTAGATGCTCTATCCCGTCATTAAAAGAGGGGGGTGATCTCGTTATTGTGCTCCACTCGATAGACGGCCAGATACTTCATCAGTATTCGGGCCGTTTTGGTTCCGATTACGGCGGAAGGGCGTATAAGCACGGGCAGGCCGGAAAGCGGGTAGAAAAAGTCGGCCGGCTTATCATAATGGCGCCGAGTATCTCGAAGTGCGATAGAGACGACCTGTGCGCGGGCGATAAACTAACCTGGTGCAGAAACTGGAGCGAGGTACTTGCCGAACTAAACAACCATCACGGAAAGGAAACGAACGTGACCGTCTATCCGTATGCACCGCTCCAGATACCCGACTGAAATAAGGAATGCGACGCGCGGAACTCTGCCAAAAAATCGCCCACGCGCCGCCGCTTAGGAAGCGGCTGTTTGAGCCGCCGAGAACGGCGCTTACAAGAGCGCGTTTGCTAATTCGGTGAAATCTGATACCTGCACATCCGGCAGATACGATGAAACCTCCAGCGGGGCGTTTGTTCTATTTACAAAACCGGCCCGGAAACTGCAAGCCCGCGCCCCGACGATATCAAAAGAGTTGGATGAGATCATCATACACTCTCCGGCTTCCAAACCGAGGATAAACGCCGCCTTGCGGTAGACCGCCGGTGAAGGCTTGAACTCTCCCGCGGTTTGCACGGATATGATATCGTCAAACTTCCATTTAACGTTGTCATCAACGAGATGCTGCAGGAACTCAGGTTCTCCGTTTGAGAGTACAACAAGTTTGTACCGGTCTTTCAATCTTTCGAGTCCGGCAATTACTTCCGGAAAAGGTTGAAGCCCGTCCCACGCTTTCAAATACTCTTTGACTTCATCTTCAGACGGCTCACCAACCAGCAGGCGGGAAGTGTGGATGAAGGCACGTCGGACGGCTTGCCTGTAACCGGAATGGCCGAGCATGAGGATGTTATCCTGATACTGTTCGAGCCGTTGGCGTACGCGAAATACATCCCAGAATTGCTCTGCCTTGAGGTCTGAGTTCTTCTTCTCGAGGTATGTCCTGGTCGCCGGCAGAGTGCTGCCGCGAATGTCCATGACAGTTCCAAACAAGTCAAAAGTCAGCGCTTTGACGTCGCTTTTCCAATCCATTTACATCTCCTGTTATAGCTTCAATCAACTTTGAATTTCTTGACCGCGTCAGGGTCGAGTTCGAGCCCAAGGCCCGGCTTGTTCGGGTCCGGAGACCACATCCCGTCCTTTGGTTCTTGGAACTCCGTATACCACACCCTATCTGATTGCTCAAGCGCGCCGAGATACTCAACGACTTTCAGGTTGGGAGTTGCGCAGGCTACGTGCAGATGGATTAGCTGGTACGCGTGAGGGGCCACGGGTAAGTTGAAGGCGTGAGCGAGATGGGCGACCTTCATCCACTCGGTAATCCCTCCCACACGGCCGATATCGGGTTGGACGATATCGGCGCCGCCTCTGGCAATGAGATCTTTAAACCCGTATTTCGTATATTCGTGCTCGCCGGTTGCCACCGGGATTGCTGTGGATTCAGATATAGTCGCCAATCCTTCGATATCATCGGCAAGTACCGGCTCTTCGAACCATTTGACATCGTAGTCTTCAAAAATACGAGACATACGAATTGCCTGTTTTGCGTAGTAACCGTTGTTTGCGTCCACGTAGATTTCGATATCATCGCCTACCGCTTTCCGTACAGCCGCGAGCCGCCGAATATCTTCGTCTTCCTTTGTGCCGAAATCTTTGCCGACTTTCATTTTGATGCGCGGGAATCCTCGCTCCACAAACTTCGTTTGCTCCGCGATAAGCTCGGCTTCAGAAAAATTCGTCCAACCGCCTGAGCCGTATACCGGCACCGAATCCGTATACGGGCCTAGCAATTTATACAGCGGCAGGTTGAGAGCCTTTGCCTTCAAGTCCCATAGCGCAATATCCACCGCGGAGAGAGCGCAGAACGCGATGCCTTTTCTCCCGACGCCGCGAACCGCCCAAAACATGCGGTTCCAAAGCATTTCAATATCAAACGGATCACGGCCGATCAGCTCGTTTTTCAGCATTTCTTCTACGGCGGCCTGCACAGCTTTACTACCAGCCGTCGTACCCAGCCCCTCTATGCCTTCATCGGTTTTAACGTGAATGAAAAGCCCGTTACGTCCTTTTGCGCCTTCTTTTATGGGAAAGATCGTTGCATCCTGGATGACGAATCCCTCGGGATCATGCAAAAAAGTTGTCGTGACGTCTACAATTTTCATAAAGTCTCCTTCTCGTTTGCCTATAACCGTCGGCCGGATTATCGTGGGAATTGTTCGGTCAGCCGTTATATTACCATATGTATCATTACCGCCGCGAGTTCTGCAACGGCCCGTGTGAATCGTCCTTATAACGATGACGCCTGTTGCCAAAGCGAGCTGACAGTGGTACTGATGAAAAACAATCCGAAAAAAGATGGGAGCAAAGATGAAAGAATACGGCATGACGAGTATAGCGCCTACTGTAAGTAAACTATTGGGTATTCGCCCTCCAAAGCAAAACACAGGTTCGGTAATAACAGAAATCGTGGATGATATGGGACACCAGGATAAAGTCGCGGTTTTGGTGCTCGATGCCTTTGGTGTTTCCACCTGGAAGCGGGTTCAGGCGCTTACACCAAATTTTAACAAACTTGCGGATAGCCGTCTGCTTCATATCCGGTCTGTAATGCCGGCAATTACGCCGGTTAACTTTTCAACAATGATGACCGGTGCGCCGTCGGATGTTCATGTTATTAGAGACCGGTCGGAGATGTTGACTATAGAAACTCTTTTTCACGTGCTTGCCGAATCTTCGATGAAGTCGGCGGCGGCGGGTAGGGCAAAAAGTACCGTTGGAATGCTTTTGATGAGATTCGCGGAAATAAAATGCGTTGCGGCCTCGGATACCGATGAAGAGGTAACCCGTCTCGCCGTAAAAACAATCAAAGATGAGTGTCCGCCTTTCTTTTTGATCCACTTACTAGACGTGGATGATACTGGTCATAGATCGGGTGTTGAAGGAAACGAAATGGAAAAGGCCGCGGAAGCCGCGGATTACCATCTTGGTGAGGTGATCTTGCAGCTGGCGGAATCGGGATACGGATTGCTGGTGCTTGCGGACCACGGAGCGCACCAAATTGGAGACAAAGGCACTCACGACGGCAGCACGCAAGATGACCTGATAGTTCCGCTGGTATGGGGGAACAATCATCGCTTGAGCGAAATCGCATAAGTATCCGAATAACCGGAGATCCAGATTTATGACAATAGTAATGCAAAACGCGTTGGTTATTGACGGTACTGGAGCAATAGTCGAAAACGGCTCGGTTAAGTTCAGCGAGGAGGGAATCCTTGAGATTTCAAAGGAGGAACTGTCGGGAGACTCGATAATAGACGCTGCCGGCATGACCTTGATTCCCGGTCTTATAGACTCGCACGTTCATCTTGGTATGTTGGGTATGGATGTAGATCTAAAAGAAGCACAATCCGGGGCGATTATTGTCGAACAGCTAGGTAGGTGCCTTACCCATGGCATCACAACGGTACGAACTCTCGGGACGAAAAATAACTGTGATATACATATCAGAGATCTAATACAAGCAGGCATTCTAAAGCTGCCGCGTGTTTTGGCTTCCGGCCGCGGTATTTCAATTACCGGCGGACACGCATGGATGGTAAACCATGAGTGCGATACCCCGGAAGAGGCGCTCCGGGCCGCACGCGAACAGATCAAACTTGGCGCCGATGTGATTAAGCTGCTCGCAACCGGAGGAATGGGGACGAAAGGTTCGATTCCAAACGCGCCTCAGCTGACTGAAGCTCAAATGAGGGTTGTCTGTGAAGAAGCCGAGCGTACGCGCAGGTTAACCTCCGCCCATTGTACCGGGCTTGAAGGTGCGAAAAATGCCATAAGAGCCGGCGTGCGTTCAATAGAGCATGCACAGCTTGACGAAGAAACTGTGCTGATGATGAAAGAACGTGCTACGTACTACTGCCCGACGATTATCACAAGATACAACATACTCCATACAAATGATCCGGATTATGAGTGGCTGCGAAAAAAAGCAGATCCCGGCGACTTGGTGAGAATGGGAAAAGCTATCAGGTTGTGTAAAAAACACGGCGTAAAAATCTGCGCTTCAACCGACGGGGCGGACGGCGGATTGACGAGAATCGGCTCAAGCCTGGCCGACGAAATAGGCCTTTATGTCAGATACGGGCTAACAAACATGGAGGCAATCCAAACGGCGACTAAGAACGGTGCGGAGATGTGCAGGATAAACGATGTAACCGGCACTATCGAGATCGGGAAAGAAGCGGATCTTGCACTCCTGGAAGGTAACCCTCTTGAAGATATCACAGCGTTGAAAAGAGTTTGTATGACCGTCAGGAACGGAGAGATTTTGTTAGGTGGGTAGAAGCTACTGCTCCGAACCTTGGCGTTTTTCCATTATACCGCCATATACTTCGGCACATGTTTCGCAGCTCCTGCTAACGGCGTCTCGAGTTTCCGTAACCACAACAATCTCATCGATCCGGTCAACCCGCTCTTCGATAAAAAGCTCCGTCGCGTATAATATCCACGCAACTCCCGCTTGATCGTCCCACCGTCAATTCCAGCCACCTCAGCATGCGTGCGTTCCTCCCCGCTCCGGATCCGGTACCGCTTGCGATAATTGTGATACACAAAATAGATCCAAAACCGTTCCATACAATTATTCACATCTCGAGAAAAACTCACCGTCTCCCTCACGTGATTCGCACAATCCTTCCGTATCTCCCGATCAAGATAGTTCACACTGAACAGATCGTTCATACACGTCCGCGGTTCTTTCGAACTGATGCGTATATGCCTAATCAAGGCCCCTCCAACTCGATTCTTCAGTGACCGCACGTACTCCAGTTTCTCATCGCTAAACAGTGTTTTCACTGCACCCGTACTCCGAATATGCCCGATAACCTCTGAAAACGCCGCACTTACCGCCTGCGAATCGGCACGCCAACTCCGTTCAAGCTGTTTTCGCTTCCGTTTCTGCTCTTCGGTCATCCTCCCTTTACGCCGTATGGTGCAGTAGGTAGCCATATAGAGATACTGCGATTGTTTTCCTACTAACAGCGTGATGTTGTTGGGAAAATACTGACTCACGCAGAAGCTTTCAAACCCGTCGGCGACCAGGTCTTCCTGCTGTGGTGCGCTGCTGCTGAGGATCGCGTGTACACTTAGAGCGTTATGTGCGAGCCAGCTGATACGGTTGATAACTGTTGCGGTTGATACCGAAAGGTCCCGGGAGATGTCGCGGATACTACCGGTCGATCTGAGTTGTTTATCAATGTGACGGTAATCGATCTTTCGTTTGGCGTAGTAGTCGATACTGAATGACTGGGTACTGAACCGATGAGAGCAGTGGAGGCAGATAAACCGTTGAATAGTGCCCGATACGGCGGTTGTATAGTGTCCTGCTTTCCAGAACCAGCGTGCTGTTGGCGGGTCGTGATGGTTCCGGCACCGAGGATTTGGGCAAAATGATGGCGATTTCATGCATACAAACTCCTTTTTCATGAGGAAATGATGCAATGTATGAACTGGAAAGAAGTTAGGATGATTCAAACACCAAGGTTCGGAGCATTAGTAATTGTTTACTTATCATATTCAATGATATAATCATTCTCATATTCGTTTACAGAGAGGTTTTATTATCAACGAACCCACGCTACGGAGAATACCACTCTATCATCAGATCTTATCAGACCTTGAGTCGCGAAATGAGGAATACGTTTCTTCACGATATCTTGCCACCTTTATGCGTGTTGATGACACCCAGGTTAGAAAAGATGTCTCAATAATCGGGTATCGCGGGAAACCAAAATCGGGCTATTCGGTTACCGGCCTGAAGAAAGCGGTTGGAGAATATCTCGGAATCAATTACGAGAATACAGCAATCCTTATCGGCGCGGGCAAGCTAGGTTCAGCCCTGGCTGAGTATCCGGGTTTTGCGGAGTACGGCCTAAAACTCGTGGCAGTTTTTGACAACAATCCTAATCGTGTAGGCCAGGTTATAGGATCCTCAACGATATTATCAATGGAATCACTTCCACGAGTTATCAAAAGCTATGAAATTGGCATCGCCATCTTAACTGTACCCAAAATTGTAGCTCAAGACGTTTGTGATACAGTTGTCAAACTTGGCATTAGAGCTATATGGAATTTTGCACCCGCACGAATTGAAGTTCCAGAAGGTGTTATTGTACGAAATGAAAACCTTGCTGTGGGAGTTGCCATGCTCTCGCATTATTTAAAAATCGATAAACAAAATAAATAGAGTAGTCACACCTCACTTGGATACTTCATTCAACCTTGGAGCTTCTGCGCGCGAATTGCGTTAATCCATTAAAAACGCCAAGGTTCGGATCACTCCCCTCAGACACCAGAATTTAGAACAATTTCTTCAAGCGACCGCTTTGGTACATGATGCACCATCTTTTCATCCCTGTAATACTTGACAGATCCCGATGTATTCATTTCTTCAAGAACAACTTTCTCAAGAGGAACTCCCAAGGCAATCACAAGCTGAATCTCGTATTGATCCGGAATGTTGAAACTTTCTTTCAGGTGATTTTTTCTCACATTTGCCAGCATACAGCCACCTAATCCTCTATCCGTCGCTCCGAGAAGAATAGTCTGCGACGCTATACCGCAGTCAAATCCTGCTGAATCACTTATTTCCTTATCAAGCAGAACAACAACATACGCTGAGGGTCTCTCCTTTGGAGCAGGTCCTGGCCAATCGGGTAAATATCCTGCCCAGCCGAGGGAAGCAAAAACCTTTTCATTCGAATCCGGCGAACATGAAAGGAGATACTTTAGCGGCTGCTTATTTGCCGCCGACGGCGTCTTACGGGCCAAATCTACAAGTTCTAATAAAGTTTTTTTGTCTATCACCCCGTCTGCTCTAAATCTTCTGTAGCTTCTGTTTTTAAGTACAATCGCTTTGAATTTCATTGTATGCCCCCTTGCATGTCTATTGTTATTGCCGTCGTGACCGCCGTCAATAGAAAACAACTAAAAATGAAGACCGGCGAGACCCTGCCCGTTTTTTTGATTGTTTACCGTCATGTGGAAACCGGGCTTCTTTTTTGATAACCTCCAAAAGTAATCTTCTACCTGATTATCGTAAGACGGAGGCGCGGCATGGATATTAATTCTCAGCCATGGGAACTGCAAACTGATGAAATAGTCTCCGCGTACAAAACCAGTCCGGAAGACGGATTGTCAAGTACGGAAGCTGATAAACGGTTTGAGGAATATGGACCTAACGCGCTTACAGCGCACGCAAAGACCACGGCTTTTAGCATACTCATCAGACAATTCAAAAGCCTCATCGTACTGCTTCTCGCGGCGGCGGCAATCGTTGCGTATTCCTTTGGAGAAATTATTGACGGTACGGCGATTATCGCCGTGATTTTCCTCAACACCGCAATCGGTTTTTTTACGGAAATAAGAGCGGTCCGTTCCATGGAGGCGCTTACCGCGCTAAGCAAAGTGCCCGCGAGAGTACGCCGCGACGGGACGATAAAGGAGATTGACGCGGAAGATCTTGTCCCCGGGGATATTGTCGTACTGGAGGGGGGAGACATCCTGTCTGCGGATATGCGGATAATCACCGCTTCACGCCTT
>Ga0272441_10011426_pt1 | contig 13183 bp, 11 predicted proteins | sample SSMProp6N_FD_193582 | JGI IMG/M metagenome (GOLD analysis project Ga0272441, IMG submission 193582) | Marine sediment archaeal communities from Little Sippewissett salt marsh, Falmouth, MA, United States - SSM-Prop-6N | ecosystem: Environmental > Aquatic > Marine > Wetlands > Sediment ... | reverse complement strand
TTGATACAACATATATCCAACATCTGAAAATATGAAGTTAAAAAAAATTTTATTTTTAGTTGCATGCTCATTTTTAATTTTAGTTTGTATTGTCTTTCTGGTTGACTTTTTAATTTACTCGGATGAGGAGAAGCTTCTTGATATCCTTGAAGAATGCAAGAAAGGTATTCATGACGAAAACACAAGCTATGCGTTGAAATATGTTTCGAATTCTTATAAAGACATTTTTGGTTTATCCAAGGAAGATCTTCTGAAGATAGGAGAAGGAGTGTTTTCAAAATTTGATGAATTCAAAGTCATTATAGAAAAAACTGAAGTTTTGGTAGAATCTGATATTGCAACCCTTTCAATATCTTTCAGAATGTTGATAACATACAATGGACAAAGAACTTTTCTTTTCGGAGATCTAAACAAACCAGCGTTCGTGAAACTATTATTTAAAAGGTCTGAAGAAAACATTAAGGGATGGATTATTATCGGAATAAACGAACTCAAAACTAGATGGCCTATAAGCACTATTAAAAATTAAACCTTATATTACTCTTTTCTTAAATTTGAAAAATTTGATTTGAATGAAATGATGAGATATATTTCATTTAATTTTTTAACATTACCCATCAAGTTATAAATTCTTATTCCGATAATAAAATTGATTTAGAATGAATTGTCGTGTACTATAACTGAATGATTTCATGAAAAGTGAGTGATTTTGGGTCAAAACCAAATTATTGAATGCAATAAAATATTGTTAAATTTTCACCACTTATTGGAAGAAAATGTTGGATAAAGAAGCCTTGTTTTTTTTGGTACATTTCTTGCTTTAATATTTTTATAAAAAACTATAAACTCTTAATGGAGGATTAGTCATGAACAAGAAATACTATAAGATTGAATATACATTAATATGTGCAACTTTGTTCCTATTTGCCATTTTATCTCCTGCTAATGCTTTTGATGTTCGTATTATTTGGGATGAGAGTACTAGCGAAGGAGTTACAGGTTACAATATATACCGCACTCTGGACCAGGGAAGTTATACCGCAGAAAAGAAAATCGGTTCCGTCGATAATGAAACACTTGAATATGTTGACACAAATCTCAATGGTGGTATTGCATATTATTATGTAATAACAGCCGTCGGTAGTGATAATGCTGAAAGTGAATATTCAGATGAAATAGTTGTTGAACCAGCAGATTACGGTGATCTTAATAATGATGGAAATATTACACCGGGTGATGCACTATTGATCCTTAAAATTTATGATCAAACAATAACTCCTGATAAAAAGCAAGAGTACAGCGGTGATATGACCCATGATGGTAAGATAACACCAATAGATGCACTTTGCGTTCTCAAAATATTTATAAAAGACGAAGATCCAAATTGCTCATAAAAAGAATACATGCAGCTCAATATTTAAACAACTTATAATTAGAGTGAGTCTTATCCTGTTTTAAACTGATAGATAATGAATTCAGAAGAACAAGTTTTCAATTTAAAATTATACTTAAAGATATTTTTCCGGTGGAAATGGTATTTTATAGTTCCCTTTTTTATGTTAACAATAAGTGCTTTGATTTATAGTTACTTGACACCTGAAATATATGAAGCAAATTCAGTGATTCTTGCAGAAAAGGGAAAGATAATCAATCCTCTTCTACGTGGTGTTGGTGTAACAACAGATTATGCTGAAAGGTTGAGAAATTTAAAGCAGAGAATACTTAATAAACCTCAACTTGAAAGAATAGCAAGGAAATTACAACTCAGTGATGATCTTGATAATCCTCTTCAGGTTGAAAAAGCAGTAAATAATTTAAAAAATAAAGTTTCTTTAGAAATCAGGGGTACTGATTACTTTGAAATATCCTGTCAGGGTAAAGATCCAAAAAAAATAACATTAATAGTTCAAGAACTTGTCGATGGCTTTTTAAGACAGAGTGTAATCGATTCAGAAAAAGATACATATGCTGCTGTCAATTTTATGAAATCACAGCTTGATGTTTATGAGAAAAAACTCGAGCAATCTGAGAAAGCTCTCAAAGAATTCAAGCAAAAATATATAGATGAAATGCCAGGAACAGAAAATGTTGTTCTTTCCAACCTTAATAATTACAAAACGCAACTTGCTGACACAAAACTCAAACTAAGTGAAATTGAAATGGAGATGAATTCACTCGAAAAGCAATTATCAAACGAAGAAGAAATCATACTAAAAGAGAAAACTGTTGAACGAGACCCAATGTTACAAGCTCTGAGACAGATGAAAAATGAATACTCCGAACTAACATCCAAATATACAACCAACCACCCGACAGTAATATCCTTAAGGAAACAAATAGAAGAATTAGAAAAACAGTTGATATCTGAAAATATAGATCCATTACCGATTGTAGGAACTGAAACTTCTTCTTTGAATCCGACATATTTTTCAATTTTAGAACGTTTGAACACAGCAAAAATAAATTTTCAAACTCTATCAACGAGAGAAGCCCATCTACTTAAAAAAGTTGAAGAATTCGATAAGAAGGTTCAGAATATACCAGCAAGAGAGGAGGAACTGGCGCGTTTAACAAGGGATTATTCTCAAAATGACGAAATGTATAGAACTTTCCTAAGGAAATTAGAAGAAGCAAGGGTTTCTGGAAAACTTGCCGAAGAAAACAAGGGTGAGAAATTCAGCGTTGTTGAACCCGTAAAGATGCCCGTTAAAGCAGTTTCACCAAACAGGATAAAAATACTTCTTTTGAGTATACTATTCAGCGGCGGTTTGGGGATTGCTCTGATTTTCACAAAAGAATTTCTCGATGATACATTGAAAGATTATCAGGAAGCAGAAAAGTTTCTCGGTAAAGGTCTTGTACTTGGAACAATTTCACATATAACATCAGAGGAAAAATTATTAAAGAAGGATTACAGGGACAAACTTACATTAGTATCGTGTATTTTGTTATTTTTTATAATTCTGATCTTAGGCTTTGCAAGTACATTACATTTCAAACTTTAAATTTTAAAAGTTCTAATATTTCATAATGAGGAATAGCTGATGAGAGCTTTAGTATTAGCTGCTGGTAAAGGCAGAAATTTAAGTTCTTTAACAGAAACAAGACCTAAATCAATGATCCGTTTATGCGGTAAACCATTTCTTCAGTATACATTAGAAAACCTCAGGGAGATTGGTATAACAGATATAACTATTGTTATTGGTCATGAACGTGAATCTATAATTAATTATTTCGGGCGGGGAGATAATCTTGATTTGAAGATCGAGTACGTCATACAGGAAGAGCAGAATGGTATCGGAAATGCTGTATTATTATCCGAAAAGCGTTTCCCGATTGATGAGCACTTTATTCTTGCATATGGTGATATTCTTACATCAGGTAACATTTTCAAAAAATGCTCTCAATCCTTTAATTCCCTGAGAGCTCCTGTAGCCAGCATAGTTCTGACTCCTGTCGCTCATAGGTACGGAAATATATATATGGATGAAGCCATAAGAATTGCTAAAATAGTTGAAAAACCAAAAAGAACTGACCTTGGAAACTATGTTCTTGCTGGAGCTTTTATTTTACCAGGTGATTTCTTCAAGATATTGAAGGAAAATGAATGTGATATGGAGCAAGCTTTCAATTTGTTATTATCTTTGCAGGGTTTATATGCATCAATCTGGGACGAGGAATGGATTGATATAGGTTACCCTTGGAATATCCTTTCAGCCAACAAGATCAAGATGGATGTTTGGGATAGAATCAACATTTCCGGAAAAGCAAAGATCGAAGGATATGTCAGTATCAACGGACCCGTGTGGATTGATGACGATGCTATTATAAAATCTGGTGCCGTCCTTGAAGGTCCCTGTTACATTGGTAAGAATTCTTATGTTGGGAATAATGCACTCATTCGGAAATATACTTCACTTGGAATGAATTCTGTTGTCGGGTACGGTGTTGAGTTGAAAAACAGTGTTTTATTCGGTAATAGCTGGATAGGAAGACTCTCCTTCATTGGAGACAGCGTCATAGGTGAAAGCGTGAAAATAGGTTCGGGAACTGTCACAGTCAATGAAAAACTTGAAGACAAAACAATATCGGTTGCGATAAACGATCATGTCATTGACAGTCAATTAAAAAAACTGGGATCTTTTATTGGGGACTTCACAAAAGTGGGAGCAAGTAATACACTCCTTCCGGGAACATTTATTCATTCAAATCAAATAATACCTCACAAAGGAACTGTGGAGATTTCGGAATTCTAAAATATGTGTGGAATATGCGGAGTTGCAGGAAAAAGCGATAATAAAAATATTATCGGAAAAGAGCTTTTAACCGGCTTGCTAAACCTCGAATATCGAGGATATGATTCTTGTGGTGTAGCAACTATAAACGACAAAGAAGTCATAATCCGAAAAAATATAGGTAAAGTTCAGGAAGTCAATGTTCTCGAACGATTTGACGAAATTGAAGGTAATGTTGGCATAGCCCATTCAAGATGGTCAACACACGGAATTGTCAATAAAATAAATGCCCACCCCCATCAATCGTGTAATTCAGAGTTCGTCGTCGTTCATAATGGTATTATCTCGAATTATAAAGAGTTGAGAGAGGAACTGATATCGAAAAATCATAAATTCCTGTCAAATACTGATACTGAAGTGATTCCCCATTTACTTGAAGAACTTTATAAGAAAACGGGAAATATTGAAAAAGCACTAATTGAAACCCTAAAAAAAATCGAAGGAACATATGCTTTTGCTGCAATTACGCCCTTATCACCTGGAACATTAATATGTGCAAAAAACGAAAGCCCTCTCATGTTAGGTATAGGAACCAATTCCAACTACATCTGTTCAGACATAAATGCTTTCATAGAATTTACCCGGCACTTTGTTGCTTTGAATGATTTCGAATATGCAATTATTTCGAAAGATAATTATACAATTAAAAATGTTTACACAGGCGAAGTAATCCACAGAGATGTCCAGTTCATCAACTGGGATCCTGAACTTGTAAAAAAAGGTGGATTTTCTCATTATATGTTAAAGGAAATTCATGAACAACCCCAGGCAGTTAGAAATGCATTAAAGGTGGTTGACAGAGAAGAAATCGATCGAGCAGCAGAGATGATTCTCAATTCAGGAACAAGATACATGATAGGCGTAGGCACTACTTATTATGTTGTTTTAACAGCACAATATTATTTCAAATTACTGACAGACCTTTTCATACCTGTGATAAGCTCTGATGAATTCGATAACCTTGCAGATGTCGAAGAAAATACAGTGGTAATTGCTGCGTCTCAATCAGGTGAAACTTATGATACAATTCATGCTCTGAAAGCCGCCAAGAGGAAGGGCGCTAAAACATGTGCTATTGTCAATGCAATGGGTAGCTCCATGTCCAGAGAGGTTGATCTACCAATCATGCAAAATTCTGGACCCGAGATATGTGTTTTAAGTACAAAAGCAGCTCTAGCACAAATCATTATACTGATAAGAATTGCTTTATCATTAGCGCTTAAAAAGAAAGTTATTACATCTGAAAAGTTTGAAGAATATGAAGAAAACCTCGAGGAATTTCCTGCAATTCTTAAAAGCGTTATTGATGAAAAATCTGGTTTCATCAAGCAGATAGCCCAGGATTGCTGCAAAATTAAAAATTGGTTATTCCTAGGACGTGGTATTTATTGTGCAATTGCTTATGAAGCTGCATTAAAATTGAAAGAAGTTACATATTTACATGCTGAAGGCATGTCATCAGGATTCATGAAACATGGACCCATTTCTCTTATCGACGAAAACATGTGCTCTCTTTTCCTGATTCCACCCAAAGAGGATAAGAAGACTTATGAACACACAATCAGTAACGTTGAAGAGATTAAATCCAGAAGTGGTTTCATAGTTGCTTTTCATTTCGACGATGATACGAGCCTTTATTCAAGGAATATAAAACTGCCAGAGACTTCTTTGTTTCTCTCACCTTTAGTGCATCTTGTTTGCAGTCAGCTTTTCGCATATTTTTCTGCTGTCGCTTTAAAAAAAGATGTCGATAAACCTAGATCGCTAGCAAAATCGGTGACTGTAGCTTAAGAGGAATCAAGCAGTTAACTGATTTATCCTTTCAGCTGTGTTCTTTCCCCAAATAATCGCCTCTTCCATAGCCGAATATTCCCATGCTCCATATCTTCCGATAGATGTTAAACCTTTTTTAAGGAGAAAATTTGAAATTTCACTGACAATTTTCCTCCTCTCGTGATTATAAATAACATATGCAACATCAATTAATTTAAAGCTACTATGAATTACTTCAGAATATGATTTCAAAATTTTACTTTCAACAAGTCCATCTATTATCTTATTAAAGATCTTTTTCTCATTTAAAAGCTCTTCTCTTTTCATCGATATTTCTACATATATAGAACTAGTACCTTCAGGAGCGAGATTATCTGAAAAATTTGATGGGAAACCGCACCTATAAAAGACAAATTTATTTTCAGGAAAGTATATCCAATGATAAGGCGATATATTCTTTCTAGCAATTCCTAAATTAAAATCGAGAACAGAAACATACTCCAATTTTCTACTCAATTTTTTAAAATTTTCAGGCAATGGATTGATTATCTGCATCAGTTTATTAAGGGGTATCGTCGAAACCAGATATTCATAGCTGAAACTGTTTCCATCTAAAGTTTTGACGATCTTTTTTTCTATATCAATAGATATTACCTCAACACCTGTCATAATGTTTTCAATAGATCTTGTCAATCCATCGACCAATCCTTGAATACCACCTTTTTGTGGATAGTAAAAATGAGCATTATAACCTAATCTATGAGTTTTTATACCCAAAGCACCATCAAGTACCATTTCAAAGTCGGGTTTGGGTATATATTCATCAACCCATTCATTAGAAAGATTTGTTAGATTGCAACGAAACAATTTATTATTATATGGTTCTAAAAAGTGTTGCACTATACCATACCCAAATGTATTTTCCACCCAATCTTTGTAATTTTCTTCTTTACCAAACTCATCTTTTTTTTCGAGTATTGAATTTATAAAACCAAGGAGACAGTCCTTGACTACATCTGCTGGAAGACCCCATGTATTTGCCTGAAATGGATAAGGTGTATATCTACCATTAGAATATATAGCTGCGTTTCTTTCTATTTTAACGATATTTCCATCTAAAATCTCAGAAACTAATGCTTTTGTCCAATTTTCTTTGAAATGGAGCAGATGTCCAGTATAATCGAAAGTAAATCCATCATTGGTATAAGAACGACAAAGACCTCCTGGACTAATATTTTTTTCTAAAACAACAGCAGGTCTATTCAATAATTTTGCTGTTGATAATCCGGTTAGTCCTCCACCCAAAACAATAATTTGAAATTTTTTACACGCCATAAATCATTATTTATAACAGGAAGATTAAATTAGACTTTATTCTATTCGGGATTGATTCCAAAAGATGAATTATAAATAAAATTCAAAACCGAGTTTCCTACGATAGAAAGGCTTTCTGAACTGCATTTATCAGGAGTATCCTCGAGAGTATGCCAGTAAGGATAATCGAAATCGATTATGTCAATGGTTGGAACACCCTGTTTATTCAAAGGGACATGATCATCAAAGATATTATATCGCTGCCTGTATGAAAATTTAGAACTATACCCTTCCATCCAAGCGGACCGCCACATTTCAACAACAAGATCATGCGCATAATTCAATGAATACAATTCCTTATAAATAAGAAGGTCTGAATCTCCAACCATATCAATTACAATTCCATAATATATTTTGTATTGACTCATATTCTTTGAGAAATAATCTGAACCAATACAATAAGTCAGTCCATCAATGCCACCAGCATCTTCAGCATCGAAAAAAACCATTATTATGCTTCGATCTGGCTTTTGTTTGTGTAAGCTCTCAGCTATTGAAAGCAAAACAGCAACACCGGATGCACCGTCATTAGCTCCTAATATTGGTTGATCCCTTTTCGAATAATCTCTATCCATGTCTGCAACCGGTCTTGTGTCATAATGGGCACCAAGTAGAAACCTATTTTCGTTATTCTTACCATCAAAGAAGCCTATAATATTTCGACAAGAAACATCTTTGCTCCTGAATTGAATATAAAAATTCTGAACTTCTACCCTATCTGCATATTTCTCGATCCTCTCTTTTATATAATCACCACATATAACATGAGCTTCAGTTCCGATATATCTATAACCAATATTTACTTGATCAAGCAGGTAATTGAATGCCTTATTTTTATCAACTTTAGGGAATTCAATTACCACTTTCTGGTTAGTACAACCATCTCCTATTAAAAGGAAATATAGAAAGATCGATTGTATAACAAGAATTTTTTTGGACATTTATCTTCTTTTATTAAACCTTGTCTGGATTATTCTCTGCAGGTTTGACATTATTTGCTAATTTCTGGACACCCTCGGCAATTTCTTTAAAAGGTTGGAAAAGGTCAAGTGGTATTGGGAATAACGTTGTCGAATTATTTTCAGCAGCAACTTCAACTAAAGTCTGTAAGTATCTCATTTGAAGGGCCATTGGATGTTTTTCAATAATCGCCGCTGCGTCAGCCATTTTTTGAGCAGCTTGAAATTCACCCTCTGCACGAATAACTTTTGCTCTTCTTTCTCTTTCAGCTTCTGCCTGCTGAGCCATCGCTCTCTGCATCTCCTGTGGAAGGTCCACATGTTTTATCTCGACCATATTAACCTTAATACCCCAAGGATCTGTGTGTTTGTCAATTATGGATTGGAGTTCTTCGTTAATCTTTTCCCTTTCAGAGAGAAGTTCATCAAGCGTTGACTGACCGAGAATACTTCTCAATGTAGTCTGAGATAACTGAGATGTAGCATAAAGGAAATTCTCGACTTGAATAATTGCTTTTTTTGCATCCATGACTTGAAAATAAATTACAGCATTAACTTTTACAGAAACATTATCCTTGGTAATTATGTCCTGTGGTGGGACATCCATGGTAACAACTCTCGTATCAACTTTGACCATCTTATCAACAAGAGGAATAAGGATTATAAGACCAGGACCTTTTGGCTCTCCAAGCACCCTTCCAAGCCTGAATATAACTGCTAGTTCATATTCTTTCAATATCTTGAATATACTGACAATTAACATGATTAAAACAACAATCAAACCGATTAAAAATTGCATTAGAAACTCCTTTCTTGCAATTAATTGTTCCTAAATTTTAATGAATACTTTATGATGTTTAAATTAAATAACTTCATTAACTTTCTTTTTTTCCTACAACCAGATCCAGACCATCTACCGAAATTACAATGATTTTTTCACCTTTATTCAGGGGTTCATTTTCGCAGGTAGCTTCCCAGATAGTTCCGTTTACAAAAGCCTGACCTGATTCTTTAGTTATTTCTGTTATTGCTTTTCCTTTGGAACCGATTATATATTTATCCGCAACTTCTGGTTTTCGCCTGTGAATTTTAATAACCAGATACACAGTTATAACTAAAAAGGCTATACATATAAGAACTACCAAAAAAATTAAGGCACTCATTGCTGGACTTAATTCCATCTATAAAATTTCCTCTCTATCTTTAATAACATTTAAAACCAAACCATCAACACTCTGGACTTTTATCCTGTCCCCTTTGTCAATCTTTTCTCTACTTCGAGCATCCCAGAGACTTCCATTCAAGAATACTTTTCCATCATAAGGAAGGTTTGATCTAGCAATACCACATTGACCTACCAGACCTGCAACTGCTGTTTCCGGCTGTCGTCTCTGAGCTTTAAATACAAGGGTGATAACAATTAAAAAGAGTAATCCCATAAGTCCCGCTGTACCGAAAATTACATACCAATCAATACCCTTTCCATACTTTTCTGTATCGATTAGCATCATCGAACCGATTATCAAAGAAACCATTCCCCCGAGTCCCAATAATCCATGAGACTGAACTTTTAGCTCAGCAATAAAAAGAATAAGGGCTAGAGTAATCAGAAGCAAACCAGCATAGTTAATTGGCAATGTCTGAAAAGCAAAAAATGCAAGAATCAGACAAAGAGTACCAATAACTCCAGGGAATATTGTCCCGGGATGTGATAGTTCAAAATATAAACCGTAAAAACCAAGCATCATCAAGATATATGCAACATTAGGGTTTGCTATAATGCTCAAAACTTTATCCTTGAATTGCATTTCCTTGTAAACAACCTTAACACCTATTGTGTGGATGACTTTAGAGCCCTCGCTGGTTTTAACTTCAAGTCCATCCAATTTATCAAGAAGTTCTTGATTATTCTCACAAATCATATCTATTATGTTGTTCTCCAGTGCTTCGGTTTCAGTAACTGATACACTCTCACGAACAGCCTGTTCAGCCCAGTTTGCATTTTTACCTTTATTTGTTGCGATGCTTCGGGCAAATGCAGCAAGATCATTTTCCGCTTTTTTCGACATTTCATCAGGCATCTTACCGCCAGCAGTGACAGGATGTGCTGCACCAATATTAGTCCCCGGAGCCATTGCAGCTACATGAGCTGCAATTGTTATCAACGTTCCGGCTGAAGCGGCTCGTGCACCCTTCGGACTTACGTAAACGACAACCGGTATTTTTGACTCGAGCATTGACTGAACAATCAATCTCGTGGAATCAACGGCACCACCTGGTGTATCAAGAGCCAATATCATGCATTCGGCATTCTTCTTTTCAGCATCTTTCAAATTTCTCAACAAATAATGATATGTTGCAGGATTTATCGTATCTTTAATTTCAATAAAATCGATAACTTTCTCATTCTCGGCATACAAAGGCAATATTACCAACATTGTCAAGAATATGATGATTAACCTGTTCAAGTGAAGCTCCTTATAGTGGTTTCTATCTATTTAATATAAATAAGAAAACCACCATTGTCAAGGAAAAGAAGGGATTTGAAAAACAATATTCCAACAAAGATTTCTCCATAAGTTCAATCAAAATTTATTTAAATCAAATTATGCCTTGACAAATCAAGGAATCGAAAAAATAATAGAATCTATTCAAGGTTATTATAATTATTTGGAGGAATGAAATGAAACGTATTTCTTTTAAAATACTATTTGTCACAATCTTTTGTTTTTTCTTAATCCTTGGTATTTATGAATTACATGCCAAGAATTTTAATTTCAATCCTGTTAAAGTTAAGACAATAAAGAGCATAGATCTTGAAAGTTTTGGAGTACGAGTTGAGCAAAAGACAGTCATACTCGAATGGAAAACTCTAGAAGAAAAAGATAATATCGGATTTTTTATTGTAAGAAGTGAAAGCCTGGATAAAGACTACATCATTCTAAATCAAGAACCGATTCCTTCGAAAGGAGATAAAGGAAGTTCCTACTTCTATATTGATCATGATGTCAAAGCTGGTCATCTTTATTTTTATTGGCTGGCTGATGTAAATATCGCTGGTGGATATAAAATACATGGACCGGTTTCTATTGAATTAGACAGTATTTCTAAAATTACATTTGATACTTTTGTTCCTTGGTCCAAACCTATTGAGGATTATAGATCCTTCGCTGAATATTGGTCTAATGGAGAAATTACAGATTTGTATCAAAGAGGAATACACGATTTAGCACCGCATAACGGTAAATTATGGTTCGGTTACGGAGATGCTAATTATAACCTTGGTACAAAAATGTTGAATTATGGGAAACCATGTATTGAATTCCGCTATTTTGAATCGCCAAATGATCCTGTACCCTTCACATGTTTCGAATCAGGAGAAGAACAGATTGACCAGTATCGCATTCTTGATGGCGAGTTATGGCAAGCGGGAATAGATTCGGATGATCCTAATGAAGCATCATCATTTCCAAAAATCCAGGGCAATGTATATCACCTTGAAGGGGAAGAATGGATCAAATTCAGAACTATTAATGGCGGTGAACATGTTCATGATGTGGCTTTTTGGAATGATTCAGTATATGCAGTTGGTTCGGGAGCTGATGATAGAGATGAATGGGAAGCTGGAAACATTTTCCGTTATTTGTGGGAGTCTGAAACAAACGGAGAGAGTTTTTTGACTGTTCACAGAGAAGGACACCCCGAGCAGGAAGGAAAAGGTGATAGTAGATGGATTAGATTACTTCCCTTAGAAAATTACCTTTACATATTTGGTTATTACAGCATGTTCTCAGAAAACAGGACATTCGTCAGCAATGCCCTTTATGATGGTAATGAAGTTATCAATTTCAACGAAGAAAATCAAGACGATGTCGTGAATATTTTCGCTTATGGAACATTACCACTTCCAGATGGGAAAGGTCTTCTTTGGGGTGTATGCGTAGATAATGAAAATGGAAATTACAGCAGTATCTGGCATCTTGATGGTTTGGGTAAATCAACTAGACTGGACAATTTTGACAACGAAAACATAATAGATGTCTATTTTCATTCAGAAACAGAAGAGATTGTTTATCTTTTAACAGATTATTTTCAAAACCGATATCATTCTCGAATACTCTTAGCAGATATGAGTGAGTCTGGTGAAGTTAACGAAATATGTCAATATTCTTCCATTATTGCTCCCGTATCAATAGCCTGCTGGAATGATAAAATGTTCCTCGGCATGAATAGTTGTGAGGTTTATAAATCAGGAAATCCTCCCTACGCACAATTTCATGTAACACCAACAACAGGAATGGTATGGAACACTGTTTTCTTTGTTGATGCATCTTCATCATACGATAACCAAAATCCAAAGGCTGTACTAAAAATTCGATGGAAATGGGAGGAAAATGGGAAATTCACACAGTGGACAACAAAGAAAAAAGCACAACATAGATACCCGACTGCAGGTTCAAAAGAAATTACACTTGAAGTAATTGATCTCGATGGTGAAATTTCATCTGCAACTCGAAATGTCACAGTAAACTAATATAATTCCATCTTGAAATTGTTGATTTTTGGTATCCATTTTCAATTATTCGAATTATATATATCAATTCCAAAAAAGAATTTCCGTTATTTTGAAATTATGGATTATGAATAAGTTCTATAATTCATCATAAGGTCGAGTGCCACTCGTCCCACGATAAATAAGGATATTATTTTGCCAATCATGAGAGTCATGACAAAGTATCTGGCAAAGACTGTCAAAAACTGCCATTAACTGCCATAAAAGTG
>Ga0272441_10011425_pt1 | contig 13183 bp, 13 predicted proteins | sample SSMProp6N_FD_193582 | JGI IMG/M metagenome (GOLD analysis project Ga0272441, IMG submission 193582) | Marine sediment archaeal communities from Little Sippewissett salt marsh, Falmouth, MA, United States - SSM-Prop-6N | ecosystem: Environmental > Aquatic > Marine > Wetlands > Sediment ... | reverse complement strand
GAGCTGGACGACCTGCTAACGCTGCAGAGCTTCTACGAGGCCTACGCGGAGCAGGATCTGGAGAACTTTGACATCCTGGCGACGGAATGGCCCCTGCGGGTGGCCGTGCCTACCCCACGGGGCACACGGTCGAACTATCTGTTCGTAGGGTGGATCGACCTGATCGCCCAGCACAAGGAGACCGGGCTGATCTCAGTGTGGGACCACAAGACGACTAAGCGTGCAGTCAACGACGTGTTCGTGGACTACCAGTTGTCGCTGTACGCCTGGGCGCTCAGGCGGCTGGGCCTGACCCCAGATGTCGTGATCCTGAACACGATCAAGCGGCCCAGCGCAAGGAAGCCGCCCGAGGTGCTCAGACTCCCGGTTCCGAAGGCTCCCCCAGAACTCGAGGGCTGGTCGACGCGGCTATACAACATGTGCAAGCAGGTCCCCCCCAAAGGGACCCCCCTGGAGCACCTTGCGAAGAACGTGACCAGGGATTGCAACTGGGACTGCGAGTTCCGAGACGTGTGCAAGCTGCACAACGATGGGGAGATCGAAGGGGCACGAGGCCTGCTGCACGCGGACTTTGAGCGAGGCGAGCCCGGTCCAACATTCCCCAGAGAGGAGTACCACAACAGAGTGCCGAAATCCTGGATCAAGAGAGCGATGCAATGAGTATGTTGGAACCCCAGCCTCTGCTCTCGACTTGGGAAGCGCCCAAGATTCTGATCTTTGGGCCTCCCGGTGTCGGCAAATCGGTCCTCGCGGCACAGGCCCCGAGACCGACGCTCATTATCGACTACGACGTGATGGGTGTGAACTATGTGTTGAATGCGCGAGACCCTGATGGGTCCCCCGTGGTCAGCCCGGACAACGTGCATGTGTTACGTACGCCGTCTGTGGCGGACCTGGAGATCCTGGTGGCGGTCCTGCGCAAGTCCGGACACGAGCGCTTCAACTCTGTCGTCCTCGACGGCATCACAAGCATGCAGGTGTACCACCGGGAGTCGATCCTGGGCACCAAGCTGCAGGCGAGCCGCCAGGACTTTGGCACCAACACGGAGTGGGTGCGACGGATCGTGAAGACGCTGTGCAACTGCAAAATGACCGTGGTGTTCACTGCGGGAGATGCGCAGGAAGCCGACGACGGTGTGCTCCAGTCGAGCCCCGCCATGACGCCTGCCCTGCGCACCGCGGTCGAATGGATGCTCCCGGTGCTCTGCTACCTTGACGCTGAAACCGTCGTTGACGATACTGGTAAGGTGACCAGCACCAGACGGCTACTTTGTGTCAAGACCTCGACGGTGCGTGCGAAGGACCGCACAGGGCTCCTTCAACCGCTTGTGATCAACCCGACGTGGGAGTCCGCGTTCGGGGCGCTATACAACCGACCGACAGTAGAAAAGGAGAACGACAGTGGCGAATCTGAATGACCAGGGCGATCTGTACGACTTTGACGTTCCGGATCTCACCGTGCCCCCAGGAACCTACCAGGCCGTGGTGATGGAATGCTCCCTCGAGGAGGGATCCAAGGCCCCCTACGTCAAGATCCACTTTGTGATCAAGGGTGGAGAGTGTGACGGGGAGCCCCTGTGGCACAACGCGACGCTGAGCTCGAACGCCTTTGCGAGGCGCCGGACCAAGCAGACCTTCGAGGCGATCCTGGGTACGGCCATGACGGGACAAGTCAACATCCAGAAGCTGGTGCAGGGCTTGCCCGGCAACTTCTGCAGGATCATGGTCACGACCGAGGAGTATGAGGGCCTGCCCCAGGCACGGGTAGGTCGAGTGCTGCCGCCAGCAATGGGCGACGCGGACCGTCTCTTCGAGGCCCAGGCGAAAGCCGAGGGACAGCCCCTCCCAGAGACCAAGGCCTCCCTGGACGATATCATGTCCTCACTATCGAGTGATGGCAAGCCAGCCGACAGCCCCATCTAGACAGTACGATCTCATCGCGGTCGACACGGAGACGACCGGGTTGAACCCCGAGACGCACTCGCTCTTGGGGTTCTCCATCGCCTGGAGGGACTCGAATGGGTCCCTCCAGTCCAAGTACGTCCCCGTGGGCCACCGGCAGAGCCTGTTCGAGAAGAACGTGGAGTGGGACGAGGCTGTGTCCATGCTCCAGCGAGTGAAGGCCGGCGCAAAGACCCTCGTGTTCCACACTGCGCCCTTCGACATCAGGTTCCTGCGCACACTGGATCCGACCTTCGACGTGGAGGACTTTATCGACGTCTCAACACTGGCGCACATGCTGGGGTTGGATGCCGAGGTCGAGGGCAGGCTGAGCCGATCCTTGCTCAACCTGTACGATGCGCACTTTACCATGTCGAAGGAGATGCGGAACAAACTCAAGGGGCTAAAGAAAGAGCGGGTACACCTGGCAGACAGGTTCCCCTCCGAGGTGGATGAGTACGCACGGTTGGATGCCGTGATGACCCTGCAGCTGGCCGAGCGACTGAACCACCTCGCAGATATCGTGGACAAGGGTCCCCTCTGGGACATCGAACGCGAGTTCGAGCGTCTGCTGATCATCTTGCATCGACGGGGGATCCGCGTGGATCAGAAGATGGTGCAGCAGGCGATCGACCAGTTCGAACATCTCGCGACCACGATCTCGGAATCCCTTCAGAGGGAAGGCCTCGAGAATATCTCGAACAACGTGCAGGTGGCCTCCTTCCTGTACGACACTATGGGGCTGGTGTGCCCAAGGCATACGCCCTCTGGGGCGCGATCTGTGGATCGGAAGAGCTTGCTGTCCCTCTCGGGAACCTGGCAGGCGCGGAAGATTCTGGAGTGGCGACAGTACAAGAAGGCTCTCGCGACATGGCTGGTGCCAATGCTTGGGGACGTCCAACGGGACCCCCTCGGCAGGGTGCATCCACAGTGGAAGGTGGCCAGCACACGCAGCAGTAGGATATCCTGCGAGAACCCGAACATCCAGCAGATCCCGCTGTCGGACCGTGAGCACTTGGTGTACTCATCGCTCAAGGGAATCTTCACCGCCCCAGAGGGGTTCCAGCTGGTCAGTTGGGACTACAAGCAGGCGGATCTGCGACTGGCCACTATCCTGGCGCATGAGGATACGATGGCGGACGCGTTCCGAGAAGGCAGGGACCCCTACGTCGAGATGGCCAACATGATCTGGGGCAAGTGCGACGCAGACCTCCGCTTCAAGGCCAAGCGGTTTAGCCTGGCCACGATGTACGCGATGGGCGCGCGCACTGCAGCGAATACCTTCGACATCCCCTACAAGGAAGCGAAGGCTATCCTGTCCACACACCGTCGAGTGTTCCCCCGCTATGTGCACGCCACCAAGTCGGCTACACAGCGCGCTGAGCGCCTCGGGCACGTGGAGCTCTGGACCGGACGGTCCCTCAAGATCGCCCTGTTCGAGCCGTCACACAAGGCCTTTGCGTGGTCGGTGCAGGGGGGCGTCGCAGAGATGGTGAAGCGCGCGATGCTTAGGATCGAAGAACTGACTGTAGGAAAGGGCCTCCGCAGCAGGCAGTTGGGCCAGATCCACGACTCGGTGGTGCTGGAGGTCGCAGATGAGGAGCGGGAGGACCTGCTGCCCCGCATCAAGGAGCTAATGGAGAAGGATATCTTGCCCCAGGAGTTCCAAGACTACTGCCCCATGCAAGTGGACGTCTCTGCCTGGGGCTGAAAGGAGAAAGATGCCAAGCGAAGATCCCGATCTCGACCTCGAGGAATGGTTCGACGAGGTAGAGAAGCAGCGACAGCTGCTATACCCTACCCACAGCATCAAGACCCAGGGACAGCTGGGCCGGGCACTGCGCACCCACACCTGGAGCGTGCACTATGCCTTGCATGGTAAGCGAAGCAGGCCCCTCGAATACTACCTACGCGTGGTGGTTGCGATCTGTCTGATCTGGCTGGAGAAGATCTACTATGAGCAGCACTGATATAGAGCTCCTTGCCATCGACCCCGGCAAGACCTGTGGGGTAGCGGCCTTCAATATCTGGGGCCACAGACTAGACTGCAAGGACGTCCCCATAGACCGACTTTGGTATGTTCTCGAGAACCGCCAGGCACGCATTGTTGCAGTGGAGCAATGGCGCCTGTACCCAAAGATGGCGAACAAGCTGTACTGGCACGACTTCCCTGCTCCCGAGGCCCTCGGCATTTGCTACGCATGGACGCAGCATCGGAAGAAGGTCCTCCGGCGCATAACCCCTCGGAGCAGAAGCGCCTTCGACGGCGCGGTGCCTCCTGAGGTCCCGAAGAGCTATCACTGCCACGACGCGGTGGCCGTAGGACTAGCTACACTCAAGACGTTCTCGATCCTTGAGATCCCCGACTGGGAGGGATGGGTCATCGAGGTGGAACACAAACGAAAGGAGAAGGAATGACAAGGCAGGTGATATGTATTATAGCAATGGCATTGGCAGGGTGGCTATTCGTCGGCGCGATGGCAACGGCGGGGAATGCACGCACGATGATGAAAAAGCTCGTAGCCCACTGCGATAAGTGGCAGGACCAAGCCGTGCTCTTCTGTCACGGCACCGCGACCGCGGCGGTCTGGGCTGCGGTGGAAAGCGGGCTCCTTGCCCTCTTGCTGCACATCCTGAGAACAGAAGAGGCGAGGTGACGAGCACCCCGCCCCTGTAGGGGAACCCCTACCAACGCCGGAGGGAAACCACCAGCGTAGGCAGGCTACCAAAAGGGTTCCCGCCGAATCTGTGGGAGGGGGCCGACACCCCCTCCTACAGTTGGGGGAAACCCCGAAAATCGGCAGGCAGTGCCATGCTCCCCACCGACATTCGGCTACTTGAGCGTCTTCGACTTGGACGTAGATGTGGGACGCTCGATCAAATGCTGAACCTTACTCCCCATCCAGAAGCTGATCAGAATGAACAGGACATCCCGCAGATCCTGGGGAATGTCTACTCCCCTCAGCCACAGGCAGCAGGCCACAGCGATCAGCATCAACGTGATGATGCTTTGGACCAGAACACTCCGCTTCAGTAGATCGATGAGCGCTTCCCCAAAGGTCAGGTCTTCCTCACACGGGTTTATGGGACTCATTGTGCCTCCTCGTGCATTGTAATCTCGACTGTAGGTTGGCACACACCCTTGACAACCAGCTCCAGCACCCACCGGGACCCCGGCTCCGGCTCGTCAGTGGGCAAGGCACTGGGAACAGGAGTTGGGGTCACCGTTGGCGGCTGTGGGGCTGGGGTAGTATGCACATAGATGAAACGGGCTTGCTGCCAGTTGTCTTCATGCATGCAGTTCCACCCGTCGAAGTAGATAGGCTGCGTAACGACCCATGATCCATTGTAGAACTCTGCCCGGTAGGACCAAAGGTCCCCCACGGACACATCCGAGAAGCAGATCAAGGGTCCCTCTGTCGGATGAACTGTCTTCTGGACGATGACTTCCACGTATCCGACAGTAGGGTAGATCTGGGGAGTCTCCGTCGGTGTAGCGGTGGGCCAGGGACGCACAGTCCATGTAGGTGTGGGTGTAACCGGAGTGCGGGTTGGGGTGTAGGTTGGCGTCGGTGTAGATGTGGGGACGGCATGAACATCGGGGAAGAACCTCACAGTCTGGTCGACCATATACCGGTTGGCTTGGTTGTAGGTTAGCCCAAACAACACAACCCCTGCATGGAGGTCAATAGAGTCCTCCACAGGGATCTGCAACTTCACCGGCATGGGGTTCGCCCCCGGAACCACTCTCGACCCGATACGGTGATCGAGCTCATAGTAGTCGAGCACCGACATGGAGTTACTCCAGCTTGGGCAAGCCCCCTCCCCAAGACCGGAGTACAGATTGTGCGACCGCGACAGCACAAAGACAGCGGGCTGGTTGTTCTCTACAGCTCGCTCGTGAATCGTGATCTCGAAGGTACCCGACTCGTAGACTGAGCCCTCTGGCCACCCAAACCACATGACCTTGACAGGCTCGTACTCGTACTCAGCGTTGAAGTAGCCTTCGACCCGCCCATACCGATTCTCTTTGCAGGCATGTGGGTCCCAGGAATCAAGGTAGACCGTTCCGGTATTAGACACCGGCTCTGGGTCCCCCTCCGTTTGCAGCAGGACAGAGGCCCCCGGTGGAACGAAGGGCAAAAAGAGGCAGACGATTATGATGGCAAGCGCCCACCGACTCATGGCGAAGGACTCGGCTCCACTTCTCGAAGGATCTCGTTGAACGCCTCTTGTGCCATGAGGCCAATAGGCATCCGCTCCAGTACAGTCCGTTCGGCATGCACCGCAGCCTCCTCTTCGAGGATAGGTGGTTCGTCCTCCTGATTGTAGATGGCGACGGTCACTACGACTGTAAAAGCTGCCATCATCCCTCCTAATACTGCCGCACAGCGAAGCACGAGCCGGTCAAATCGCCTACCCATACGACGTCCCCAGCGTTGGCCACCCACAACCGATAGTCAATGGTGTGGGGACCCATCGCGTAGGGTGCTTGGGACCGTTGACTGAAGGAATCCGTAACATAGTAGTTTATCCCAGGTGAGCACCAGACATTGTTTCCAGGCTGTCCCACGCCATCGATGTAGACCTTGGTGTAAAAACTTTGTGCTACTGCTCTTGTCGCATTTATTGCCGTCATCTGATAAAAGTACCAGATATAGGACTCCTCCTCGAGGGTGAGGTTCATCACGCTTCCAGCATGTGCCGTATAGGCCTGCTTGTCGAAGCCCCGAGCCGCCGGATCCTGTACATGATCATCAAGTAAGTGGATGAATCGACTATCCGCCATCGCCATCGGACGGAAGCGTACCATGTCAGCGTAGCCCCAGGCATTTGTAAGCGCTGGATTGGTTTGTAGGCCGAGCCCTATCCGAGTGAACTTGGTTCCTGCTGTCCAAGCTGCGTCTCCATTAGGGCCTACTCGATGGGTGATGCGTGTCCACGCAGCCCCAGGATTGCCGGAGTATGCCGAGCGCGATCCAATGAGCACTTTGTCTGCATCATAGTTGACTACATGTACTGTAACCCACCCATTGTTGACACTCTTCACCATCGCAGACACTTCGTAGTCGATATCCTCATGTACGGGATAATAGTGCGACGTGGTCCAGTTGGATCCACCACCTGTTCCCGGTTGCCCGCCTCTAGCGGCATACTTGCCATCATACGCGTCAAGGCTGCGCTCCGCGATGGAGACAGCCTCAAAAAGGCCGATCGACCATCCCTCCGCAGTGGAAAAATTGGGTGTGGGGCCTAGTTCAAAGGAGCCATTACACACCCCATGGGGCTCGGCAGGGAACTCTAGCTCCTCACAGCCTACCTCGGAGCGATGACGCTGGAGATACTCTAGCGTCTCCAAATGAGAGACCCGATGATTGAGGTCTCTAAGTTGCTTCAGCATCTCCCGCTGAAGTTCGTCAGACATCCTTCAGCTCCACAGAGAGATCTTTCCTCGAGGGACTCTCCACGACGGAGTAGGCTGATACCATCTTGTCCTGGGAGAACCCCATAAACTCTGAGGCCACCAAGTCCCCAAAGAAGTAGTGCTTCCCAAGCAGACACCCTGGGGTCTGGAGCGCCTTGAACGTGAGGGACTTTCGAGGGCGCATCTCATCAAGCCGCCGATTGGCCCAGGACTCGTAGTCCGCAGTATTCTCCACGTTCGAAACGTTTCGGAACTCCTCGATTCTGTTCCAGGGGCTCTCCGCTAGACGCGCATCATCTGTAACCCACAGATAGTCCCGATCGTCCCCAGTGCCCTTGCCCCCAGCAAGGATCGCTGTCACCTCGTCATGTCGGGAGATCGCCAAGGAGGCCTGCGTCATGTTTCCATGCTTATAGGCAAAGAGCACCTCGCCAGTACGATCGTCTCCTCGGTACGGATAGAACCACTTGAGCTCAAACGCATCATCCCCGACCGCCTCGATATCATAGTAGCTGGAGACATCGATGGTGTCATGGTAAAGCACCTGGTACAGAACACGGTTCAGAGAGGTGACGGGGATGACAGGGCCTCGTGCTTCGTCGGCCTCCACCGTGAAGTTGTAGATCCCCCGCGCCCAATCACTGCCACCTTCGACCGCTTGCTCCGTGACTAGCTCCTTGAGCACAGTCTCAACAACGCCCGTCTTGTTGTAGGAAGGCGTGCCTGTGGAGCCCCGCCGTACCACACGACGGTTCATAAGGTCGAGGAAGCCCCGACCCATGATCTGGTAGGTAAGGGCACCCTCTGCAGTGAGGTAGTATTGGACGTCCCGTACAAAGTACGCAGCATCCAGATGCCAGTCGATGTCCTGCTCAAGCCACCGCCACCAGAACTCGACCCGACCATCGAGCTCGAAGACGTCGGTACGCGTAATGAACTCATCCTCGGTCTCATCTGCCATCTTGGAGAACGCAAGGGAGAACGTTCCGCAGGTGTTGACGCTTCGCAGGTAGTAGAAGCGGTAGAACCCCTTGCGTTCACCAGTGAAGATGCCAGTGAGTCCCCCAGCCTGATCCTTTACGCGTACCTGATAGATCTTCGGCATTAGCTGCTTGTGCGGTACTGGATTCTCCAGCCCACAAAGTAGATAGTTCCTGCGAAAGTGTCCGTTCCTGCAGCCCCATTTCGCAAGAAGTTGAAGAATACATAGTCATCCTCGCTCACCACTAGACTGAGGCTGTTTTGCTGAATGACGGATATCTGGTTGATGGTTCCAGCGGGGGTGATATCATTCCGCGTCACGGTGTGGGTGTTGTACACCTGCCAGGCTTCCCCCAGATACTCAGTGTGCGTAGTGTCGATGGTGTTCCCCGAAGTGGCAGAAGGAATGTATAGAGCGTCCACCAAAAAGTTTCCCGATACGAGGTCCAGTGGAACCCGCCATCTTCCATAGCAATAGGTGGATACCCCATTAGCCATGGGCCAGCCAAGATCAGAGGTTTGGACTACATGGGCGCCTCCAGTCTGGCACTCTGTAGCAGGCACAAGGACCCTACGTGAGACGGTCTCGATCTTGGAGTCATCGATCTCTATCCCCGGATCTAGGTAATCGGGCGAGGATAACAAGCTCAGCACACCCAAGATTGTAACGGTACCCAGAGCTACGGTGATCTCCCAACGTACCCCCGCTACTGTGGTACGTGTGGGGACCGCAGGGTTTCCATCCGCGTTCATAAGCAGTACCAATCGAACGGTTTGTTCTTCCCAGTCTGCGCGGAGAACTATTCGCCACCCAGTGGTGTTGATCACAGGGACAGGCACCACAAAGCTGACTGGAGAGGTATTGATGTATGGAATCCCATACACCAGTGCGCCCCCCGTATCTATTGTAACAGTAGTCCCTGCAGGGTTTGTGGCCTCTAGCTCATTGAGATATCCCTTAGAAACCCCTTGGGTATCCGGATCGTTCGTCCACAGCATACGGTGGATCTCAAAGAGATCGGAGGCGCCATATCCCTCCGCCTTGCCATCGCCTCTTCCATTGGTCTGCCAAAAGATAGACTTTTCCATTGCTAGTTCCCCCTATATCCCGAACCAATACGTTATGTACTGCACCGTGATCTTACTTGATGGGCCACAGGCTAGCGCAGCAGCTCGAATAGAGTTCTGTCCAGCTGGCGCAATAGGGTGAGGGGCGATGTGAAAAGTGGCAAGATCCGTGTCCTCGGTGAGGTATTGGGTTTGAATAGTCCCTACAGAGTCCACGACATACTTGTAGCCGTACCTACAGTCCACTTCCCACCAATCGCCCTCGTTGATCGTAGTGCCTTCCTGAAATTGGAGCTTCTCATGGGTAATGAGATTCTCTATGTAGGGGCTTGCCATAGGCCCCTCAAAACGAACGATCGGATAGTCCTCCCACGACCCCTGATACTGCAGAACTTTCGTCTCACTGATCGCAGCAGGCCCGAGTAGCACGGGAACTTCCAAAGGGACGTGCAATCCGGCTCCCGAATAGTAGTATCCCGCCGCAGGGGCGAACTCAAGGAGACCCAGGGGCCACTCATAGGGAAGAGGGTTGTCACAAACGAGCTGCAATACTTCGTATTGGTGCCCATAGGGATCTGTAGCTGCACGCTTTCCGGTAAGACCGTCTCGGTAGTAGCAATCGAATCGTCGAACAGCTCCATCAGGACGCGCGCAGTCCAAGAAGGCGGGCTCGTTCACCATGTTGAAGATCCAGTGCAGCCGCTCTCGAATGCCTCCCAAAGAGGCGTCCCCTGTGGAAGCATAATAGCCCAGACGCATGGTGATCGTTCTGGGCGAAAGAAGCGAGATGTTCAGCGTTTGCCCGTGTTGCTGGGGGCCCCTCTCCACATGCCGCCGAGGGCTAACAAGTCCAATGCCATCAATCTGGGAAACGTAGATCGGTCCTGAGAGCGCCTCACTGTCTCCATAGTTGTTCGAAAGCGTGAAGGTCATCTGGCTGATATCAAGTGCCATTAGGCCCCCCAGACTCCCGAACCCATTAGAGCCGCCGTACCCCCGTCCACCATCGCCTGCACAATGTCCTCCGGATCTGCGGTGGTGTTGATCGTGACATGGAGCCCTGGGCCGGTCGAAGGCTCACCTGCACCCTCTGTCGTTGGGACCCGTCGAGTGGCCTCTTCAAAGTCTGAGGATCCCGAATCTCGGCCATCGATGATCCCGTCCAAGATCGCTTGAGTGAGACGCATCCCTGCGTCATACCCTGCATTCGACCAATCGAAACCGCTCTCGACAATGAGCTGGGTGATCTGCGCAAAGAAGTGGGACATCTCCTGAAAGAGAATCTCACTACCCGTCCTAAAGCTGTGCAACAGCCCAGCAAAGATATTCTGACGCCCTGCTGTCTCAAGAGAGCCAAAGACAGCGAGTGCATGCTGTAGCATGAAACTAAAGTTGATCAAGTCGTCCGCAAGGGCTGAAATCTGAGGCCTGCAATGCTCTGCATCAAGAGACGCAGTGACAAGGGAGTAGAGAGCGAATTGCAGGTCCATCAACCACTCTTCTGCGCGATTCTTCAGATTCTCCTCTGTAGTGTACCCAAGCATAGCAAGCAGAGCATCAATGGAGTCCTTAGCAACCCCCACAATGGAACCAATAGTCGTGTAGATCGCCTCCGCAGAAGTGAGCCCTGTCACATCCACCGTTTCGGATACGGTCTTGAACACATTCGCTACGGTGACTAGATCCCAGGCGAAATCATTGGCGTGCTTTACCAAGAACATGCTTGAAGTGTATTCGAGCACCGCCTGCAGATTCGTCACTCCCGGTTCGATAACCCCCACAATGCCCTGAACCGCAGCATAGATCAGCTCCGCAGCTTTGAGGGCATCGAGATCCATATTTCGGGAGCTGATCTCAAGATTGTTCGCGACCGCCAGGAGATCGGTAGCGAACGTAGTGGCTTTGGACGGTAGATTCTGTAGATGCACATAGGAGAAGAGCGCAGTCAGCGCTGCGATACCCGGCTGCACCACACCAACGATGCCTGAGACTGTAGCGTAGATGGCCGCAGCGGCTTCGTACGCGGTCAGGTCGAGATCTTTGGCCGCATCCTGTAGCGCCCCTGCTAGGGCGATTACGTCAAGCGCGAAGTTCTCCGCACTGGCCGCGAGCCCCTCTGTCGGCTCATAGCCAAAAACTGCTGCAATCGCGGTCATAGCTGCTTCGACCGGGGCGAGGATCTCCGTAGCAAAGGAGTAGATGTTCGCGGCGTGCTCCGTCGCTGCGACTTCCATGTCCTGGGCAGCATTCGAAAGGGCGACCAGAAGCTCTTTTGTGCGATTGGCGAGATTCGTAGCCGCTCCCTTGAGCGACCCCATCTCGGTGTAGGTGGCCATTGTGTTGACCGCGGTGATGAAATCGCCGATCGTACCCAGGATCACATCAGCATGTTCTGCGAGCGCGGCAGCGTCCGTCACCCCCTCATAGCCGAAAGTGAACTCCAGATCATTGAGTACAGCCACGACGGCGCGACCCACATGAATGGCCTGATTCTGCCACAGAGTGAGATCAGGCATCTCAATGATCTTGATGGCGGAGAAGTCCTGCACCACCGCGGCCCAGATAACCTTGAAGCGTTTTGCGGTGTTCTGGAGCTTCTTGATCTTGTCATAGCCAAAGAAATCGTTGATATCCTCCACCACATCAACGATAGCGATCATCGCTTCTTTGTAGCCCGCTAGGTACGAATGGATGTCGGGCAGTTCCTGGGTGAAGCCCCCAGTCATCTCGCCAATAGCCGCGAAGGCGGTAACGATGTTCTCGACGAAGTTTCCAACCTTCTTCAGAACCTTAGCTTCCTCCATGCTGATCCCTTCGAGGAAGCCTTCCATCAGATTGACACCGATGTCGAGGAACACCTTTGAGGGGGAGCTTTCTCCGAAGCCCCCCTTCACCTTGTCAATGATCGTCTTGACGAAGGAGTTGTCCCACCACTCAGTGATTACCGCCGCCTTCTCTTTCAGTCCCGCAAGTAGCCCATCCAGAAGGTCCTTTCCAATACCCTTGAAGGTCTCCACTTCTCCTAGGAGCGAGGCCTTGAGCTTGGAGAAAATGCCCGCCTCCCCAAGAAAGACGTCCTTGAAAAGCACCGTCCAAGCATCTATGTCAATGTAGGTCATCGCCGCTGCCCACGATGCAGCAAGGCCCAGCTTCAGCTGTTCCGCCCATGCCTGCTTTCGTTCATCGGAGAAGAAAAGTGCACGGAAGTCCGCGCTGAGTGTATCCCATGCACTAAGGAACTCCGTGACGGTTGTGACTGTATGGGAGGTCTTGAACTTATCGATTCCTCCTGTGAACCACGCCTTGATGCCATCAGCGAAATCTTTGAGGTTCTCCTCCCCTATGATCCCCTCGAGGAAGCCTGAAGTCACATCCAACCAAAAGCCACTAAGTTGCAGAATCAAGGAGTCCGAGTTCGTAGTATCATCCAACACCTTGCCAAAGAGATCTTTGAGCGCCTGCCAAAGTGGAGAGACAAGGGATTCAACAAGCCCCGCGAACTTTTCGATGCTGATGCGAACCCAAGCCCCAAAGCGCTCCCCGAGGTTAGAGGCGAGGGTGTCTTCCTCTCCCGCCAGCTTTTCGGTGGAGCCCAAAACGATGCCCCTGATTCCACCCACATACAGGGACTGCGCATAGAGGGCCACACCCCCTATAACGATGTCTATCGCAGCGGCGATCAAGTTGGAAAAGGCATCCGCGAGCGTGCCCTCGTTTTCCTCCAGAATATTCACGGCCTTCGTTAGCATGGTCTGAACGAGATTTGCG
>Ga0272441_10011424_pt1 | contig 13185 bp, 7 predicted proteins | sample SSMProp6N_FD_193582 | JGI IMG/M metagenome (GOLD analysis project Ga0272441, IMG submission 193582) | Marine sediment archaeal communities from Little Sippewissett salt marsh, Falmouth, MA, United States - SSM-Prop-6N | ecosystem: Environmental > Aquatic > Marine > Wetlands > Sediment ... | reverse complement strand
GGCCAAGTTAAAATCGATGGCCGATGCCAACCCCCAAGAACTCAACTGGAAAACCTCGATCGTCGATCTTTTGAAGCTTCTGGATATCGACAGCAGTTATGAAGCTCGCAAGGAACTTGCCGTCGAACTGGGTTGCCCTGAAGATCTACTGGATGAATCAGCGGAAATGAATACCTGGCTGCATAAAACCGTACTCGAAAAGATCGCCGAGAATGGCGGCAATATTCCTATGGATCTGCTTGACTAGGATAAGCAGAACACCATCCACTCCGGGCTGAAATCTTTCATCCGCATCAGATATTTCAATGTAAAGCAATAAACAAGCGCCTTCCAGGGCGCTTGTTTGATGTCACGGTAAGTGATGATTCATGCCCTCGAAAAAAATCGACCAATATGGCCGCACACAAAATCCGACTGGATGTTCATCTCTAAGAAACACGAAGTTGTCATATGCCGCGATGCTCATGAATACAACCTGTTACAATAAAGACCGATTCTTGCACCAAAATGGAGTGTGTATAATGGGAGCTTTACGCCGACTGGTACTCGATACGCTAAAACCGCTCGAGCCCACTATCATCGAATTCGCCCAACAGATAAGCGAATTGCCCGGGGTGGATTCGGTAAACATCAGTATTTACGAGATCGATCGAAAAGTAGAAAACGCGAAAATAACCATCGAAGGGCCCGAAATTATTTTCGAAACCGTGAAAGAACTCATTCGTGAATTGGGGGGCTCGATCCATTCTATTGACGAAGCCGTCGCCGGAAAATCGATTATCGACGATGCCTCGACTTTGCAGGATTAATTTCCTAAGCAAAATGACTGGATAGCCATGTGAACCATCTCCAACGTTATACAGAGAAATTCAAACACTACAATCAGCTGTCCAACATCGGCGAGATTGCGCGCCGCTACTTTGCCATGAATGCTTTCGATGGGGTGTTGACGATCATCGGCGTGCTCATGGGCAACTATACGGCGGGTGTAGAGGACCCCCGTATCGTCGTGACGACTGGTTTGGCCACCTGCATCGCCATGGGAATATCAGGGCTATGGGGTGCCTACCTCACCGAAGCCGCCGAGCGCCAGCGGGAACTCAGCGAGCTGGAAGGCATTACCCTGACCAGTTTACATGATACTCGTTTGGGGGAAGCCTCGCGTGCCGCTGTGGTTATTGTTGCGATTGTGGATGGTCTCTCTCCATTTTTAGCGGCTTTGATCGTCCTTCTCCCATTTTTCTTCGCGGAGCTCTTCCCGGCGATTCGCTGGGTATACATGACTGCTTTGGGTTTATCATTGCTGGCTTTGTTTGGCCTGGGGGTTTTTCTGGGGCGGGTATCCCGCCAGAATGTCATCCTCTACGGCATTCGAACGGTCATTGCCGGAGGCATCTCGATCGTGATCAGCTTGCTGCTTGGTGAATCAGCGTAGAGAGAGACCACCAAAGAGCAGACTGTCCCGTATTACCCGCCTACCCCCTTCCAGTGTTGATTCCCTTTGGCCTGTCGCCGGGATGGACTACGGTACACTTGCACGAAACCGCATCCGCGGTGAAAATCTTACCCATGAAACGCTGGTATGTTCTACTTCCTGTTGGTCTTTTATTATTTGGGATTGGCCTCGGTACCGGGATTATTTGGGATGACTACATATTCCCCTCACCGACACCCACGCGTACCCCTACACTGACACCCACAATTACGATTACCCCTTCTTCAACAAACACGCCCACGAAATCTTCCACGCCAACTATAACGGCGACAAAGTCACTCACCCCGAGTATCACTCCCACAGCGACCATTTCCCTGACCCCCAGCCAAACGCCGACGCCAAGCAAAACGCCCACAATTACGCCAACGCAGGTGGTACAGGCAAGGGTTTTGGTGCAAGCCAACTGCCGTTACGGTCCCGGTTCAGCATATCTGTATGAATGGGGGCTTTTCCCGAAAAACCGGGTCACGGTTCTGGGCCGCAACCAGGACAGCACCTGGGTTTACGTCGATCCCTGGACCTACGTAGATTTTTGCTGGGTGAAGACCGAATTCCTGGAAATTATCCGCGGAGATGTTGATGATCTTGTCCAGATCCGCACACTGCTTCCCTACACCGAATTCTACTATGCACCACGTAACGTACGCTCAAGCCGGGTGGATACCGGAGACATCATGGTCAACTGGGATCTGATACCGATGAGCGAGGACGACAACCGCGGATATCTCATCGAAGCCTGGTTGTGTGAGGGTGGTCAATTGCGCTTCACAGCCCTCCACTTCTGGTCGCCGCCTGCATTCCTGCATGACGAACCAGGCTGCCTCGAACCTTCCAGCGCGCGAATTTACACCGCCGAAAAGCACGGTTATTCCACCTGGGTGCTGATCAATATTCCTCCCTATCTCACACCCACACCAACGGTAGAACCCACAGACGATCCATAGCATTCCCTCTCAACATTCAACCGCCGACTCTCCGGCGAGCCAACCGGTTGAAAACGCTGCTTGTAGATTGTAGCCGCCTGTGTCGGCGTCCAGATCGAGCACTTCCCCCGCAAAAAACAACCCTTCAACGAGTTTTGAACCCATCGTACGCGGATCGACCTCGCGCAAATCGACGCCGCCCGCTGTAATAATCGCCTCTTTGAAAGATCGATGACCTGTAATTGAAAGTCGGAAGTCTTTAAGCCATAAATGAAGCCGCTCGCGCTCTTGCGCGGTAATTTGATGCGCCGGTTTGCGTGCCGGGATTTCCACAGCCTCGATACACACCGGAATTAGTTTTCGTGGAAGTAGTTCTTTCAATATGGTTTGGAATTGACGTTTGCCATGACGATCCAAATCACGCAGCAGACGAGAATCCAGCTTCGCCTCATCCAGGGCGGGTTTTAAGTCGATCGAGAGTTCCACGGCCCAATCCGCGCGTAAAGCATCTACCACTTGCCGGCTCAGGCTCAAGATCACCGGCCCGGAGACGCCGAAATGCGTGAATAACATTTCCCCAAACGCCTCGGCAAAGACACTGCCTTCGTGAAGAAAACGCACATTGACATTACGCAGACTCAGGCCTTGCAATCGTACCGGCACCTCGCCGCTGATCTCAAGCGGCACCAACGCAGGACGAATCGGAATGATCGTATGCCCCAATGATGCAGCTAAACGGTAGCCATCCCCCGTAGACCCTGTTCCAGGGTAGGAGGCACCACCCGTTGCCAGGATCACAGTATTGGAATGACAACCTTTATGGATTGACTTACCTGTTGCTTTTGAATGGATCGAACGGGATTGCATCTCGACGAAGGAAACGCCGTCGATCTGGCCATCTCGGACGAGTAGCTTTTCGACCCTCGACTGATTCCGAAGAACGACACCTTTATCCAACATCCATTTTTCTAAAGCCAGGACGATCTTTTGCGCATCGTCATCGACTGGAAAGACGCGTCCACCGCGCTCAACTATAGTTTGGATCCCCAATGCATGCATGAAATCCATCAAGTCGTCGGAAAAGAAACGCGAAAAGGCCGAGTACAGAAAGCGGCCATGATCAACGAAGTGTTCGATAAAATCGTCAATCGGTGCGGAGTTGGTTAGGTTGCAGCGCCCCTTTCCCGTGATGCGGAGCTTTCGACCGGGTCGATCCATCTTCTCGAGGAGCAGGGTTTTGGCACCGGCCTCAGCTGCCGTGCCGGCAGCCATCATTCCGGCCGGTCCACCACCGACAACGATGACATCGTATCTATCCATTGGTCCCCGCCCCTGTTCGAGTTTGATCATCCTCGTCGAAGGTTGAAAGCCAGGAATTTTGTGCAGAAAGAAAGGAATACATCATTCACCACGAATCATTTGCTCCAAGGATTGTATTGATCCACAATATTACAATATTGTAGAATAGTTAATCGTCGTGGGATAAATGTCATCACAACCTCCGCCACAAAGTGATCATCCTCCATTTGAGCTTCTCATCATCAGAGGTTACACTATGCATGGGAGAAACATCACTTGAACCTGGACGCTTTCTTCACACCAAAATCTGTCGCCGTAATTGGCGCCTCAACCAATCCCGAAAAACTCGGCTATGCCGTACTCGACAATTTGGTCAATGGTGGATTCCTGAATAAAAAACGGAAAGTGTATCCGATCAATCCCAAGGCGGATTCGATCCTGGATCTACCTGCTTACCCTTCCGTGATGGATGTGCCCGGTCCGATCGACTTGGCCGTTATCGTCATCCCCTACCAATATGTCCCGGAAGTCCTACAAACCTGTGGCGAGAAGAAAATTCCTGCGGTCATCGTCATCAGCGCCGGTTTCCGTGAAGCCGGGATGGAAGGCTTGGAGCGAGAAAACGAACTGATCGAACTGGCGACACAATACAACATCCGCTTGATCGGGCCCAATTGCCTTGGGGTCATCGATACCGTTACGCCACTCAACGCATCCTTCTCGGTTGGTTTACCTCCCGGCGGCCCGATGGACTTCATGTCGCAATCCGGCGCCCTGGGTACTGCCATCCTCGATTGGGCGCAAGCCGGCAGGTTGGGTTTGAACAAGTTTGTCTCCTTGGGTAACAAGGCTGATGTGTGTGAAACCGATCTTCTTCGCACCTGGGCTGAAGATCCCAACTCAAAAGTCATTCTTGCATACATTGAAGGACTACCAGATGGGCAAGAGTTCATTGAGGTCGCTCGTCAAGTCTCCAAACACAAACCGATTATCGTGCTCAAATCCGGTACGACTCAAGCCGGTTCGCGCGCGGTAAGCTCGCACACTGGCTCACTTGCCGGTTCGGAACAAGCCTATACAGCCGCATTCCGACAAGCCGGCGTGTTACGCGCCACTTCGCTGCAGGAACTCTTCGACAATGCACTGGCATTCGGATACCTGCCGCCGTTGAATGGCGACCGCATTGCCATCGTAACCAACGCTGGCGGACCAGGTATTCTTGCCACCGACGCCCTTGAACGAGCGGGCTTGGAACTCGCTCGCTTCGAACCCGAGTGCATCCACCAGCTGGAGAAATTTCTTCCGGATGCCGCCAGCGCAGCAAATCCTGTTGATGTGCTTGGTGATGCTCGTGCGGACCGCTATCGCTTCGCCCTGGAACAAGTAACGAAAGACCCCAACGTCGATGGCGTCCTGGTCATTCTCACACCACAAGCGATGACCGAGATTTCTGAAACAGCCAACGTGGTTGTTGACATCGCCAACAAGGTAGATGTACCCATCATGGGTTGCTTTATGGGCGAAGCGCGCATCGAAGAGGGCGCTGAGATACTGGAAGAACATAAATTACCCAATTTCATATTTCCAGAGCGGGCAGCGCAGGTTTTCAAATCGATGAGCACTTATCGCAGCTACAAGGCTGAACCGCTGCCTGCATTCGAAACCTTCGAGGTTGATCGGGACCGAGTACGTGCGACAATCGACAAGACACTCGGAGAAGGCAGAGTCGCTATTGGAGACGCGGAAGCACGCTCCATTCTCGAGGCATATCAACTGCGCATCCCACCCTCCAATGTGGCTCGCACAGCTGACGAAGCTGTAGAAATCGCATCGGAAATGGGCTACCCGGTAGTGTTGAAAGTTGCATCCCCCGACATTTTGCATAAAACTGACGTTGGTGGGGTAAAAGTTGGGCTGCGTGAGGCAACCGATGTACGCGATGCATTTGATTTGATCACCTATCGCGCCCAACGTTATCTACCGGAAGCGCGTCTCTGGGGCTGCTTGGTCCAGAAAATGATGCCGAAAGGATTGGAAATCCTCATCGGCATGAACCGCGATCCTCAATTTGGTCCACTGGTCACCTTCGGCCTGGGTGGCATCTATGTAGAAATCATCAAGGACGTTGCCTTCCGCGTTGCACCATTTTCACGCGCGGAAGCGCAGACCATGTTAAAAGAGATCCGCACACACGCACTATTGGATGGCGTTCGCGGTCAACCTCCCGTAGATAAGGAAGCGATCATCGACGCCCTGCTCCGAATCGGGCAATTGGTACAGGATTTTCCTGAGATCGCGGAATTAGACATCAACCCCTTCATCACCTACTAGCAAGGCCATGGAGGCATTTCGATCGATATGCGGCTCATCTTAGACCCAGAGATGAAAACCTAACCATGCAAAGTTCATGGTAGGCAATCAGGGAGTTGGTTATGAATTCACTTTATATCACCTCAGTGGAACCATATTCCGGGAAAACGGCGGTTTGCCTTGCGCTTGGCAAACAACTGCAATCTGATGATTATAAAGTAGCTTATCTAAAACCCGTCAGCACGCAGCCCTGGCGGACACCGGATGGGAACCTTGCTGACGAGGATGCCGTATTCGTGCACAAGGTACTTGGATTGGATGGAGATCCAACCCAGGCAGCACCTGTCATCGTTACCCCATCTACGCTTCGCAAACGTCTTAAGGGTATCGACGAAGAAGACTTGATGGAAAAAATCAAGCAGGCGGCTGTCGCAGCCACTAAAGATAAAGACATGCTCCTCCTGGAAGGGCTTGCCAGCTTAAGGGAAGGGTATGCCATGGGGCTTTCCAATCTGCGTGTTGCGGAAATGCTTGGCGCACCAGCACTGGTTTTGGTAGCCTACACAGGCGAGATGCGTCTTGTAGACGATGTACTCACAGCGCAATTCCGCCTCGGCGAACAACTTTGCGGTGTAATTATCAACCGGGTTCCTGAAGAGGGGATGGAATTCATCCAGGACTATGCTCAACCCTACCTGGAAGAACATGGCATTCGCGTACTTGGCTCCCTGCCCAGCGTTCCGCACCTGTCTGCATTAAGCATCGGCGAATTGGTTGATTTATTAGATGCCGAAATCTTAACCAAGCACATTGATCCCAACGCCCTGGTTGAACGATTTACAGTCGGCGCTATGACGGCAGATGCCGCCCTTTCACGCTTCCGGCGCTATCAAAACAAAGCCGTAATCACGGGCGGCGACCGAACAGATATCCAACTCGCCGCACTGGAAACTTCAACGGTCGTCTTGATCCTGACGGGAAATCTGCAGCCAAGCCCTCTTATCATTCAGCAAGCAGAGTCGTTGGGTGTGCCCATTCTATTGGTTAAGGAAAACACAATGGAAACCATCGATTCAATTGAAAGAACACATGGAAAAACACGCCTGGGGCAGCCGGAAAAGATCAATACCTTCCTGCAACTCATGTTAGAGAACGTCGATATTCAAGCAATCTACAAAAGTTGTAAGGTGTCTTGATTAACGAAAATTCACGCTTTATGGATGCCAGACGTGGAATTCGGTTCGAGAGGTAGCCAGATGGTAAAAGCACTACCGGCTCCCTGCTTGCTTTCCAATGAAATCCGACCTGCATGACGTTGAATGATTTCTTCACAGATAGCCAAACCAAGTCCTGTACCAGGAGCGCTGACTTTACGGCTAGCCTCACCACGATAAAATCGCTGAAAAACGCGATCTTGCTCATCTTTCTTAATTCCAAAACCCGTATCGCGAACAGTTAATGTTGCCCAGAGTCTCCCATTGTCCTTCTCAAGTGCTGTAGAAATCGTTACACTCCCCCCTGGTGACGTGTAGTTCATCGCATTTGTCATTAAGTTGGCAACAACTTGGGAAAGCATACGGTCATCTGCGATAACATTGGGCATATCCTCAGACAATTCGAAACCCACCTGTAAATCCCTTATTGCAAACAGTCGTTGTCGATCTTCTACCAGACCACGGGCAATCGTATTCAAGTCGATGAGTTTTGGCTTCAACTCCATCGTGCCAGCATCCAACCTGGAAACCATGAGTAAATCATCGATCAGAACAACCAGGCGATCCGTTTCACGGTTTAATGTTGCCAGATAGGCTTCAAATCGTTCAGGTTTTCCCATGCCAAGCAATTCCAGGTAGAGCAAAATGTTGCTTAATGGTGTACGCAGCTCGTGGGACACATCGGACACAAAATGCGTCTTCAACCGATCAGCCTCCTGGGCTTGCTTCAACGCTTCCGCCAATTCTTCCGTGCGATCGGCGATGGTTGCTTCCAGTTCCTCCGCATGGCGACGCAAACGCTCGTAGAGCGCAGCATTTTCAATGGCGATCGAAATGTTATCTGCAAGCAACATCAGAAGACGCATATCATCTTCGTTCAAGTCATTGCGAATCGGAGATTCCACGTTCAATACCCCGATAACGACACCATCCTTTTGCAAGGGCACTGCGATTTCGCTTTTCGTTTCTTCGTCGACGGATACATAATCGGGATCTAAACTCACATCAGGAACATATATAGCTTCAGCTCTACGGACTGTTCGACCCGTTACGCCTTGCGAAATGGGTATGCGATAGAGATCCGTTTCTTCACTGCCACGAGCCGCCCGCAGGACGATTTCGTCATCTTCGACAAGATAGATTTCAACGACAGGGTACCCCAATTCCTCCCCTACCTGTCGAACGACCTCAGACAAAAGGGATTGCATTTCCAGTCTGCGATTCACGACTTGTGCCACGTGTCGTAAAGCCGTCATCTCTGAAAGTCTTCGATTGATCTGCTGATACCTTTCGGCATTGGCCAGCGCCAGACCGACCTGGTATGCGATCGAGACAAGCAAGTCGAGATGCTCCTGTTGAAATGCTCCAATTTTCTGGTGGAAAACAGCGATAACCGCACGGATATCCTCATTCGCAAAAACCGGAACGCAAAGCGCCGAGCGTACATTTTCCCCCACACCTGGTATCCGCAGCCAAAGGTCATCTCCTCGGACATCAGCTCTAAGAAGCGGTTCGCAATTCTCAGCCACCTGTCCGATTAACCCTTTACCAATACGCATATCGATGCGACGATCGAGTTCAGCAATGGAAATGCGATCTCGACGCACAGATGCAATCAGCTGCATTCGATCCCCATCTGGATCAAGCATGAACGCTTCGGTCGACTCCCCATGTAAATTTTCGTTAATCAGTGCAACAGCGCGCTGTAGGAGCTCTGCAGGATCCAATGTCTGTGAAACGACCTGGGCGATGTCGTGCAAGAGATACACCCGCCGGCGCTCGGATTCACTGGCTTCGTACAACCTAACGTTTTCTATCGCGATCGCAGCTTGATCGGCCAATATACTCAACATCTGCAATTCGATGTCTTCGAACTCGTGGGGTTGTGTATAAGCAACATTCATTACACCCACCGTACGCTCACCGATTTTCAACGGCATACCCACGATGGATCCTTCCCAAGGGTCATCTGCATATAACTCATGTTTCGCAGTGTTATTGATCACAATCAGTTCCCCACTTCGAGCTACGGTGTGCGTTAAACCATAGGGACGGGGTACAGCGTAAGGCTCGCAACGATCGCTGTCCGCCCAACGCGCTGCGCCAAAGAAAATTTCCTCTCCATCGTAAAAGAATATGTGAGCGTCATCAGCATCTACAAAATCAAGTGTGTGTTTGAGTATGGTTTCCAGTACGGACTTCGATTCCAGACTCGAAATCATACTCAGGCTTGCCCTACGCAGCGCTTCAAATTCTTCTCCCCGACGCTGTTCCATCTGCAATCGGGCGATACCATGGGATAGATCATCTGCGACGATATCTAAAATACCAACAATTTCATCACGGAATACATCTGTCTCAGCAGAAAACAAGTGGATCGAACCCATGATGCGGTCTTCCATTCGTATCGGGAAAACGGCTGCCGACTGCACGCCGTGCCTGGCGAGCTGGCCACACCACTTCTGGAATCGATGATCTTTCTTGACGTTAGGAATGACAACAGGTGAGCTCTCTTCATCCACCCATATCGGCACATCATCCAATGCTGCCAGGTTATCGTATTCCTCCTCAAGAGAACGCAGCCTTCCAGAGGCTTCTCCACATGAAGCAGTCAATGCAGTGCGCTCATTTGTATCGTATGCAACTTCGATCCAAACCTGATGATATCCACCCATCTCCACCAGAAGCATGCAAACTTCTTCGATCAACAGTCGAGGATTACTTGCATGGAGTACTCGATCCCGCACCTTATACAGTAAGCGAAATGCTCCACTTTCTTGTTGTAATTGTCGCTCGAGATCATCCAGCGCCATCCGTAAATTCAGGGACTCATTTACGATTCCCGACGATGACCTCGATCCTTGCATGTGTCCCCATCGCCCTCGATACAACTGCCGTTGAAGGTAATAAAGATAGACGCTTACCAGAGGATATAGAAACAGAATAGAAGAAGTCCACCCGGTTATTTCGGTCTTGAGAAGCCAGGAGACATCTATCGAGCCGGCATATCCTCCGAAAGTAAACAACAAAGCCGTAATCCAGCCTGCAATGATCGAGCCGAGGCATGCAAACCATACAGCCCTGCGCGGGAAGTATTTACAAATGAATTGATAGATTACCGCATTTGAATACATGCCGATAATGAAAGCCAAAATATTGGCAATATATTGTCGATATCCGAGAAGATCCAGAATCGCATCAATACCTGGCACAAGATCACCCAGCAACGGTGCAAACCACTGTGTAGCAACCGCGGTCAGTAATCCCGCAAGTAGCGCAACAGCGCCAAGATTGAAAGTCAGTAGATTAGCTCGTAACGGTCCTTCATAGGTGATCACCATTAACAATGTCAGGAGGACCACCGGACCAAAAATCGGTGAAACGAAAGTAATTGAAAGATACGAATTTCGATGGATCAGGGATGGATTGCTTAGAAAGCCGGCTAGTAAGATCGGCCGCCAAATGTACACCACAACCAGGGCGAACAGCGACACCCGAAGTAACATCGGTGTGTATCGAATTCCAATGCGGTGAAGGGTAAGGAATAATAACCCGACAAACCACAGGCAAGTGAGTAGCGGTATACTAACGTTCATGCTATGGATTAATTATTGATAAGAGCACTTCTAGCTTCGAATGCGTATCGATTATACTCGTAATCAATATACACGCTCAAAGTAAAAATGTGAAGTACTCGATATTACAAAATGGAGAAGTGCATGAAAGCGGATCATTTCAACGCAATCACCCAGCTGGATACGATGATGGGGATAATAAAATTTTATCGTCTGGCTGCCCTCGAGGATGCTGGAATCACAAAAATGGATCGCCTCCCATTCACGATTCGCGTCTTGCTTGAATCGGTACTACGCCAGGCGAATGCAAATGAGATCACAACGGATGATATTGTCAATCTCGCAAAATGGCACGCAAACGAAGCCAATCCAAATAACGTCCCATTTCGACCCATGCGTGTGATCATGCAGGATTTCACCGGGGTGCCGGCCATCGTCGACCTGGCTGCCATGCGTTCTGCATTTGCAAGAGCAGGTGGAGATCCGCATCGGATTAATCCCCAAATACCTGTTGACTTGGTGATCGATCATTCCGTCCAGGTCGATTATTACGCCTCACCAGATGCCTTACAACGTAACGCGGCGGTTGAATTCGAACGCAATCGGGAGCGTTACGAATTTTTACGCTGGAGTCAAGAAGCATTCGACAATCTGACCGTCGTCCCGCCAGCGATGGGTATCGTCCATCAGGTTAATCTGGAATACCTCGCAAAAGTGGTAAGTACAGCGAAGGAAGAATCAAATATTTTCGCTTTTCCTGACACTCTGGTAGGTACAGACTCGCACACTACAATGATCAATGGCTTGGGGGTGCTGGGTTGGGGTGTCGGTGGAATCGAAGCGGAAGCCGCCATCCTCGGTCAACCACTCGTGATTCCCACACCCGATGTCGTCGGATTTCGACTCAAAGGACAAATTCGGGAAGGCACAACAGCAACGGATGTCGTGCTGACGATAACTCAAATGCTGCGTCAATTCGGCGTCGTTGGTAAATTTGTGGAGTTCTTCGGTCCCGGTTTATCCAATCTCACCTTGCCGGATCGTGCTACGATCGCCAATATGGCACCTGAATACGGCGCTACAGTTGGCTTTTTCCCTGTCGACGAAGAAACCCTGCGCTATCTACATCTGACGGGACGAGGCGAAAAACAAATCGATCTTGTCGAGCGGTATTGCAAGGCGCAAGGGCTCTTTCGAACCGAAGACGCACCCGAGCCATCATTCAGCGCCGAATTGGAATTGGATCTTGGCACCGTCGAGACAAGTCTCGCCGGTCCAAAACGTCCCCAGGATCGAATTCCACTTTCCGCAATGAAATCCCGCTTCCAACAAATTCTGCGTACGCCAGCCAGTCAGGGTGGCTACGGATTACAAGATGAAGATTCCCAACACAATGTGTCCATTCCATTAGATGGGAGCTGTGAAACCGTCGGGCATGGTGCTGTGGTGATCGCGGCGATAACATCCTGCACAAATACATCCAACCCGAGTGTAATGATCGGCGCCGGCTTGTTAGCCAAGAACGCCGTTGAACGCGGTTTAAAGGTAAAGCCCTACGTAAAAACCAGTTTGGCACCAGGATCAAGAGCCGTCACGGAATACTTGAGTGAAGCAGCATTAATCGATCCCCTGGCGAAGCTTGGCTTCAACGTTGTGGGCTATGGCTGCACAACGTGCATTGGCAACAGCGGACCACTACCTGATGAAGTAGCCAAAGCCATCACGGAAAACAATCTGATCTCAGCGGCGGTCCTATCTGGCAACCGCAATTTCGAGGGACGTGTCCATCCCTTCGTACAGGCGAATTACCTGGCCTCCCCACCTCTGGTGGTCGCTTATGCGCTGGCCGGCAGGATGGACATCGATTTCCACACCGAGCCAATCGGGCATGATAAATCCGACGAACCGGTTTTCCTGCGCGAAATCTGGCCCTCTCAAGAACAAATTGCTGAAGTCATCGAGCAATCCATCGACTCGTCCATTTTTCGAGAACAGTATGCGGATGTATTTTCCGGAAACGCAACCTGGAATGCGATTCCCGTCACAGGTCAAAATCTATATAAATGGAATCCGGATTCGACCTACATCCAGGAACCGCCTTTCTTTATCGACCTGGGTCCTGATATCCCTTCCGTTGAGGAAATCCATGGCGCCCGCGTCCTGGCTTTGCTTGGTGACAGCATTACAACCGACCACATTTCTCCAGCAGGCGCTATACCAGCATCCCAACCAGCGGGGCAATATTTACAAGAACGTGATGTAAAACCAGGGGATTTCAATTCCTTTGGATCACGTCGTGGAAATGACCGCGTAATGACTCGCGGGACATTCGGAAACATCCGCCTGAAAAACCTTCTCGTTCCCGAAGT
>Ga0272441_10011423_pt1 | contig 13186 bp, 10 predicted proteins | sample SSMProp6N_FD_193582 | JGI IMG/M metagenome (GOLD analysis project Ga0272441, IMG submission 193582) | Marine sediment archaeal communities from Little Sippewissett salt marsh, Falmouth, MA, United States - SSM-Prop-6N | ecosystem: Environmental > Aquatic > Marine > Wetlands > Sediment ... | reverse complement strand
CATCGATTTCGGCTCCCTGATGGCCAGGGCTTCCCGTTCGAACAAGCGCATCGTCACCCTGCTGTTTACCGACGGAGAATCCGGCCTGGATCTGTATCCTGAGAGAAAGGTGGGTGATATCTATCCCGCTCGGGATCTCACAGGCGGCGCTCTGTCCCAGGTTCGGGTGGTCGAAGCGACCCGGGCCCTGTCCATTCTGGGTTCGGAGATGTACATCCGTTGGGGCCTGGAGAACCGGCCGTACAACACCAAAGCGGACGAGGTTCCTCCCGATGAGGTGATCCGCGGCTGGGGTGGGGAGGAGCAGCTGGTCGAAAGGCTGATCGAGGTGCTCAAAGGGTGCAGACCCACGATCGTTGTTTCTCCGGATCGGCATACCAAGGCCTACGAGCATTTCGAACACGAAGCGGTGGGACAGCTTGTCCAGACGGCGTTGGAGCGTCTTCGCCGTGATAGCGGGGCATCCTTCGTGAAGGGGCATATCGTATCGATCGATCCGTATCAGGTGGACCGCTACAGCGGCGTGACCAACGTGGATGCTCACGCCAGAGACGAGCAATCCGGATTGGTCTACAGAGCGATCCAGGCGCTGGCTCTGAGGGAGCACGTCACCCAGCGGGACGCGGCAGTGATCGGGGTGAGCCGATTGTCCCACCTTCCCGAGGAGTATTACAAGCCTCTTTACTGGGATCTGGATCTGTCTCTACAGGAATACCTGAAATAGCACCTCCCTGTGCACTGACCAGCTTAAGATAATGGCCATTGAATAAACGCAAGAGAAACAACGCCCAAAACGGATATGCCGGCCGTTGAGCCGGATCAGCCTCGGTCTTTGGAAAACAGGGCGGCGATACTCTTCTCCGTGGCGGCACAGATCCCCCTCTCCGTGATGAGACCCGTGACCAGGCGTGAGGGGGTGACGTCGAAGGCGAAGTTTGCAGCGGGGCTTTCTGCCGGCAGGATGCGGATTTCACCGATCTCACCGCTGCCTTTGAGAGCGCCTGCCATGAAACCGACCTCATCTGGATTCCGCTCCTCGATCGGGATCTCGGAGATCCCGTCGCGGAGCTGCCAGTCGATGGTGGAGGAGGGCAGGGCCACGTAGAAGGGAATCCCGTTATCCCGGGCCGCCAGGGCCTTGAGGTAGGTCCCGATCTTGTTGGCCACGTCTCCCGTGCGGGTGGTGCGGTCCGAGCCCACGATCACCAGATCAACCCGGCCGTGCTGCATCAGATGTCCTCCGGCGTTGTCCACGATCACCGTGTGAGGCACGCCGGCCTGGGCCAGCTCCCAGGCTGTGAGGCGGGCGCCCTGGTTCCGGGGGCGGGTTTCGTCGACCCAGACGTGAATCGGCACACCCCGGCGGTGGGCTTCGTAGATCGGAGCCGTGGCCGTTCCGTGGCGCACGCAGGCCAGCCAGCCGGCGTTGCAGTGGGTCAGTATGTTGACGGTAGCCTGTTCCTTTCTGCGGATGTCTTCGATCAGGGCAACTCCATGTTCACCGATCCGCCGGCAGCGCTCGATGTCCTCCGACTCGATTTCCCGGGCTGTGGCCAGGGCCGCGGCGGTCCGCCAGCCGGAGTCGGCGATCTCCCGCAAGGCTTCGAGCTGACGCTCGACAGCCCAGGCCAGATTCACAGCGGTCGGACGGGTTGCCAGCAGGAGCCCAGCCGCTTCCTCCAAGCGTCCTGTGGGACCCGTGTCTCCGGCCTGGCGGCAGGCAAGATACATGCCGTAGGCGGCGGCTACCCCGATCAACGGTGCTCCCCTCAGGTGCATCTCCCGAATCGCGGCGCACATCTGCTCGAGGCTGTCGATCTCTTCGACGATGAGGTGATGCGGGAGGTGGCGCTGATCGATGATGCTCACCGTCTCATTTTGTTCCGAGTACCAGATTGACTGCATCTCCGTTGTCTTCGACACGCTTCTCCCTAGTGATCGAGCAGGATATGGGACGTGATTGGCGTTCGACCGATCAGGATTCCCAAGTATAGCGGAAGTTCCTTCTGTTGATAAGCTTGCCCTCTTGCATGTATCCTGCAAGGGCTATGAGCTCTCTGGTATGGATCGAGTTGAACCGCGATGCTCCAGATTACAACCTGCAGGAACTGCGTAAGGGATTGAGCAAAGGTACGATCCTCTGTGCCGTGGTCAAGGCCAATGCCTACGGCCACGGGGTGAGGCAGATGGTTCCCCTGTTTCGTTCTGCCGACTGGTTCGCCGTCAATTCCCTGGAGGAGGGGATCGAGCTGCGGGAGATCGGGGAGAAGCGGCCCGTCCTGATCCTGGGTCATGTTCCCCTGGCGGAGCTTGGGAAGGCGGTGGGGCATAATCTCGACCTCACCGTGTACAACCGGGAGACCCTCGAGGCGCTGGCCGGCCTCAAACTCAAGAACCCCGACCCGGCCCGGCTGCACCTGAAGGTGGAAACCGGCACCGGCCGGCAGGGCGTGCTGCCGGATCAGATCCGGGGATTCGTCGAGCAGCTGCAGTCCGTACCGGGAGCCAAGCTGGTGGGGGTGTCCACTCATTTCGCCAACATCGAGGACACCCTCAACCATGACTATGCCCAGTCCCAGCTCGACAAGTTCCAGCAGGCCCTCGGGGTCCTGGGGGACTTGAAGGTGAAGCCGCAGTACATCCACACGGCAGCCACGGCCGGCGCGATCCTCTTCGACAAGACCCACTTCAACCTGGTTCGAGCGGGCATCGGCATATACGGGCTCTGGCCTTCCCGGGAGACCTACCTCTCCACTTTACTCGGCCACCGTCCCGTTCCCGATCTGCGTCCCGTGCTCACCTGGAAAACCCGCATTGTTCAGATCAAGGAACTGCCGGAGGGCAGCTACATCGGCTACGGTTGCACCTACCGGGCCACCCGCCCGATCCGGGTTGGGGTGCTGCCGGTGGGATACGCCGACGGCTACGACCGCAAGCTGGGCAATACCGCCTACGTGCTGATCCGGGGCAAGCGCGCCCCGGTGATCGGAAGGGTGTGCATGAACCTGACCATGGTGGACATCAGCGACATCCCTCAGGCGAGCCTGGAAGAGGAGGTCGTGCTGCTGGGGCGGGACGGGGAGGAACGGATCAGCGCCGAAACCATGGCCGAGTGGGCAGACACGATCAACTACGAGCTCGTCACCCGGATCAGCCCATTTCTACCCAGAAAGTTGGTGAAATACCAAGGTTAGCAGTTCCGGGAATGACAAGACGGCGTTATCCGGAAATAACCACGGTTGAAAGTACATTCGTTGTCTATGGGAGCCGCCCCAGTGCCGGGGAAAATCATCTGAAGTAGCAATTTCCCGCTGAAACTGTTTGCCCCACCACTGAAAATTTCAGTATATACAATCCATGGAAACTGCGATCATCGGTCTTTCCCAGGCCGGCAAAACAACGTTTTTCAATGCTCTCAATGAATATCATACAGGCGAGCAAGACAGGGCAGGCGGAGTTCGCAATGCGAATGGAGCCAATCTGGCCGACATCAAGGTTCCCGATGTGAGGGTAGAGCGTCTCTACGGTCTATTCAAACCCAAGAAGAAGGCTCTGGCCAGCGTATGCTTCAAAGACCTTCAGCTCGAGTTCACGGACAATGGAGGTATTGCCGCGGCGTCCCTCGGGCAGTTGCGCTCCGCCGATGCTCTCACCTTGATCATCAGGGCTTTCCAGGACGATACGGTGGCCCACTCCCTGGGTGAGGTCGACCCTCTACGGGATTTCAATCAGCTGCTGGATGCCATTGTGTTCAGCGATTACGAGATAGCGGAGAAGAGGATCGGACGTCTGGTCAAAGAGGGCAAAAAGGCAGAGAGGGAGTACCAGCGGTTGTTGAAGATCCGCGAGCATCTGGAACAGGGTCGTCTGCTCGGACGGGGGTTCATCACTCCAGAGGACCGAAGCTTGTTCTCCGGCTTCGCATTCCTCAGCGCCAAGCCGTTGATCCTGGTAGCCAACACTGGCGAGAAGTCCGCGGATACTCTGCCTCTGCAGCAGGCAGCGGGAGCCAAAGGACTGACCTTGTTTCACTTCCAAGGTGTAGCGGAGATGGAGATCGCTCAGCTCGATCCTGACGAGCAGATCGAGTTCCTCGAACACATGGGAATCGACGAGCCGGTGAAAAACCGCTTTCTGCGCACGATCTACACCGAGCTCAATCTGGTCAGCTTTCTCACTGCAGGAGAGGATGAAGTGCGGGCCTGGAGCATTCCCCGGAACACTCCGGCGATGCAGGCGGCGGGCAAGATCCACTCGGACCTGGAAAGAGGTTTCATCCGGGCGGAAGTGGTGGAGTGGAATCAACTGCTGGAGGCCGGCGGCTTCAAAGAGGCGAAACGCAATGGCGTGATGCGGCTTGAGGGCAAGGATTATCCGGTTAAGGACGGGGACGTGATCACGATCCGTTTCAATGTTTAGAGTAGTTGCCCTTTCCCTCCTGCCGCGCAGGGTGGTGGGCGCCTAATTCCATCGACAGCTCGGGGCCTCTGGTTGCTACTCCAGTCCCACGAATACTTTTATGTACTGCAGCCGTTCGTAGTACTCGGGTTTCTCGCTGACCTCCATGGACATCTTGCCCCGGAACTCTTCGATTGTCTTGTAGTTATTTTTGTCCATCCAGGCGGAAAGCTCGTCCCGCATTTCCTTGATCCGGCCCATTCCCTTCTGGTAGAGATTCGAACATACCTGCACGACCTGGGCTCCGGCCAGAAGCTGCTTGATGACCGCCTTGCCGTCGTGGATCCCCGTGGAGGCCGCCAGCTCGCAGCCCACCTGAGTGGAGAGGATGGCCACCCAGCGCAGGGGGACGTAGATCTCATCAGGGGAGCTCAGATGGTAGCCGGGGGTGAGCTCCATCTTCTCGATGTCGATGTCCAGCTGGTAGAAGCGGTTGAACAGCACCAGAGCCGCGGCTCCGGCGCGACGCAGTTCCCGGGTGATCTGCGGAAGAGAAGTGAAGTAGGGTCCGATCTTGGCCGCGACCGGAAGCTCGATCTTGCGGCGGATCCCCTCGACGATGCGCACGTAAGTCTTCTCGATTTCCTCCGCACTGTGTTCGGGACCGGTGGGCAGGATGGCGATGTTCAGCTCGATGGCATCGGCTCCGGCGGCGGCGATCTCCGCGGCGTAGCTGTTCCACCATTTGGGCGTAATGCAGTTCAGGCTGGCGATCACCGGGATCTTGACGGCCTTCTTGGCAGCCCGGATGAGCTTGAGGTACTCGTCCTGTCCCAGGCGCATGCCCATCTGCCGTACGTAGTCGAAAGCCTCGGGGTGGGGGTAGGGCCAGGCATCGTCTTCGATCTCCTCGGTTTGGGCTTCGATCTGCTCTTCGAACAGGGATTTCAGGACCACCGCCCCGGCTCCCGAATCCTCGCAGCGCTTGATCTTCTCTACGGTATTGGTCAGGCTCGAGCTGGATACGATGATTGGATTGGCCAGCTGCATGCCCATATAGGTGACGGATAGATCGGCCATGGGACCTCCTCCTCAAACTTTATTTTCAAAAATCCCCGGAGTATAGCCGGGCTGTAAGGTCTTGCTTGTCGTTGTCGCGCTGTTCAAACGAACAACGAGCCAAATCTTGCCTCTTTTACGGCAGATTGTCAAAGTGTTCTTGAGACCCTCATCCCTGCAGACAACCGAGCGGTCTGGCCTACTCTGCGATCTAATCCGCCGTACAGTCGCAGGTTCGCCCTCCCGTGATCTGTCGAAGCTCCTCGAAGCTCATCGGCACTCCGGAGCTGTCCGTGCCGGCGGCCGGGTAGATCGTATCGTAGTTCTGCAGGGTGACGTCGAGGAGTATCTCGATGCCCTCCACCCCGAAGGGACACACCCCGCCGGGTTGAAAGCCCGTGGCGGTGTGGGTTTCCTCCGCGTTGGCCATGCGGGTCTTTGCCCCGATCGCCGCCTTGAGCTTGGCGTTGGCTACTTTGCGATCCCCCGGGCAGATGACTATGAAGTAGCGCCCGTCCTTGGCCACAAACAGGAGGCTCTTGGCGATGTTGCCGACCTCAACGCCGAGTTTTTCAGCCGCCAGCACGGCGGTCGGTGTGCTGCCCGGCTCGAACTCGATGGCCTCCAGGTTGTGGCGCTCCAGTATGGTTTGTACTTTTTCCGGTATCATGGATCCTCACTCTGCTACGAAAGAGAGGTGATTTCATCTCGAACCCGAATAAATCCGGGTTTGAGGACGTCGTAGATGATGCGGATCCGCTCATCGTAGTGGACGAAAGCGGATTTCATGGCGTTGATCGTGATCTTCTCCAGATCCCGGAGATCGAGGTTGTAGTGGTTGACGGCCAGCAGCAGCTCCCTGCCCAGGGTGGTGTTGCTCATCAGGGGATTATCGGTGCAGAGAACCACGCGGAAGTCATTGCGGTAGTATATGGGGAAGGGGTGGGAATCCAGAGAGGCCGCCGCCCCGGTGTGGATGTTGGATGAAAGGCACATCTCCATGGGAATGCGCTTGTCTCGAATAAAGTGTGCCAGGGAACCCATCTTTTCGATTCGGGTGCCCTCAATCGACATGTCTTCCAGCAGGCGAGTGGCATGCCCGATTCGGTGGGCGCCGCAGTACTGGATGGCCTGCCAGATCGACTCCATACCGAAGGCCTCGCCTGCATGAATCGTGATATTGAAGTTCATCCGCCGGATGAACTCGAAGGCATCCAGATGTTTTTTGGGGGGGTGGCCGTATTCATCCCCAGCCAGGTCAAAGCCCACCACCCCCTTCTCCCGAAAGGCCACGGCCAGCTCCGCCGTCTCCAGACCGACGGTCTGGTCCCTCATGGCGCAGAGAATCAGGCCGAACTGCACGCCTGTTGCCTCTCTGCCGGCTTCCAAACCCCGCAGAACCGACTGTACGACTTTCTCCAGGTTCAGTTCACCCTGCAGGTGAAGAACCGGCGCAAAGCGGATCTCCACGTAGGCGAGATTGTCTTTGGCCAAATCCTCGATCGTCTCCCGGGCTACCCGCTCCAGGGCTTCCTCGGTCTGCATCACCGAGAGCACGGTGGCGAAACCCTCGAGATACAATCCCAGGTTCTTGCGGTCCGCGCCTCTGTGGAACCATTCGGCCAGTTTGTCCGCACTCGTCTCGGGAAGCTTGACCTGGTATTTGTCGGCAAGCTCTATGATTGTCTGCGGCCGCACGCCCCCGTCCAGATGGTGATGGAGATCGACTTTGGGAAGCCGCTTGATCATTTCTTCTGTAACCATGGCGTTATTCTACCGGCAGCCGTAAAGAAACACAAGGAGACGCGCCCAGGCGGACAGGAGAGGGACAGCCGGAAATCAACGCAGCAGCGAGGTGAGGTAGGGAATGCCGATGAAGGTGCCCAGGGAGCTTCCGATGCTGGAGAAGAGGAAGACCAGCAGGATGTGGGTGATTCGATTGCGGAAGAATCCTCTGAAACTGAGCAGATCCTCGGGGAGGTTCTCGAAATCCGTGACCCGGGGTTTGCGCAGGGTCGCCTCGATGATGCCGGTAACCAGGCCGACGCCTATCGTCGGATTCAGCGAGGTGATCGGAGCGCCCAGAAAGGCAGCGGCGATCGTAATGGGGTGGGCCAGGGCCAGGAGTGAGCCGATTGCCGAGAGTGTACCGTTGACCAGGATCCACTTCCACATCATGGACAGGCTTAGCTGCCAACCGGAGCGGAAAAAACCCGCCACGATCAACCCGAGGATGATCGTGGGAACCAGATAGGGAAGCACACGGGAGATCTTCTTTCGCGGCGGAATCGTCACCAGGGAGGATGTGTCGTTTTCCAGGGTCCCGGCTTCGAGGGCCCGTAGGTTCTCTATGATTCCTTCGACGTGGCCCGCGCCGATCACCGCAACGATCTTCTTGCCCTCGGCGTTGTAAAGTCGGGTGGCCAGATATCGATCCCGTTCGTCGATCAGCACTTCCTTCACCGACGGCAGGAAGGAAGCCAGCTCTTCCATCATGTTCTGAAAGGTGCTCCGGTTCTTGAGTCTCTCGATCTCCTCGGGGTCGAGTTTCTCCCGAGTGAATATGGAGCTGAGCATGGCGGCCAGCATCTTGTTCTTGCCCCAGAAGCTGGAGCGCGCCCAGGCCCTTCGCAGGGTGACCTGGATATCCCGGTCGCAGAGACTGAAGGCGATGCCCTGTTCCTGGCAAACCTGTACGGCTGCAAGCATCTCCTCTCCCGGGGCTACGCCCATCTCCACACCCAGACGACGCTGAAATGAAGAGAGAACCAGATTGGCCAGAAGCAGGAAGCCCTTTCGTTCTCTCAGCACCTGTCCGATGTTCAGATTCTGCCAGTGCTGTTTCTTGATCAGGGAATTATAGCGGGTCTCGTCGATTTCGATGCACACCCGATCCGGCTCCTCCCCGTGGATGACCTCCCGGACCTCCTCCACGCTCGCTTTTGATACGTGGGCCGTACCCACCAGGATAAACTCCCGTTCACCGATCTGGAGGCGGGAGATGGTGTCGCTGCTTGGCCGGCTGTCTGGTCGACTGTCTGACTGGCCGCGTGAGTCGCTATTCGGCGCCCCGTTCGGCGCGCCTTGGTCCGGTTGCTCTGTATTCTCTGCTTTCATTCGTTTGCCTGTAACTGTGTTGCATAGAATGTGTCAGTTTCCGGAGTAAAAGACAAGATCTACGTGCGCGGTGCGGTTAGTCATCGTATCCGAACCGCCGGAGCAGATCCTCGGCGATTCTCTTCTCCGGAAGATCCCGCCTGTCGATTTCCCTGACCAGAAGCAGGTAGCGCAAAGCCGTATCCACACGCTTTTCGAGCAACAACCGGGATGCGATGAAGAACAGCATCCGAGCCCGCTTCAGTTTGTTCGTCTCCTTGTTGGCCGCTGTGATGGTTCGTGCTTCCAGGGCCGGTTCCACGAAGAAGCGGGCGATCGTTTTGGACCAGCCGTCTTCGGGCAACCCCCCCAGCTGCTCGGTCAGATAAGCCGCGACTTGCTCCTGCTCTCCGAGCTGCATCCAGCTGAGGGCTGCCAGAAGGGCGTAGGAGGGTTCCTCCGGTTCGTAGAGGTAGGCCTGCTGAAACGCCTGGGCTGCGGGTTCCCAATGTTCCTCCAGATAATACAGCACTCCCAGGGGCGCATGGGCGAAGATGTACTCCGGGTTGAGCTGTAGGACCCGCTGGTAATCGGCAATCGCCTTTGATCGCTGATCCAGCCGATCGTACAGACCGGCCCGGTAGACGTAGGGGAGGAAAAGCTCCGGATCGAGTTGGATGGCCCGGCTGAAATCCGCCTCCGCGTCTTCGAGCCGCCGCAGCTGTAGATACTGCCTGCCCCTGTCGATGTAGTTCCAGTAGAAATCGGGATCCAGCTCGATTGCCCTGCTCAGGTCCGCTACCGCTTCTGCTCTGTTTTTCAGTGCGGCCTGGGCGCGCCCGCGATCGGCATAGTTCAGTGGATTTCCCGGATCGGCCTGGATGGCTCTATCCAGCATTTCGATCGCCTCAGCGTATTTTTCCTGGTTCAGTAGCACCACGGCGAGTCCGCGCAGGGCCGCTGGTTCACCCGGATCCGCTTCCAGAGCGCTTCGAAACACCTCCTCCGCCTGCCGGTCATCTCCCGCTTCCAGGTGAAAGGTCCCCAATCTCGCCAGGACGGTGGAATCGGATGGATCGATTTCCAGTGCCTGTTCCAAGAGCTCTCGTTCCCGATCCGGATTGCCCGTAAGATTTTCCAGATAGCTGAGGGTGAGCAGCACCTCGACTGTAGCTCCGGTTTCCTCGGTCAGTACTGTGAGCTCGCCTCTAGCCTCCTCCGGATAGCCTGCGGCCAACAGCAGCCGGGCAAGCAGCAGTCTGTCGACAGGTGAATCCGGGTAGGTGCGCAGATAGTCTCGATACTGCTGAAGGGCGCTCTGAGCATCTCCGGCTTCTATGGATTCTTGGATCTGCTGAAAGGGAGGCTGCTGTTCTTCCTTTTCAGGGGTCTTCGCGACGGAGGCACATCCCAAGAGAAGCAGCAGATAGACGATCAGGATGAAAAGGCCGGCGGACCGGCTCATTTTCAGCCGCGATGTTGAACCTTTGCTATCCCGGTGATAGAATGACTCTTCCATGAAACGTAAGTTTTCCCCAATATACTACATAATTCCAGTGGTCTATATCGGCGTAATCCTTTTTTTTGTTTTCATGCAGTTACAGGCCAGGGAGGAGTTCAACGAACAAGTTGGAAGTCTCTCCCTTTCGGGGGTGTATGCCAAGACCCTCGGCGGCGCCAAACGTATGCGCCAGCTGGAGATGCGGTTTCATGATCTGCGGATGCACTTCTCTCCATCCTCCAATGTCATTGTCGGATTCGGTGCAAACCGGGAAAAAAAGCTGTCCCTGGAGTCTCTCAGTCAATTTCCCGACGGCTTCGAGCTCAACCTGAGCGATGAGCTGAGCCTCCGCTTCACGGTGGAAGGAGTTCTGGGTGACAGGGTCTCAATCACCGCCGTCATACCTCCGCAGCTTCGGGCTATGAGAACCCTCACTGTTCCATTCGATTCGGATGATGGAGGTTTCAACGCCGTCAAGGGGATTCCCGTACTGGCCGTCAGCGGCCCGGGGGGATTGATTTACGCTTCTTTGAATAGCGGATCCCAAATCGATACGGAGCAAGGAAGATTCATCCTGGACACTGGAACCCAGGGAAACAGCGGCTCGATCATCCTGGAGCGGGTTTTGCAGCAAACGGATCCGTATCTGTACTGGTTTTCCCGGGATCTCACACTCGTGGACGAGCAGCGATTCGCTGCAAAGATCCAGACGTACCTGGAGGGAGCCTACCGGTACTGGAACGGCGTGTTCATCAGCAATCCAGGCAGCCAGTTTTTGGTCGGCGATTTCGGGATCTCCCTGATTTCCGAGGCGATCAAGAGGGGTGATTATCGCAGAACCCTGGCCGTATTGTCGCGAAATCTGCGTCAGCTGCTTGCCGAAAATGCGGACAATCCGACCCTGTACAACAGTGCCGCTTATTTGGGCAATCTTCCCTCCTTTCTGGCCGCCCGTCAGCAAAGCGCGGCTGCGGAGATCCAGAGGATAACTGATCTGATTACGACAGCCGATTTTGCAGTGTTCGAGACGCCCGGGCTGCTGTGCTTTATCCTGAATCATGCACCTTTTTCTCTGGCCGAAGAAGTACTGCGCCTGGCCGACAGTGTTCAGCTGGAAACGGCGGAGGTGGATATCCTTATCCACCTGGTAGATGTCTATTTAGAAGCATTTGCGTACCTCGACGTGACGGAGGCCAGCTCAACAAGGATCACCGAAATCATCGAGCGATTCATATTTCCGGCGATCGCCAAGACCTCTGGGGGACTGTTTTTGAGCGTCTCATCGCCAGACCGGCTCTCCCCTGATCCGCTGTCCGAAGCGGATCTGTACGATTCGGTTCGCATGGGCAATGCGTTGATCAGGGCCGGCCAAGCCCTGGCCAGAGACTCCTGCACGGCGATCGGCAGAACGCTGATCTATTCGGCGCTGGACCTGGCCGATAGCGAAGGATTTCTGCCGAGCCGAATTCGTATTCAAGATGGGAAAGCAGAACCGATCGGCGATCCGTTGTCACCGCAATCGATCTACGATCTTCTTCCGGGCTCGGACTACACCCCAAAGGAGATTCCCCTGTACGCTTACCTGTATCCGGGGAGTTGGGTATGGACCGCTTCCATGCTGAGAGAGGTGAAAATCGACGATGCCCAGTATCGATTTGTTTTTTCCTTTCCCGTCGGGGATACCCACCATCTGCTGATCCAGGGGATTCGGCCGCTCACATCGATGATCATGCACGGGATTTCCTGGAAATCCGATCCCGAATACTTCCGCTACACCGATGGCTGGGTGTACGACGAGAGCACCCAGACCCTCTACGTGAAGCTGACCCACCGCCTGGAAACCGAAGAGCTCGTGCTGAACTACTGAACCTTCTGTGGCTGTCCCCGGCTGCGTATCGTATGCGGGGATAGGGTGATTCGCGGTGCGTGGGAGCAGGACCGGTTGCCAGTGAGGGGGCTCTATCCTTACATTATAATTATGAACGTCAAAACCGCGATACTTGATGTCAACGGCGCGAATTGCGCCTCCTGCGCATATGCCATAGAGCACCTGGGAAGAAAAATCCAGGGAGTTACAGATATCAAGGTCGATGCGGCACACCAGGAGATCCATGTACGATATGAAGGAAATCCTGGTTCGCTGGAACGGATCGGCGAAGTGGTACGGCGTCTGGGCTATGAGGCCAAAGCACGCTGGGAGAGTGTGGGCTAAAGCATAGAACTACACGGCAACCGCTTGGCATGTTGCCTGTTGCCAGACCGCAGCGTAGACAATATACTTTCTGTCCGGGCACGGGCTATGAGAAAACCACCGGATCGGACACTACTGCGTCTTCTCCATCACAACTGGAACAGGCGGACTCTCAGCACTGTCTCTTTCATCTGCGAGCATTTCCTGTTCAGGGGCTGCTTCAGCCATATCGATGTGGTGGGTCTGGAATCGATACTGGAGAAGGATCGGGCGGGGAAGCGGCTGATCTTCATTCCCGATCACCAGAGCGAGTACGACTGGCTGCTTCTACAGAGCCGGCTGTTTCTGGCTGACATCCGCACGGTTATACAGGCGGGGGATAATCTGTTTATCGGGCCCCTTGATCCGATCCTGCGCGGCTGCGGCGCTTTCATGAGTGTACGGAACCAACATTCCTTCTACTCCAGCCATTGGATTTATAACCACCTGGCAAAATATGCGGGCAAACGCCCGATTGTCATCGATCGGGACAGCTACAACAGGTTGTACGTCAAACAGTTGAAACGCATCTTCGGCAGGGAGCGCTACAACCTGCTCGTATTTCCCGGTTACGAAACGGATCGATACTCCGGAATCGTAAAGTACGGGCGCTCGTACAGCGGGACGTTCAATCCCCTGTCTCCGTACGTGTTCATTACGGTTAGCAAGGTGCTGCGGGAATTGGGGATCAAAGACGCCGAGTACATTCCGGTGTCCGTCTCCTACGAACGAGTACCCGAAGACGTGTTGTTTCGGGAGTTCCGGGCCACGACACACAGACCGGCCATGGCGAAGTATATCTACGACCACTATTACACGTTTTTCAAGGCTCCCTACTCCAAGGAGATCCGACAGGAAAAATCGAGGGTGTGTATCAAGTTCGGTGAGGGGATTCCAGCGGA
>Ga0272441_10011420_pt1 | contig 13188 bp, 11 predicted proteins | sample SSMProp6N_FD_193582 | JGI IMG/M metagenome (GOLD analysis project Ga0272441, IMG submission 193582) | Marine sediment archaeal communities from Little Sippewissett salt marsh, Falmouth, MA, United States - SSM-Prop-6N | ecosystem: Environmental > Aquatic > Marine > Wetlands > Sediment ... | reverse complement strand
ATGGCTATTGCCACGGATAGAGACGGCAACGTGCTGCTGGAGTTCTGCGCGGGGGCCGAGGAGGCGCTCTGCGACAACGACCTCGACGCCCCGCTCACGCACGCCCTCGTCGTCGCTGAGTGCAGCGGGCGGTACCTCCTTGTCCACAGCATCGATAGGGACTGCTGGCAGCTGCCCGGGGGCGTTATCGAGCCCGGTGAGACGCCCAGGGAGTGCGTTGTGAGGGAACTAGAAGAGGAGACCGGCCAGGACGTCGACAGGCTGACCTTCGAGGGCCTCTTCAAGGTGCAGATGGAGGCCGACGGGCGGGTTGCGTACGGGGCGCTTTTCGCGGGGCGGATAGTAGAGGTGCAGCCCTTCGAGCCCACGGACGAGATAGACCAGATTCTGCTGTGGGACACGCAGGCGGACATCGGCGAGGTGTCCCAGATTGGCGAGGCGCTGCTGGACTACGCGTAGGCGGGCGCAGGGAGGGCAGAGCGAGATAACGGGGCCCCTCCAGGCAAGGGGCCGCTGTTCTTGAAGTAAGTGAGTCAGATATGCAGATGGAGGCAACATGGGTACCCTGCATGAGTTGATGCCGGATGCAGTGCTTCTGCAGGAGCTGACACCGGAGGAGCTGGCCCATATTCTTCTCCTCCACCTTCGGGCCGAAGAGCAGAACAGCGATTGCGGGGTAAGTCAATACAACGTACTGCTTGAATCGAAGTATCGGGATTACCCCGCTGAAGAGCGGGATGGTGTAATGCACGCCTTCGCAGAAGCATGGGCGTGGCTGGCCCGGGAGTGTGTGATCGCGCCTAAGCCGGGGCACGACCTCGGACGATTCTTCGTGACAAGACGCGGACGAGAACTGATTGAGAAGGCGGACTTCGACAGATATGTGGAGGCAAGCAGGGTCTCACTGGACAACATACACCCTCGTATCGCAAGAAAGGTGCGCCCGCCATTCCTTCGCAGTGAGTACGATACAGCTGTGCTACTGGCATTCAAGGAAGTGGAGGTCGCAGTGCGAGGCGCATGTGATCTGGGCGATGGTGTGCTCGGCACGAAGCTAATGCGCGCGGCCTTCCACCCTGAAGAGGGCCCACTCACCGCCGAAGAGGTAGAGCCAGGGGAAGGACAAGCAGTGTCCAATCTTTTCGCAGGCTCCGTGGGCCTGTTCAAGAACCCGCATAGCCACCGCAATGTCCTGCTTACTGACCCCGTCGAGGCAGCAGAGATGATAGCGTTCGCAAGTCTCCTCATGCGCATCGTGGACGCCAGGAGCCAGGCAAACGAAGGAGAGGCGCCACCCTCCGAATGAGGCCCCGCAGCGCTTGACCAGCGCCCATCCAAAGGCTAGAATGTGGTGGAAATACCACACTGCGGGAAACCCGCAGGAGCCCACTGCACATGCCCGAACTCATCATCATAGACGGCTATAACATCATCGATAACTGGCCGGAACTCGCCCAAACCAAAAACCACAGCCTCGAAGGCTCACGCGAACAACTCTGCCGCATACTCGCCAACTACGCCAGCTACTCGGGCAATACCGTCTGGGTCGCCTTCAGCGGGCAGTTCAGCGGCCATGCTAGAGCCGGCGAGGAAACCATCGAGGGCGTGCGGGCATTCTACTCCCCCACCGGACAAGGCACCATCAACCTGCTGCAGAAACTGGCCAAACAAGCCGGCAGCAAAAACCAAGTGCGAGTGGTAACCAACAGCCGCGTCAAAGCCCGTAACCTCTTCGACGAAGAGATATCCATAACAAGCGGGAGCAGCTTCCAGAAAGAACTGGCCGAAGCACAACGGCAAATGTCCGAGTCAGTCGACTCGGGCGAGGAGTGGCGCTATTCGTCCGACGATTGAGCGTAAGCTCATCCTGGCGTTCATGATAGCAGGCTTGGCAACCATGCTGGGGCCGACACTGATCGTGACGGCCAGCATCAGCCGGACCGTGTCATGGGACGTCGAAAGACGCGTGCGCGCCGCAGCAGCCGCCGCGCGCGACAGCATCGACCAGTACAAGGCCGAGGGCGTCGAGTACGCAAACACGTACCTCCGGACCGAAGGCGCCGCCGAGCGCATAGGCGAAACACTGAGCCGGCCGCGGGTGTTCTCGCCCCCGGGCGCCGAACCCGTTATCATCTGGCTGCCCGGGCTGGGCGAGCAGCCAAACGTCACATACGCCCCCTACTCCGCCGAGACCGACGGCGGGTGGAGCCCTATCCCCACCGTCATGCGGCTGGACATCGGCGGGCTCAAAACACTGCTGGCGGGGGCCATCACGCCGCTGCAGGTCGGGGAGCAGACCGGTGCGCTGGTGACCGGTCGGGCGCTCTCGACAAGCTTCATGCGCAACGTCAAGGCCGCGGCGCCGCTCGACGTGCGGATATACAGTCTGCCCGAAGAGCAAAGCCTGCTGGGGCTGCCCGACGACGCCGCAAAACGCGTTCTGGAAGAGCACCAAACCGCCTTCCGGAGAGAGGTCGTCGTAGACGGTCAGGAATACGTGGCGATGTACCTGCCGCTGGTGGGCCACAGCGGGGGCCTTTTGGGCGTGGCGTTCTTCGGCCTGCCGACCGAGTACACCTTCGCGTCCGTCATAAGCGGCCGGAGATATTACCCGTACATGATCGCCACAGGCGTGCTGTTCGGGATCGTGATGGGTTACATGATGGCGAAGGGGATCTCGCGGCCGGTGCGGTCGTTCTCGCGAGGCGCGCTGGCCGTCGCGCGCGGGCAGCTCGACCAGACCTTCGAATACAACCGCCGGGACGAGCTGGGCGACCTCAGCAGGGCGTTCAACCGCATGATGAGACAGCTGCGAAGACTGCACGACATCGAAGAGGAACTGCGGCGCAAAGACAGACTCGCGGCGCTGGGAGAGCTCTCCGCAGGCGTGGCGCACGAGATCCGAAACCCCCTCGGCATTATCCGCAACTCGGCGCAGATGCTGGGAGAGAGATCGCAACACGAACAGGAGAAAGAGCTCTCCGTGTTCATCGTCGAGGAGGTCGACCGGCTGAACGCCGTTGTGCAGAGCTTCCTGGACTTCGCGCGGCCGCAGCAGCCGAGGCTGGAACCGACCGAGATCGGGGGCGTAGTCGACAGGGCGCTGCGCGTCAGCGAACCGATGCTGCAGCAAAACGGCATCGAGGTGGACTGGAAGGGGGCCGGCGACCTGCCCAAGGCGATGGCGGACGCCGACCAGCTCGGGCAGGCGCTGTCGAACCTGTTCCGCAACGCCGCGGAGGCGATGGAGGACGGCGGGCGGCTGACCGTGCGGGCAAGCCTCAGCGGCAGGCCGCGGTTCGGAGACCCCGAGGAGGTCCGGCAATGCCTGGAGATCACCGTCTCCGACACCGGGCCCGGCATCCCCGAAGAACAGACGCAGAGGATCTTCAACCCGTTCTTCTCGACCAAGGACACCGGGACGGGACTGGGGCTGGCCATCGTGCACAGGATAGTTGTCGACAACCACGGCGGGGCGCTGGCCCTGACCAGCAAGCCCGGCGAGGGCACGACCTTCACCGTGCAACTGCCCTTGGTCGACACCGAAGAAGAGGGGCAGGAGACAGATGCCTCAGAGAATACTGGTAGCTGACGACGAGAAGAAGATGCGGCGCGTGCTCCAGATGGCACTGGAGGACGACGGGTACGCCGTGAGCCTGGCAGGCGACGGCAGCGAAGCCCTGGCCGCGATGAAGAAGGTCCACTTCGACCTCGTCATCACCGACCTGCGCATGCCCAAGACCGACGGCCTGGAGCTGCTCGAAGAAATACGACGCGTCGACGCCGAAGTGCCCGTTATCGTCATGACCGCGTACGGGACGGTCGAGACGGCTGTGTCGGCGATGAGACAGGGCGCGTTCGACTACATCCTGAAACCGTTCGACATGTCCCAGATGCGGCTCGTCGTCGGCAAGGCGCTGCAAGTCGACAGGCTCATCCGCGAACGCGAATACCTGCAGGAAGAGGTCACAAGCCGATGGCATTTCGAGGATATGGTCGGGGCGTCGGCGGCCATGAGGCAGGTCTTCGAACAGATATCACAGGTGGCCGAGAGCAAGAGCATCGTGCTGATCACAGGCGAAAGCGGCACCGGCAAGGAACTGGTCGCCCGGGCCATCCACGCGCGCTCCCCCAGACGCGAACGGCCCTTCGTCGCCGTCAACTGCGCCGCCATACCCGAGACACTCCTAGAATCGGAGCTGTTCGGACACGTCAGAGGGGCCTTCACCGGCGCAACCGCCGATAGGCGCGGCCGGTTCGAAATGGCCGACTCGGGCACCCTCTTCCTCGACGAGGTGTCGTCCATGTCCCTCAACCTCCAACGCCAGCTCCTGCGCGTGCTGGAGACGCAGGAGTTCGAGCGCGTGGGCGGCACGCAAACCATATCCGTCGACGTCAGAATACTCGCCGCCACCAACCGCAGGCTGGAAGAGGCCGTCTCCGCCGGGGAAATGCGCGAGGACCTCTATTACCGACTCAACGTCCTGCCCGTAAGCATCCCGCCGCTGCGCGAGCGGAGATCCGATATCCCGCTGCTGGGCCGGCACTTCGTCCAGAAATTCGCCGCCGAGTCCGGCAAGCCCGCCAAGGAACTCGCCCAGGAGGCCATCGACGCCCTCCAGCGCTACGACTGGCCCGGCAACGTCAGGGAACTCGAGAACGTCATCCAACGGGCCGTCGTCCTGGGCAGAAGCGAGGTCATCGGGCTCGAACAGCTGTCCTTCCGCCTCCAGACACCCGCATCCCAGCAGGCCGCCATGCCCGAGACCGCCGACATGGGCTACCAGGACGCCAAGCAGGCCGTCCTCGACACCTTCGAGCGGGAGTACTTCAGCCGCCTCATCCAGGCCACCGGGGGCAACATAGCCCGGGCGGCCCAGGAGGCCGGGATGGACAGGAAGAACCTCTACCAGAAGCTGGGGAGGCTCGGTCTAGACCCACAAGACTTCCGCAGCGGCTAACTGCGCGGCCAACAGACAACACTACTGTGGCATCTGTACCACACCCTGGGGCCCTAAGCCAGTGCTCACTGGGCGGACGTTGCCGCGGATGGCCTGCGAGGCCCCCTGTGCCACAGTACGTTAGGGGATTTGCGCGCTATTCTCCCCGCCTCGCGCCGTGCTGGCACGGATATTGCTCATAATTAGACGATCTGATTTGCACGGCACAGACGCCGTGAGAAGTCAGTGGGGAGTACCGCGGGGCAGAGTTCCTCCATTCCTCGCGGCAAAACAGCCTCTGCCCCCTCCACTGACAGCCCCGCAACCGAGCCTTGGGGGCAAGGCCGGCAACGGGGAGCCAACACGACAAGGACAGAGGCTGGACACCGAGGCGGACGGCAGCGTCAGAATGACATCAGCAGGATCCTAGGGATGGGAACAAGCGGTCCGGGCTACAGTGGGGAGAACCTAAGGGGCACTATGATTCAGACCAACTTGAGGGAACTCGCAGAACTCGTCGACGGCCGCGTCGCAGGCGACCACGACGTACCTATCACCGGCATAGCCGGCATCCGTGAGGCCAAGCCCGGCGATATCACTTTCGTGGCCAACAACCGCTACGCGTCGCTGGTCCACTCCACACGCGCATCGGCCGTCATCGTCGGCCCCGATATCGACGAGTGCCGGCTCCCGGCCATCGTCGCCGATGACCCCTACTTGGCCTTCACGAAAGTGATGAAGCTGCTCAACGGCGATGACGTCCCACCGCCCAAACAGATCCACCCGACCGCCGTGATCGGCCAAAACGTCCAGATCGGCAAGGACGTCTCCATAGGACCATACGTCGTCATAGCCGATAACGCCGTGATCGGCGACCGGGTGACCCTCTACCCGCACGTGTACGTCGGGCGCAAGGCCACCATCGGCAGCGATACGCTCATATACCCCTCCGTCACCATCCGCGAGAAGATTCACATCGGCGAGAGGGTCATAATCCACAGCGGCACCGTTATCGGCGGAGACGGATTCGGCTTCGCGCCCGTCAAGGGCACCCACCACAAGGTGCCGCAAGTCGGCCGCGTGGTTATCGAGGACGACGTCGAGATAGGCGCGAACGTCACCATAGACCGCGCCACCATCGGCAAGACCGTTATCGGCCGGGGCAGCAAGATCGACAACCTCGTCCAGATCGCCCATAACGTCGAACTCGGCGAGAATTGCATCGTCGTCGCTCAGGTCGGCATCTCCGGAAGCGCCCATGTGGGCAGCAACGTGACAATAGCCGGCCAGGCCGGCGTGGTCGGCCACATCCGCATAGGCGACAACACGGTCGTCGCGGCGCGCGCCGGCGTCACAAAGGACATACCGTCCAACCAGCTCGTCTCCGGCTTCCCCGCCAAGCCGCATACCGACGAGAAAAGGATCAAGGCCTGCCTGTTCAAGCTGCCGGAAATGCGCAAGGAACTCGCCGAGCTGCGCAGGAAGGTCCAGGAGATGGAGTCGGCCCTCAGCGAAACCGTCTAGACCCGACCATACAACTGTAGGGGACACGAGCCGCCCGCCAACCCGGCGGGCGGCTTTGTTATGGAAGGGCCCCGCCGCGCCAAAAGCACACCCGTCCCCGCATACCCACCTTCATCGTTGCGTCGCGCCCGCCCACGGACTAAGATTGATGTGGGAGAGCGCTACCCCATGAGAAACGCGGCCTTGCTCGTTCTGCTCATATCCCACCTCGTCATCGGCTGCAGCGGGGGCGTGCCCAATGACCTGCGGAAAGCCGTCGGGCTGGTCGAACAGCAGCGATGGCAGGAGGCCAGGGCCGCCTTGGGCCCCGCCATGGAGGCCGACCCGGACAGGCCCCTGCTCCGCTACCTTCTTGGCGTGATAGATCTGGAGTCCGGCGGCGACCTGGCGGCCGCGGCTACCCAGTTCGAGAAGACCCTCGCCCTCTCGGCTACCTTCGATCTCGGCGACTACTTCCTGCCGCTGGCTGATTACTACACCCGGACCGGCAGGATCGGCCGGGCCGTGGATACCTACAGGACATGCCTGGGACTCCACTCCGACGACCAGATCGCCTACAGCGCGCACGTCAGCCTGGCGAAGCTCTACGAGGCCGCCGGCAACTACGACGAGGCCACCAGGCTCTACGAGAGCGCCATCAGAACCTACAGGCGCCGGAGAGACACCGCCGGGCTGGAACTGCACCTGGCCGAGATATACGAAAAACATCTCGGCAAAATGACCGTGGCGGTGGCCTCCTACGAGAGGGTGGCCGCCAGGTACCCAGGCAGCCCGGAGGCCTCACTCGCAAAAAGCGCCCTGATCCTGATGAGAAGACAGCACCCCGAGCACTTCCACGCCAGCATCACCATAGCCGAGCAAAGCGTCCGCCGCACCACAACCGGCTTCTGCATCAGAGGCAAGGTCCGAAACGCCGGCGACGTCGCCGCCGGCTTCGCCACGGTGAACGCCACCCTCCTGGGCGAGAACGGCCGGGAACTGGGACGGGCAAGCGCCTACGTGAAGGGCCTACACGTCAGACCAGGCCGCACCGCGGACTTTGAGGTGAAACTCCCCGATGTGGAATACTCCGAATATAGCCTGGAGCTCGAATGGGAGGAGATGGGCTACTGAAAGCAGCGGCCCGTCAGCGCTGGTAGGTGATCACCGCCTGGCCGCTGCCGCGACGCGTTGAGAAGTCACAGTAGCGCGAGGAGCCCACCGCAACGCCCCGAAACCGGACGCCGCGGCCGTTGATCGACGCTCGCTTCGCCGACGCCCCGCCGGGCAGGAGAACGTGAAAGTCGACCCGGTCGGCCATCCCCGTGTACGTTATCGCGATCTCGCCGCTGCCCTCGTCCACCTCGTAGCGATAGGCTACGTAGCCGTCCGAGGCCGGATAGCGGACGACGACATGGGCCTCCGTCGCCCCGGCGACCGCCCACCGGGGCGAGAGGCGAACATGCCCAAAGCGGGAGGCTAGGTCTTCCACCCCCGCTAAGCCCCCCACAAGCGCGTTATGCATCGCCGCCGCACCCCAACCGTCCGTCGCCAAGGTCGATCCCGATGAATGGCCCGGCCTGCCATCCCGGTGATACCACAGGTACGACTCGCCCGTCCGCTCTGTCAGCTCCCCGTAGCGGGAGAGGATATCCAATGCGTAGCTCTCAAAACCATGCTCGAACGCCGCCCTGGCCAACTCGCCCCCGACCAAGGGCAGTATGCCCCCGTTCGTATACTCGCCCGCGTACTTCACCCACGAGCCCTCTGCCGTGTCGAAGCTGTCCGTGGGAAACGGGGGATCGATGGAGAACCACTCGGCGAAACAGGATTCGCCCTGCCGCTCCCGCCTGGATATGTACTCGCGGATTATCGAAACGGCCATCTCGTGCGTGGGCAGGCCCCGGTTTATGTCGTAGGGGTTCGAAAGCGAGAGCTGTTGGGATTCGTCGACACCCGGCACGTCAACCGGATCGACGTGAACCTGGTGGGCGTAGAAGCGACCGTTCCAGCAGACGTCGTTGGCCCGGCGGCGGATGTCCTCCGCCTTCCCCTCCCACGCATCGGCCAGCTCATCGTCGCCCAGGTGCCGGCGCATGCGCCCAAGCTGACGGCAGGCCTGCACAACCCCGCTGTTGTCCCCGTGCATGATGCACATGTGGGCGGCTTCGCGCCGCCAGGGGGCGTGATTGCCGTACTCGTAGTCCCAGGTGTCGACGGTGAAGGGCCTCTGCACAAGGCCCATCTCCTCGTTCCAGCGCCAGGGATCGGACGTCGAGTAACCTATCGCCTTCTCGAGCCCGGGCAGCGCCCGCGCCATCCAGGCATCGTCACCGGTGGCCTGCCAGGCCGCGTACGCCGCCTCGACCATCAGGTACTCGACATCTGACTCCACCGCGCAGCGGGCATAGGCGAACGGGCCCGCCTGGCCCGCACCTTCCGCCAAGTCCACGTAATCCCAGAGACTCCCGTCCTCCCTCTGCTGCGAGAGGAAGTGGTCGAGGACCGGCAGCGGGTCGGCATGGAAGTACTTGGCGGCCTTGAGCTGGTGGGTGTGATCGCGCAGCCAGATGGGCTTGGTGTCGGGCGAGCGATAGCCCGTCACGGCGCGCCCGTCGATGAGGAACGTCGTCGTGTCGGCCGCCAGGAACGCACGAACGCGCTCGGAGAGCTCCCCGAGATTGGGAGAATCGGTGAGCACCCGCGTTCGGGCGCCCAGCCGAAAGCGCGCCTCCGCCCTCCGCGAGCCGGCCCGCACAAGCACACGATGCGTGCCCAGCGCCCCCCTGGCGAGTATGCAGCAGCCCGCCCGGCCGTCGATCACCGGCGCTTCGCAGGAGAAATACGCGCCGCCGAGGGAATCGCGCGCGCGGACCGACACCACGTCCGCATCAGCCGGCGCGCTCACGCGGACCGAGACGCCCTCGAGCGGCTCCACGATCACCTGCCGCGGACGCGCCCCCGGCACCGCCCCCCGAGCCGCTCCCAGCGCCCGGCCCTCCGCACCCGGCTCCAGCAGGGAGAGCTCGATCATCCCGCCGGCGCGCGGCTCGCACCGGGACGCGTCAGTCCCACTCGTAGAGCTCAACCTCTCGGGTCACCTTGTGGTAAGGGTAGACGTCATAGACTATCTCGTCCGGACTGAACCAGAGCTTGATCTCGCGCTCGGCCTCCTCACTGTCCGAAGAGCAGTGGATTACGTTCTCGTAGACGCCCGACGTGGTGATGCGGCCGTACGCGCCGCGGATGGACACGGAATCGGCTTCCTCTGGATTGGTCGCGCCCGACAGCTCCCGAACCTTCTGCAACGCGCCGTCCCCCGTGTACACCATCGCCATCACCTTCCGGCGGTCGTGAAGCTCACCCATGATGTAGCGGATGAGCTCCTCGAAGAACGGTTTGTCGTGGAGGTGCGAGTAGTGCTGGACCGCCAGCTCGCGGGTCACGTGGACCATCTTGGCCGCCGCTATCTCGAGCTTGGTCTCTGAAAGACGCGTGAGGATGTTTCCGGTCAGCGACTTCTTCAGCCCATCCGGCTTGATCAGCACTAGGGTGGCTTCGACCATTCAGCAGCGCCCTCCGCTGCCGGCCACCGTGCGAAGGGCCGCAGCAGTGGAGAATCCCGGATAGATAACCGCCCCAGTCTAGGGTTGAGGTGGTGATACGTCAAGCATCGCCGGGCCGCCGGCCTGAATGACCGGCAAAGACACGTCGTCCCCGGTACCTGCGCCCTCTACACCCGGCGGATCAGGCGTCCGCGGCGCTCGGCTCGAGTAGCCGCCGCACGCGACCGACCAGGTCGTTGATGTCAAAGGGCTTCCGGACAAACTCGACGGCCCCCAAGTCGCGGTAGGAGTCCCACTCCTCGGCGGTCACCGGCCTGCCCGACATCATCAACACGCGGATGCCGGCGAACTGCTCGATGCACCTCAGCCTGCGGAGGAACTTGCCGCCGTCCTCCATCGGCATGTGTACATCGAGGATTATCACGTCCGGCTTGATGGCCGGCAGCCGCGACAGCAGAAGATCCGTGGCCGGACGCGTCGCGACCTCGAACCCCTCGCGCAGGAGCACGACCCGAACCAGCTCCCGCACATCTGCCTCATCGTCTACGACCAGTACCTTTGCGGCGTTCCTCCCCGTCAGTCCCACAGCCATCGGCAGCATCCTCCTTCGCTCCGCTTGCGGCGGAAGCAGGCGACCCCCACTCGTCACCTCATGGGCATTCTACCCGGGATGCCTACGGCAGTGCAACGACAACCCAGCCGACTATTCCCCTTTCCAGAGGCTGTCCCAAGAGCATTCGCCGTCCCCCTCGGCGCCGGCCTCCGACAGGCGGAAGTCGAACTCGTCGCAGTGGTTGGTCTTCTCCCTGTCGGCGATGTACTCGGTCGTCCTGCTGCGGCAGCGGTTGCCCATGGCCGGATCGTAGTGCCGGCAGTTGCGGCAGCAATGAACGTAGGCGTGGCAGCCGGGACAGGAGTCCCGGACCGACGGCCTGGCCGGGCCGTCCCACTCCCTGCCGCAGTTGTAGCAGCGCCTGGCAGCAACCACGCTCGGCAACCCCCGTTGACCCACCTACTCCCCTCCGCCCCCCCCGGGGCACCCTCTCGGGCCACCCCAGGCCCATCCCCACTCCCCCGGACGTCCCGGCTGCCCCGGCTGCCCCCCCTCAGTAGCGGGCGATCTCTATCTTGTCCGGCGAGCCCACCACGATCTCGGGCCCGGCGCCCAGGTCCTCCACCACGCCCAGAACGCGCACCTCACGGTCCTTGTAGTAGACCTCCGGACGCGACGGGAAATTGGCCAGGTCCGAGCCGAATATGACAATCTTCAGGTGCCGCGCCATGTCGTCGTGGAAATTCAGCATCACCACCGAGCGCCCCTCATCGCGGTAGGTGGACACGATGCGGCCCTCGGCCAGGACCAGGCTCCCGACCATGCCCTCCGCCTCGCTCCAGGACACGGCCTGCGCATCGTCGCTGCGCCACTTCGGGTGCGCGCGAATCCAATCGTCGAAGTCGGCGGACCGCTCCTCCACCACTTCACCCTCGACCGCAGGGGCGGGCTCGGCGCCCTCGGCCGGCTCCTCTACGGGCGCCTCAGGCTCCTCGACGGCACCCTCTTCCGCCTCCTCTCCGGCAACCTCCCCGGCCCCCTCCTCACCGACGGCTTCTTCAGCCCCCGCAACGGGCACCTCGACGGCCCCGGCACCGACAGCCTCCAGAGGCATCGGCGCATAGGACCCAACGGAGCGCGACAGGTCGATCCTCTCTATGAAGCTCTGGTTTATCGCGATCTCTCCCACATCGACCTGGAAGCGGAACTTGCCGCCCGAGTACTCAGTCAGCCGGCCGGTTACCGTGTAGCCGCTGCGGAGCACGACCGTGTCGTATGTCGCGGCCGGCTCGATCACTACCACGGCCTCGGTCTCGGCCCGGGCGTAGAGACCGAACCGGTCGAGCACGATGTTCAAAGCCCTGATCAACGGCACCTCAACGAGATCCACAGTCACCGTCTCGGCGGGCAGCTCCACCTGCGGCACGATTTGTATGCCGCCCTTCTCCGCCACCTCGCGTATGACTTCCTCGAGCAACGCGCCGTCGCTGCTCAGCGAAAGCGGAAGGCTCAGCGCCTCGCTGAGGGCCTCGGTGAAGAAGGAACCCTCGGCCATCTGAGCGGCCAGCGGAGAGGGCTCCGGGGCAAATGCGGGCAGCGACGAGAGGTCCCTGCCGGCGTTGTCGAAGACCGTCAGCCACACGTCGGCGACGGCCGCCGCCGCGCTCTCCACGTACCGGCGGCTCACCGTTCGCATTGTCTCGGGGAACTGCCCGTTCGACCACCAGTAGACGATGCTGATGAAGCTATCGTCCTGCCCCGCCTTGTCGGATAAGTCCTCCAAATGGCCCAGCGGGGCGGTCAGGTACTCCGCCGGGGGCATTCGCACGTAGAAGACCTGAGACTCGATGTACTCCTCAAACGCCTCTTTGATGACCAGGTCCCTGCCCCACCTAGCCGTGGCCAGCGGCATGCTCGTCTCGGCGACCAGGGACGCCAGGCGGCCGAAGCCGCCGGCCACGACGGGCGCGGGCAGACCCTCCCGTATGCCGCCGGTCAGCTTCTCTATTTCCCTGAAGATGGCCACGGGCTCCAACGCCGCCGGGTCCGCCGGCGACGCCCTGCGAAGGCCGTCGGCCAGCTCGTCCTCATAGTTTTCCAGGAAAGTCCGCAGCTCAGCCGGCATCGCACGCCGGACTTCACCGACGATGTCCGATTTGGTCTCGACGGTGAAAGCCGCCGCCAGCGGGGCGAACAAGAGGCTGAGACAGAACGGAAGCAGGCGCGCGCTACGCGAGATGACGCGATCCATGGTAAGCAGGCCTCCAATCACGCCCTGGACCCATCGGTCCGGGCAACAGCCGACAACCACGCTCGGGCCGCCGACGGAAGCGGGTTGCGGCAGGAACCACCCCCCTCGCATTACGATGCGAAGGGGCGCGGGGTTCAGATCGTCGCCCCCCTCGCGCGCTCTCGCTCGCCCGCTCCGTCCTCCGCCGCCACATCCGACCCGGCGCCACCGGCCCGATCGCCGGCCTTGGCCCCCCCAGCACCCCCCCCAGCACCCCCCTCGGCCCAGATGTGGACGATGCGAGCCGTGGAAAGAAGCCTGCGCTCCTCGCCACGCTCGGCGTCCGTGTAGAACCTCGGCAGGCGCGAGCCCAGCACGGTCGTGATCTCATGAGGC
>Ga0272441_10011419_pt1 | contig 13189 bp, 14 predicted proteins | sample SSMProp6N_FD_193582 | JGI IMG/M metagenome (GOLD analysis project Ga0272441, IMG submission 193582) | Marine sediment archaeal communities from Little Sippewissett salt marsh, Falmouth, MA, United States - SSM-Prop-6N | ecosystem: Environmental > Aquatic > Marine > Wetlands > Sediment ... | reverse complement strand
TCATTACCTGCAAAAGCTGAAGACGCACTTGCTGAGTTTAAAGCACTTAAACCTGAAATCGCATTCAAGTTAGCTCAGGAAACAATGAATGCCTGTCGAGATATGGGTTACCAGGTTGCTGTAGCAGTTACCGACCGCTTCGGTAACATTCAGGTACTGGTTCGAGATCAGCTTGCCGGTATGCATACGACTGAAATTGCAGAGAGAAAAGCCTGGACAGCTGCTAGCTTCAAATCAGATACCCAAACCATGATGGAAGAAACACAGGCTGGTAAACCACAGTCAGGTGTACGCTTTTCAGAAAAAGCCATCATGGTTGCCGGTGGTTTGATGATTGAAGTACAGGGTTCACTTGTTGGCGCCATTGGCGTATCAGGCGCACCCGGCGGTATTGAAGATGAAAAGTGTGCCAAGGTTGGGCTTGAAGCTATAGAAGACGACTTGCCTTTCTAAGTAATGCATCAGCGAATTAAAGGGTCAGACTTCCTTTACCAGGTCTGAAGAGGCGGGTGAGCAATAAAGCCACTAACAACGCGCTCAACAACTGACGCTCCTTACGTAGCGCCGGTTAGCTAGGCCGTTAAAGTCGTATATTGGCCGTGACTTGCCTGTCATTCTCGCTAAACCGTCGTCCGACGCCCACCTGATTACAGCCATTCGAGGAAATCCTGACCGCTAAGGTCAGGTAATGAGGGTGGGGCAGCCACTCTCCAAAATCAGATAGCCGTCTCACGCTGACCGATTAAATCCAAGAAGTCTAATATTCCGACTGCGTTAAAGATGCTGGACATGGATGAAATGGATGTTTATTCTTCTAATACACCAGATCAAGTGGGCGATAGAGAAATAATCAGGTACAGTGAGCAGTACCATCTGGCAGCAGACGTGGTTTCTCTGGTCCTATCGATCGTTTTATGAACATTGTTTTCTGACTATATTTCAGTTAATCCATGAAGCGCTCCTGGTTTGTCACTGGCAGAGAAGGCGAATCAACGCGCAGGGCAAAACTTGCTATTCATTTCATCGCAGCACTGGCAGTAACCTGTGTCGCGATGGTCGGCGGTCGTGCCGAGGCATGCATGGTCTGCATACCTTTTCCTAAGAATACTGCTGCTGACTATCTCCTGAGCGCAGACGTAGTTGTGCTGGCCAGAGAAAATCCTGAAAAGCCTTTCTCGTTTGTCGCAGTCGAGGTGTTGAAGGGAAAACTCGATACACCGAAAATCGACCTTTTCGTCGACAGCACGACGAGACGGCGCCTGGCGATGAATCCTCAGCGATCCGTGGTGCTAGCGCTGGGCGACGCAAAGTTACCTTCAGGTAAGAGTTTTTGGCGCCCGCAGCCGGTGGACGCCGACGCCTCAGCCAACAGCTGGCGATCTCTAGGTTATGCTAGTCCGGAGTACGAGGCTTTGGTGCGTGACATCCTGGCAAATGCAACACGCTGGCGTGAGGCAGCGGAACGAGATGACAGAGCAACCTACTTCATGCACTACCTGGCTAATCCTGAGCGCTCCATCCGGGATCTCGCCTATCTCGAAGTGGGACGAGCATCCTACGACACAATTCGTAAGGCTGATGCATTTGTTCCTGCAGAGCAGCTGCAGGTGTTTCTGACCAATACGCAGTATCTTGAATGGCAGCCGCTCTATATTCTTTTACTGGGTGTCGACGCAGAACCGCAAGATCAGGAGATGATACGCGCGGCCATGGCGATTCGCGCGCGGATCGATCAGCCACGCAATCTTTCGGCATGGGCGACAGCTCTCATCGAAATCGATGGGAAAGAAGCCATCGATTGGTTGGAAGCGGTGTATCTCAGCGCACCCGACCGCGACCCGGACACAGTCCTGGAGATAGTAAAGGCACTCTCGGTGCACGGTGCTCGTAGACAGCCCGGGCTGCGTGGTCGCATCGCAGAGAGTTACGGTGTGCTCATACAAACCCATCCGTCTTTAGCCGGCTGGGCGGTACGTGATTTGACTGCCTGGAATGACTGGCGGTTTGCCGATACACTTTCCGAATTGCGAAACAGCGATACGACTATGGACAGTAAAACAGCCTTCACTATCGACTACTATATCGGGCGAGCGCGATCAAAGCTTTCAAAGCAGGAAAACAGGGTCAGAGAGCACTAGTCTCTGCAGGCTTCCACCATGGAGGGGATGCTATAAATAGACCGCTACAACAAGGAACAGGATTATCGTCAGGCAATGATGTCAACAGCGAAAAAATGCTGCAACTGTAGACTCATAAAGGTCGACTTTTCTCTAAAGAGCTAGACCTAAATGACATAGGCATTATCGTGCCAAATGTGAAATACGATAGAGTAAGCGGGCCGCAACGATGTATTATCTGAAAACATCGGATAGTAGAAATAGTCAATATAAGACACGGTGTTTAGTATCAGCTCAGCAAAAGACTCTAAGCGAACATTAAGGCATATAATGTTTAACTTGATATGAAGTCTACGTCATCACATTGATACGCTACAGTATATTGATGAAATCGAATTAAGGAATAAGAATGAACCACAAGGTTCTTGATAAACAAAGCCATCAAGAAATAACCAGGCTTTTTACTTCCGTTTTCACATCATCAGAAGGAGATAAAGAAGGTAGGTTGATTGGAAATCTCGCTTCAGCACTATCTTTAGAAATCGACAATCAGGAGATCATCTGTTTCGGTACGCATGAAGAAGAATCAATCATTGGAGTGATTTTCTTTACTCGTCTTCGATTCAATGAGGCGATTCAAGTTTATATGCTTGCTCCTGTTGCAATCAGCACAAAGCATCAGGGTAAAGGTGTCGGACAGGCTCTTATCAAGTACGGTCTAAATGAATTGAAAAATCGATCTGTATCTGTTGTTATTACATATGGCGACCCATCTTTCTACTCTAAGGTGGAATTTCAACCCCTATCAGAAAATGTTATCCAGGCACCGCTGAAGCTTTCAATGCCAGAAGGCTGGTTGGGCCAGTCATTGACAGAGCAGCCAATCCCGACTATCAAAGAACGGCCTGCATGTGTCAAGGAGTTCAATGATCCTGTGTATTGGTAATCGAATGTCCGCAGCCGATTGCTGAAGTGCGAGGCCTCTCATCTGAGGGGTTTTCAATTTCACGTCGGGCTTCCGCTCCTGACCGAACTCGGAGATACAGAGCCCTTGTGGCTACCAAAAACGTCGTACGTATTGAATCCGTTGACTTTCTTGTAAAAGTTGTCGTACGGTCCCGGCATGAGAACGATCGCCCTCCCCCTACTGTCCACCCTACTCGGACTGTTCCAAAGCCGCGCCCTCCTGCACCTCGAAATTCTAGCGCTCCGCCAGCAGCTGGCGATGGTGAAGCAGGCACCACGCAAGCGACTCCGTTTTCACTGGGGTCAACGGTTGTTCTGGATCTGCCTCTACCGCCTGTGGCCCGGTTGCCTGCAGACACTGCGGGTCTTCAAACCAGATACCTTGGTGCGCTGGCACCGCAAGGGCTTTCGACTTTATTGGACCTGGAAATCCCGTTGCCGGATGGGCGGGCGCCCACCCATCGCACCTGAGGTGCGCAATCTTATCCGGACGATGTCTAGAGACAACGTTGGCTGGGGCGCACCGCGGATTCACGGCGAACTTCAACTGCTGGGCATCCATGTCTCCCAAGCGACCGTCGCAAAGTACATGATCCATCACCCTAAGCCGCCATCGTAAACGTGGCGGAGCTTTCTGAACAATCATGTCAAAGACCTGGTATCAGTCGACTTCTTCACTGTGCCTACGGCGACATTTCGAATCCTCTATGTCTTTCTCGTACTCAGACATGATCGCCGTGAAGTCGCCCACTTCAACGTGACCGAACATCCAACGGCCCAGTGGACAGCTTAGCAGATGGTTGAGGCATTTCCGTGGGACCCAGCACCCCACTATCTCCTGCGTGATCGCGATAAGATTTGTGGCGCAAGCTTCCGTCGCCGTGTTCACACCCTCGCCATGCGAGAAGTGCTCATCGCACCACGCTCACCCTGGCAAAATCCTTACGTAGAACGGCTCATCGGATCAATACGGCGCGAGTGCCTCAATCATGTCATCGTATTCAATGAACGCCATCTCAAAAAGCTTCTTCGCGCTTATTTTTGCTACTATCTCACCGCACGAACGCATCTTGCATTAGACAAGCAATGCCCAGAACTGCGTTCGGTCGAGTTACCGGACCAAGGTACTGTCATCGCCTTCCCACACGTCGGCGGCCTGCATCACGAATATCGGCGCGCTGCCTTAGCCAAACAGAACGTTCACATGCTGATACGCGAGGAACGTTATCTCAGCCTGCCTCTCATCTCGACTAATGTTGGGTCTCTCCAACACTGAGCACATATAACCGCAGCACAGCCATCGATACCCATTGTCCCTCAATGAGCTAGCATAGTCATTTGCTGACCCCGATGTGCGTATATTTCGGTGGATAGGTTTTTTGGTAGGGACAACCTGGACAGGGAAGAGCACCACACCCAAGTCACGCCGGAAATGCTCTCCAGGGCATTTGCCAAGCTGCGTGACAGGGTGACAGAGACAACCACCACTTTCCACGAAATCCGCTCGCTGGGCGGCCGCTTATTGACCGAACAGGGATACTCGGACGAATTCGTCCAGGTCCTAATGGGACATGCAAGCATGAAAATGACCGAGCACTATCTCGAGGATGGGAAAATCGAGTGGATACTGGCCGAAGCGGGGTTGAGTTTACCCAATCTTTACCCAAAGTTTACCCAAACAGATTCTAAGAAATGACGCAAGCTATTGAAAATATTGGTAGGCGCGAGTGGATTACTCCGGGCCTCCTGCCCTCCGCCCTGCGGGCCGCACTTCGTGCGTTCAAATTTGCTCCCGGCAAATTTGTCGAACCGCACTGTTCTCATCCACTCGCGCGGGTGCTTTCTTTGTTTTTCATTGCGAGGATCGACAAACCGTGCTCGAAAACTTGTTTGGTAGGCGCGAGTGGATTCGAACCACCGACCCCCACCATGTCAAGGTGGTGCTCTAACCAACTGAGCTACGCGCCTAAAGGTCGTTCTCTTTTCTTGTCTTTTTGTCTCCGGCTTTCGCCAGCAACCTCCGTGTCATGCCGCCAGCTCGGCTTCCTGCCTCGCGCTCGCAGCGGCTGCGTTTGCCCACCGGACAAACGCTCAGCGCTCTCCCCCCCACCATGTCGAGGTGCCATGATGGTGGCTGGGCTAACCAACTGAGCTACGCGCCTGCATCAGGCAAGAGGCGCATTATAAAACGCTTGTCCTGCTTGTCAATCAGGAATCCGATCGGAGCCCGTATGACGCGGTAAAAATCCACCGACTCGCGTAGGCTGTACTGGTTGCCCAAAGCCATACGCGAGGCTGACATACGCGCTCCATTCATCGAAATCTTGCGTCTCGAGCGTACTGTCTCTTTTCCGATACTTCAAATCAAAGTTGGTGCTCAGTTTACGCGTCAACATATAAGTGGCACCGGCCCCAACTGCAGTGTTGTCATCCGTGCGAACAACATCGATAAACTCAGTGTTGTTAAATACGGCATAGATGCCGCCGGTTAATGCGGCCGCAACTGGAAAATTGAATTCCCCGCGCAGCGCCCAGATCCTGCGATCATTTGGCGATTCACTGTAATTCAAATCACGAATCTGGCCGGTCAGGCTCGACTCGAGTGACCTATATGTCCGCGTGAATCCCACAGACACCAGTTTGTTTCGGATCACATCTGTAGTGATCTGAATGTCGTTGGGGTCACCCGTCCCAGGATCAGCGATCCCGCGCAAAGCGCCACTGCTGGTATCGGTCAAATCAGTAGCCATGAATGTTCGCAAGCTTGATCGCTCGGAGAGACTAAACACCCAGTCCAGCTTTCCGGTAATCTCCTCGGTAGCCTGCCCATTCTCTCGTTCAACGCGTGTTGAGCCCAGATCAGCGCTGAAGTCCGAATTCACACGCTCGCTTGCGAACGTAAAAAAGAGACTGAAAAATGTCACATCACTGCCGGTCGGCTGATCGTACTCCACCGCTCGGCCGAATCCTTTTACGCCGACTGAAGTCAAAGTACTGAGACCATAATCCCAGCTCGCGGTCAAAGAAAGCTGCTGGTTGTCCGTCGACTGAAATTCATAGTAAAAATCTCGGAACTCCGGTAGCAGGGTAATAGTCTGCCGACCCGTGACCGGCAGCGTAATATCGGCACCGAAAATAAAACTATTACTGCCCTGAATGTTGTCTGGTGTGTTCGGATCTGCGGTATCAACCAGGCGTTGCCCGTAGAAGTCTCGAAGGAACCAGTCGAAACGGTCTGGAGCCATCTCCCAATCCGCGGTCGCATTCAGGTTGAAATAACGCTGGTCCTCGAACGTATCGTTGGTGTAGCGAAGAAAGTTGAATCCGCCAGAAATGTTCGCGCGCAACGGGCCATCGGCTTGCACTAAACTCGCCCCGACATATCCAATAGCAATTAAATCATCGACCGGGTTGTCGGCAGATAGTGTTGCATTGTCCGTATGCTCCAAACCGATGCCGAGGCCAGGCTCAAACTCGAGTGCAGATGCCATGAAATTGCAGAGCATCAATGCGATGAAGGCGAATGTTCTTAAGATAGTCATAAACATTCGGAACATCGCCAACACACGTTACTGTCACCCGCAGCCGACCAATCCATCAGAACAGACGTTCCGGCACCGTTATAACATCGCCCGGCAAAAGCCGAACATTCGTTGTCATGTCACCCTTTTGCATGATGTCTTTCAACCGAATATCGTAAACCTGCGCGCCTTGCGCTGTACGTCGATGCAGTTTGGTCGCATTGCTGTTCGCATAGGGTGTAACACTGCCCGCCGCCAACACCGCATCGAGCACCGTCATACCCTGGTGATAGTTCAACGATACGTTTTTCTCGACCGCTCCGGTGATGCGTATGCGCGACAGGAATTCATGCCCTTGCAGATTAGTCAGAATCACCGTGACTTTGGGGTTTCTCACATACGCCTTGAGCTTCTGCTCGATCTCCTTCGCCAACGCGTCAGGTGTCTTGCCGGCCGCCATCACATCCCCGACGAGGGGCAGCGATATTCGCCCATCGGGACGTATCGGCGCAGCCACAGACAACTCGTCGTTCTTCCATACGTTGACCTGCAACTCATCACCTACGGCCATTTGATAGGATTCCACCATCACACTAGGGCCACTTTGCAGCTGCGACCCACTCGGCAGATTTGGATCCCCGGCGCATCCAACCAGTGCGATGACCAGTATGATGGTTGCGAATGTCGTGTTGTAGTTTCTCATGCCTGAACAGCTACCTTGAAATTTTTCATCGTGACATACTAGCATACACCTGCCAATTGACAGTAACCACGGACTGCAATCCCGGAGTGTCCAAAGACGCAGACCTGTCGGCTCAATCTCGACGAGCGAATGATAACGTTTCTGGCCCGCTCAGCATAGCTGACAGGAGCAACCGCTAGCGACAGCTGACCGTCCGAGCCCTTCTCAGACGACAGCGGCACTCGATCATCAATCGCAGAAACAACCGCCACCTTAAAACTTACCCTCACTCATATTCATAACAAGTCCGATCGATTTCTCTATCGGGACCAATGCCAGCGCCTCTTCGACCGAGGCCTGCGGCGTTTTGCCGGCCTCGATAACGAGGACAACCTGCCCCACCAGGCTTGCGAGCACCGGCGCCTCTGGCGCTCGCAGTAATGGTGGGCCATCAATTATGATCATGCGATCGCTGTAGTGCGAGGCCATTTCATTGAAAAGATTGGCCATCCGTTGACTCGCCACCAACTCCGAAACTTCCTCGTGATGCTTGCCTGCGGCGAGGACGCTCAGGTGTGGGATGTCCGTCCGCAACATCACATCCGCGATACTGAGATCTTCGTTTTCGACCACATCGAGCAGGCCGGTCTCATCAGTCAAATTGAGCAAGTGACTCATGCCCGTATTGGTGACATCACAATCCACCAGCAGCACGGTATTATCGCGTTCTTGTGCGATTGACAGCGCAAGATTCACCGCTGTATGGGTCTTACCCTCACCGGGCATTGAGCTGGTGATAAGAACCAGGTTGGCCGCTCCGGCCAATGGTGCGGCCTTAACAAATGCGTTAGAGATTAGCGACCGCTTGATACGACGATATTCATCGCTAAAACTCGGGCCCAAATTACTGCCAGGTATCAGCAAATCCCGTGCTAACAGCAGCTCGGATACAGCGATACTCTTTGTAACCTGCTCCGCAGGCCTACTTTCATCTTGAGGCGCCTCTGGCCGTCGGTGAGAATCACTGCTGTCAGCGCTCTCGGAAGCGACCAAGTCCGCAATCGTTGCCCACCGATCTTCCCTGCTGGACTTACTCATGAGGATAGCTCTGGAACAAAAGTTTTAACAATTGTGGTACCCAGATCTCGATACCAGATTGCAGCACCCGACACGAAGGCCAGCAGGATCGCCACTGCGAAAAAAGAGATCAGCTGAAAACGCCGTTCGTTTTTCTGTCGAGGCGATAAATATACACTGACAGACCCAAGCACAGGCAAGCCAAGATTCTTGCGCAGCTGATTCGGGCTGACGTATGTCGGCTTCCACTGAAATCGCACGAAGCTCCAGCCCACACCAGCGCCAATCGCAGCTGTAAGGAAGCCGGCCATCAACAACATGCGCTGCGGCTCAGACGGTCGAGCGGGCAATGCGGGTGGCTCAACGATGCGAAAGCCAACATCGCTGGCTGCCCGCCCCGCGTTCTGAGCAAGCTTCGCCGACTCCTTACCTGCAACAAGATCGGAATATCGCTCCTGCGTGATCTCATAATCGCTGTTCAGCTTCGCCAGGCTGGCTTCCACTTCTGGAAATTTCGCAATCGTATTTCTGAGGTCTTCCACATAAGTCTGTTGCTCCGCCACCTGTAGCTTGAGCGTTTCCACTTCGACGGCAGCCTTGCTCTGCTGCGCTTTGATCTGCTGATAAACAGGATTGAATTCCATCGCATCCCCTGATGCCTGAAGGGTTGGATCACTGTTCTCGCGGTTGATTTGAGCTTGAAGATCCGCAATGATCATTCTTACAGACTGCACATCCGGGTGCCGTTCGGTGTACTGCTTCAAAAGGTTGCTGAGCTCTTGCCGCCGTTGGCGCAACTGTTTCTCGGCTGCTGACGGGCGATAACTACCGGTTTTTTCAAGCAGGGGCTTTTCATCCTGCAGCTGCTCTGTGAGCTCGAGCAGGCGCTGTTCTGCAAGTCGTAGTGCCGAACGTTTTTGATCAACCCCCTCCAGTGCCTTTTGCAGACTTGCAGAGTATTTAGCTTTCTCATCTGGCATGAATCCGACATTCGCTTTCTTGAAGTCTGACAACTTTTGCTCCGCGATGGTCAACTGCTGCTCGGCTTCAGCGATCTGAGCGTCCAGCGGCTCCTGCACGGCCAGCGCCCCGGCGGGCGCGGAACTCAATGTATTTTCTGTCAGGATGTTGAGCAAATTCGAGACGACCTGGTAGGCTCGTATCGCAGAACTCGCCTGATAGCTAATTTCATAGACGTTGCCGCGATTGTTCGACAGCTCGTCCGTGTCTACGCCGCGCACGGTAATGGAAAGCGCCAACGATTCCGCGAGTCGCTCTGTATCGGACGGGGAACTCACATCAGCAGCCATGTCGGTTTCCCCAATCACCGATAAGAGGTTTTCCTTACTGAGCAGAATTCTGCTCAGGAGCGCGAGCTCGTCCTGGGTATCGGTTTCGGGCGCCAGGTCTTCCAACACTGGTTGCATCACCGCTGAGCTATCAAAGTAAACGACCGCGTCGGCTTGATATGTCGCGGGCAACGAAGACACATGGGACCATCCCGCAAGCGCCAGGAGCCAGGTGATCAGCAACGCTGACCAACGGTAGCGCCACATGCCATGCATGTAGCCCTTCAACACTGCGAGTTTTTGGCTCATATTCCGTCTTAATGCTGCATTTGAATCCAACCCAGGCTTGCCAGACGTTACCGAAGAACGAATCCCGGAATGACTCCTGATTTCAACCTGTATTACCTGCTCGACATGATAGCATGCAAGAGCTACGGCTCCTCAAGATTGCAGAAGATCGCGCCTGCAGCCTGATTCTCCGCTCTCGGCAATAAGGAGAGATCTTGCCGCGACGATGGCCCGGCGCGGCAGTGTCGCTTTTCTTTACTGAAAATCAAGCCTGCCGGGCTGCCAGCCTTGTCCGTATCTGGCTGATTCTACGACGCCTACCCGCACGATCGCAATAGCCCCGCCGGACTTCTCGACAGACGGAAGCTGGTTAGTGTCTGTCCATATAATGCAGCCGAACGCTCCCAGCGAGGGGAGGCGGTATCTTTATATTTTTCAGCGGGTTGTAAATCTGGACGAGAATACCCAGCCCGCCAGAGATTGCCACGTCGCTGGCGCTCCTCGCCATGACAGCCAGCTTCGTCATTGCGGACGCAGTGAAGCAATCTCCTGAATGCTTGCGATGCGTTTATTGTTTTACCGCAGGGGCGCTGAGGCGCAGAGTCTTTTTGTGCGTTGCTTCGATAAACAGCAATGTAGGGTGCGCCGTGCGCACCGCGAGCCTTCATTTTGCAGGCTGGTCAAGGTGCGCATGGCGCACCTACGTGCTGCTAGCTTCGTCATTGCTAGCGCAGTGAAGCAGTCTCTTGAATACTTGCGATGCGTTTATGGTTTTACCGCAGGGGCGCTGAGGCGCAGAGTCTTTTTGTGCGTTGCTTCGATAAACAGCAATGTAGGGTGCGCCGTGCGCACCGCGAGCCTTCATTTTGCACATTGGTTAAGGTGCGCATGGCGCACCTACGTGCACTTTATCGATAGCAGCGATTAGTCGTCGGCAGCCGTGGCGAAGTCGTTGAACACCGAGTGGATGTCGCTCTCCCAGCGATCGAAGATCAGTTTATCCTTGTCATCATCGATCATGTCCTTGTAGATGGACGGATCCGGCGTGACGATCACCGTGTCATCCGCCTCGGCATAGATCGACACTTTCGGCGGCAGGTAGGGTGTCAGCTGCGGGTACTTGTTGCTGAGGTACTGGATCTCTTCGGTCTTGCCGACGAAGACGACGCGGTACTTGTCGGTCTTGTAGCCCATACCGGTCAGACCGATATCGATACGCTGCACCCTGGCGATCTTGTAGCCGTGGTCCTTGATCGAAGTCTGCAGGGTCAACATCGCCTCGGGAAAGGCTTCCTGGGAACGCGCCATGATCAGGTCCGCGGCGAGCACGGAGGCCTGTGACGGTAACGTGATTGAAAGGCTCAGCGACAGTGCTGCTAACAGTGTAAAAAGTCGGGCGATCATAGCACTGCATCCTCGATGATGGTTTCATAAATGCCGGTCATTTTTTCGCAGGCGGCTTGCAGTTCATCGTTGTTGAACAGGCCACTCAAGTGCATCGGATTGATCGAGGCGACCTCTACCGTGCCGTCGCGTTCGGTCACGGTCACCCGGCAGGGCAGAAAGATTCCGGCGCGCGGGTCGATTGCCAGCGCCTGGAACAGGAAATTGAAGTTGCAGAAATGCAGCACCACCTGGCTCTTGTTCTCCTGGCCCTCTTCGACCAAACCATAGTCGACGTAATCGGTTCGGATCACAGTGAAATTCTGATCGGCGATGGCCATCTTCAGGTTCTCGATGGTCTCTTCCATCGTATAAGGCGACTCGGCGGTGATCACTGCCTTTACTGGTTCGCCGCTCGCGGACGCGTTTCTCGGTTGCGTCTGCATCGAACGGATATAGCTGACCACATCGTTGACGTCCTGTTCCGATAAATCATCGGCCAGTGACGGCTTCATCGGCGTACCTTCGCGCCCGTTGATGATCGTATCCTTGATCATGGTATCGGTGGCTGCAGCCAGAAAACCAGGATTGTTCAACGCGGGCGGCATGATCGGCAGTTCCCGCTTCCGCGAGAAGGTCACGCCAGTGCCGTCACCGCCCTCACCGTTATCTCCGTGACAGTCCGCACAGTGCTCTGCATACAATGCCTTGCCATGCTCCGCATCGCCGACCACCGGTTCCGGGTTGTGCGTCACCGTCGGTCCATCGGACCAGTCGCGCATGTGCTCGACGATCGCATTGACCTGCGCGTCGCTCAAGGCCGGGAACGACGGCATGATGCGCCCGGGACGGCCTGCCCTGATGGTAATGCGTATGTACTCATCGGACACGCTGTCGATGAACGAGGACAGTGCCAGCGGCACGCCGACGCCGCCATTGCCATCCGCGCCGTGGCACACCGAGCAGTGCTTTTGATACAGTGCTTCACCATCGGGCGACGCGTACACGACCGCCGTCGACAGCAAGAGCAGAAGCGTAACGATATGTTTTTTCATACAAAAACCTGTAGTTCCGCGCGAATTTGTCAAAAATACGACTGCAGGCTTACAACCTGTTCGCAGAGAGCTTAAGTATATTAGATTTTATTAATATATCAAAATCCGGTTTTTGCAAGCGATCCGCCCGATTTCTCGGAATCAAACGGAAAATCAATTCGTTAAGGGAAGTCTAACCGGGCGGCCAGCTCATGCTGCGGCCGCCGAGCACGTGTAAGTGGATATGGTATACGGCCTGCCCAGCGCCCCGGTTGCAATTGAAGACCAGACGATAGCCGTCCTGGTCGATGCCCTCTTTGGCCGCGATTTTTTTCGCGACCAGCATCATCCGGCCCAATACGGTGACATCCTCTTCTTCGAGATCATTGATGGTCGGGATGTGCTTCACGGGTATGATCAGAATATGGGTCGGCGCCTGCGGATTGACGTCCCTGAAGGCAAGGATGTCATCGTCTTCGTAGACCTTGTCAGCAGGAATCTCCCCGTCGCGGATTTTGCAAAACAGACAGTCGTTCATGGTGGCCACCTTTTGGTTCTTGTTCTGTCAGGCACAGTATACCGGTTGATCTGGCGGTGCGCGTCGCATCGAGTCGTATCAGAGACCTTTGAGTCCGCAAATAACGCTAATGACGCTAATGGTTTGTGTTGGTGAGACCGAGGCTGTCATTGCGAGGAGCGACGGCGACGCGGCAATCTCACATCTTGATCCGCTGCCTGCCCGAGAACGCGTGTGCGAGGGTGCCGGCGTCGATGTATTCGAGTTCACCGCCGAGCGGGACACCGTGGGCGATGCGCGTAGCTTCGACCTTGT
>Ga0272441_10011418_pt1 | contig 13190 bp, 8 predicted proteins | sample SSMProp6N_FD_193582 | JGI IMG/M metagenome (GOLD analysis project Ga0272441, IMG submission 193582) | Marine sediment archaeal communities from Little Sippewissett salt marsh, Falmouth, MA, United States - SSM-Prop-6N | ecosystem: Environmental > Aquatic > Marine > Wetlands > Sediment ... | reverse complement strand
GTTCCTGAGGAAAGACGAATTGATTGGGATCCGGGTATTCCCGGCGGGATCCCAAATTATCCGGTCGGTGTTAACGTGCTGGATTATGGCGCTGCAGGTGATGGTGTAACGGATGATACCCGGGCCTTTCTGGATGCAGTCACTGCCTGCGAGGACCAACATGCTGTTTATATTCCCGCAGGAACATACCTGATTACGGACAGGATAAATCTAAGGAAATCCATTGTGCTTCGCGGATCCGGTCCTGATCAGACATTTCTGAAATTTGAAAAACAGGAAGGCGCACCCGAACATCAAAGAACCAGTATCTGGATCGGACAGACGCTTTTTGGATTTTCGAGCATGGTTACTGGCGGGTGTAACAAAGGTTCATATCAAATTACCGTGGATGATGTCACAGGATATGCGATCAATGATCTTGTTGAAATCCGTCAGGACAATGATGAATCAATCATGGCCCGTCCCATTGTGCCGCCCTCTGAAAATGACAGCTGGGCAGAAGGGCATTGGGGATGGCGGGCGGTTGGACAGTTCCTTTTAATTACTGATATTGATGAATCGTCAAACACCCTCACTTTTCATCATCCCCTTTATTTCAACTACAATTTCGCCATGAATCCCGAGTTGACAAAGCGAATCAATCCAGCATGGAAAGCGGGGGTTGAAGACCTCCATATCGAACTTGTGGTGGATGCGAACGGTTACTACGGTAATATACATCTGGATGGAAGTGTATATTGCTGGGTAAAAAATGTGCGTGGCTATAAATGTTCAAGATCCCATATCGGCATTTGGGGAGGGTTGGGGAATGAAATCAGGGAATGCTATTTTGAATATAGCCACGGATATGCGGGCGGTCAAGGCTATGGTGTGAATATGATTGACCGGGCCACGGACAATCTGGTTGAAAACAATATTTTTGACTATTTGCAGGGCAAGATGATGACCGCGGTTGGCGTGTGCGGTAATGTGTATGCGTACAATTACGGACGTGTATCCATGGATGATCTTGGCGATTATGAAGATATGCATGCCGATTTGGGCGCACATGGTCATCATGCCAATATGAATCTGTTTGAGGGGAATTCGTGCAACAGGGCGCATGTGGATACCTACTGGGGGAGCAATGCGAATTGTATATTTTTAAGGAACAAGATGATTTGCCCGGATGGATATGTTCGGAGCAGTGTGCCGGCTGCAATTGAAAAAAACAACCCGGAGATGACTTTTTTAGGTAATGTCCTGCATCACGAAAATTCACTGGAGGACCGGACTGTATGGGCGTTTCCGGATGATCCGGATGATTTCAGTAATCCGGATCTGACCTTGAGCACGCTGATCTGCCATGGAAATTTTGATTACATGAGTGAGAACACACAATGGAATTCTGATATAAAAAATCATGATGTTCCAGATTCCTATTATCTGGACAGCAAACCCGATTTCTTTACCAATGCACCCTGGGGAGACACGCCATGGCCCAACATCGGACCGGATCTGCTTCATGCCCGCATCCTGCCTGCTCAGCAGAGATTTTGCGACCTGAACGGAATAACGCCTCCAACTGCACCCTCTGATTTATCGGCAGTTGTGAATCACAATACAATCATGCTTGCATGGACTGACAACAGCTCAGACGAACAGGGCTTCCGTATCGAGCAAAGTCTGGAAGGTATTCATTTTAGCCGTATTGCCGTGACCATGGCAGATTCTGCGCATTATACGGTGATTGGGCTTGATCCTATGAAAACGTATTATTACCGTGTTTGCAGTTTTATCGATGTGCCCGGCAATTCTGTTTATTCAAATGTAGCATATGCAACCACAGAGGAAGCCATTGCAGCGGAACCGGCAGCATGGTTTCCTTATGACGGGGATGCCGATGATGCCAGCTCCAATGGATATCATGGTGAAGTGCACGGGGCCATTTTATCAGCCGGGCAATCAGGGCAGGCTTATGAATTTGATGGTATTGATGATTACATTGATTCTCCCAATTGGGATCCGGATGGATGGGGGCCGGTTACATCTCCTGTATATGGTGACAATCAGGGTTTTACAGTTACTGCCTGGATCAAGCCGGATGTTACTGACAGAAACAATTGGGTGGTTAGTGATAATTCCACCTGGGGTGATTTTGTGTTTGGTGTACATGACGGAAGACCATTTATTCGGTTTCTATGTAATTTACCCGGTGGTGGATATCAGAGGTATATGCTGGAAGCGGTTGAGACGGCAAGTGTCGAGGCAGGCGTATTTTCCCATATTGCTTCTTCTTATGATCCGATTAACAATATTGTACGGTTGTTTCTGGATGGTGCGCAGGTAGCCATAGACAGGATCGAGAAACCGCTCGGACCGGTCAGTTTTGATCATCTGACTGTCGGATGTGGAGGGTATGCAAGCGGGGCCATAGAATATTTTGATGGAATTATTGATGATGTACGTATTTATAGTTCAATCCTTTCCACATCCCAGATTCAGTTACTGGCCGAAACACAAGTACAGTTACAGATCAAGATATTTCTGCAGGGGGCGTACCGTAACGGTTCCATGGTAATAGCATCTCAAAATGCAATTAATCTTCCTCTGTTATCCCCTTATGATACATCGGAAGCGGCTTCTATTCCAGAGAATATAACGGACTGGATACAGGTTGGATTGAGGACAAATACAGATGGATCTGGTGATTTGTATAAGAAAAGTGTTTTTTTACGTAATGACGGGATGGCTGTGGATATGAACGGATCAGTGAATTTGGCAATGACTGCACCGGAAGGGAATTATTATATTGTCATTCGTCACCGAAATCATATTGATGTGATGAGTGCCCGTTCCCATTCTCTTGAAAGTGGAGCCGTTGAGTTGTATGATTTTTCCACTGGATTGGATCGGTTTTATCAGGAAGATGCTGCAAATTTGGCTGACGGTTTTTACGGTATGTATGCGGGGGATGCGAACGGGACCGGTGTGGTTAATTCTGGTGATTATCTTGTAGTCAAAACCTATAACGGATCAGAAGGATATTATAATAGTGATTGCAATATAACCGGTGTTGTCAATTCTGCGGATTATCTCATTATCAGAACGAACAGCGGTAAGGGTTCCAACGTACCATAGCAGGATATATTTTTCTGATTGCTTCTATTGGCATCTGCATATTAATAGAGAATGATTTTTTTGGGGTTATTCCGGATACTAAAAATTTACTTGACAAATGGAGTATTTTTTTGTATTATTACTGACCGACGGGTCGGTCAAAATAAGAGATCATGCAATGACACCGAAAATTGTCGACAAGGAAGCAAAGAGGAATCAAATCATAGAAGCAGCAGTCCGTGTGTTCGCAAAAATGGGCTTTGCCAAGACCAGGATGCTGCAAATCGCCGAAGCGGCCGGGATGGGCAAAGGCACCATTTATGAATACTTTAGAAGTAAAGAAGATCTGTTTGTAAATGTTTTTAATGCGTTTATTAAACAGACTGAAAAACAGATTGCTGACAGAATTCGGAAAGTGGATGATCCGGTTGAAAAACTGAAAACCTATTTCAAGGCCTGGCGCGAATTTTTAAATGATGATTTTCTGGAATACGGAGACCTGATGATTGACATATGGGCCGAAGGTGTGCGCCTTCACATGGGAAAAGATATATTTGATTTGAAAGGAATGTACCGACGTCTGAGGGTACAATTAATTCAGATTCTTGATGAGGGCATTGCACAAAAGAAATTCAAACCCTTGAATACAACCCTGGTGGCCTCGGTATTTATTGCAGCTCTGGATGGATTATTTCTTCAGTGGCTTCTTGAGAGAGAGGCTTTCAATGTACAGGAGGCGATAGAAGAGATGGGTGATGTGATTATCGGTGGTGTAATGATAGAAACATAAAAAAATTTTATTTATTATTGACCAGCCGGTCAGAAAAAATACTTATTTTGGGAGGATATCATGAAATTGAGAACGATTATTGTGTTATACTTAAGCCTTGTATCACAGAGCTTTGCAGCAGAACTGTCGGGTGAAGAAATTATTCAAAAAGTCAATGATCTTTTAAATCCGGAATCTATCTATGCCAGGGCGGAAATGACCATCGTAACCACTTCCGGTAATGAACGGACCTTTCTTTATGATTCCTGGAGTAAAAATCATGGAGAAAAAAATCTGATCCGTTATATTAAACCCAGCCGGGTCAAAAATCAGGCCACATTGATGCTGAATCATGCGGATGATATATGGATGTATTTTCCGAGGACACAGCGCGTCCGAAAACTTGCCAGCCATTTCAAAAAGCAGAAAATGGAGGGGAGCGATTTCAGCTATGAGGATATCGGATCCGGTAACAGTTTTATTGATGATTTTATTAGCAAGCGGCTAAAAGATGGAAAAACGGATGGCGTGGGCTGTTACCGGGTTGAATTAACACGAAAGCCGGATGCCGATTTATCCTATTCGCGTTTACTTATGTTTATCGATAAAGAGACCTATATGCCTCTGCTGATAGAATATTATGATGAAAATGATCCGGATAATATGATTAAGGTTCTTCATCAGAGTGATATCCAGAACATACAGGGTATTCCGACGGCTATGAAAATGGTGATGCACAATTCTACAGACAATACGGAAACAAGCATGGTATTGAAGGAAGTCAAGTATCATGTAGAGCTGGATGATGCGATGTTCTCAGAAAGGGGCCTCAAAAAATGAAAAGGATATACATACTGGCACTTTGTGCCGGCTTTATTTTTAATAGCCGTTCCCATGCAGTTGAACTGTCCGGTTATTTTGAATCTCAGCTGATGGGTGCTGATTTAAGTAGCCGCTTTTATCTGCTGCAATCCAATAAAATCAGGATCGATCTCTATAGTGAATTGAACAGCCGGATCACTTTTGCCGCGAATGTCAATGCCATCAGCTATCACGGAAAAACCGAGTGGGCCGTTCCGGATTTTATCAGTGATGAACTGGCGGCCGGCATTCCGGATTATTTAATGCCCTACTATGTTATTCAGTTTGAAGACCGCGCGGTTCTTGATAATGCCTATATGAGGTATTCAGGAAAAAATGTGGATCTTATGGTTGGCAAGCAGCAAATTTCTCCAGGGATCGGATATGCATGGAATCCCGTTGATGTTTTTAATAATAAGGATATCCTGGATCCAACGTATGAACAGCCCGGTCATAATGCCATTCGATGTGATGTTACGTTTAACAGCCGGTTTTCAATATGTGCACTTTTTGGAGCCGGTGAACAGTGGACAGATTCGGACAAAATGATCAGTATGAAGGGAGGAATTTCCCGCTTTGATTTTTCTGTGATTTTCACGGAGAAACCGAGGCGCATGCATGAATATCTTGTTCTGGATCCAAACACTCGGTTTTTTACTGAAATTCATGAAAAACGGAAAATGTTAGGTGGTTTTATCGATGGTGAACTGCTGGGAATGGGCATCTGGAGTGAGTATGCTTACAACCATATGGAGCAATCCGAGTCGTTTTATGAATGGCTGATCGGATTGGATTATACTTTTGATTTTCAGACTTATATCATGGTTGAATATTACAGAAATACAATGGGAAAAACGGATGTTCAAAAATATACGTTTAATGACTGGATGCGTTATTTTTCACTGGAACAGAAAGCCATTTGCAGAGATCAGATTTATCTCTTTTTACAGCAACCGGTTACCGATTTTGTACAGATTGGTTTTTCCGGTATTATGAGTCTGTCTGACAAGAGCTTTGGGCTGATTCCGACCCTGAACTGGAGTTTATCTGATAATGTGGCTTTATTAGCCTATTTGAATCTCTATCCGGGGGATGAAGGAACAATGTACTCCAGGGATCTGGGAAACGGTATGCTGATCCGGATGACAGCTTATTTTTAAAGAATAATCATTGTTCATTATAACAAGGAAACGGGGACATTCAATGAGAGATCAAATGTTAAAAAAACTTGCCGACTGGCATACGTGCTATCCCGGCCGTATGCTGCTGGTTGTCATTCTGATTACAATACTATTTACGGCTCTAGCCAGTCAATTGTCCGTCACCATGCGCTGGTCGGATCTTCTACCCGCAAATGATAAAAGAACCCTTGCCTATAACACCATTATCGACGAGTTCGTGACAGCATCCAGTATTGTCGTTGTGGCTCAGGGTGACGAACAAAACATTAAATTGTTTGCTGAACGGCTGGTACCAAAACTTGAATCAGCTGTTCTGGAGACAGAAAAAGGTCCGCGGGCTCTCATACGCCGCGTGGATTATAAGCTGGACGTGGATTATTTTAAAAATCATGGTCTGCTTTTAATGGATAAAGCGGACATGAAAAATATGAAGACGCTCTTTAACGATCCAAATCTTCCTGAAGTACTGTACAATCTGAATGATGCCATGGAAAAGGAATATGTGCAAAGGGAGGAGCCGCTGTCGACACGTGAAAAGGAGGATCAGGCCGTTTCTTTTCTGGACGGCATTCAATACCTGGTCAGTCAATTGAACCGCTTAAATTACAATGAATCTCTTTCAAAAAAGGAAGCCGAGGAAACAGCGGATCGTCTATTAATCGGGGAGCCGTATCTCCTTTCCTATGACAAAAATGCACTGATTCTTAATGCCATACCAACTTTTTCAGTGATGGATCTGGATCTTGTGGTAGGTGGTGTTGAAGTGATTCAGGGCATTCTGGATGAAACCCTTTCCGAATTTCCGGAGGTTCAGGCCGGATTAACCGGATTTATACCTGTCTGTCACGATGAGATGGTCTACTCAGAACGCAGTCTGGGTTATACCAGTTTTATTGCACTTGCAGCAATTCTGATTCTCCTGGTTCTGTCGTTTCGTATCTGGAATGCGCCGATTTTTGCCGTCATTAACCTTCTGATTGGTATTTTATGGGCTATTGGTCTTGTCGCGCTTCTGGTGGGACAGCTTAATATTATGACACAGATGATGGCGGTTATTCTGCTGGGGCTCGGTATTGATTTTTCAATTCATCTGATTTCCGGATTTACGGAATACAGATCAATCGGGTATTCTATTGAGCTTGCCCTGGAACAAACCTTTCTCAAGATCGGCCGGGGTGTCATTACCGGCGGATTAACCACAGCCTGCGCATTCTTTACCATGGCCATCAGTAAATCGAGGGGGATGAAAGAGATGGGGCTGGTTACCGGGATGGGGCTTTTGGCGATTCTGGCAGCGACATTTTTAATTCTTCCTATATTTTTGGTCTGGCGTGAAAAAAGATCCGAAAAGCGGAAAGCGAAAAAGCCGGAAAGTCTGTCAAAGGATCTGTCTTTCCGGTTTTTGGGAAAAACCGGATCCTGGCTTGGCAGACATTACGGATTTACTCTGGCAGCGGCTGTGCTTTTTACCGCTGTGCTTTTATGGATCGGGTCAAATATTACATTTGATCAGAATTATATGAATATTGAACCGGAGGGAATTCCTTCTGTCGCTCTGCAGGATACCGTGCTTGAAAAATTTGATCTGGGTATGGACTTTGCCATGATTGTCGCCGAATCACCGGAAGTTTCGCATCAGATTTCCAGAAAGATCCGACGGGTCGGTTCTGTGGCCATGGTGGATGACATATCCATATATCTTCCACCGGAAACGGAGCAGAAAAGCCGGCTTCCTGAAATACGCAGGATCTACCAGACAATGTCGGAATCCCATATAAAAAAGAAATTTACAGAAAGGGATTGGAAACGTATTCGAACAGAAATAGTACGCCTTCAAAAGAATGTTAAGGAGATGCAGACACTGGCCTTTATGGGCGGACAGGACAAAATTGATAGAAAATGCTCTGCTATTATTGGTGTTCCGGATGATCCGGAATCACAGAATCATATTGAACGGTTGCTGGACGGTCTCAAAAAACAAAAGAACCACTGGAGAGCCTGGCAAATGTTTCAAAATCACTTTGCACCCTATTACAAGAAAACAGTGATGGGTATGGCTTCCATAGAACCGGTTGGTCTGAAAGATTTGCCGGAATCCATTGCCGATACATACAGTAATTCGGACCGGTCCCGGTTTTTGATCACCGCTTTCCCGGCCGGTAGTGTGTGGAACGATGCGGCTTTTTTAAGGAGGTTTACCACAGATCTTGAGCGTATCAATTCAAATACAACAGGTATGCCACCCGTGTTCCTGGCGCTCGTTGATATTATTGGAAGTGATGGAAGAAAGGCCATGATGCTGACCGTTGTGGTCGTTTTTCTGCTGCTCTGGGCGGATTTCAGAAATGCCAAACATGCCCTTATGGCCATGTTTCCCCTGATGGCCGGTCTGATCTGGATGATCGGACTGATGAAATTGACAGGTCAGCAGTTTACGGTCATGAATGTCATGGGTCTCCCCATGATCCTGGGAATAGGTATTGATGACGGGGTTCACGTTGTTCATCGGTGGCTGGCAGAGGGCAGGGGAAAGATTGAAGTCGTTTTTGCCAGTACAGGCAAAGCCATTCTACTGACCACACTGACAACCATGATAGGTTTTGGATCCTTAATATTTTCTGTCTGGCGGGGATTTGGTCATCTGGGTGCGGCTCTTTTTGTTGGTGTCGGAGCCTGTTTTATCACGACGGTATTGTTGCTTGCTGGATTTATCGGTTGGATTGAAAGAAAAACGAAAAAGGCCGGTAAATAGGAATATTGGAATAGCCGTTTTATCATTGGTATAATCGAGGCAATCCATGATTTACGACATACTGTTCGGGATTTATATGCTGAATGCGATACTCCTGATCATGCATGAATTGGACTCTGTGTACTGGAAAGAATGGGATCTGTTTCGTTTAAAAGGCGGGCTGCATTTTTTTCTGGTTCTGCATGTTCCGTTTTTATTTCTAATTTTATATGGTCTTGTACTTGTCCGTGAACAGAAAACAGCGGGCCTTGTTATTTCTGCTGTTTTATCTATATGCGGATTGTTTGCGTTTTTTATACATAATTATTTTATTCACAAGGGCCGGCCCGAATTCAATACGGTTTTTTCAAAAGGTCTCTTATGGTTTATTGGTATTGTATCACCGGCTCAACTTGTATTGACGGTCCGTGGATTTGTCCCATAAAAAAACCCGCCGGATTCTCGCGACGGGTCTTCTAATTATTCGATCAAAATGAATTTTAATCATCCAGCAATTCTGCTATAAGCTGGGCAATATCCTTTACCCGGATATTATCCAGTTCTTTTTCTTTTACCGCATCGCTCAGCATGGTCAGACAGAATGGACAGGCGACTCCAAGTGTATTGATTTTGGCATCCGCAGCTTCCTGAATGCGAAGATGATTGATTCTTGAACCAATATTCTCCTCCATAAAGAAGCGAGCGCCCCCGCCGCCGCAGCAAAAACTGCTACTGCGATTCCTTTTCAGTTCTTTCAGATTGCCATTGGTCATTTTTTTCATAATATGGCGCGGTTCATCGTATATACCATGATAACGTCCCAGATAGCATGAATCGTGATATGCGGCGGTTTCCGATATTTTCTTGTCGAGTTTTAGTTTTCCTGTCTCCATTAGTTCATGAATCAGTTCCGTATGATGTATTATCTCAAACTGACCGTCGAATTGCGGGTATTCATTCCGAATCGTGTTAAAACAATGCGGACAGGCAGTGATGAGTTTTTTAAATTTTACAGATTTAAACGCTTCGATATTGGTTTCAGCCAGCATTTGGAACACATATTCATTGCCGGACCGTCGGGCAGGATCTCCGCAGCATTGTTCGTCCGTTCCAAGAATGGCATAGGAGACACCTGCTTTGTTCAGGATTTTCGCAAAAGCCTCGGATGTGGCTTTGGCCTGATCATCAAATGCGCCGGCGCAGCCCACAAACCAGAGATAATCGGGTTCCGGATTATCGGCCAGAGTCGGGACATTCAAGCCTTCCATCCATTCAGCACGAAGCGCAGCACCCATGTTCCAGGGATTGGCATTTGTTTCAAGTCCCTTGAAGGCTGTATTTAATTCCTGAGGAAATTTGCTGTCCATCAAAACCAGTGCCCGTCTTAAATCGACAATTTTCTGGACATGCTCGATATCCACAGGACAATGCTCCTGGCAGGCCATACAGGTCGTACATGCCCATATTTCATCTTCAGCTACAGCGGTTCCTGCAATGGGCACCGGATCCGGTTCAGTTTCCGTTTTCTTCGCTTTAATGAGTTCATTGCCGCGTATGGTTAAATGGTTGTTGAGATCAAGGATCAGTTTTTTTGGAGAGAGCGGTTTTTCGCTGTTGTATGCGGGACATTGATCCTGACAGCGACCGCAATGGGTACAGGCATCCAGATCAAGGAGCTGTTTCCAGGTGAATTCAGATATATCCGAAACACCGAATGTTTCAGCCGTTTCAATATCGATGGTGGACAATTCACCCCGCGGTTTCAGGGATTTAAAATACATGTTGGCGGGAGACATCAGTACATGGAAAAGCTTGGAATAGGGTACATAGGCAATGCCTATCATGGACATCACCATATGGACCCACCAGAGTATACGATGCGCCGTAATTGCCTGGCTCTCTGTAAACCAGCCGGCAATCATATATCCGACCGGTGACCAGTTCGCCCATTGCGGATTCGTGGCGGCAATTCGTGTCCCTTCCAATAAAAATCCTGTGATCCCGATAATCAGAAGAACGAACAAAATAACCGCATCATCCAGGATGATATTCAAGCGATCGGGTCTGATGACATAACGCCTGAACAGTGCCAGCAGAATACCCAGAATAAACAGAACGCCGAATATATCCAGTATCAAACTGTACCAGAGGTAGAATTGGCCATACAGAATTTTTAATGAGAAGTCAGCCTGAAGCAAAACAAGAAAAGTTCCGATCGTTAGAACAACCATACCGCTGTATATGGCCACATGCATACTGCCGGGGAATCGGTCCTTCATGACCGATATCTGGGCCACGCCGTTTTTAATGACGCTCCAGAGCCGCTTGCCGATCTGGTCGAACCGGTTCTCAGGCTGACCCAGACGATACAGCCTGTAACGGCGGTAAAATCCCCAGGCAAAGACAATAACCGCAACCGCAAAAGCGGCATATACCAGATTATGACCGGTTATGTTCCAGTATATTTCACGTGTTGGTGTAGGCATAACATCCTCACTTATTAAAAACTAACCCCTGATTTTTTTTATTTCTGCGGTCAAGGCGGGAAGCACTTCAAAAAGATCTCCGACAATGCTGTAATCGGCTTTTCCCATAATAGGCGCTTCAGGATCCTTGTTGACAGCGACAATACATTTGGCCCCGGACATGCCGGCCCAGTGCTGTATTGAACCCGAAGCACCGAACATCATATACAGATTGGGTGAAACGGTCTTTCCCGTCTGACCCACCTGGTCAGAATGGGGTCTCCATTCCGCGTCTACAGCTGCCCGCGTGGCACCCACCACGCCGCCCAGAAGATCAGCGAGATCTTCAAGCCGGCTGAAATTACCGGCCTCTTTCATACCGCGTCCGCCAGTGACAATAATATCTGCCTCGGTCAGGTCCATTTTAGCGTCTCCGGCTGCTTTAAATTCTTTCAGCGTGGACTTCGGGGAAGTATCGGGCACGGACAGGGATTCCACTGAAGCGGACCGGGAAGTATCCGGTTCGGAGGCTTCAAATACATTGGGTCTCAATGTTGCCATTTTTATTTTTGATGAAATGTCGACTGTAGCAATCACTTTACCGGCATACATGGGGCGGTTCGCCTGAAACTTTCCCCCTTCAATTTGAAGACTCAGACAATCCTCGGCCAGACCTGCGTCCATTTGAGCCGCTACTCTGGGAGCAAGATCTCTACCCTGTGTGGTTGCGGGCATGAGGATGATTCCAGCTTCATTGGATTCAGCAGCGGTTTTAACAACAGCGGCTGCAATATCAGGATTAGAAGCACTGAGTTTTTCATCATCAGCAGTAAGAACCTTGTCCGCTCCATACTGTGCAGGAATCGAAGACAGTTTATCAATGCATGAACCCATAATCAGGGCAATGACCTGGCCTCCGCTCCGGTCAGCGATACGTCTTGCTTCACTGATCGTTTCGTAACTTGGTTTTCTGAATTCACCGTTTATTTGTTCTGTTACAACAAGTATATTTTCCGACATAAAATTTCCCTCCGATCAGATGACTTTGGCTTCTTCTTTCAACAGCCGGACGAGCTCAGGCACGGCATCGACGCCTTCCCCGACCACCTTCGCTTCACCTCTGGACGGCGGCCGCTGTACAGAAACCACCTGTACTCTGGCTTCGCCTGCCGATGCATCCCGCTCATCAATGACGGCTTTCTTGGCCATCATTTTACCGCGCAAGGACGGATATCGGGGTTCGTTCAGTCCTTTCTGGGCTGTGATAATACAGGGCATGGGTGCTTCAATAACCTCTTTGCCGCCGCTGATTTCACGTTCCGCCGTGACTTTTCCGTCACCGATTTCCAGGCTGGTTACCATGGTGATGCAGGGAATATTCAATAATTCACCAAGCATGGGACCAAGCTGTGTGCTGCCGTCATCGATGGTTTCCTTGCCCATCAGCACAAGATCATATTCCATATCCTTTAATACTTCGGCAAACATTTTTGCGCTTGACAGACTGTCATCTATTTTGGCGTCGCTTTTAATACGTACCGGTTTATTAATACCCATGGCAAGGGCTGCGCGAAGTGTTTCATTCGCTCTTTCCCCGCCAATACAGATGGCCGTGGTTTCGCCGCCTTTGGCCTCCTGTATCTTCAGCGCTTCTTCAACCGCGTATTCATCATATGGGTTGATAATAAAAGCAATTCCGGCCTCATCAATGGATTTTTGATCGGCCGCGGGCTTGATGTGCGCTTCTGTATCAGGCACTTCTTTAATACAAACTGCAATATTCACGTAATACCCTCCGTTTTGTTCAAATTACAGGCAAATTTTAATGGTTGAGCTTTATTAAAACAAACAATATAGAGATTTTATCGATTTAAAACAAGGAATAAAATTCAGAATAAAAAAATGCGGATGGTGCTTTAAAACAGCAACATGAAGATACGGGTTGATGTTTTGTTGTGAAAGCACACTCTATGAAATGGATATACAAATTTTGACACTTTCTTTACAACCGTAAAAAACCTTGAATTTGGCGCTAAAATGATTAACTTTAGAACACTTCTTCCGATAAACCGCATCCAAGAGAT
>Ga0272441_10011417_pt1 | contig 13190 bp, 5 predicted proteins | sample SSMProp6N_FD_193582 | JGI IMG/M metagenome (GOLD analysis project Ga0272441, IMG submission 193582) | Marine sediment archaeal communities from Little Sippewissett salt marsh, Falmouth, MA, United States - SSM-Prop-6N | ecosystem: Environmental > Aquatic > Marine > Wetlands > Sediment ... | reverse complement strand
TTCTCGACGACGTACACGTCGGCGAAGTTCGCCTCCACCGGGTTGTACGCCTGCATGGCCGTGTTCGGGTTGATGTTGCAGATGACGCGATGGTTGTTGGCGGCCACCTCCAGCCAGTTGTGGATGCCGCCCAGGATGATGTCGGAGGCGAAGATCGTGGCCAGGCACCCGTCCGTGAACTCGACGTGCATCATCGAGAAATCGTCGATGTCGTGGTAGTCGCAGCGGATGTGTCCCTCGTCGCGGAAGGTGGGCATCCGCGTCAGCGCCGCCGTGCGGGCCGTCACCGCGCGGGGACGGATGGGCGCGCCGCCGGCCGCCCGGCCTTCCACGCGCTTCAGGTACAGGGCGGCCGTCAGTGGATGGCACCCTTTGCCGATCATGACGCCGCCGCCGCTGTACTTCCAGTAGGCGTAGGTGCGGGCGTGGGACCCGCTGTGGGCCTCCTCGCCGTGCATCCAGAGGATCTGCCCGCCGGTCTTTTCGAGGATCTCGCGTTCCTTCTGGACGGCCGGGGCGTAGACCCAGTTCTCGGCGTAGAAGAGGCGGCCGTCGGAGGCGGCCTCGGCGTCGAGGATGCGGCGGAGGCTGCCAATCGCCTCCTCCAGGGCCCGTTCCTTGGGCAGCGTGTCGCCGTGGAAATCGTCGGACCCGTCGCCGCAGTAGCCGGTCAGCGGTTTCTCGCAGATGACGTTCCGCCCGGCCGCCAGCGCCGCCACGGTCAGGTCCTCGTGCACCGCCACGGGGGCGCACACGTGGACGAGGTCGACGGCCTCGAGGAGCGCCTCCCGGCTGTCGAAGCACCGGATGCCGCGCTGCTCGGCGTAGGCCCGGGCCTGGTTGGAGTCGGCCGCGAACACGCCGACGACTTCGGCGTCGACGCCGGCGACGGCCTGGACGGCCTCGTAGTGGAACGTGGCCGAGAACCCGGCCCCGAGGATACCGCTTCGGACAGTCGGTTTGGCCATGACCTCCTCGCTCGTGTGTCGTGGGCGCGGCGACGCGGCGGCGGGCGGTGCCCGTCCCCCCCCAGCCGCAGGACGGCCTGCCATTATGGGGATAGGGCCGCCCCGCGCCTATCGGATTTCCGGTATCCGCGCCGGGTGACCATGAAGGAAGCGCGGCCGGTCTCCGTACCCGCCGCGCTCAACGTGAGGCGTGCGCGGGGGGTGCGGAGACCCACCGCGCGATCCATCCACAATTAGCCGCCGGGCCCGCCAGCGACGGCGGGTAAACTTGCCCGGCGCGTGCCGCTAATGGTGCCAGGCACCATTAACGACGTTCAAAGGTGCCTGGCACCTTTAAGGCGTTACAGCGTCCAGGGCGCCCGCATCGGCCGGCGGGTCAGGCGCTCGGCCTCCGGGTCGTCGAGGAACTGCTCCGCCTGCGGGTCCCACCGCACCGTCCGCCCCAGGCGCATCGAGATGACCCCCAGGTGGCAGACCGTCGCGGACCGGTGCCCTACCTCGACGGGGGCGGCCGGCGGACGCCGCGTCCGCACGCACTCCAGGAAGTTGTCCATGTGGCTGCCCTCGGACCGGTACAGGCGGATCTCGTTCGGCCCGATGACCGAGTCGAAGAGCCCCGGCGGGTCGCACTGGCCGTCCAGGCCGATCCACCCTTCCGTCCCGTAGAAGCGCGGCTGGCCGCCCGAGTCCTTGAAATTCAGTTTCGCCCCGCCCGCATACGTGGCGGTCACGTCGATGTTCCGCGGGACGGTGAAGAGGCCGGACTCGGGCCACTCGCACGTGCCCTCGACCTCGACGGGCCCGGAGCCGTCCGCCCCGATCGCCCACTGGCCGAGGTCCGCCCAGTGCGCCCCGTTGTTCGTCAACTGGCCGCCCGAGTAATCCAGGACGAACCGGAACGAGTAATGGCACCGCAGGGGATGGTACGGTTCCCACGGGGCCGGGCCGAGCCACATGTCGTAATCGAATTCCGGCGGGACGGGCTCGGGCTGCCACGTCGCCTCGCACTGGCGGTTCCAGCCCCCCACGCCGCACGTCATCCGCTGGACCTTGCCGATGCGGCCGTTGCGCACGAGTTCGCACAGGTGCCGGGCGCGCTGCCACGACCGCCGCTGCGTCCCGGTCTGGAACACCCGGCCCGTTCGGCGGACGGTCTCGACCATCGCCTTGCCCTGGGGGATGGTCAGGCTCAGCGGCTTCTCGCAGTAGACGTCCTTGCCGGCCTCGCACGCGGCCGTGGCGATGAGGATGTGCCAGTGGTCCGGCACGGCCGAGACGACGGCGTCGACGTCCGGCCGCTGGAGCACGTCGCGGAAGTCGCGGCTCTGGAAGCATCCGGTGAACGTGCCGGCCTTCTTCCGCTCGCCGTAGGCCTTGTCGACGGTCTCGGCGGCGGATTCGAGGTTGCGGTAATCGACGTCGCACAGGGCGACCATCTGGACGTCGGCGCTCCGCACCAGGCCGCGCAGATGGTTCCCGCCCATGTTGCGAATGCCGACGCTCGCCACGCCGATGCGGTCCGAGGCCGCCCGCCCGCCGTCTGCGCCGAGGGCCCGGGCGCTCGCGACCACCGGACCGGCCAGGGCGGCGCCGGCCGTCCGTTTCAGCCACGTGCGACGGGTCAGTGACGTCATGGCATGCCTCCCGCTCTTACAAGGCGCAACGGCACGCGCGGCGCAAGCGCCGCGGCAAACACGAACCTTGACGCCACGGTTACACGCGCCGCCGTTCTGCGCCGTTGCCTTTGCCTCTTACTCAGGTATTCAGGCACTCAGGTACTTGCCGTTACAAATGCCAGGGCGGCCTCAGGCCCCGGCTGAGCATCCGGGCGGCCGCCTCGTCGCCGACGATCGTCTCCTTGGCCTCGTCCCAGCGGATGGTGCGGCCGGTGCGGATGGCGATGTCGCCGAGGTGGCTCATGATGTCGGACTGGACGGCCGAGTCGATGTCGCTGGCCGGCGCCTTCCGGGCAAGCACGCTTTTCAGGAAGTTGCGGTAATGGTGGTTGTCCTGGAGCAGGTGCTCCTTGTCGGAACCGATCTTGACCTTCAGGAGCGATTCGGGCTCGGCCTGGATGCCCCCGCGCGACGGCGCCACCCACCCCTCCGTGCCCACGAAGGTGGTCTTGTCGCGCCCGGCCTTCAGGGTGAACTCCACGCCGCTCGCGTACCGGCCCTTCACGTCCCAGTGGACCACCGTGTCGAACAGCCCCTTGGCCGGGATCGTGCCGGTCCCCTGGACCTCCACGGGCACGTGCGGGTACCCCCAGTGGGCGATGTCGAGTGGGTGGGCGCCCCACCCGGCAATGAACCCGATGGCGTAATCGTAGATGTGCCATCGGCCCCCGCCGAACACCCGGTCGTGCGTGTACGGCGTGACCGGCGCCGGGCCGAGCCACATATCGTAGTCCAGACCGTCCGGGACGGGCTGCGGCGCGGGGTTGCCGCCGGTCGCCCCGTCCGGCGCGATTACGTGGATGGCCTTCAGGTCGCCGATGTAGCCGTTGCGGACGAGTTCGCATCCGAAGGCGCAGTGCGTGTTGAAACACCGCTGCTGCGTGCCGTACTGGAAGATCGCCCCGTACCGATGGACGGCCTCGCGCATGGCCTGGTCGTGCTTCACGCTGATGCCGAGCGGCTTCTCGATGTACACGTCCTTGCCGTGGCGGACGGCCTCCAGGCCGATGGGCACGTGCCAGTGGTCGGGCGTGGCGATGACGACGGCGTCGATGTCTTTCCGCGCGAGCAACTCGCGGAAATCGTTGTGCGCCTTGCAGTCCTCGGAGCCGTAACGCTTGTTGATCCGGTCGACGGCGGCGTCGCGGCGTTTCTGGATTGGGTCGGAGACGGCCAGGCTCTGCCCCTCCGCCAGGCCGAGGAAGCCGCGCAGCAGGCCGGTGCCCTGGCCCCCGACGCCGATGTGTCCGAGCGCCACGCGGCCGCTGGCGGCCGGCCGCCCGCCCGCCCCGAGGGCCGACGAGGTGATCATCACCGGCGCGGCCGCAGCGGCGGCAGCCGTCCGTTTCAGCCAGGTCCGACGGGTCAATCGCGTCATGATCGTCTCTCCCGCAATCTCAAGATTCGACGGTACGCGCGGCGCAAGCGCCGCGGCGAACATGGATGTTCGTGCCTTTGTGATGTCGTTGCCGTTACTCAGGTACGCAGGTACCCCGGTGCTGTCGTTCTGCTTCAGTGCAGCCTATCACACCCCGGGCGGGAGGCACAGTGTTTTTAACCCCCCGTCGCCCGCGGCGGACCCCTGGAACCCGTTGCGAAGCGCCGGCCGTCCCGGGTACGATGCGCCGCACCCTTCACAAGGGAGAAGGTCATGCGGAGGCCGACAGCGGTCCGGCCGGTCGCAGGCGGGGCGGTTTCCCCGCCGGGGGACGAGGACGTTTACGGCGCCGGCCGAGGGGACCGACGGGGTCCTCGTGCTGGACGAAGCGGCCCGGCACTTCCCGCCGCCGGGCACGGCCCGCTCGCGTGAGTGATGGCGCTGTGACCGCGCGTCCCGTTCGATGAAACGCGCCGGCCAAGTCTACCCGCCTGTGGCGGGGCCGGCGGCTAACTGTGGTGCGCTGTCAACGCCTGATGTTATCGTTCGTCGTTTGCCTTCGTTGATGTTGTTGTCGTTTTAGCGCCTTTGCGGCTTTGCGTGAGGATGCCGTTGTCGTTTTTCAGTCCGTCGGAGGCTTACGGCCCGCGGCCCAGAAGACGGCGTTGGTGAGCATCCGCTGGAACTGGGGGTTGCGGAAATCCTTCGGTCCGCCGAGGGAGGTGTAGAACACCCGCCCGCCCTTGTGGGTGCGCGTCCAGGCGACCGGTTCGGTGTGCTCGCCGGCGGCGGCGGCGGCGAGGAGCGTCACATCCTTCGCGAGGCCCGTGTTCTTGTAGAGCGAGTACGGCGAGGCGAACGGCCGGGCGCCCGCCAGGATGGGGTGCTCCTTCGCTCCCTCCGCGAAACGGACCTCCATCGCCGGGCCCTTGCCGAAGTGCCCCTTGTAGTTGCCGCCGAGGACGGCCTTGTCGAACTCAAGCCAGTTCTGGAACGCGTGGCTGGCGGTTCGCACGCCGACGACGGGCTTGCCCGCGGCGCACCAGTCCTGGATTACCTTCAAGTGCGCCTCCTGCGGCTCCGTGCGGCGGCAGAAGACGAACAGGAGGTCGGCATCTTTCAGCGCCTCGATGCCCGGCAGCGACTTCGTCCCGTCCGTACCCTGGACGTGCGTGCACGTGACGGCGTACGTCTTTTCGAGCAGCGCCTTGAAGAACGCGCAGGACTCGTTGGCTTCGTACTCCTTGGCGCCGGAGACGATGCAGATTCGCAGCGGCTCGCTCTCGTCACCCTCTTTGCCGGGGGCGGCCGTCTCGCCGCCCGCCGTCGCGACGGTGACCTTGGGCGGGTCGGCGAAGTCGCGCCACAACCGCTCCGCCGTCTCGTCATCCACCTTGCCGTCGTGGACCACGAACCGGTACCGCGAGACGTATTCCTGGCCGGGCCTGATCTCCCAGTCGCCCTCCTGCGACGGGGCCACGCAGATCTGCGGCTGGTTCGGGTTCAGCCGCAGCGGCTGCGGGTACCGGAAGTTCTCGGGATGAATCAGGAGGAGGCACCCCGCCGTGCCGCCGTCCAGCGGCCCGGAGACGTCCAGCCATCGGGCCTTCGACTCGTTGCCGCCGGCGCGGGTCTTGCCCTCGGAGGTCCGCATCGCGACCTCTTTCAGCCACGCGCGGTGGCCGCGGTAACCGAGGCCGCCGTAATAGTACTTCGGCAGGCGGACGGGCGTGTCGGTGGCGCACCGCTGGCGGCTGGTGAGGTCCCAAAGATAGTAGGCGTCGTCCCCGCCGCCCACGTTCCAGACGCGCACCGTCCAGTCCTCGGTGAGCATGACGACGGGCCCGCCGGGGGCCTTGAGGTCCAGGTGCTCGTGCCGCGCGTCGAACCGGGCGAAGATGGAGCCGCCGGCCGGCTTGCCCACCCCGGCGAAGCGCGTGTAGGCGGTGCCCTTGCCGAGGTTCCAGAAATCCGGGTGCCGGTCGTGGAACGCCGTCTTGGTCCACGAGAACCAGATGCCGCGCTGGTGTTTGTGGTCGGGCGGATAGTCGTCCGTGACGACCCGTCCGGCGGGGGTCCAGGCGGGATGGATGTACGCCTCGTGGGCGAACTCTTTGCCCACGCCCTCGGGTGGTTTCGTCTGTGTGGTGTGATACTGCAGGACGGGCTTGCCGCGGACGGTCACCTCGAGCCGACCGTCAGCCCTGCCGACTTCGGCCCGGCCGGCACCGGGGTAATCCTTCTTGATGGGCCAGACGCGAAACGTCCGCGATGTGCCTGCCGGCGTCCGGCCTACCAAAATGAAGTAGAGACGTGGCGGCGTGCCCGGCTCGACCTGGCACGCCACGTCGGTCTCCTTGCCGCCCGTGGTTTCTTCAAACCATAACGGCCCCGGGTCCTGGAACAGGTGGGCTATGGGCACAGACACGGGCACGTCGTCGCGGGTGTGCTCGCCGGCCTCGACCGTGATGGTGGCGATGGCCTCGGCCGCCGGCGACGGGCCGGCCGAGACGAGCAAGAGCGCGGAAGCCGTCACGCACACGAGCAGGGCTGCCAGGGAAGGGTGTCTCATCCGCGTCGTCCTTTCACAAGCCGTCCGCGCCTCGACCCTATCACGCCACGGCCGCGACGGACAGGGTTTTTAACCCGGCGCATACCCCCCCCCTCTCCCGGCCGGACAAGGCATGCCCTGAGCGAAGTCGAATGGGCCGGCCGGGCCACACGTATGCGCGGCCCACTGGCGGACAAGCCGCCAGTGGCACCCGGCGCCGACTACGGCTGCCGGACGTCGCGGGCGCTGACGGCGAGCAGCACCAGCGTCACGTCCAGTGTCTCCGGCGCGTGGACGGTGACGCGCTCAATCGGCGCCTCCGGCCGCGGGTTCACCCATTCCCACTGGTAGAGGTGCACGTCGCCGCCGTCGGCTTTCAGAGTGTGGACGAACCGGTTCTCGTTCGTCGCGCGGTTGACGGCCTCGGTGTCGAACCGCTTGACGTTCATCGTCAGGCGGACGTTCAACGTAGCCGTCTTGCCGTCGGCGTAGTGGACCACGTAGTGGCCGCAGGGCCACCCGTACAGCCAGGTACGTTTTCGGGCGCCGGCGATGGCCGGGTCGTCCGGGTTGTTGATGTAGGCCGTGTGCAGGAAGACGAGCGAGGCGCAGCGGCCGGCGACGGGCAGGTCGACGGCTCGGCCGCCTTTGCCCAGGACGAGGCAGTCCGCGGCGTCCGGCCCGGCCAGGCGCGTCGGCACGAAGCCGATTTCCCGGACGCCCGCGGCGAGGGCCGGCGGGGCCTCCTTCCCGCCGTACGCCTTGGGCTTGACCTCCCGGAGAAACGCGCCGAACCCGTGGTTCAGGACGGGCGACAGGTCCATCGGCCGAACCGTCTCGCCGGCCCGCGGGTTGGGCCCGACCGCCAGCAGGTGCCGGACGGCCGTCAGGGACTCCGTGCTCCACGGGCCGCGGCGGGCGTGGGTCCACGCGTAGTCGGCCGTCCGCAGGACGTAGGCCATCGACGCGAGGTCCGAGTCCTCGTTGAGCAGGCCGTGGCGGCAGTTCCCAAACGAATACAGGCCCTTGCCGATGCCGTCGACTCGGGTCTCGAGGTGGGGCGGCAGGGTGAAGAACCCCGTCGCATTCGTCCAGACGGTAAAACCGTGGGCCTTGAAGTAGGCGATGTCGCGTTCGGCCTCGCGGCCGCTCCACAACTGGATAATGGTGTCTTTCGGAAAGGTGTCGATGATGCGATGCAGATCGAATCGCCGGCCGTTATGGTACGGCGTGAGCATGTCGTGGAAGACCATCATGCGGATGCCGCGGGCCCGGAGCCAATCGTGGAGTTTGCGGTGGAAGTCGAGGAACGCCCGGGCCCGCGTCTTGCCGTGCAGCTGCGCGTCGGGGGTTTCGCCGTCCTTGCCGGAGTGCCACCACTCGTCGCTCTTCGGGCTCAGGTAGGCGGGCTTCAGCGCGTCGATCGTGTCGAGCATGCAGTCGAGCACGATGGGATCGTGATCCGGGTGGGTGACGTCCGCCTGGCTGCGCCAGCCCTTTTCGCGCAGTTCCGGATGGTACCCGACGAGCAGCCACCAGGAGGCGTGCCCGCCCACCTGCCAGGCGGGGCAGAGGTCGATGAACCGGTCGCGGCAGAAGTCGCCGAAGCGGCGGAGGTCGTCCAGCGAATAGAGCCGCTCGCGGCCGTCGAACTCCGGCCGGCGCTTGTACCGTATCAGGGCCGAGAGGTCGATGAAGAGGACATTCGACTTCGTGCCTGCCACGAACCGGTCGGCCCAGTCCATGAGGTAGGCGATGCCGCGGTCGTCGCCCGGCGGATGGCCCCGGAAATGATGCGGATGTTCCAGCCGCACCAGCCGGTGCAGGGTGTCGGGCCAATCGGCGATGCGAACGCACGGCACGTCCATCCGGGGCGTGATCCGCATCGGGCTCCGAAGCAACTGGAAGAACGTCACCGTCCCGTAGTACAGGCCCGGCTCGTCGGTGCCGGTGATGACGACGCGGTCCGGCTCGACCTGGAGGCGGTACCCCTGCTTGCCGGGCGGTTTCCCGCCGCCTGCAGCCACCACCGCCGGCGCCACGCGCAGGACGATGCCCGTCTTGGGGAGCGCGTCGCCGTCGAACCGCGCGACGGGCAGGCGAACGCCCGTGTAGCCGTAATAGTCATCGCTGAAAACGTCCGCCGTCCTCGCCGTCCGGGCGGAGGCGTCGCTCGGCAGGTGGAGCGTGTGCTTCCGCCGCGCCGCGAAGGGGGCCCCGCCCGTCCACGTGCACTGTTTGGGTTTCGGCAGGAGGACGGGGTCGCCGAGCGCCGCCGCGGCCGGGGGCGTGGCGTCGGCCTTCGGCGCATCGCCCTCCATCATAATGATGCGGCCGAGACGGAAGGCGACGTCCGGCGGGTTGCGGCCGGCCGTGTTGGTGATCATGATGTATTTCAGCAGGTCCCATTTCGGCGGGAACTTGGCCCGGCGGAAGCCCGTCGTCATCGTGTACGTATGGATGCCCTTGTCCAGAACGATGGCCCGGCTGAGGCTGGTCTTGTCGGAGAAGTTGGCCTGGACGCCGATGCGGGGGAAATCGTCGCGGTCGCAGCCGATGCGGAGCGTGAGCCCGGCATAGGAGCGGCCGGGCCGCGCCGCCGGGAGCGCCTCGAACCAGATCGTCGAGCACGCCATGCCGCGCTCGCCCGTGTACCGGATTTCGAGGAATCGCCGCCCGTCCTTCTCCACCGTTGCGGCGACGGGCTCCAGGTCGCTGCCCTTGTGCCAACTGGCCGTGTAATGGCGAAAGGCGGCGGCATGGCTCGCCGCGTCGAACACGATGACCTCGCCGTCCCGCCGGGTGGGCGCGACCTTCTGGACATCGGCGGCGGTTGCAGACGCCGCCGCGAGACCGAGGAGCGCGATTGCGGCGAACGCGACAACGCCACGTCGTGCGCCGCGGGTCGGAGCCTGTCCCGAGCGGAGCCGAGGGGTACCCGCCGCGCAAGCGGGACGTCCCAGACTCCGGCGCGGTGGGTGCGGAGACCCACCGCGCAGCAGGACCGCGCGGCGTCGTCGTGTCAGGCGTTTCACTTGGCGTCCTCCCACAAGGTCCGGATCGTCTCGACGGTCCGGTCGACGAGCACGTCGCCGCCTTCCGGCCCGACGCGGTTGCTGAAGACGGCGGTGCTGTAGCCCCCGCCGCGGATGGCCTCGGCGGTGGGCAGGTACCCGCCGCAGCCCGCCGTCAGTTGGACGACGAACGTCTGGACGGCCGGGCTGCGGGCCCGCATCCGCACGCCGTACTCGGTGTACAGTTCAAATGGATTGGTGCAGATGGCTACGTCGCCTAGGCGGAGGGCGTGGAGTTCCACGGCATAGGTGGGGTGGGTGTCCTGTGTGCCCCACCGCTCGACGATCTGCCGGTTCCACTCGTGCCGCAGGCTCTGGTTCGGGTCGAGTTTCTCCTTCTTTGCGGCGGCGTCGAAGGCGGCCTTCGCGCGGTTGAACTCGTCCTCGGTGACCTTCCGGACGGGCAGGTCGAGTTGCCGGACGCGGTGCACGAGGACCGGGTCGAAGCGGACGTCCTGCTTGGCGCCTTCCCAGGCGTCGGCGACGGCCCGGTCGATGCGGCGGGCGATCTCCTGCAGGCGCGAGAGGTCCCGCAGGTCCCGCATCCGCTCTTCCGCCCGCTTGTACCACATGAGGTGCGGCGACTGGTCGCCCGCCGCGCCCGGCCACCCGACCACGTGGACGTCCGTGCCGAACCGCTCCGCCAGCGCCAGGCGCGCCTCGTGCCAGAAGTCCGCGTTGACCTTGCTTCGGCTCTCGACCTCCTGCGACGGGCAGGGGACGTTCACCGCCAGCGCGACGGGCCGGCGCTCGGCGTCCGTGAAGAAGAGGACGTCCACGTAGTGATCTTCATATCCTTCGATGCCGCGGAACTCGGGGCCGCCCGTGGGGCCGTACATCTGTGCGTGGCCGTCGGCGTAGACGGCCCGGCGGTTGTGCGCGACGAGGGCGTGCCCCAGGCCCCACGCCACGCCGCCCGGCTTGCGGTTTTTCCAGGCCGTCGCGACGGCCTCTTCGAGCCGCTCCAGGAGCCACGCGACGTACTCGGCCGGCTGGATCACGCCGTCGACGTCCGTCGTGTACACGCCCTCGCGCGTGACCGGGGCGGTGTGCGTGTGCGTGGCCGTGAGGAAGATCTTCCGGGGGTCGAGGTCCGTCAGGCGTTTCGCCACGCGCTCGCGGAGGCGCGGCTGGAGGTCGTCGCGGATGAGGACGAGGTCGCAGGAGACCATGACGGCCTGGTCGCCCGCCGTTTCGCCGTCGCGGGACTCCAGGGCCAGGGCCGTCGCCGTCGCCGGGCTCTCCACCTCGCGGGCGATGCGCGTGCGGACCTGCCCGGCCAGGGCCACCGGCTTCTCCGGCGTGATGCTGACGCGGGCGGCCCCGACGAGGAATTCGCCGGCGCCGGGCGGTCCGGCCGCCATCGCCAGGGGATGGGCGACCATGACCCCGGCCGTCGCGGCGGCCGCCCGGAGGAAGTTCCTTCGGGTTACGGCATTGGCGTCTCGCATCGTGTGTTCCCCTTTGTGCGTCATGTCCGGCCGCCCGATCCGCGCCGGCTCCGGCCGGTCAGCGGCCTGTCCGGATTGGCACCTCGCAAGGCGGCCCGTGCGCCGTCCGGCTCTCCAGGGTGCCGGTGCCGAGTTGGCCGGTCCGAACGCGGCAGGGTGGCCGGGCTCACTCGAAGCACAGCAGGCTCCCCTGCCGGGTGGCGAGGTAGAGCCGGCCGCGGGCGGCCGACAGGCCATCGTACACGGGCGCCTGGTCGAGGTCGCGCTTCGCGATGATGGATCCGTCGCCGCGGGCGACGGCGTACAGATGACCGCCGCGGTGCCCTTCGTAGGCGGCCCAGGGATCCTTCTCGGGCACCGCGTTGGGGACGCCGGCGGCAAAGAGGACATCGCCCGCGCGGGCCAGGGCCTCGACCCGGGTGGGGAGTTTGACGGCCCAGTCCTTCCGGTCGGGCTTGGCCTTGCCGGCTTTCCCGCCGCTGCGGCGGCCGGCGCTGAAGAGGACGTACGGGTCCTTGCGGGGATTGAAGAAGCCGCCGTCGGCGCTGGCCTTGTTGCGCGCCCGGACACCGTAAACCCGCTGGTCGTCGAAGACGAGGTACTCGCCGTACGGTTGGCCGCCGAGGTACCAGCGGGTCCGGCTGAAGAAGGAGTCGTCGAGGAACCCGGCGAGGGAGTGGACGGGTCCGCCGTGCTGGTCGGCGGCGTCGGTCTTGTGGGGTTTGCGTTGGGCGTCTTCACCCTCATCCGCGGGGAAGACGACGTTCTGTCGCATGTACATCCGCCCATCATGAACGACGAGCAGGTCCGCCCGGCAGCCGTAGGCGACGAGGTTCGTGTGGCCGGTGTCGACGGGGATGTCGTAATCCGTGCGGAGGACGCGTCGCTCGATGACCCGGCCGGTGGCGGTGTCGAGGACGCAGGCATGGATCCCGCCGTCGAGGAACGACGACCGGCCGGCGACGGCGTAGACCTTGCCGTCGCGGACGAGCACGCTGCCGTGCACGGGCCAGGCCGATTCGACCCGTCCGAAGGCGACGATCAGGCGGTCGCGCGGGGCGGCCCGCGTACGCCAGGCCAGCCGGCCCGTGCGGGCGTCGAGGCAATACACGTAGCCGGCCCGGCACCCGAAGTAGAGGCGGCCGTCGCGCCAGGTGGGAGGCGTGTCGACCCCGCCGTGGGCGGTGAACCGCCAGCGGACCTCGCCGCGGTCCGCCGCGAGGGCGACCAGCTGCGAGGCCGTCGGGCAGGCCGTGAAGACGATCCCGTCCGCGGCAATGCAGGCCGTGAGCGGCGCGTCGGCGAGGTCGGCCTTCCACGCGGGTTCGAGATTCGCCGGGACGGCGGCCTCGGTGCAGCCGGTGCGGTGGGCGTCGTGGCGGAAGACGGGCCAATCGGCCTCGGTGGCCTGCGTGTCGGCGGCGGGCTTGTCGGCGTAGGCGGGGCCCCGGTCGGGCCGGGGCGGTTCCGCCGGGGCGGGCGGCGACTCGGCGGCAGGCGCCAGCGCCAGCACCCCGTTCAGCATGGCTGTGATGTAACATTCGCACGGGTGGGGATTCGTGTACAGCAGCCCGTTGCACGGGAAGCCGCCGATGCGGCACGTGCCGCGCACCCAGTGGTTGAGCGATACGGCCCCGCTTTTCCAGTCGGTGAACTCGTAACCGCGAAAACTCGTCAGGAGGTACCGCTCGGTGGCCTTGTTGCGGTAACACCGGTGATGGTGACCGAAGTCGAACGCCTTGTGGGTGCAAACGCGGCGTTGTTCCTCGCCGGTGCGGGGGTTGTAGCCGATGATAAAGGCCTTGCCGGCGTGCTCGCCCGACGGCGAGCCGCGCGGCTGCATCGTCGCCTTCGATTTGCGGGTGAAGTTGAAGAGCCAGACGAGGCCCTCGCGGACGAAGACGTCGGCCGGATGACCCCATCCCCAGGAGGCGCACGGCTGGGTCCAGAGTTCCTTGCCCGACGAGGCGTCGTAGACGTGGGCGCGGCCGCGGATTTCCCGCCAGTCGATGCGGCGGTCGGGGTTGAGTTGGGCGAACACGAGGACGCCGTCGTGATAGACCAGCGTGCACATATCGGTAATGCGGATGTG
>Ga0272441_10011416_pt1 | contig 13191 bp, 9 predicted proteins | sample SSMProp6N_FD_193582 | JGI IMG/M metagenome (GOLD analysis project Ga0272441, IMG submission 193582) | Marine sediment archaeal communities from Little Sippewissett salt marsh, Falmouth, MA, United States - SSM-Prop-6N | ecosystem: Environmental > Aquatic > Marine > Wetlands > Sediment ... | reverse complement strand
ACCTTTTCTTGAAAAAGGTGTTGTGTATCCAGTTGAGCAGGGGCGTGATGAGGTAGTCGATGGTACGGATAAAGGGATGCACCGTATTGGCCTTGGCCAGGGAGGCGATGAAACGGATTACAATGAGAATAATGAAAAGGGTCAGCAAAAAGGAAGCCGCCGACCAGACCGCCCTGAGAATTATCGCTAAAATTATCCCGACCGTTATTTTACCGTATAGCGCAAGGGTATTGAACATGTTAAGTAAAACTACAAGCACCAGGAGCCCTGCAATCGGGGAAAAATCAAGGGCCCCGGCCTGGAGAAACCTGAACCGGCGAAAGTAGTGCAGGTAGGGATCGGTTATCGATGAAAGCAGCTGATAGGGTCTGCCGAAGTTGACCCCGCTAAACCAGGTGAGAATGATGCGCACGAAGATCAGCAGCATGTAGACTGATACGACGGCGGAAAGAATTCTTGCTATATCTTGCATCTCGTTACTCCTTTGTGCATCTCATGCGGTCCAGATATCTTCTATTGCCGGGTTGTGCTTCAGGGCCTCCAATATCTCCCGTGACGAGGTAACGGTAATCTGGCTGGAGGCCTTGATGACTGTCTCCTTCTTTCCGTTGGCGTCGTTGAGGTGGAGATAGAGGGGGCAGCTGCCTTTGTGATCGAAGAGGACCGACCGCAGGTTGTAGAGCTCCTCCTCGGAGCAGGTGTTTCTTTCAAGCCGGATATGTACTTCCCGGGTTTCGATCTCCCTCAGCTTTTCCGGCTCAAGGACCTTGTCAACCAGAAATTTCGGATCTCCGCGGCTCATATCAATCTTGCCGTAGCAGGCGATGATCGATTCCACGGCGATCTGGTCCCGCAGTGGCTCCCACTGATCGGGGAAAAGTATGACTTCGATGGTCCCGTTGTAGTCTTCCAGCTGTATGAAGGCCATCGGCCGCCCCTTCTTGGTGTATATCGAGCGGATAGTATTGACAATCCCCAGGAGGGCGTACTGTACACTTCCCAGGAACTGGTCCGGTTTGGATAGGTCGATATTGACCGCCCGTCGCCACACCTCTTTGTATGGGTCAAGGGGATGGCCCGAAACGTAGAAACCCAGCAGGGTTTTCTCGTATTTGAGTTTCTCCTGTATTGACCAATCGGGCTGCTCCTCAAAGCTGATGCCGCTGTCGGCTTCCTCCATGCTCTCCCCTTCAAAGAGGGAGGCCTGGCCGAACTTCTCCTGCTCCTTCCTTCTCTGCATGTAGGACAATGCGTTCTCGAGGTTGTGGGTCAGGGTGGAGCGATTTGTGCCGAGGCTGTCGAAGGCCCCGCACTGGATGAGGGTCTCGATCACCTTCCGGTTGACCTGTTTCTGGTCAATTTTGTAGAGAAAGTCGAGGAAGGAGGTATATTCCCCTTCCTCGGTCCTGGCCCGCTGGATCTCCTCCACTGCAGCTCTTCCGACATTCTTGATGCCCACCAGCCCGTAGACCACCCGGCCGTCGCTGACGGAGAACCGGCTTTCCGAGAGGTTTATGTCCGGAGGGAGAATATCGATGCCCATCGACTTGGTCTCGGTGATGTAGGCGGCCAGTTTGTCCGAGTCGTTGATCTCGTTGGTCAGGTTGGCGGCCATAAACTCCGCAGGGTAATTGGCCTTGAGGTAGGCGGTTTTGTAGGCGACCACCGAGTAGGCGGCGGCGTGGCTTTTATTGAAACCGTAGCTTGAAAAGGGTTTCAGCATCTCGAAGATCTCTTCGGCTTTTTGCCGCTGATATCCCTTTTTCACTGCACCGTCGATGAACTCGACCTTCAGCTTTTCCATCACCTTTTCTTTCTTCTTGCTCATGGCCCGGCGCATGATATCGGCCTTGCCGAGGGAAAAGCCTCCTATCATCTGGGCTACCTGCATGACCTGTTCCTGATACACGATGACCCCATAGGTTGGTTTGAGCACCTCCTCGAGGCTGGGATCAGGATAGGTAATCGGCTCTGAACCATTCTTCGAGGCAATAAATTGGGGGATATACTGCATCGGTCCGGGGCGGTACAGGGCATTCAAGGCGATCAGGTCTTCGATGGAGTTCGGTTTGGCCTGTTTAAGGATGTTCTGCATCCCGCTGCTTTCAAACTGAAAAATGCAGGTGCTCTTTCCCTCCCCGAGGAGGGCAAAGGCGGCCGGATCATCCTCAGGGACCTTTTCAATATCGAAATCCGTTCCCCGTGCACGGATAAGCAGCTCGGTATTTTTGATCAGCGTAAGGGTCTTGAGTCCGAGAAAGTCCATCTTCACCAGCCCGCAGGCCTCGAGCTGATCCATTGTATACTGGGTGGAAACGGCCCCTGTCTTCGCATCGACGTAGAGAGGCACATACTCGGTGAGGGCCTCCTTTCCGATCACGACTCCCGCGGCATGGGTCGATGCGTGACGGGAGAGCCCCTCGAGGATGCGGGCGGTCTTGATCAGATCGGTATAGACCCCTCCCTGCCCGGCGACGTCGCGCAGCTTGGGTTCCATCTCCAATGCGCTCTCCATGGTGATCTTCGGATCGTCGGGGACGAGTTTGGCAATGCGGTCCGCTTCGGCGATGGGGATATCCAGGACCCGGGCGACGTCGCGCAGCACTGCCCTGGGTTTGAGCGTACCGAAGGTGATGATCTGTCCTACCTTCTCCTTTCCGTACTTGGAGGTAACGTACTCGATGACATCTCCGCGTCCCTCATAACAGAAATCTATATCAAAGTCGGGCATAGAGACCCGTTCGGGATTGAGAAAGCGTTCGAAGAGCAGGTTGTACTTGAAGGGATCGATATTGGTGATCTTCAGCGCGTAGGCCACCACCGACCCTGCTCCCGATCCGCGGCCGGGGCCTACGGGAATGCCGTTCTTTCTGGCGAAGTCTATGAAATCCCACACGATCAGGAAATAGCCCGGAAAACCCATGGAGTTGATGATCTCAAGTTCGTATTCCGCCCGTCTGATATGCTCCTCTGTGACGGGAGAGTATCGTTCTTTCAGCCCCTCCATGGTGAGGTGCCGCAGATACCCTTTGAGGCTGTCGAAACCCTCCGGGACTTCATAGTGGGGCAGGATCGGTCCGGGTTGCGGGATCTCCAGATCGCAGCGTTCGGCGATCTCGGCTGTGTTCGCCAGGGCTTCGGGGGCGTAAGAGAAAAGCTCCAGCATCTCATCCCGGGACTTGAGATAAAACTGGTCCGATTCGAACTTCAGACGGTCGGTCTGGTTTCGTTTCTTGTTGGTGCCGATGCAGATCAGAATATCCTGGGCGTCGGCATCATCCCTGTTGATATAGTGAATGTCATTCGTGGCGATGAGGGGGATCCCTGTCTCACCCGACATCGCTACGAGTGCTTCGTTGACAGTCTTCTGCTCCGGGATGCCGTGGTCCTGCAGTTCCAGGTAGAAATCATCCTTTCCGAAGATATCCTGGTAGAAGAGGGCCTTTTTTACCGCCCCCTCATGGTCTCCTGCCAGGATCAGTTGGGGGATTTCTCCGGCCAGACAGGCGCTCGCTCCGATGAGTCCCGCTGAGTACTGGGAGAGGAGCTCGTCGTCGATCCGCGGTTTGTAGTAAAAACCCTCGGTATAGGCCCGTGAGGAGAGCTGCATCAGGTTTTTATAGCCCTCAACGTTCTTTGCCAGGACGAGGAGGTGATAGTAGCGGTTTTTCTGTTCGGCCCCCTGTTTTTCCCAGCGGGAATCCGGTGCCACATAGAATTCGCAGCCGATGATCGGTTTGATTCCCTTTTTACGGCAGGCGTCGTAGAATTTCAAGACCCCGAACATGTTGCCGTGATCGGTGATGGCGAGGGATGTCATCCCGAGCTCGGCGGCCCGGGCAACCATCTTTTTTATATTGGCTGCCCCGTCGAGAAGGGAATAGTCGGTGTGGTTATGCAAATGAACGAAGCCGGACATTATATTACTCTCCTAAAATATATCCAAACAGAGGCACCTCTGTAAAGTTCATACGGTCTACTTTCAATAGAATAGTTCCGAAGGCGGCACATGCAGGGCGCTCAGGAACCACTGCATCAGTCTCTGGGAGCGCTCCTTCTGAAAGAGGGTCACCTCTCCGGGGAGGTCCATCAGGGAGGCGCGAAAAATGGAACGTGCCTCTCCCCGTGTCTTGTCGCTGAGAGGGACCTTTCTGCCGGTGATAAGGGTTTCGAGTTCCCTGTCCCTGAGGAAGGACTTGCCGATGAAGCTGATGGCTACCCGGACATCCGTCAGCTCTCCCTTCTTGACGTCCCCGAGGGCGCTGAAGGTGAGGGATGACTTGGGTCTCTGAAAGGGGTCCCCCAGCTTCTGAAAAAACTGCATGTTCCATTCTACAAAGGGGATCCGGACCCGGCTGACGATCTCTCCCTCCTGGAGGGTCAGTTCTCCGGTCTTGCTGAAGAGGCGCGGTACCTGTATCCAGCGGCTCTTTCCCAGCCGTCGGAGCTCGAGGCGGGCGTCCAGGATGGTCAGCGGACCGAAGGTATTCAAGCGGCGGGGAAGATGACAGAGGTTGCCTCCGAGGGTGCCCCTGTTGCGAATCGCCGGATGGGATATGTAGCGCAGGGATTGGGTGAAAACTTTGGGAAGGACATGCTGTCCAACCTTGAGTATCCTGCTGATCGATACTCCCGCTCCGATTTCAAAGTACCGTTCGGTCCTGCTGATTCGTTGAAGTTCGGGGACTCCGGCGATATCGATGATCATGCCCGGCAGATCAAAGTCTCCGCCCCCCCTGTCTTCCCGCGCCAGAGCAGTGCCGCCGGCCCAGAGAAGGGCTTCGGGATATTTCTGATATGTTCTCAGAAGTTCACTGAGACCTTCGGGCTGGAACACCTTGGTTCTATTCATGCAAACGGCTCCTGCGGTGAAATCCGGCCCGTTTGACTCCCCTGGCAAGGTTGTGAAAGTTCGTACAGGGGCAGGAGGTTCCGGAGAAGGTCTCGAAAATCTCCTGCGTGGAGGGATCGAGGCTATTCTCCAGAATCGACTTTATGATCACCACTTTTGACGGCAGACAGTAGCTGCAGGGGAAGGCCTTTTCCTCCCTCAGTCCCTTCATGATATCCTCATACTCTTCCGAATCACGAAGCCCCTCATAGGTGATGATTTCTCCCTTGTCGGCGGCGAATACCGGCAATATGCATGAAAAGGCCAACTCCCCGTTGAGGATGACCGCGCAGTTGCCGCACTCACCGCGGTAACAGGAAGGGTGAATACTGTGTATCTGAAGAGTATCATGCAGCAGATCGGAGAGCCGCTGTGATGCCGGCGCGTCTACCGAGACTAACTGATGGTTGAGGGTGAAGGACAGCTTCATGCCGGCTCCTCCAGATAGCTCTGTATGATCCTGGCAGTGAGGGGAATCTGGTCGAAATAGACCCCGGCGGCCTGACTGAGGGCAGTCACAAAGGCGGCCGGGACCAGGGATTCGGCGATTTCATTTATTCCTCCGGGGATTCCCCGGGTTGTATTTTGAAAATTGATCGAAACAGGAGGGAGCCGCATCTGAAGAGGATTACGCTCTTCGATGGTGTAATCCGGATTGTACCGCGGTATGACCCTTTCCTCCCCCATCGCCCAGGCCAGAGACTCATATATGCTCCCTTCGGCGATTGAGACAGCATACTGGGTATCGTACACCTGACCGCAGTCAAACGAGGCCCATACGCCCCGGATTTCGGGTTCCAGGTTGAGAGGATCGAGCTCGACTTCGGTCACCACCGCCCCCCAGGAAAAGGCGTGGAAGGGTGTTCCCTGTTTTTTTTCCCTGTCCCAGACATTTTTTCGCGGAGCAGGAATGGTGCGGACTACTTCGATAGGCAGGGGATTGTGAAACCTCTGTTTGCGGATGTGATTGCAACAGCGTTCCACCAGGGTAGTGTAGACGGATACCGGCATGGCAAGCATCATCGGTCCGGAGTCCGGCAGCAGGTCGGTATTGCCTTCAGCTATCTGAATGGACTCGACAGGAATCGAGAGGATCTCGCCGGCTTTGCGTTTCCACAGTTCCTTGATAGCTCCCGGAATGGTCATGGTCCCGCAGTAGATGCTCAACTTGTCCCTCCTGTCCAGGACGGCCTTGATACTCCAAGGATGTTTGCCCCTGGGTTTTTCGGTGAAACCGTTTCCGGTGAAGCCGGAGGCGATGCCTATACCCCGAAAAGAGCGACGGGAGGCCTTGATGCTGTTGCGTCGTTTACGGATCAGCTCATAGGAGGAGTGTTTGCGGTAAAAATCCGACTCCTCAATGACCTGGTCCAGGAGCTGGGAGAGGGGCATGGTCGGCAGATCGGCTCCGGTAATGATGTGTCTGTTCTCGGCGTGCTGCTTTTTCCAATCCCCAGGATTGAGTTGTGAGAACTCAGCCAGTCGGGAGAAATGGACCTCGGTTGAAAACATGCTCTGAGACACCCCGAGCCCCCTGTACAGGTTCATCGGCGGACTGCTCGTGCGGATCGCCTCCGCGCTTATGCTGAAATGGGGAATCCGGTAAAAACTGCCGGTAGAAATGAGAGCTCTGGTGAGGAGCTCTCCGGTAAAGAAGGGATAGGCTCCTACATCAAAACGGAGATGGACCTTCTCGGCCAGCAGGTCGCCCTTGTTGTTCAGGATGGAGGTGCGCTTCACCTCAACCGGGGGCTTGCGGGTGGTCAAACGCTCCACCTCGTATGGTGAGAGGAGGAGCCGGGAGGGAAGACCGGTGAGTTTGGTCACCAGGGCTGCCATTGAAGCAAGGATCGAGGGGAAAAGGACCTTCTCGCCATAAGCCGGGCTCGGATTGGTCTGGATGACCTTCACTTCGGAGGGTTCGACTCCCGTCACCGTGGAAACGGCTGAACGGACATGCATCGGCCAATGGGTCGGTGTATGGACCACTATCCGCCCTTTTTCGAGGTAGGTGTAGGCGCCGAGAGGGGCCCTGCTGATATGGGTTTCAACGGAGGTACGGTACTCGGCTTCAATGATCTGACTCTCCTTTCCGAAATTGCGGTTCGGATTGCCGACCTTGAGCTGCTGTGAATCAACCACCTGTTCCGGTGAACTGGGATTGAAGGCCAGGAGGGAAAAATCGGTTTCGTAGGAAATTCTGATCTGTCGTTCAGCCTTGTCCAGGAGCTCCTTCTCCTGGGCGGCAATCAGCAGAACCGGCTCTCCCTCGTACCGTATATCTCCGTTACTCAACAGCGGCATTTCATCGCCCAGGATCCTGATCCGGTTCGCTCCGGGTATTTCATGGGCTCCGGCCACTATCACCTTTTTTGGCACCCCTTCGCGTATGATCGACTCTATTCGTCCGCGGGGAATCTCTGACCTCAGGATCCTCACATGGAGCATCTCCGGGGAGTTTAACTGATCGATAAAGGGTAGTTCATGCTCCACCGGCCGGCCTCCGGTATACCTCTCTACCAACCGCAGTAACTGCGTCGATGACCCTGCCGACCTCTTCGTCCGTAAGGTCCGGGTAGATCGGCAGACTTACCGCCGATTCGAAAACCTGCATTGACACCGGGAAATCTTCCGGCTGAAAACCGTATCGACGGCGGTAGTAGCTCATGGTATGAAGGGGGATGTAATGGACCGATGTTCCTATCCCCCTCTGCTGCAATCGCTGGATGAAGTGGTCCCGGTCAATGCTGAGACGGTCGAGGTCCAGCTGGAGAACGTAGAGATGCCAGGCATGGGGACCGGTGACGGGAGGAAGACGGAGAAAGTCGTATTTCGCGAAAGCCGTCGAGTACATCCGCGCGATCTCGCCGCGGCGTCGCATGAAATCGGCCGCCTTCTTCAATTGTACCCGGCCGATGGCCGCGGCGATGTCAGGCAGGTTGTACTTGTACCCGGCCTCGATCACATCGTAGCTCCAGGACGCCTTCTGGTCGGTGTATCTCCGCCAAACCTCGCGATCGATCCCATGGAGCCGCATGACGGAGATCCTCCGGGCAATCTCCGGATCGGAGGTCACAACCATCCCCCCTTCGCCGGTGGTGATTGTTTTCGTAGCGTAAAAGCTGTAGACCCCGATATCGCCGATACAGCCGATAAAAGCATCGGGAGTCTGCACCGGAAAGGCGTGGGCTGCGTCTTCAACGATCGGAATCCGATGGTTCCGGGCGATCTCCGTGATGAGGTCCATGCTGCAGGGGCGGCCGCCGATATGGACGGGAATAAGGGCCCGGACCTTTTTATCCCGGGCAACGGCGCGTGCGATCCCGTCGGGATCGATATTCAGAGTATCCCTCTCGATATCGACAAAGAGGGGGTCGGCGTTCAGGTAACGGATAACTTCCGCTGAAGCGGTGAAGGTGTAGGGGGTGGTGATGACCCTGTCGCCAGGTCCGATCTTCAGGGCTTCCAGTGCGAGATGAAGCCCGGCGGTGGCTGAGTTGACTGCCAGAGCGTGGGAGGCCCCTGTGTAGGCGGCAAACTCCTTTTCGAAGGCCTGGCTCTGACCGGCTGTTGTCAACCAACCGCTGCGCAGGACCTCCAGCACCGCCTCTTCCTCCTCCGGCCCTATCGACGGTCGGGCAAAGGGGACCGGCGACAATCGCGCTTCATCAATGGATCGGTTCATTCTCCACCTCTGGTATAGTCGGCAGATATCGACGGAGGGTATCACGCAGGAGACGGCGGTTTCGGTACTTCTCAGTCTGATCGGGATTGAAAAAGCAGAAATCCCGCAATTCCTGCATGACCTCATCGATAGCCACCTGAAAACGGGGCCTGCGGACGAGCCGGTTTATCCCCTCATGTTCGGTAGCTTCGAGCTTTTCACCCATTGACCATAGGCGTTCGGTCATCTTTTCTCCGGGCCGCAGGCCGATGTACCGAATGGGAATCTCCCGTTCAGGGGTAAACCCGTAGAAACGGATCATCTGCTCCGCCAGCTCCTTGATCAGTAGCGGCTCTCCCATATCGAGAATATAAATATTGTCACCGTGACCGACCCCGCCCGCCTTGAGTACCAGGGAGGCCGCCTCTGGGATGGTCATGAAGAAACGGGTGGCCTCCGGATGGGTGATGGTAACTGGTCCTCCCTTGAGGATCTGCTTGGTGAAGAGAGGTACTATGCTGCCTCTGGAACCAATCACATTACCGAACCTGACCACGATATAATCACCGTGGCCTCCGTTACTCGAGAGGACGATCTCTTCGGCGATACACTTGGAAGCGCCGTAGATGCTGGTCGGGTCCACCGCCTTGTCGGTGGAAATAAACACAAAGCGGGGGACCCGGTTTTTCCGGGCCGCTTCCACCACATTCTTCGTGCCATACACATTGTTCTTGATCGCCTCGATGGGATTGGCCTCGAGGAGGGGAACGTGTTTGTAGGAAGCGCAGTGAAAGATAACGTCCGCCTTCAATCGGCGGATGATGAAATCCATGTAGGCCGGGTCCTGCATCTCCCCGACTATGGGTACAATGATGGCGCTGTCGCCGACCCCCTCCTCCTGGAGGATCCGCATCTCCTTGTCTATCTCGTATACACTGTTTTCTCCGTGATCGAAGAGATAGAGCCGTTCGGCCCCTCCTGAAAGGAGCTGGCGGGCCAGCTCGCTGCCGATACTCCCCCCGGCGCCGGTAATCAATACCCGTTTGCCCCGCAGATACTCCAGGCTCTCCTTCAGCCCGAGGGCGATCTGGTCCCTCCCGAGCAGGTCCTGGGCGCTGATCTCACGGGTCTGGATCAGGTGGGCGTCCCCGTCGATGATCTGGGAAAGACGGGGGAGGATACGTATCCGTTTCAAGTTTGTATTCTGAAGAATTGTGTAGATGCGTCTCAGCTGTTCGCTGGAGGCTGCCGGGATGGCTATCAAAGCCTCGTCGGCCGGCGTATGTTTCATGATCTCGGAGACCGAGGAAATCGGCCCGTAAACGGGTATCCCGTCGATAGTGGTGCCGATTTTCCCGGTATTATCGTCAATGAAAGCAACGACACTGCCGAGGATACCCTTTGAGAGGATCTCTTCGGCGATCTCCTGACCGGAGAAACCCGCCCCTATAATGTAGATGTTACTCTGTTTTTCCCGAATCATTACCACTCTTCTGCTGCAAGTATTCAAAACCGAAATCGACAAGAAACGATTGCTCGTAAAACGAAAGCATTACCTTCGCCCGTTTTTTCCTGCGGTTTACCTTCACAATTTTTCCTTCCAGCCCCTTCATCGGGCCGTCGATCACTTCAATGCGGTTGTTCTCATCGAAGGTCACGGTTGATTTGCGTACGATCTCCCCGAAGCTGAGAAAATGGAGGAGCAATCCCTTATCTTCTCCGGACAATGGTTCGATATGCTGGTTGTCTTTCAAGAAGCGTATAAAACCCGAGGTCTTCTTGAAGGCCCAGTACACATCAGGCGGCAAATCAGTCGCTTCGTAAAAAAGGTAGCCGGGAAAGATCGGGGCCAGCTCCTCCCTGGTTTTCCCTTTTCGTCGGATAGTCAAAGAACGACGGGGCCAAAGAAAAGTACCGGAATCGGCCATTCCGGGAGCTTCGATCTGTAAGGATGTACGTACCAGATTCAAAAATTTGGTCTCATCCCCTGTAAAAACCTGGAGCACATAATACTTCATCTGGTGTGTCTGACCCTTCACGATTATGAATAGAAAATAGCATGGAAAGGGGTATCCTGCAACACCTTCGGAAGGGGAGATTTACAATTGCGGAAGATCGTCCGATAATAAGTACGGAGAAAGCATTGGGGAGTACGAATATATGAAATACACCGGTTTTTTTCTGTGCGGCGTCCTTCTGATCTGCAGCATTATGCCTCTCTCAGCTGATACGGTAATGCTCTATCTGGATCGATCGAAGGGTCAGGGGGATGAAAAAAACTCGATCGGGTACATAGAAGACGGGATCATGGAGGCATTTTTCGATGCCGGACACATTATTTTCAACAGCTCCTACCATAGTCTTGGTGAAAGTGAGGAGCCGGAGGAGGACCCGTTCGGTGATTATTACGTGTACAGGGTCGCCAAATCAGGAGGCGCCTCCTATGTACTGTCGGTACGGCTTTCGTTCGATGAGGACATAGAGAATCAGTGGCCGATATCAGCCGCGTACGATTTCGTCCGACTGGAAACGGAGCAAAGTCTCTCTTCAGGGGTGGTCCTCATGGAAAGGACGGGCGGCTGGAAGGAGAAAGAACCCTTCGAACTGGTACAAAGCTTAGGTAAACGCCTCGGTATGGAGGCTTTAAAAGGATTATAGGCTCATTTTGTACTAAAAAAAGGACCCGAGACCCCCGAGAATGAAATATGGGAGTGTAACATGGATAGTACACAGAAAAGATTCCCCGTTCCAAAGTTCATCATAGCTGTTTTTCTTCTTCTGATGATCTTTACGGGTATGGATACGATACTCGCCGAACAGACCTTCTGGGAAGGGCGCATCAGCGCCGCCCCGTACGGACTCCTGCCGACCAGCGGTTATTACGCCGCATCCAACGCCTTCCCTCTGGACAGCAAGGTTGCCGTTACGGTCGCGGACGGGAGCAGACAGATAGAAGTCCGGATCGTAGAACGGCTGGATGTGGATCGGGTTTTTATGCAGTTATCCTCGGAGGCCGCCAGAGAAGTCGGCTTGAAGGAAAATGAAGTCCTCGTTGCCCGCGTATCTCCGGTGCAGGATGAAGCTTCCGAAATAGAGCGGAGCCTGGCCCGGGAGACCCCCTATTCACGAGATCCGGATATAAATCCGGCTGCCACCGCCGGCGACGCCAGGGCGGGGGTCATCCAGGAATATCTCGAAGAGCAGGGGCTGGCTGTTGAAACATCCCCTGTCGAAGGGGAGGTCGAAGAGAAGGGCGCTCCCGAAATCGTCGAAGAGGAGCCTGCTGAAAAGGAGGTTGCCGAAGTCGAAGAAGCCCCCGTTCAGGAACCGGCGGAAGAGATCAGCGGAGAAGCTGTAGTACACGCGCTTCCCGAAAGGACAGTACCGGAGAGGGAGCTCTCCTATACCCTGCCGGCGCCGCAGATGAAGACGGAAGAGGAGGGTGCCGCCCTGGCCGCAGCGGAGGAGTCTGAAACACCTGCAGTAGCAGGGAGTGGTGAAGCCTCCGCGGAGCCGCAGGTCGTTGCCCTTGAACCTATTTTTCTCGGTGAAAAGGATTACAGCTATACTCCCAACGTGCCGGAACGACGGGGACCCGCGGGGGAAGAAGCCGGTCCCAGAATCTCCATGGAGTCGGCTGAGCCGAGTATCACCGGTTCCGGGGAGGTGCTGCTGGCACAGCATGCCCCCGAACTGCCGAAAGAGGAAGCCCCCGTTGCTGACATGAGCGGTGTCGCTGAAGAGCCGGAAATGGCCGAAGCTCCCGATGAAGCGGTCCATGGACCCGTTTTGCCGACCGATGAAAGAGAAGAACCTGACGAGATACCCGAGGATGCCGAACTTGTTCTGGTGCCCGCCGAGGAGAGGCCCCCCGAGGGCCCGCCGACGGTAACAGCGGAAGAGACAGAGAGACCCCCGAAAGAGGAAGAGAGCGACAGAAAGAGAGGCCCCGCAACAGGCACTGTAATCGGCGGTCCCGTTTCCGTCTATTCAAATCTGGAAAAAGGGTCCAACTATCTGCAGGTCGGGGCCTATACCAAACTCGAATTGGCCCGCAGCATGGCGGCAGGTCTCTCTTCACGGTATCCCGTGATGATTTACACTGAAACAGGCGGCGCAGCACCGTACAAGCTCATGATCGGGCCGTTGAATGAAGACGAGAGCGATACCCTCCTCTATACCTTCACTTCCCGCGGTTATCCTGATGCCTTTGTACGGAGGGGAAACTGATACGATGCCCCATTCTTCCGATCGAGAAACCGCGCGCCGTGAGATGGATGAACTCGCGGCGCTTTTACGTAGGTACCAGAAGGAGTACTTCGTAGACGGACAGCCGTCGGTTCAGGACGCCGAATATGACAGGCTCTTCGACCGTCTTCAGGAACTGGAACGGGAACATCCCGATCTGAAGCAACCAGATTCTCCCACCAGCCGGGTCGGGTCCGACCTGACTGAAAACTTTCCCGAAGTGGAACACACAGTACCGGTACTGAGCCTGGATAAAGCCTACCGGATCGACGAAGTGGAAAATTGGATTACCCGGACTACTGAAAAAGCGGGCCGTCCCCTCTCCTTCGTTGTGGAGGAGAAGATCGACGGAGTGTCGATTGTCCTCTATTACGAGGAGGGCCTCCTG
>Ga0272441_10011415_pt1 | contig 13192 bp, 12 predicted proteins | sample SSMProp6N_FD_193582 | JGI IMG/M metagenome (GOLD analysis project Ga0272441, IMG submission 193582) | Marine sediment archaeal communities from Little Sippewissett salt marsh, Falmouth, MA, United States - SSM-Prop-6N | ecosystem: Environmental > Aquatic > Marine > Wetlands > Sediment ... | reverse complement strand
GATTTTTTGGGGGATACCCTGGAGTTTTCTCAGGTTGATTTTTTCCTTATTTTTTCATACCTTATGCGAATATAATGATTGATTAAGAAACGGCCATTGGGCGGAAAACTCTCAGTATAATGGGTTTCTTTTTTATTATTTTCCACATGCAGCTTATTGGTTCGTTTATTGCAGAATTTAGTATAGATAAAAGAGCACCGCAGAGACGCAAAAATCGCAGAGTAAAATAAATTTTGAATTTTAAATAATAATATTTACGGAAAAACTTCATGTGTACACCCGTTGGACATAGTTTGGCCGGAGCGATTCTTGTACGCACGAGCCGGTTTCCGTTTTTATGGACAGATTGGAAATCAATACTTGGATTGCTGTTTGTTTCAAACCTTCCGGATATTGATATCCTGTTCGGATGGATCGACGGCAATCCAAATCAATATCATCAGGGAGCGACACATAGTCTGATTTTTATTGGAATGGCCAGCCTTGTTCTGGGAAGTATTTATGCCTTGTTTCATAGAGGACGCGGTTTTCAGGCTGGATATTTAATATTTGGAATACTTGCAGTTCATCTGCTTTGTGATATGCTTGGGAATGATACATGCCCGCCCATCGGCATCCCTCTGTTCTGGCCGTTGAACGACATGCATATTCATTCGCCGGTTTCTCTGTTTGGTGGTGTAAACAGAGCCGCCGACAGCCGTCATTTTATTGGCAGCCTGTTTTGCCGGCACAATGCCTGGGTTGTCTTGAGGGAGATAATCATGATGGGCGCTGTTTTTGCTGGAATAAGAATGATTGGGAAACGCAGATGAGTTCGTCATCTCAGATTTTTGTATCCCTGGTCATCCCGATTCTGAATGAACTGGAGAATGTTCATCTCTTGTATCAGGCAGTCAAAGAGGTCCTTGACACGATCGACCGCCCTTATGAAATGATATTTGTGGATGATGGCAGTACAGATGGGACGCGGGAAGTCCTGCGCGAACTGGCTTCAGAGGATATCCGATTAAAGGTTATTCTGTTTCGCAAGAATTTTGGGCAATCTGCAGCCATGGCCGCTGGATTCCGGGAGTCTCGCGGTCGAATTGTCGTGGCCATGGACGGAGATCTTCAGAATGACCCGAAAGATATCCCGAGGCTGCTTGATAAAATGGAACAGGGATATGATGTGGTTGCCGGGTGGCGAAAAAACAGGAAGGATCGTTTGATTGTTCGGAAAATTCCGTCACGTATTGCCAATAAACTCATTTGTTCGGTCACAGATGTAAAGCTGCATGATACAGGGTGCTCATTGAAGGCATTTCGACGGGAAGTTATCGATCGTATCCGGTTATACGGTGAGCTTCATCGGTTTATTCCGGGATTGGCACGTGTCGAAGGCGCACGTATTTCAGAGATTGTGGTGGTGCATCATCCACGGCGGTTCGGTCAGTCCAAATATAATTTGACTCGAACATTCCGTGTTTTGATGGATTTGTCCAGTTTAAACCTGTTTTTAAAATATCTGCGTAATCCTATGCGATTTTTTGGAACGATAGGCGGATGGATGCTGACTTTGGGAACGGTTATGGGCATTTATGTGATTTATGGATTGTGGATTAAACAGGTCCCTGTTGAATATATGAATGTACTGGTTACTACAGTATTTTTATTTTGGGCAGTGGGAATACAATTTGTATTATTCGGTCTGGTGGCCAGTTTAATTGTACAAACAGGGACCCGGCGGGGAAGTTCGCTGTCACCTTTTTTAACATTTGCTGAATCGGGCATTAAGGAGAAAATCAGTGGATAATAGTTCGATAAAGATATCCATTTTGGTTTCATTATATAATTTTGCCGAAAATGTTCAAAGATTGTATGATTCTCTGATTCAGGCTGTTGAATCGTATGACTGCACTTTTGAGATTGTCTGTGTGGATGATGGCAGTCAGGATGATACTCTGAAACAGTTATTACAACTGGCAAAACGGGATAAGCGACTTCGGGTGATTAAAATGCGGGATACGTTTGGCGAGTCAGCGGCTTTGGAAGCAGCACTGCGTTATTCCAGTGGTGAAAAAGTGGTGTATTTAAGCGGACGTGTCCGGGTGAATCCGATGACCATTCCTCGCATGTTGCAGCATCTGGATGATGGATATGATTTGGTCATGGGCTGGCGGTATCCGAGACGGGATTTTCTTTTAAACCGGGCGATTTCCTGGTTATTTAACCGACTGGCCAGCCGTCTTTCCAAAGTAAGACTGCATGATATCAACAGCGGTGTATTTGTGGCCAAACGGGGTGTGCTTGAAAGAATATCGATATATGGGGATCTCTATAATTTTATTCCGGTTCTGGCCAGTCAGCAGGGCTATAAAATCACAGAAATCAAAGTGGAACAGCAGTCAGGCGCTTTTCGGATGTCCCGGTATCCCAATGAGTATATCCAGCGTTTTCTGGACATCATTACTGTTTTCTTTCTTACGCGTTATTCAAAGAAACCCATTCATTTGATGGGATTTTTTGGTGCACTGTTTTTTTTAGCCGGATTTATTATTGAATTATATCTTGGCGTTTACCGGCTGCTCTTTTTGGGGCCCATCGCCGGTCGTCCGCTTTTAATTTTGGGGGCTCTGCTGCTGGTGATCGGCATTCAGATGATTACTATCGGTTTGTTGGGGGAGATGATTATTTTTACCCATGCGGGAGAGATTGAGGAATACAATATTGAAGAAGTGATTAATTGAGAGGGATTTGAATGAAGCTGATTATTCAAATTCCATGTTTGAATGAAGAAAAAACACTGCCTGTCACACTCAGTGAGCTGCCCAAGTCTTTTGATGGCGTGGATGAGGTGGAAATTTTAGTCATTGATGATGGCAGCACAGATGAGACGATCCGTGTGGCAAAAGAGCTTGGTGTTCATCATATCGTCAAATTGACACATAACATGGGATTGGCAGAAAGTTTTTCCGCAGGTATTGATGCTTGTCTTCGTATCGGTGCGGATATTATTGTCAACACAGATGGAGACAATCAGTATTGCGGAGAAGATATTCAGAAACTGATTGATCCAATTGTTCGAGGAGAAGCGGATGTTGTGATCGGAGATCGTCAGATTGGCGGGATTCAGCATTTTACATTTGTCAAGAAGCGACTGCAGAAACTGGGGAGCTGGGTTGTTCGTCAATTGTCCAACACACAGGTACCGGATGCCACCAGTGGTTTTCGTGCATACAGCCGGGAAGCAGCGCTTCGAATGAATGTCATTTCCAAGTTTACCTATACCCTGGAAACCGTCATTCAGGCAGGCAAGAAGAAAATGGCAATTCATCATGTGCCTGTAAGAACGAATGAGCCCTTACGTTCCTCCAGGTTGTTTACGAGTATTCCCGGATATGTGAAACGATCGATTGCCACAATTCTAAGAATTTATACATTATACGAACCCTTGAAAATGTTCTGGATTGTCGGAAGCATTGTGTTCGGGGCTGGTTTTCTGCTGGGTCTTCGATACCTTTATTTTTATTTTACACAGCAAGGCGGACATGTTCAATCGGTCATATTGGCTGCAGTGTTGATGATTGTTGGATTTCAAATTGCCATGATCGGACTTTTGGCTGACATTATCGGAGCCAACCGGCGGTTAATTGAAGATATTCTGTATCGCATTAAAAAAATGGAATTGCGCAATAAGAAATGAAGATTCCGTTGTCAGGCAAAGAATAAAAAGGCAAAAAAATATTGTTTTCTCTTCGATATCAGTTTCCTTATTTATTCAAATGATAGAAAAACGAGTTTCGAGAGTTGTCCGAAAAAGAAAATAAAATGACAGTTTGTTATTTAGCCGGTCGGGAAGCGTCATATTCCAGAACGGCGATCGTTCGAAAGGGACTGGAAAGAGCTGGGTTCCAAGTGATCGGTATTTTTCCACCGAAGAAAGGCTTTCGTCATTATCCCGAACTGCTTTTACGGTTTTTATTGATAAAGCACCAATGCGACCTGGTGGTGGTGGGATTTTACGGCCAGCTCTTACTGTTGTGCGTACGGCTGATGACCCGAAAACTCATCTTATATGATTTATATATTTCTACTTATGATACCATAGTATATGATCGAAAAAAGGCCCGGGCCAAATCAATGAGCGGGAGGATTTGCTGGATTGTGGACCGATTGACAATGCTTTGGGCGGACCGGATTCTTCTGGAAACCAAAGATCATATTCAAAATTATGCTCAAAAGTTCAAAGTGCCGGTTCAAAAATTTGAGCAAATCTTTTTGGTTGTCGATGACAGTCTGATTTTTCCAATGCCGCAAGTGCAACCGTCCGGCTCCTGTTTTCTGGTTCATTTTCATGGTGAGTTTGCTCCGTTTCACGGTGTCAGCACCATATTGAACGCCGCTCATTTGCTTCGGAACGAGAACATCCGTTTTGATATAATCGGCAGAGGAATCACCTATCAATCCGACAGGGCTTTGGCAAGCCGATTGGCACTGAACAATATCCAATTTGTCGATTGGATTCCTTATCATCAATTGGCAGAAAGCATGTGCCGGGCACATTGCTGCCTGGGCATTTTTGGAAATAATCCCCGTACGTTTCGTGTTCTGACGAATAAGGTGATTGAAGCGCTGGCAGTGGCCAGACCTTTGATCAGCGTGAGAAACGAACCGATTCAGGAACTGCTTACAGATGGTGAAAGCGCCCTTTTAATTCCACCGGCTGATCCGAAAGCACTGGCCGGAGCTATCCGGGCTTTACGGGACAATCCTGTTCTGGCCCGAAAACTGGCGCAAAAAGGATATCAGCAATTCCGGAAGCACTGCACGCTAGACGTTTTTTCAAATCAGTTGAATGGAATCGTCCATCGAATGGTAGCCGCATGAATAGCTCAGCATTTCAAAAGAAGAATATCCTGATCACCGGCGGTCTCGGATTTATCGGCAGCAGCATTGCCCACCGGATGGTGGCGATGAAGGGACATGTCACTTTATTAGATGCCTGCCTGGAACCTTACGGTTGGAACCGTGCCAATATCCGGGAGATCGAACCGCAAATCCGATTTATCAAGGGAGATATTCGCGATCTGAAATTGATCGATCGCCTCACTCGGGAATCGGATGTTATTTTTCATATGGCTGCTCAGGTCGGCCGTGAGATTTCTATGGAGCAGTCGATTCTGGACACAGAGATTAATTGTATCGGAACTCTCAATCTGTTGGAAACAGCCCGGTCTATGAAGTCGCCGCCGAAAATCATATTTGCCGGATCCCGCGGGCAAGTGGGCGAACCGCAATATTTGCCGGTTGATGAAAGTCATCCCGATCATCCAACCGATGTGTACGGAATCAATAAACTGGCGGCTGAGCAGTACTGCCTGCTTTATCATCATGTATACGGACTTCCGGTTACGTCTCTCAGAATGAACAATGTATATGGTCCCAGGTGCCAGATGCATGCCGGTTTTTACGGAATTTTAAACTGGTTCATGTCCAATTTAATGCAGAATCATCCCATTACTGTCTATGGAGAAGGTAAACAAACACGGGATTATGTGTATATCGATGATGTAGTGGATGCATTTATCCGGGCGGCATCAACGGACGAGACAAATGGACAGATGTACTATGTCGGATCAGGCGAAGAAACAGTATTCATTGATATGGTTCATGAAATTATTCGAGCTGTCGGAAGTGGTGAAATCGTACATGTCCCATTTCCGGAATCCCGTGAGAAAATTGATATTAAACGTTTTGTCGTGTCCACCAGGAAGCTGGAGCAGGCCGTTGGATGGAAAGCTCAAACCGACTTGCGTACAGGCATTGAGAAGACATTCACTTATTACGAATCCAATTTGAATGATTATATTCACCGGGAGCAGGCATGAGTGCGGAGAACGGGCGGATTTTCAAACGCTTCCGGATCAACCTCATTCTCGGAGGGCTGATATCATTAGCCGGACTTGTTCGGCTCTATCAGCTGGGGAAAACTCCTCTTTGGATGGACGAAGCCATAACCTATTATCGAGCCATACTTCCGGTTGGAGAAATCGTGAAAACCTCCTATCATTGGGATGTCCATCCTCCGACGTATTATCTGATCATGCACGGAATCGTTCAATGGGGACAGACTGAAGCCGCACTCAGACTCTTTTCTGTTGCCTGTGGTGTGTTCTCTGTTATATTGTTGTTTATTGCCATCAAAAAAATGCACAGCCTGAAAACAGCCTGCCTTTCCGCCTTTCTGCTAACGGTTTCGCTGCATCATGTTCGATATTCTCAGGAAGCACGCGTCTATGCTTTGTTTTTTCTGATCAGTCTGCTCAGCATATGGGCGTTTTATTCGGCGGCTGTTCAGAATAAAGGGAAAGCCTGGATCCTATGGGCAGTGCTGTCGGTGTTCAATTTTTACGTTCACTATTTTGCTTTACTTTTAATGGCGGCGCAGGGTTTTTATTTTATCACGGATCGCATTCTGTGGAAACGTCCGAATTCAAAGAAGACGGACTGGAAAAATCCTCTTCTTGCATCGGGATTGATCATTTTAGGCTGTATACCCCAACTCACATTTTTTATTCAACAAGCCGGCACCCGAGTTCATGTTGAAAATAGCAGCTGGCACCCGACCAATCCGATTCAATTTTTTCTTATCTTTGTCAAGAGTTTTTGCTGCCCGATTCAGCTTGAATCATCGTTTTGGGATCGGTATATAAAATATGGAGCGCTCCTTTTTCTTTTATTCGGAATCATCACCGCGTTTAAAAGATATCACCGCGCCATTATTTTTCATGGAATGACATTGGTATTTATTCTGGTCCTGTCCTATGCCGCGTCATTTTTTGTGTCTATTCGGGGGTATTTCCGGTATCTTATTTTTGCCAATTTTTCAATTGCCGTACTTTTTGCATTTTCAATTCAAGGAGCAGCAGAGCAGACCGCTGTATGGTGGAACCGTTTTTTTAATGTGGAGCGACATTATTCTCGACGGTTAATCAGTCCACTCTTTACGGTGTTGATCGTATCTGTTTTCGGTTTGGTGAATGGATTGCTTCTGAATCAATATTATCAAACACCCCGTGCTGAGAACTGGAGATTGGGCACTCGGATTTTACAAGAAACATATCATGAGGGAGATGTTGTCGTGCCCATTCCCTGTTTTCTGGATTATCAGATAAAATATTATTTAAGAACAGAGCCGAATCCTCCGCTCATTGAGCGTATGATTCAACCCTCCATCGAACAGATGAAATCATACTGCAAACCGGATCGGACTGTTTTTTTTGTTCTGTCGGTTCACCTGTCAGATCCGGCATTGAAAACAGAAATTCGGGATTGGGTATCGAAACGTGCCGTGCGCATCTGGCAGGATACCTCATTTCCTGAAACCGAGATTTGGGCAGCCGGAGGACAAAAACAGACAATTGAACCTTTACGGCTTTAAAAGTATGACCATGTTGAAAAGTAAAAATATCCGGGTTTCAGTGATTATTCCGTGCTATAACAGCAAAGCAACCATTCGACAGACACTGACAGCCGTATGCGGACAACAAACCGACTTTCCCTTTGAAGTCATCGTTGTGGACAGCAGCCAGGACGGCACAGAACTAATTATTCAAAATGAATTTCCCGATGTCCGTCTTATCCGGCTGAATGAGCAGACACTTCCAGGATCCGGACGAAATTTAGGGATTCAATATGCAAAGGGTGATATTGTTGCGTTCACAGATGCAGATGCAATACCTGATCCTGACTGGCTGCAGAAAATTGCAGTTCTCCATGAAACCAAAGAAACCGATGCGGTTGGCGGAAGCGTTATCAATGGATATCCAAGAAGTCCTGCAGCTTGGGTGAGTCATCTCATTGAATTTGGTATGTGGGGTGAAAATAAGCCTGCAGCGTATATGACCAAGATTCCTTCCGTGAATATTTCCTACAAATCCGATGTATTTAAAAAATACAGAATTTGTTTCAGTGATATTTTTCCTTCCGAGGACACCCTGTTTAACTGGGCGCTGACTGAGAGGGGTGGAACAATATATTTTGATCCTTCGGTTCGGGTCGTCCATCTTAACAGAATGGATATTTCAAAGATCATTCGCCATCAGCTGAAGCTGGGCCGTGCGGCGGCTTATGCCCGGCGCATTTCCACGCTTTCCGGCCGTTTTTTCGTGAATCATCCATGGCTTTGTGTGGTTCTGCCGGTGGGCCGGTGGGTATTTGCAGGAGCCCGCTTGATTCGAAATCATCCGAAACAATTCTTTGTCTTTTTGTTTTTAACGCCCCTGTTTCTGACGGCTGCAGTCGCCTGGACCCTGGGCTTTATTCAGCCCGGGCAATTTTCCAAACCCAAGTATGTCATTGACGGCTGTGATTATGATGTTTTTCAGACGGATCAAGAGGGGAGCCGATGAAAAAACGATTCAAACAGCTTGTCTTTTTGGCATTGCTGGTTTTTATCATTGCCGGGGCTGGATTGCGGCTGATTCATATTGGCGGGCCCAGCATGTGGGTCGATGAAGCCAATACGGTTTTTTCTGCAGAGTCTATACTTGAGAACGGCCTGCCGTTGATGCCGACCGGTTATATATACGGTCGGGCACCTCTTTATACCTATTCCGTTGCGCTGGCTTACCGGATATTGGGCGTTTCTCTTGAAAATGCCAGGATAACATCTGCCATTTTTGGTATTCTGTGCATTCCCCTGATATATATAATCGCAACAGTATTATTTGGGTGGCGGGTGGGACTGATCTCTGCATTTTTCATGGCGTTTGGTTTCTACGGGATCGGATGGTCGAGAGTGGCCCGCATGTATACACAATTTCAGTTTTTCACTTTATTGAGCCTGCTGTGTTTCCTGCTTGGCTTTGAGCGCCAGATTTTTCCTGATAGCAAATATAAAAAAACGACCTGGAATTTATTGCCATTCCGGTTTCTGAAAGGTGTGGATATTGTCGCGCTTCTGCTTTTTGTTTTAACGGTAATCATGACCTATTTCGGAGTGCACCGTTTGAGCGCATTGACACTCTCAGGATTGATGGCCTATGTGGTGATTCGCATGTTCGAACAGGCATTTCATTGTTCCGGCCAACAACGGTGGCTGAATAAATACAGTATATCTTCAGTGATACTATTTTTCAGCAGTTTTTGCATGTTTCTGATAGCGCCAGCATTCATACAGTCACTGATCCGATTTATTGATTATTTGCCGGCCTGGGCGAAATCCGGATCTTCAGCCAGTGACACCTGGGTTCTGTTTAAATTTCTATTTTCATGGCAGAGATTTCCATTGGGTTTGCTGTTTATTTGGGGCATTTTTCAGATTTTTCGTCAGAAGCATGAGACAGGTTGGATAATTGTTTTTCTTTTACTCATTCCCCTGTTCAGTTTATCTTTTCTGTTTACACATCGGCATCCTAAATACCTTTTTTCGGTCTATCCATTCTTTTACATGCTGGCTGCTTATGGATTAATCAGTCTGCTTGAATCAAAATATACGGTGTTTTATAGAAAATTCCAGATCCCTGTAAAAACATGCCGGCGGAGTATGGTCGTTATCATCCTTACGGCGTTTATTGTTTCTCCATGGCTGAGGATTGCCAAGAATATTCCCTGGCTGGAAGATGGCCGGACCAATGGAGCCGTCTATTTCAATGAATGGAAAGAAGCCGCTCATGTTTTACATCAGGAGAAGCAGCCAGGAGATTTGATTATTTGCAGTGTTCCGGAGGCCTTGCTTTATTACCATATAAAACCGGATTGGGCATTGAACGACTGCAATCTTGCACTATCATCAGATAAAATGATTGTGAATGCACAGGGTTTCTTTATGGATGTGTTTGCCGGCCGGCCTTTGATTGATTCGCAGGCAAAGCTGACGGATCTGGTTGATACACATCCGCGTGGATGGATTGTGTTAACCGCCTATCATTTCAGACAACCTCATATTATCTCGACAGACATTCAAAATTTTTTAAGGACACGTTTTCAACCGCCACGATGGACAAAAAATCGTACAGTTCTTATTTATTTCTGGGATGTCGCTTCGGAGATGCACCATGCATTTTAAAAAAGGCAGCCTCTATCTGATGATTGCCTGGGCTGTAACGCTCCTGACCGGGTATTTGTACAATTTTTGGCTTACCCATCAGTTTACTCAGGAAGTATATGGAGATTATCAGGTTGTGATATCCATACTCGCATTTCTTGAAATTGTGGTCATTAACGGATTGCCTTATACAATACAAAAATTTATCGGAAGCCACGAAGAACAGGCCAATGCGATTTTGCGTACAGCACTTCTATTGCAGCTATGGGTCGCAGGAGGTCTGTTTATTGTTTCCTTTATTGCGGCTCCCTGGATTGCCGTGTTATTCAAGAGCCCGAATTATATTTATTTTTTACGAATCGCTTTTTTTGATGTGCTTTTTTTAGGATTTTTCCACCTGCTTCAGGCCTATCAAAACGGAGAAAAACAATTCAGCAAACAGGCCCGGCTGATCATTTTATATACAATGGGCAAATTGATTTTGGTCGTATCACTGGTATTGATTTTCGGATCGCTGACCTCAGCTTTGGTGGCCAATATCGGGTCTTCCATTTTAGGGATTATCTGGGGATTTATTTTTTTAGGCCGCCGGGATTTGAAAACGAGTTATCCGGCCATGCCTTTGATTCGATATGCCGTTGCTTCTCTTGGTTTTTTATGGATGCTGAATTTATTATTTTCTGTGGATCTCTGGTTTGTAAAAATACACCTGAATTCCGCTGTCAGCGGAACCTATGGATTAGCCGGTATGCTGGCCAGAGCCCCTTATTTTTTATGCATCGGAGTGTCATCGACCATGCTACCCACATTGGCCACAGCTTTATCCAAGGGAGATTTATCCAAGACGAGATACTTATTCAGGCAGGCAATCCAGTTTTTATGGCTTTTGCTGGCTCCGGTGGGCATTTTAATGGTGGTCTTTCGTCACGATATTATTTCATTTTTATTTAAATCTGAATATGCACCGGCTGCACCGGTTGCTGCTGTGTTGGTATGGGGGATGATTGCATTGGCTTTTCTTTTTCTGAATACAACGCTTTTAAATGCGGATCATCGTCCCCGGCTCTCCTTTTTTCTTGTCGGGGGTACAGTTGTTCTGGATGTGATACTGAATGCGGTGTTTGTCCCAGTCTATCAAGAGATGGGAGGCGCCTGGAGTACGAGCCTGTCGTGTCTGCTGGGATTAATCATATCATCCCTGTTTGTTTTTAAAAGATTCAGAGTCATTATATCCGGTATATCTTTTTATAGAATTACCGGTGTGGCACTGTGTGTGGGTGTGCTGGCCGGGATATCCGGAATTCATGGAGGATGGGCGCTTCCGGCTATGGTCGTGGCAATGGCATTTTATCTGGGCATTTTATTCTGGATTGGCGAATTGAGCAGTGCAGATTTAGAGGAGATTTTTGGAGGGGATATCAGGAGAGGCCGCTGACAATGTGTCAATTATTTATTACAAACTTGAAAGCGTTGCAGGTACTACAATTAAACAGATCGAAAACAGGTGGACAGATATCAGAAAAATAGAGGGATAACATCAAATTGTATTCCGGTACTGTGAAAAGAAACACCTATTTTTTGGCTGTAAATCTGGCCGGTCAGCAGATTCTTGCCTTTATTCTGATTAAAGTGGTTGCGGACCGTCTGGGTGATACAGGATTCGGTATCTATATGTTTGCAGCAGTCATGTCCTATTTTGTGCTGTTGCTCAATGATCTTGGTCTGGTTACCTATATTACTCGGGAAGTGGCAAAACAACGGGACAGGGCGGGCATCCTGTTTGCGAACGGATTCGCGCTTAAATTAATACTTTTAATTTTTTCACTGCCTTTTCTGGGATTCTATATATATTTACTCCGTTCCGAACCGGATAAAATGTGGGCCGTGGCAGCTTTCGGTATATTTGGTCTGTTCAGTTCGTTGAATCAGCTCTGCGGGGCGATCTACCGCGGATATGAACGGATGGAGTATGAGATGGCAGTGACTCTTTTTGAAAAAATTCTGATAACAGTATTCGGGATGTGGTTTGTATTAAGGGGAGGTGGTGTGGCATCATTGTGTTCGGCGTTTGCCGGAGCCAGTGTTGTGAGCTTTATTATCAATTTATCATTCGTTCGCTTTAAATTTCTTCATGAATGGACCCGGATTCAACAGGGGATGATGAAACGACTTTTGGGAGCTGCTATTACTTTTGGATTGTTCTGGATTATTACCAATGTTCATGAGCGTATCGATGTGCTTATGCTTGAGCGATTAACCGATGATGCCACTGTCGGATGGTATACGCTTGCCTATAAATTGATACTGGTCGCAGGATTTGTTCCCATGATTTTAATGAATGCCGCTTTTCCCAGAATTTCAAAAGTGGTTCATACGGATCAGGAGGAGGTGAGGCGGATTTATCGGCTGGGCATGAAATATCTCATGCTGATTGTTTTGCCAATGATCGTTGGTGTTCTGTTGCTGGCTGATGAGATTTGTCTCTTTTTCGGAGATGATTTTGGACCGTCGGGAGTTGTGCTGAGACTGCTGATTTTTGCGTCAGGTGTTGATTTTTTCAGCATTTTTATTGCCGCTTTTATCATGGCCTGGAATCAGCAGAAACGGTTGCTATGGCTTCAGTTTGCAGCACTTTGTTTGAATATTATTGCTAATTTTATTCTAATTTTTTATTTTCAACACAGGGGAGCTGCGATGGCCACGCTTGCTTCGCGCGGTTTGATTTTTGCTCTTTGTGTTTTCTGGATGATCCGGCGCCTTGGTCTTCCGGATTTTCGCGCCGTGCCCTTTGGAATTGTTTCCACAGGAGTTATGGCGATTTTTTTATGGGGGTGGCAGGGGCCATTATTGCTTCGCATCGGAGTGGCTGCAATGATATACGGAACGCTTCTGCTATTGTTGGGCGGAATCCGGCCATCAGAGCTTTTAATGAGTAAAAGCGAGGGTTTTCCGCATCAATGATGAGCATTGTTCGGTTGTCCGAAAAAACCGGATTGAAGAATCGGGCTGGAAACCATTGAATATTGAGAACAAAGTTAAAACGCCGATTGACTTTTATGCAGGCTGGTATTCTCGACGGTTCGCTATTGTTGATAAAACAGTGGTGACTGATTAAAGATTTGAAAATGCGACATGAACAAAAACAAATATAACTCATTGATTTCT
>Ga0272441_10011414_pt1 | contig 13192 bp, 8 predicted proteins | sample SSMProp6N_FD_193582 | JGI IMG/M metagenome (GOLD analysis project Ga0272441, IMG submission 193582) | Marine sediment archaeal communities from Little Sippewissett salt marsh, Falmouth, MA, United States - SSM-Prop-6N | ecosystem: Environmental > Aquatic > Marine > Wetlands > Sediment ... | reverse complement strand
TCGGCCGAATGCTCGAAGCCAACGGTCGCGGCATGTGGACTGCCGATGCCGATACCATCGATAAACTGCAGGAGATCTACTCTGATCTCGAAGACAGGCTCGAAGGAATCGAAATCTGATCAGGAACCAACGATTCTACACAAAAAAAGGCGCCTTATTGGCGCCTTTTTCTGTGTAAGCAATATTCGTCATCAATCCTGCTACTGCTGATTATCCGGATTTTGTGCAGAGTAATCAGGACTCTTACTGGTCCGTTTCCTATGATTTTTGCTTGAACTGATAATCGAATCATAGGTCTCCAGGTCTTCCAGGATTCGCCCTACCCCATGAGCAACAACAAGAAGAGGATCATCGCAGATCTGCACCTTCAGCTTCGTCTCTTCGGTAATTTTCTGATCGAGCCCTTTAAGCAGTACACCGCCACCCGTAAGCCATACACCGTGATCAAGAATATCGATAGCCAGTTCAGGTTTAACGATAAGCGCTTCAACCGTCTTTTTGATTGCCATCACGATCTGGTTGATAGGGGTTGAGATCACATCGCGAAGTGTAATGGAGTCCAGCTCAGCCGTCACAGGAAGTCCCGACTCGAAGTTGACGCCTCTCACCGTCATGGAAATTTCCTGCTCAAGTGAATGTACCGAAGCGATTCGCAGCTTAATCTCTTCAGCTGCACGGTCACTGATCGCCATATTATGTTCTTCGCGAAAGAAACGGAGAATTCTGCTGTTGATCTCTCCACCAGCCACACGAAGCGATTCCCCTGAAGCAATTCCACCAAGGGAAATAACTGCGATATCGGTTGTACCACATCCGATATTGATAACCATATTGCCCTGGGCCTCAAAAGGATCGATACCGATACCGATAGCCGCTGCGATCGGCTCATAAACAAGATACACCTCTTTGGCCCCGATATGATGCGCAGCATCATACACGGCACGGATTTCAACTTCCGTCGTCCCGAGCGGAATACTGATCAGCATCCGGTGAATACCGAAAAGAAAACGGTTTTTCATATTACCGATCAATCCTTTGATCAGTTTCACCGTCGCTTCGTAATCTGCAATCACACCATTGGCCAGAGGCCTTATCGTCATAATGCCTGGGTGAATTTTCTCGTGAATGACAAGGGCCTCATCACCTATAGCCAGAATTTTACCGGAACTTCTTTCAGAAGCGACAATTGAAGGCTCATTGGCAACAATTCCTTTTCCCTTGACATATATCAGGGTATTGGCTGTTCCCAGATCGATACCAATATCAATACCCGTATCCATATTCATCAGACGGGAAAGGTTCATATCAGAAAGTCCCATAGTAAAACTGGTTTATGAATGAAATACCACCATTCGATTCTTTTACAAACGTTCCAGTCAACAGAGCTCCGCGTCATCCTCCATCGCAGACACCAGCCTCAACTGGTATGAGTCCGGGAGAGAGGAGACCTGACAATCTGAGAGCGCGAGACATGACTTGATCAGATGACGACAGATCGACAAACACCAACCGTAAATTACGCTATTATTCACAATTCTTAAATTTACCATAAAACCTTTGTAAAATAAAATCTGCAAACCATACATAAAGAGGAAATCATGCTTCTCCGCCTTCAAATGCAAAAAAAAGGCGGACAGTATTTGCTGTCCGCCTTGCATCACCATCCCGCTGAAATCAGCTTAGAAGGATTTCTTCAAACCAGCCATCACTGAATAGCTGTAGGAATCAAGATCATCCATACCATACAGCGCGCCGGCTTTCAGGTAGTAACCAAGGTCGTTCTTTTCCGACACTTCCCTGCTTAAACCGATTGCTCCACCAAGGAACCATTTCTCAGGATTGGAGTTCAGCTCAACACTGTCATCAAGATACTTCACCTGGTTATCATCCGAGAAATCCCGGACAAGGGTAACCTCGAAGAACGGATTCAGATCATCCTTGCAGGCACCGGCAATACCGGTAAGGCTCAACCGACCCTGGAGCCCGTCATGATCTTCGATGTTGACTTCACCGACAAGCGTTGAAAGGTTGATACCTTCCGTATGCTGGTAAATCAGCTGGGCCTGCGGCTCGAACCTGAAGCTGGAACCCACAGGAATGCAACCGCCTGTTTCAAGAGAAGCGATATACGACCATGCATCCGGCTTCTGACGATCTTCTGTCAGGTAATCGATAGCCAGATCACTGTACATTGCCTGAGCAACTGCATCAAGATACCAGTTACCCCTGTCATGCAGCGTCAGATAGGTACCGATACCATATGCCGTCTGGGAGAGTTCTCCGGCTGTATCGCTCCTCAAACCATCGACATCTGCCTGGCCATAACCGACTCCGGCAAACAGACCAAAATCGAAACGGGTGTCCTTATCCCCTTCAGCAATAAGATCGGCACCAACCTGGAACCATCCGGTATAGCCATCGAGCTCTGTCGCGGCATCACCCTCAAGACCAAGGCGATACTTGCTCCCGGTCATACGAACCCACCAGGACTCCTGCTCACCGCCATCGTTGCGGAACCAGCCATACGCACGGCGTTCATGGAACTTCATGACAGAATCATACCCCAGACGCTCGATAAACGGCGTCACAGCCTGCAGCACAGCAGCCTCCTCGCGGTAACCGGGAGAAACAGCAAACCAGCTTTCGGTATCCGTCGTCCCTCGTGCGATATCGACCGCAAACGGCCCAAAGTCGTTGGGATTGCCAAGCACAAAAGCATCGTCATCACTCGTTCCACCAACAGAGACAATCTCGATCCCATCACCATCTGTTACTGCGACATGGCTGACAACATTGTTGAGAAGAACTGTCGTGGTTCCGGTTGCATCTCCTTCGATTTCAACATACTCGTCCGAAGGAACCCCGCTCACACTCAGATCGGCATCGATCCATAGCTCGCTTGCGGCAGTATAATTACCACCACCCGCATCATTTGATACAATCCGGAAGACATCGTTGACTTCATCATCAAGCAGATCGAGTACACCATTGTTGTTCAGGTTCCCCACCAGTTCATATTCACCGGCAGATGAACCGGGAACAGCCCCCTGGGCAACAAGCCTGGCATCTTCCCCGATTGTCATGGTAACGAATTGACCATCAGCAAACGTCTTGATAGCTGCATAATCATCCCCGGGAGCAGCGTAAAGATTTTCTGCGGTTTTAGAACCTCCGAGATTGACCACTGATTCACCATCAAGATTGATAGTTTCCCAGTTAACCACTTCGTTGCCAAGGGTACCTGTCCAGTCATCGAACGTAAGAAGGTCCTCGGCACCCTCACCGCCATCAAGAACAGGAACTGTACTGATTATTGCATCATTGAGAGGATCGGCATCTTCTCCAATGACTCGCATAGCATCATTTCCATCCCCAAGAAAGACCTTGCCGGTCAGCGACCCGCCATCAGCGACCTCGATCATATCTTCAGCGGAAGATGTCGATCCATTGAAATCACCTCCATCAAAAAGAAGATTGAACCGTCCAGAACGGATAGCATAACCTTCATCATTTCCACTTACGTCATTGTCGCTGTCGATACCACTGATGTCCCCGGTAATTCTGAGGTTCATGGCATCCCATGCCATGATACCAACGGCAGACCCATCTCCAGAGGTAGCTGTAACTGTTCCAGAGATATGCATGGGATTATATCCACCATCACCATCATCACCTCCGTTAATCATCCCCAAAGCGACAAGACCGGCTGATGCTTTGCCATCAGTCGCTGTAGCGGTCACATCCCCCGCAAGACAAGCATCCTGGTCAGTGATAGCAATATCGCCTAAAGCTGCAAGACCAAGGGCCCAATCATTTTGGGCAGTTGCCGTTACCTGACCATCGAGTGAACTCATAGAAATATCATCTCCGGCAAACATGCCCAAGGCGATATTTCCCCCGGCTATTGCTGTTATATCAGAACGTTCGCCTACCGAACCGGTTATCGTAATATCGGTTCCGGCTCGCAGTCCATAGGCGTTATCTCCCGATCCTGTTTGAGCCCAGATATCACCGTCGAGGTCTTCGCCTATACTGATCATCCTGGAAGCACTCAACCCATATGCATTGTCTGTTCCAGCAAGGGCGGTTATGTCAGAACGTGTACCGATGGAACCACCAATCGTAATATCACTATCGGTAAGAAGCCCTCCTGCTCGCAAAGCATACGCATCTTCTCCGTTGATTGCCTGAGCCCATACATCTCCGCCAAAATCACCGTCAATAGTAATACTGCCCGTCACAGCACGGAAGCCATAGGCATTGTCTGTATCGGCAGTAGCGACGACATCCGAACGCCTTCCTACAGAACCGATGGAGATATCATTATATGCACGGAAACCATAGGCGTTTTCTCCGCCTGAAGCCGTTGCTGTCACATCACCGCTCAATACACCCCCGATCGTGATATCGCCTTCGGAATCATCCGAAAGGGTATAAAGGCTGAGAGGCGGGTCGCCCTGGGCGTAAAATCCATACGCATCACTACCGGCAGCGATAGCCGTGACTTCACCGGTAAAATCATCCTCAATATCGATATCGCCGGCAAAAGAGATATTGACGCCATTTGCATCATACCAATGGATCCAAGGCCCAGCCACCCAATATTTCTTTCTTAATACGTCCACGGTATAAGAATCATCACCACCTGCCTTCAATCCATAAGCTCCATTAGCAGCTGAAACAGCTGAAATCGAACCGTTAAGGGATCCACTAATCGTGATATCACCATCATACACTGCATCATAACTCATGGGCGCTGGTAAAGCATACCCTATAGGATCAATAACATCTCCTCTTCCAAGAATTCCATACGCATTGTCCCCCTCTGTAGATTCGGCACTGATATCATTCGGCAAATTCCCATCAATCATCACCCCCTGATATCCAAATAGCCCGGTCACATTGTTGAGGCCATAGCCATGAAGATTGAAGTTTGCTGGAAAAGTCAGTTCAACATCAGATGATTCTGTTGCAAGCAGATGGGAGCCTGTAAGACTGGATGAAGTCAGATCGAGTTCAGTGTAATCATTGACAAACTCAACACTTTTTGTTATAGGATCGAGAATATTCAGGCCAAGGGATATGTTTGGACCTACGGTATTGGTAAAAACAATACGGTCCCCATCATTTCCTGAGGAGTTCAGATCATCAATAGCTTCTGAAAGAGTGTTCGAACCTGACGCTGCAGGATCGGATACCGTCCAATCCGCCGATTCCGCCCTGGCCGCGCCAAGAACAACCAGCAGCATAATAAGTGATAAACGTTTTTTCATTCCATCCCCCTGGAGTAGTTAGTGTAAGGTGGTTGCGAGCTGCTGAAAAAAAAGCATTCCAATGATATCAGTAAGGAATATCACCCCTATAGAAATACTCTTTTCAACACAGGAAAATTAACCATTACTCTTCATATTTCATACAGCAACCCGGCTTCTATCACGTCATTCGAGCGCAATCCGTATCCGGGCTTATGCAGAAAACAGGGAACCAAGCCACTCTATTTCCCTCTTATTTCACGGTATTACAACAACAAACCGCCCGACCAGAGGCAAAATTTTATATTTCAGCATCTCTTTGGTTATATTGAAAAAAATATGCGTTATGGCGCTCTCTTCACGAAGCAACATATTGAAAAACCTCTGGCGTTTTTTTGAGATTCTGTTTTTCTTCATGGTCTCGGTTCTTGGCTATACCTTTCTTGCCAAAACCTCAGTCAACGCCAAGTCCAAAAGCCGGGAACACCTCTCCCGTCCTGATTGTGTTGAACGGTTGTACGATGCATCCGTCGAAACACTCTACCTGCCGTTTGTTCATTCAGGCGCATGGCTCCATGCGCTCTCATCGAAACCCGACACCGAGCACGCCTCTTCCTACTCCGCAGTCATCCCGCTTTTTCTCCCTGTCATTGCCGACAGTCCCGCTCCGCCCGCTGCCCCGAACCACCTTCCCGCACCGCACAACCTTTTCCAGCAGAATCCTGTCCTTCTGAATTAAGCCCTCCTCCCGGACAGCAGAAACTCCGGCACCATCATTCCAGCCAACGTTTCTGCCAGCAATAGAAAGCCCTTTATCTTTTTGTAATCAAAGATACGTTGTAACCCATGCGCTTTCTCTTTTTGACCATGGAGGCAACAAACAACTGCGCCCTCAAAGCCGCAGCTGCCTCGCTGAGAAAGGATTTTGCCATCGATCTGGAAGTCTCGATTATCAATATCGGACTTCATAACAAACAGGAAACCTGGCTCGAACTCGAAAAAGGTATCGCCAGTGCCGATTTCATTTTCGGTTCGATGCTCTTCAGCGAAGAGATTGTCCGCCCCCTTGAAGAACTCCTCGATACAGCAGATTGCCCTGTCTGTATGATCACGAGCAACCCTGCACTGATTTCAAAGACGAAGATCGGACGCTTCTCGCTCAAGAAGCTGCAGCGTGAGGAGGAGGAAAAAAACATCTTCATGCAGTGGGCAAAAAAACTCCGGCCCGCCAAACAGCACGGGGAAACCCAACGGCAGCTGGCCCTGGTCCGCAATGTGAGCAAACTCATGAAGCATATTCCCGGAAAGGCACGCGATATCCACACCTTTATTGCAGCCCACCAGTTCTGGCTGAACGGGTCTGAAGAAAACATGAGGCGCTTTCTCTCGCTGCTTATCGACCGCTATATCCCCGGAGAAAAAGGAAAACTTCCGCAAGAGGACCCGCTCTTCTATCCCGATACAGCGATCTGTCATCCCGATGCGCCTGAACCGTTGTATACGGTCAAAGCATATCAGGAATGGAAAAGCCGCCGCAAAAAAAAGGGAAAAGAAGGCTCCGTCATGATGCTCGTCATGCGAGCGACCGTGCTTGGCAGAAACATGCAGCATATCGATTATCTCTGCCGTTCACTTGAAGCGCAGGGACTCGATGTCTCTATCGTCTACTGCAGCGGCCTCGACTTCAGACCCGCCCTGAATGCTTTTGTCGGGAAGGATTCTCCATCAAAACTCTCACCCGACCTTCTTCTGAACACAACCGGATTTTCACTGGTGGGCGGTCCGGCGGAAAATAAATCAAAAGAGGCTGTCGAGGCGCTGAAACAACTCGATATCCCCTACATGAATCTGGTCCCGCTTTCATTTCAGACCATTGCCCAGTGGCAGTCGAACGCGGTAGGGCTCACCCCCCTTCAGACAGCGCTCTGTGTCGCCGTTACAGAGCTCGACGGGGCAATTGAGCCGCATGTCTATGCCGGGACATCTGAAACCAGCGACAGGACAATTCCGCTCACCCGTGAAATTCAGAGCATCACCGCAAGAATCCTGCAGCAGGTCCGACTCGGAAAAAAGGAGCCGTCAGAGAAAAAAATCGCCATTGTCCTGTTCAATTTTCCCCCGAATCTCGGCAACGCCGGTACGGCGGCATATCTTGACGTCTTTGACAGTCTCTTGAGGCTTCTTGAAGCGCTCCGCGATGCAGGCTATCGGGTCGATATGCCAGCAGGCAGGGATGAGATGAAAACAAAAATCCTTGACGGCAATCGCGACATCTACGGAACAGACGGCCATGTCTGCGCGCACCTCCCGGTAGAAACCTACCGATCGATCGCGCCTCATTATCATGAAATAGAGGCGTTCTGGGGAGACGCACCGGGAGAGATCCTGAACGATGGAACATCATTCCACATTCTCGGCTTCACATTCGGCAATATTTTCGTCGGTCAGCAGCCGTCGTTCGGCTATGAGCGCGACCCCATGCGCCTTCTGATGGCAAAAGATGCTGCACCGAACCACGCCTTTGCAGCATTCTACGCATGGATTGAACAGATCTACCATGCCGATGCCGTCATCCACTTCGGGACCCACGGAGCGCTCGAGTTCATGCCGGGCAAACAGACCGGGCTCAGCGCCTCCTGCTGGCCGAAACGCCTTATCGGATCATTACCGAACTTTTATTACTACTCGGTCAACAATCCGAGTGAAGGCGCTATCGCTAAAAGAAGAGGCTTTGCAACGCTTATCAGCTATCTTACTCCCCCGCTCGAGCATGCCGGCCTGTACAAAGGCCTCAGAACACTGCGCGACCTGATCGAAAGCTGGTACAGCAATCCCGCAGACGATCTACTCGAAGAGATCGACACCCTCGCCGCAACACTGGAACTGACGCCACGGTCGCCTGAGGTGAGGGTTGAAGCATCGCTCGCCCGCCTCAATCATGAACTCTATGAGGTTGAAGAAAGGATGATCCCTCTCGGCCTGCACAAAATAGGCAGCAGTCCGCAACCAGAAGCGCTGGTCGATCAGCTTGCGCTTCTCGGCTGCCACCCCCGAGCGGAACTCGAGAACCGGTCGCTTCCTGAATACATCTGCCACCTGCAGCATATCGATTACGATGAACTCAACCGCCAGCGAAGCACCAGTCATAGCGCTGCCGACAAATGGCAGGAGCTCATATCGATCACCCGTGAAGCACTCAGACAGTTCATCGGAACCATACCACCGCAAGAGAGTGCAGCAACGCCCTTACGCACCATGCTGGAAGCCAGCTATCCGATACGCCGTTCCAACGCTGAACGCTATCTGCATCAAAAAGCCGGAGTGAAAGCATCGACAATGACCCGCTTCTGGGACTTCATGCAGCGAGTGCTCCTCGGCTGTACAGAAAACCGCGAAATTCAAGCCATGCTCGAGGCGCTTGACGGGCGCTACATCGAGCCCTCCCCCGGTAATGATCTGGTCCGCAATCCCGATATTGTCCCGACAGGGCGCAATATTCATAGCCTCGACCCATTCAGCATACCCTCCTCCCATGCACAGAAACGGGGCAAACTGAGCGCAGAAGCCCTGCTTGCAGAGTACCGCGCCGAAAACGGCGCACTGCCGGAATCCATCGCTATCGTCCTGTGGGGAACCGACAACCTGAAAAGTGACGGAGAGGGCGTCGCCCAGGCACTGGCGCTCATCGGAGCAGCAACAGTCACTGACGAACTCGGCAAAGTCAGTAACGTCCGCCTCATCCCTCCCGAAGAGCTGCAGCGGCCCCGTATAGATATTGTCGTCACCGTCAGCGGCATCTTCCGCGACCTGCTGTCGCACCAGATCCGGTTACTCGACAAAGCTGTTCGCCTTGCTGCCATGGCAGATGAGCCCGATTCGCTCAATTTCATCCGGAAACATGTGCTGCAAGAGTCTCAGGAAAAGAACCTGAGCATGGAACAGGCTGCAAACCGCATTTTTTCCAATGCTCCAGGCAGCTATGGAGCAAATGTCAATCACCTTATCGAAAACAGCGGCTGGCAACAGGAGCAGGAACTGGCTGAAACATTCATCAACAGGAAAAGTTTTGCCGTCAATGCCGAAGGAACATGGGAAGAATGCCCTGAAGTATTAACTTCCGCCTTGCGTCATGTCTCCCTGACGTTTCAGAATATTGACAGTTATGAAATCGGTATTTCCGATATTGATCATTATTATGAGTATCTTGGTGGCATTTCAAAAACCGTGGAACTGATCAGCAAAAAGAAACCGAGCATCATGGTCGGCGATATCAACGGGTATGGAGAGCAGCAGAAGATCTGCTCCCTTGAGAAAATGGTCTCTCTCGAATCGAGGACCAAACTGCTCAACCCGAAATGGTATGAATCCATGCTTGAGCACGGCTATGAAGGGGTCCGCGAAATTGAATCGCATCTCAGCAACACCTACGGATGGAGCGCGACGGCCTCTGCCGTCAAGGACTGGACCTATCAGCAGTTCAACGAAACCTATCTGCAGGACCCTGAGATGCTTGAACGCTTGAAAAGCCTGAACCTGCACGCAACCATGTCGATGACCCGACGCCTGCTCGAAGCCAATTCGAGAGGCTTCTGGAACACAGACAGCAGGACTATCGATGAACTCCAGGAGCTCTATGCGGACCTTGAAACACGCATGGAAGGCGCCGGAGACGAACCCTAATTACACAACAGCAATCATCAGAATCTCTTTATCAACGTGTCTATCTATTATGAGCAGTTCATCATCATTCAACGCTAAAGAACATCAGAAAATGCTCCGTTCCTATTTCAACGGGAACGGTTTCAGCCGCTGGGCATCGATTTACGGAAACGACAAACTCTCAACAGTCCGTTCTACCGTCCGTCAGGGACATGCCGTCATGATGGACGAGGCGTTTGCATGGATCGAGAAGCTCAATCTGCCAAAAGGGGCAACAATCCTCGACGCCGGCTGCGGAACAGGACTCTTCAGCATCCGCCTGGCTGAAAACGGCTATCGGGTCAAAGCTGTCGATATCGCCTCTCAGATGGTCGGCAAGGCCAAAGAGGACGCAACAGCAAAAGGTGTCGCCAACATGATCGATTTCGAGGTCAACACCATTGAAGAAGTCAAAGGCCAGTACGACGCAGTCGTCTGTTTCGATGTCCTCATTCACTACCCTGCCGAAGGATTCGTCAACGCATTTCAGAATCTTTCCAGTCTGACAAAAAGCCCGATCATCTTCACCTATGCCCCGTATAACAGAATTCTGGCATTTCAGCACTGGCTCGGAGGCTACTTCCCGAAAAAAGAGCGTCGGACAACCATTCAGATGATACGTGACGAACAAATGCAGGAGGCAATGCAGTCCACGAAGATGGCTGTTAAAACCAAAAAGAAAATAAGCTTCGGCTTCTACCATACCATGCTCATGCACGCTGAGCGCAGGTAATCAGGAGAAGAGGGATATTTATTTTGAAAAATAAATTGTAAATTAACGGTTCTTGGAATTTTAAAAGCTTTCATAAGCTTACAGATCTGACCAATTACCACATAAGCTCTACAGCTTACAACAACTATATCAGGAGAGGAGATACCGATGAAAATTCTGATGCTTCAGCCAAATTATCACTCTGGAGGAGCTGAAATTGCCGGAAACTGGACCCCAAGCTGGGTGGCCTATATCGGCGGTGCTCTTAAAAAGGTGGGCTTTACACAGATAAGGTTTGTTGATGCCATGGCAGACGATCTCCCTGATGAAACCATCGAGGAAATCATCCGTACAAATGAGCCGGACGTGGTCCTGACCACCAATATCACTCCCTCGATTTTCAAAGCTCAGGATATCATGAAGCTTGCCAAGAAAGTCAACCCCAAGATCAGAACGATCATGGGCGGCATTCACTCGACCTTCATGTACCCGCAGGTGCTCTCCGAAGCCCCTGAAACAGATTACGTGATCCGTGGCGAAGGCGAAGAGATCGCCGTCAATCTCATCAAGGCAATCGCTGCGGGAACCGACCTGCAGGACCGTGAAAACATCACCGGTATCGCCTATATCAATGAAGAGGGCAAGGTGCATGCCACTCCCGCTCACCCTGTCATTGAAGACCTTGACGATCTGACTCCGGACTGGAGCCTGTACGATTGGGATAAATATATCTACACGCCTCTCAACTGCCGTCTCGCCGTACCGAACTTCGCAAGAGGCTGCCCCTTCACCTGTACATTCTGCTCGCAGTGGCAGTTCTGGCGCCGTTACCGCGCACGCAGCCCGAAACATTTTGTCGATGAGATCGAGATTCTGGTCAAGAAATACGATGTAGGATTCTTCATTCTTGCCGACGAAGAGCCGACAATCAACAAGCAGAAATTCGTTTCACTCTGTCAGGAACTCATCGATCGCGACCTTGGCGTCACCTGGGGTATCAATACCAGGGTAACCGACATCATGCGAGACGAAGACCTTTTGCCGTTCTACCGCAAAGCCGGTCTTGTTCACGTCTCTCTCGGCACCGAAGCAGCAAGCCAGATGAACCTCAACCGTTTCCGTAAAGAGACGACCATCGAGGAAAACAAATACGCCATCAAACTGCTTCAGAAAAACGGTATTGTCGCCGAAGCACAGTTTGTGATGGGTCTGGAACATGAGACGCCTCAAACCATCGAAGAGACCTATCAGCTCTGTAAGGACTGGGATCCTGACATGGCCAACTGGACCATCTACACCCCATGGCCTTTCTCCGACCTTTTCAAGGAGCTCGGCGACAGGGTTGAAGTCCGTGACTACTCACGCTACAACTTCGTTTCTCCGATCATCAAACCGGATAACATGGAGCGTGAAGATGTGCTGAAAGGTGTTCTGAAATCATACGGACGCTTTTACGCACGAAAAACATTCTTCAGCTACCCGTGGATCAAAGATCCCTATGTTCGCAAGTACATGCTCGGCTGCCTGAAAGCGTTTGCTCAAACAACGCTCACCAAGAGATTCTACGACATCGACCGCGTATCGACCAAGAACAGAAAGATCGAGATCGACCTCGGCTTCGACAAGTCCAGAATCCTGACACAGGCAGAAGTCAAGAACCTGAAGGAACTGAGACCTGAAATGGTTGCAGACATGAGCTTCGGCCTGAAAGAAGCAGGCTATCAGCGTGAGCATGACGAACATGACTGGGGCGAATTTGATGAATCGACCATCAAGGATCGCAACTCATCAACCGTACGCAACTGCTGATCAGCGTCGGATAGAACACAAAAAACCCTCCTGATCGGAGGGTTTTTTGTGTGTACACAGAGCAACGACAGCACCGTCACTTGATCGATATATCCTTGCTCTTCTTTTCTACAGGCTCTTTTTTCGGCACAACAATGTGCAACACCCCGTTGTCATACGATGCCTCAATCTTATCAACATCCACATTATCCCCCACACTGAAACTCCTGCTCATACTGCCGTAGGTACGCTCAATGCGATGGTAATCCTTCTTTTTCTCCTCTTCCTCATGTGTCCTTTCGGCACAAATCGTCATAACGTCGTCATCCATGCTGATTTTCACATCCTCTTTCTTCATTCCCGGCATGTCGGCATCGATGTAGATAGCCATTTCATCCTCACTGACATCAACCTTGAACGAATGAGCAACCATGGATGAAACAAAGGGAGACACCGTGTCGTTAAACACATTCTCGAACATCTTGAGAGGATCCCGACCATACAACTTGATAGCCATAACAATCACTCCTTCTTTTCGTTTACAGATCATTAAGAACTCATCAAACTACTGCTGCATACCGCAAAGGCTGCTCTATCAGCCTCTTTGTATCAGAACGACAAAGCAACGAGAAAAATTCCCTGTCTGCATGCAGGAGCAGAATACCCCTTGCTCCTGCATAGCTCGTCGGGAAAAGCAAAAGATCAGGAATCGAGACGCGTACCGATCTGCAGAAGATCAGAA
>Ga0272441_10011413_pt1 | contig 13193 bp, 12 predicted proteins | sample SSMProp6N_FD_193582 | JGI IMG/M metagenome (GOLD analysis project Ga0272441, IMG submission 193582) | Marine sediment archaeal communities from Little Sippewissett salt marsh, Falmouth, MA, United States - SSM-Prop-6N | ecosystem: Environmental > Aquatic > Marine > Wetlands > Sediment ... | reverse complement strand
ATCGCACAGACGCCGCCGCCGCCGTTCGGGCCGCAGACGTTCGGAGCCGGCCCGACGGCGTCGCCGGCGAACACGCCGAGCTGTCCCTGTGTCATGCGATGGCCCTCCCAGACCTGGGTGGCCGCGGCGTACATCGATCCGGCGCACGTGCCGATGAACGCTGCGCCGTCGCGGACTGGTTGCCGTAGACGACTTCGGCCCACGGAGGAGATGTCTCGGATGTACGGCCCGGACTCGCCGCCGGCGAAGTAGAAGATGTCAATCCCGTCGAGGTCGCCGGCATTGATGTCGGCCGCCTCGATGTCGCGGATCGTCAGGCCCATCGACTCGAACATCTGTTGCGCCCATCGCGTGCACTCCGGATGCGCTCCGTCTCCGACGTAGAGACCGAGTGTGGCATCGATCGGCGCGACATCGCGTCCGACAAGAACGAAGGCTGACGACACCAGCAGCATGGCCATCATCATCAGACAGCCGGCCGACCTGTGCATGCGAATCACCCGCCCGCATCATACCAGGCTTGCCCGATTCGCCAGACTGGGGTACCGTGGGGGCGGGTGGGGAAGATCGATCCGCCACGTCAGAGGGGAACAGCATGACACAAGCAAACGATACGGCGAACCTGGCCCTGTTCTGCGACTTCGAGAACATCGCGTTGGGCGTGAAAGAGGCGGAGTATCCGAAGTTCGATGTCGATCGAGTGCTCGAGAGGCTTCTGCTCAAGGGCAACATCGTCGTCAAGAAGGCGTACTGCGACTGGGCTCGCTACAAGGACTTCAAGAAGCCGATGCACGAGGCGTCGTTCGAGCTCATCGAGATCCCGCACGTTCGCCAGTCGGGCAAGAACTCGGCCGACATCCGAATGGTCGTCGACGCGCTCGATCTGTGCTACACGAAGGAGCATGTCGACACGTTCGTCGTCATCAGCGGCGACTCCGACTTCTCACCGTTGGTCAGCAAGTTGCGTGAGAACAACAAGACCGTGATCGGCATCGGCGTGAAGAGCTCGACATCGGACCTGTTGATCGCCAACTGCGACGAATTCATCTTCTACGACGATCTCGTGCGGCGCAGGAAGCCGGAGAAGAATCCGCGCAGGGCGCCCGCGAAGAAGACCACGAACGCCAAGAAGGGCGCGAAGGTCGAGATGCCCGTGCCGACGGCCGACGAGAAGAAGCAGGAGGCGTGGGACCTAGTCGTCGAGACGTACGAGGCGCTGGTCGAGGAGCGTGGCGAAGGGCAGAGCATCTGGGGATCGATGATCAAGCAGACGCTCAAGCGCCGGAAGCCGGGATTCAGCGAGTCGTACTACGGATTCAACTCGTTCGGCCAGCTACTCGAGGAGGCCGGCAAGGAGGCGATCCTCGAACTGGAGAAGGACGCCAAGTCTGGCGGCTTCATCATCAAGGGAGCCAAGACCTGGTAGCCGTGCGATCCAGTCGCGCCCCGAGAGGAGAATGCATCGGACTCGAGGAGGGGCCGACCATGGACATCACCGCCGAGCTTCGCCCCGCATGGCGGACGTTCTTCGATCGAGAGACGCCCAACGACGTCATTCTGAGCGCCGCGCTCGCCGGCCGGTGCCCGGCCCTCGCCTTCGTCGATCGCGCGGACAGCCCCAGTCAAATCGTGATCCGGGTGCATGGCGGCAAGGCATTCGCCGGCACGGGCGTCTCGGAGTCATTCCTTCATGGGGTTGTCGATCGGTTCGAAACGTTCGACTGGACGGCACTTGCGGACACGGGAGTCCCCGACCGGATCCGAGAACGAGGTCGGGTCGTGGCGCGAACCCGGTTCGATCGCTGTGACCTCGAGAGCGCAAGCCTTCGCTTGCTGCGCGACCGACTGTCCTCCGACCACGAGATGCTTCCACTCGATCGCGACTTGCTGAAGCGATGCCATCATGCGAAGCGGGAACTGGCCAAGGAGTACGGTGAGAAGGTCGAGTCGTACTTCGATATCGGGTACGGCATCTGCTTGCTGTATCGAGAACGAATCGTCAGTGAGGCATACATGGGCTACGTGGTCGAAGGACGCGGCGAAGCGATCGTCGGGACCGTCGAGACGTTCCGGGGGCGCGGCTTGGCATCCATCGCATCGGCGTTCCTCGCCGAGGAGGCGCGCCAGCGAGGACACGAGTTCACCTGGAGCTGCCTGTCCGACAACATCGCGTCGTTGACCGTCGCTCGACGCCTCGGCTTCCGCCGCGAGCGTCCGTACTCCGAGATCTACTACTAGGCGGTGACTTGTAGACGGACCTGTTCCATGACATCCGGCTGCAACGGTGTCGAGACACCCATCGCACAGTCTCGCTGTCGAGGCGACGGCGCGGAGTCACCCGGAGGAGACGAATGGAACGCATGAAGGCACGAATCACGGTTCTGAAATGCATGGACAATCGCCGAATCCAGGAACAGGAGCACATCGAGGGCCGCGGCGGGCCGTGCGACGCGTTCGAGGTCGGCCAGACGTTCGTGGCCGGCTGGGATGTGCCGAACGGCTTCTGCAGCTTCGCGTATGCCGACATTCACGACGATCTGGTGATGATCCAGTGCGGCGGAAGCCCGGATCACATCGGCCCGGAACACACGGCGATCTCCTGTTGCAGGGACGGCCTCTGCCCGGTGGTGTTCAAGATCGAACGGCTCGATGAGCCGTGCAATGCCTAGGGAGGATCGATGGCGAAGGTTAAGATCACCGTGCTGGAGCGAACCTTCAACCCCGAGATCGCGGAGGCCTACGGTTCGGACGCGTTCAAGGAGGGGAGCGGCTGCGGGCCGTGTGCCAACTTCGAGGATGGCCAGTCGTTCATGCTCGATGGACTGAGCATGCCGGAGGGGTTCTGCAGCCGGGCGTGGGCCGACATCCACGGAGCCGTCCGCACCGTGGCGTTCGGCGGCGAGCATCACTTCATGAAGATTCGAGGTTCGGCGATCGTTTGCTGCACCGACGGGATGAAGCCCGTCGTCTTCCGAGTCGAGCGCGTCGACTCGACCGGCCTTCGAGCGAACTCATGCTGCGCTCGATCTAGTCGCCTGGAGGCTGCGGTGTCAACTCGAAGTACGTGACGCCGAAGCGGTCGACGTAGACGACCGTTCCATCCCGCACCGTGACCCGCCACAGCGGAAATGCGTCGCTCTGCGTCTGCGCGCTGTACTCGAAGACAAGATCGGCTCGCGCATTCGCTGTGTCAATCTCCATCGATGCGATCTCCAGCGCATTATCCATTCTCAGCACGGGTGTGGGGTCGAACAGGCACGCCTCCTCGAACTCGCCCGTGTAGGCATTGACGAGGATTGCCCCCTCGGCCGCCCCACGTTCGTAGCCGTAGGGGATGACGTAGTACCCGCCGTAGGCTCGCTCGGGCCATAGGACTCCGCGGTAGCCGTGATTGACAAGGCCGACGGTCTCCTCGAATGGGAACATCTCACAGAACGGCCAGAGTCGGTCGTGCTGACAGAACTCGAGGTTCTGAACGGCGTCTTGGGCCGATGCGAGTGCGCGGCCAGGGCCGATCGGGTCTCCGAACCGAACCATCGGCACTTCCGGCTGAACTCGCCCGGCGTACACCGGCGGCTCGAGAACGGCGAGGTAGTCGCCGTACCACGTGCTCGGGCTGTAGTCGATGGGCGTGGTGCTCGTGAGGTTCAGGAAGTAATCGTCGTGCCACTTCGTGTCGCTGACGAACCGATATGTGCCAGGCTTCTTCACGCCCTGCTGGTTTGCGTACCCCGTCGGGCAGAATGGCATCGGATCTTGGAGTTCGATGTACTCGAGGTCGGGATTCGGACCCGTAGACGGATTGACATCGGTCCAGAAGCCGGAGATCACGAGCCAATGGTTCTCGTACACCAACGCGGGGGTGGGATACCCGAGGGTCGTCATCCAGTACAGGATCTGGTACATCTCGGTCTCGTAGGTGGTGTCGTTCAACACGATCCACGACCCAAGCGGAGCATGCGACATGTCGTTGAGGCAGTAGCTCAACCCGTCGGGATCGGTCGACCATGCGACGCCCGGATCCTGCTTGTTCGCCTGAAGACACGTCCACAAGGCGCTTTGTGGAAAGAACACCGGGCCGGGGCTGGACGGATTCCAGGTGCTCCCGGGGTATCCGTCGTGCGCCATCTGAGCGCTGGCGGCTCCACATTGGTCGACGCCCTCCTGGCAGTAGAGGGTTACACCAGTGAGCGAAAACATGAACGAAGCCGCCGTCGTCGCACATGCGCACGACACCACGATGAACGATACGAGTGCCACAATCCTTGTTATCCGTCGCATCATCGGACCTCCCTCTCGTTGCTTCGTCTTGGCACGTCCGCTAGTCCTCCGGGCATCTGGCCTCGATTGAAGTTACTAGGAACTTGGTCGTGCCCGAGACCTCGAGGCCCAAGAGATTCAGCAGGACGGGAGGCGACGGGAAGACGTGAATCTCACCACCGTTGACCAGTAGGCGGAGAAGCGCCCCCTCTCGCGTGACTGTCATCGTGACAGTCGCCGGCCACGTCGGACTCACCGCGCGCCAGTCGAGCGGCGCGTGATCTGCGAGAATCCGAAGGACCTCCACGACGCGGCCGCCCTCCACGCGCTCCTCCCGGATCGAATAGGAGGGGTCTTCGCGCTCCGGCAAGCCCAGTGTGAACACGAACCGAGATGCGCTGGCGCCGTTGCTTGACAGGATCAAGGAGATCGTGGAATCGGCAACCTGTTCGACGGTGAATACCAGGTCGAGGATGAAGTCGCCATCGAGCGGCGTCATCGGCATCAGACTCCCAAGATCCACAGGATCCGAACCGTACGCTTCCATGCCGTATCCCCCGGTCTGCGGGCCGACGGAGCCGGCGATGGTCACAAGGGCTGGCCAGTCCGCGAGCGGCGCCGAATACACGGCCTCGCCCGGTTCGAGAGCGGGCGCCGCAGCCCCGCCCACGATGGGGCATTTGGATTGCGTGTGCGTCAAGAACGCTCGGCAGTAGGCGAGTGCGTTGTCGAGACTCTGAGCGAACGTCGGGTGCTCGTCCAGGTAGTTGGGATCGCGGTCCCAGTATGCGTACAGGTACTGGAGGGCGGTCACGTAGTCCTCGGCCAGGTACGCCGCCCGCCCGGCGTTGTACAAGTCTTCGTCCGACCAGCGTGCCGCCGCGGGCGCTCCGATGACGACGAGGAGTGTTACGAAGACAGCCCCCCACATCATGCCACGACGAATGCTCGGCCGCCGATCATGTCGATGCATGGTCGACCTCCTTTCCATGCTTTGGGTGCCCGCCCTTGGCGGACCGCCGACTCGGGCACGGCGGTTCACTCCAGCGGCTCCGGCACTGGCGGATCCTCCTGGAAGCTCCAGAGCTGGTTCTGTGCGGATGTGAATACGGCCGCATCCTGAACCTCGATTCGATGGTGGGTGACGATGGTGGTGAGCATCAGCGCGACGCCCAACAGGATCATGATGAGCCCCGGAGAGGCCGTCTGCATGCTGTACTTGAAGGGCCCGGTGGTCAGATCGAGATCGGTCGGAGGAGCACGCAGCTTCCCGAGCACGAACACGGCCCCGACCAGGGAGAGAATCATGCCCGTAACGAACCCGAGGTAGCGGGTCCATACTCGGGACATCAGTAGGACGTTTGCTTGATGGTACCTTCGTTCGATCGCCTGAAGCTCCAGCATCACGGCTGCTTCCAAGCGATAGGCCTCCAACGTCTCGGCATCCGTGGGATCGGCGAGAACGACAGACAGCGAGTCGACCTGGGCCTCAGGGGCCGCTCGCATGCACCAGTGCAGATACAGCAACTGCGCCAGGGACGCAGCAAAGAAGAACACCGTGAGTGCAATGAGCATCCGGGTCATGGTGGGCAGCATCCGCCTCTGCCAGCGATCCACATCGGCGTCTGGTGATCTCTCGGGCTCGTTGTTCATGATCCGCCGTTCATTGGGATGCCGTACGCCCAACAAGGAGCGCCGTCGCATCATCCGAACTGGGCGCTAAGCAGTGGAGACAGAGGGGATGGACATATCTCCAAAGCCACGCCTCTTGTAGCACCCTTCGTCGAGAAAAGCAAATGACGAAATGTGCGATGTCGGATGCTGCGTTGGAGCGACAAGGACGTGGTACGATGAGTCATGCGTGGTCTATGGAGTGGATCGTACAAGGCGTCGCCTGTCTGGAAGGAGACGGCCCGAGCGTTGATTGCATGGGCGGACCTCCGAGACGGCATGCGCGTGCTCGACATCGGGTCCGCCGGTGGCGGGACCCTCTTCCCGGCGCTCGATCGGCTCGGCGAGGCGGGGAGCATCGTCGGCATCGAGATCGACGAGGAGTGGGTCGAGGAGCTTCGGACGAAGATCGCGAACCGCGGGCTTCGGAACGCGGAGAACCTGCAAATGGATGGTCGATCGATGCGCTTCGGGGATGGTGTCTTCGATGCCGTGATCATGGGCATGGTCGGTCTCGACAGCGACTACGATGTCGAGGCCGATCGCATCGTCCCCGGCGCTCCGCTGATGAGCGAGGTTCTTCGCGTGCTGAAGCCGGGCTGCTTCCTGTACAGCAGCAACTGGCTTCGGCAACAGGACAGCGACTGGATGCGCGAGTTGATTCGACGCCATCTTCCCGATTACACGAAGCACGGGTACTTCCCGGCGCTCCCGGAGGGGGTCGCCGCTCTCCTCACGGGGGTTGGGTTCGAGGATGTCCGTATCACGTTCTTCGAAGGGCACTACACCTTCGACGATCCGGCGGAATGGATGGCGGGACTGAGCCATGTGTGGCCGAACGAACTCGAGCGGATCAAGGGGAGTCCGAGGCTTCGCCGTTCGTTCGAAGGTGGCGCCTTCGAGCTTCTCGCGACCCATCTCGACGACCTCGGGCGCATCGCGTACACGCGCTCGGCGTTCTTAGTGGCGGCCCGCAAGCCGGTGCAGTCGCCGGGCGATCCACGTCGATGAGCCGAACGCGGCACGTAGCCCGCATCAGGAGGATTGAGAAGAGGGGCTCGGAGGATCACGTCGCGGGGAGGAAGCGGACCCCATGGGACGGAGAAGCGCGAGAGGACGGCGGGTGCGCCCGACCGGCAGTGAGCCTACCCCTCGGAAGGCGGTTCGGAGTCCTGCGATAGGCGTAGAAGGACGTATCCCTCGTCCTGGTCGGCCACGTGGATGTACCCGCCCTCGTAGTGCACCGCGTGCGGGGCCAACGTATCGTCCGAGGCAATCACCGACGATGAAACGTTCGACGCGGATGCATCGATGACCTCGATGCCCTCTTGAAGGTCGGCCACGCAGACGATCGGGTACTCGCCGCTCGCGTCCCATGCTTCGCCCGAGTCCGCGAGACGGAAGATCGAGCGCGGGCGGTCGGGGGCGGAGATGTCATAGATCTGGATTCCGTTTCCATACTTGGCGACGAAGAGGAACTCGGCACGAACCTCGAGGGTGAGCGCACCGCTCGATAGGTTCAGAACGTCGACTTCCACGGGATGGGCAGGATCGGCGATGTCCAGAAGGACGATGCCGCGGGACGGGTGCGTGACGTACAGGTAGTCCCCTCGGCCGGCGACCCCGTCGACGTGTCCCCATGGAAGCTCACCAAGGAATCGAGGGGATACGGGGTCGGCGACATCGTACATCGCAAGGTTCGCTCCGATGGCACTGGCATAGACGATTCCGCGATACGCGAAGACGTCCACCACATCCGTTCCGACCCGCGAGAGGATTCGAGGCATCGCTGGATCGGACACGTCGGCGATCACCAGGCCGTTCCGGATCCCGGCCACGTAGAGCATGGCCGCATCGACAACGACATCGAACGCGGCTCCGCCCAACCAACCGGGGTCGGCGATCAGCCGCGGGTGCTCGGGGTCGCGCACATCGTAGATGGAGACGCCACCGTTGTTGGCGACGTAGGCGAAGCCGTCGACGGCGATCACGCCGTACGCCGTGTCGCCCGTATGGTCGGCGAAGACGCGCTCGATTGTGGCGCCGGCCCCGGTGATGAACGCGAGCCCGACGATGGCAAGACACAGCGCAAGCAGCCTCATGGTTTGTCTCCTTTCGCGGAAGACGCATCTCCGTGGGACCGACATGGATCACGCGCCGAACCGTCCCGACAGAGTCCGGGCGGTCGCATGCCGATCCTGGTGACCCGGTCCAATCCACAGCCAAATCATCCGGGTCTGATGTCTCATCTGCAAGATGTCATCACCGTGGCATTGCGTCGACCGGGCCGGCACGCATGCCTTGTCCCGTCGGCGAGGACCGGTTTTCGACTCGGTCCATCAAACGCCATCCATGTCGTATGTCCCGGTGTGCGCGAGGCCTGCGGCCGGGTGAAGGCCGTCCTGAGGTTGGGGGATTCACGCATTCGAGATTTCCAATCCCGCCCCCTGATTCGTCGACGAGGACCGGCTTCGGATCGTGGCCCACGTCCCGTGAATTCTCGCCATCGTTGCGAGGAAGGCGGCGTACGAGACGGGTCGCATGTCCGCAACCGTCGGAGCGAACGGCGCAGAACTCGGACTACCTCGCCGTCGACTTGCGCGTACCGTCCCGCGGGATAGGATTGCTGAGCAACGCGGAAGCATCTGGGCGATCCCTCACACGGAAGCGAGTTCCCGGGAGTTCGGCGGAGCGTGGATGTTGGCGTGCACGCCGCGGGATTGCCCCTGAAGAGAGAAGGAGACATCATGGCCGAGAAGGTCGAGAGACTCGGGATCATCACCAGCGGAGGAGACTGCGGCGGTCTGAATGCAATCATCAAGGGGGCGGCGCTCGCCGGCCATCGTCACGGCATCCGGGCGTTCCTCATCCCGAACGGCTACGCGGGCCTGTACAACCTGGTGGACTTCGACGACCTCGTCGAGCTGACGCCGGAGCGGCTGACGCACGTCGAGGCGACGGTGGCCGGCTCGGACGCCGGACACTCGCGGGTGAAGCTGTCCAAGATCGACGATCCCGCGAAATACCAACGCATCGAGGAAGGTCTGGCGAAGTTCGGCATCAACGCGCTGGTGATCAGCGGCGGCGACGACACGGGGAGCGTCATCCTCGACCTCGCGGAGCACGGCATCCGCTGCGTCCACGCGCCGAAGACGATGGATCTCGATCTGCAGACGTACTCGGTCGGCGCGGACTCCACGATCAGCCGCATCTCGACGTTCGCGCGCGACCTCAAGACCACCGGTCAGACGCACAACCGCGTCATCGTGATGGAGGTGTTCGGCCGCTACGCCGGCCACACCGCGCTGCGCGGCGGCATCGCCGCCGAGGCGGACGCGATCCTCATCCCCGAGATCGCCGTCGACTTCGACATCGTCTACGCGCACCTGAAGGAGCGGTTCTTCGACCGGATCCGGCGAAGCGACGTGCGCGCCGGCACGTACCTGGTGGTCGTCGCCGAAGGCCTTCGCGACGTGACCAGCGCGGAGATCGTCGACGAGACGGCCGGGGTTGACGCCTTTGGCCACAAAAAGCTTGCCGGGGCCGGGAAGTATGTGCGCAACGAGCTGGCCAAGCGGCTCTCTTCGGATACGGAGATCCCCGACCTGATGAACGAGTTCGGGATGTTCGTCGAGGGACTGTACGAGACGCCCGAGATTCGGACGATCACGCCCGGGCACCTCGTGCGCTGCGGCGAGACGTCGGCGTTCGACGTGAACTTCGGGATCGAAGCTGGTGCGGCGGCGGTGGAGCTGCTCCTCCGGGGCGAGAGCGGCAAGACGATCGTCGACGTGCGCGGCGGAGCCATCCGCTACATGCCGACCTCCGAGGCTATTCGGCAGCGTCACGTGGATCCGAAGCTGGTTCGCTTCCATGAGGGCTTGGGCGTCTGCTTCGGTCGCGAGCCGCAGGAGATCGATCTCGACCTGATCGAGGTCCAGGGCCCGGCCGAAAGGCACCTGTAGCGGATTCCGCTGGATCGCCCCCGGCCGTCGACGCGGCCAACGGGTGCCGCGTGCTGTCTCGTGCGCTTCGCCGGATCAACGGGCTCGCTAGGGCTCGGCCTCGATCCGTTCGATCTTGAACACCACAGGCTTGAACGCGTCGGTGCAGCACGCGATGACGACGCCCGGAGATTCGTAGCCGAAGTGATCTCCGCCGCTCAAGATCAGCATGATCTCTTTGTGGATGTCGGCCCACGCCCACGTGCAGAAGCCATCCGGCGGGCCGTCCCAGTGCGTGAGGATGAATTCCTGTCCGTCCTCGAACAGCCTGCAGGGCACCGGGGCGCGCTCGTTGACTTCGGGGGTGCGATACTCGGCCGCCAGCTCCGGATTGGCCATGCGCTTGAGAACCGTGATCCTTGCCTTGTGACGCACTCGGGGCCCCTTTCGATTCGCGAGATCATACGTAGTCCCCCTCGTCGAATCTACGCGGGACTCCTCGGTGCCCGGGTCCAGCGTCCGAAGATCCAAAGCGGTGTGGTGACGCCGGTCGGCGCCCGGACACGCACGCCGAGCCGCTCGTGGAGCAGCTCGACCAGCTCGCGTCCCTCCGGTCCCCTTCCGGCGCGGCAGCCACGGAGCGTCAGCAGGGCCTCCGCGGCGAATCGCCCTCTCAGACGGCCGATCTCGTCGATCCACTCGCCCCGATTCCGGATGCCGATGTGCTTCCCGACCTCCTGCCCTCTCCCGTCGCCCATCGACAGGTTACCCGGCGAGCCGTGACCGATCAGCGTCAGCCTGCCGATGCAGTCGCCCTCGCCGAGACGCGCGAGCACCTTGTCGATCATGTCCCCCACGCTGGCAGCCTTGCTCTCGCCCGAGCGAAGCGTGGCCGCCCACCAGTTGTACGGGTCGTCCTGTGTGGCCGCCTCGACCACCGTGATGCGCAGCTCGGACATCGCACCTCCTCCCGCTTCGAGGGACACCGTCGCGGACAGGAGAGTACGTCCCCGCGGCGCCGCAAGGCAATTGCCGAGATCCTCGACGATCGCGGCCCGGCTCCTCGCCCCATGGGGGCGGCCCGCCTCCCCGCCTGTCAGAAGCCGCGCCACATCCGCGACCGGCGTATCCTCGAACGCAGGCTTCTCCCGACGATCCCCATTCCTTATAGTGGGAGTCACCATACGCCCCAGTGCCCGAGCCTCTTCCCGTCATACGACCACACGCCCGGCCCCGCAACGGAGGTGTCTGATGTCCAGTCCAAGAGGGTGGATCGTCGGGAAGCGATGGAGATTCATCCTTCCCGTCGGCCTCTGCACGCTATTCGCCGTCTGCCTGGCCGCTCTGCCGACCGCGGCCGGCGAGCCGACGTTCGTGGATCAGCCGGACACGATGTCGAGCAGCATCTCGATGTACTACACCAACTCCGTCTACGATTGGGAGTTGGCGAACATGGTGAAGATGTGGATCGCTGACGCCGGCTGCGACAACATGCTGTTCTTCTTCAACCAATGCCACGGTGGCGGGCTGATCGACGACCTGACCGCCACGCTCGGCGACGCCGGCGACATTGCGCTGATGGCCGCGGCGAAGCACGACGAGCCCGCCTGGATGCTCGACGACACGTGGACGCCGTCGGACGAATCCACCGCCATGGGATTCGATCAGCCGCGCAGCTACTACAGCTACGCTCTCGGCCAGCAGCTCGCTCGCGGCGGGAGCGATGCCCCGGCCGCCCACGAGATGGCCGTCAACGCCGAGGCGAACGATCTGGCCGCCGAGGGCAAGAAGGACTGGAACGGAACCAAGCGGACGACCAAGGTCGAACACCCTCAGGCCGAGTTCGTCGGCGAGGGTCGAGATCTCAAGATCGGCAGGAACGCCGACGGAACCAAGGTGACCAACACGTACGTCATCATGTTCGCCGGCGAGCCGGATGCCGCAACGGTCAACGACGTCGACCAGGCCTACAAGGCGTTCACCGACGGGCAGAACATCCCGAAGGAGAACATCACCGTCCTGATGGGGCAAGGGCCGGAGAAGAACCTGCCGACCGGCCAGAAGCCGCCGGACTACGTGTCCGACTACGGGGCCCGCGACGACCTGTTCGACGCGATCAAGGCGCTCGGGAGCAAGGTCGGTCCCAATACGCAGTTCATCTTCTGGGTGAACGGGCACGGAGACAACGACAAGACGACCCTGTACCTGGACCGCGCGATCGCGGATCCGATCAAGGTCCCCGTGCCTGCGCGACCCGCTGCGTCGGGCGAGGCGGAGGACACCAACATCGCACTCGATCCGGACTTCCTCGATGCGGTTCGGGGAAATCAGGCCGGCAATCCGTACATCGGACTGTTCGTCGACACGCAGTTCAACCCCGACCACGCGAACGACCTGACCCTCGATCTCAACGGTGAATCACTTACGCCTCAGTCGGTGCTCGACGTTCACGCGCTCGACGACCAGCCCGATCTCGACGGGTATCAGATCCTGTTTCCGATGCCCGATGTGAACGTCCTGCAACTCGACAACACGCTCGACGTCGGCTGGCAGAATCCCGATACGTTCACGCCGTACACCCTGTTCGGATTCCAGATCAGCACGGGCAGCGTCCGCTCGCGGACCGACTTCGGAACCGAGCCGGGACCCGGGCCGTCGTCCGATGTGCTCATCGCCGTCCCGAACTCGTTCTCGCCCGAGGAACTGTTCACGGTGACCCAGGGCTACCAGACGTGGGGATACACGCCGACCATCGTCACTCCCGGGAGCCCGTCGAGCGCACGAAGCGCCGTCAGTCAGCTCGACCCGCCGGTCGAATACCTCCAACTGCCCGACGCGACGATGAGCGGGTACGGGGGCCTCACGTTCCTCGGCTACGGCTGGTACACCGAGTGGTACGTCCCCGTGGAGATCAATGCCCAATCGCCGCCGTCCTACGCCGATGACGTCGGGCGCCTGATCGACGACGCCATCCAACAGGATTCCGTCATCGGCGGCATCGGCCCCGGCGTGTATCCGCTGATCTACAGTGGCCTTCTCCCGCCGGGTACGCAGGTGGCGACGTACGACTGCCCCGACCTGTACTCGTTGGCCGAGATGTACGGGCTCGATCCGATCGTCGCAACCGATCCCGCGCCGACCGGCTCATCGCAGTTCGGACCTTTGGCCGACACCGTCGTTGCGCACGCCAACGGCGCGGTGATCGTCACCTCGTCGGCCCCGAGCACGTGGTACGCGCCGTCGCTCGGCAGCCTGCTCGTTCAGCCTGATCACTACGGCCCCGGCTACGACGACTACTTCTACGAATGGCGCGCCGCC
>Ga0272441_10011412_pt1 | contig 13194 bp, 7 predicted proteins | sample SSMProp6N_FD_193582 | JGI IMG/M metagenome (GOLD analysis project Ga0272441, IMG submission 193582) | Marine sediment archaeal communities from Little Sippewissett salt marsh, Falmouth, MA, United States - SSM-Prop-6N | ecosystem: Environmental > Aquatic > Marine > Wetlands > Sediment ... | reverse complement strand
GCCGTCACCAGCGCCCCGACCGACGAATCGCTCGTCGACCTCGACGGCGCCACGACTCCGGAGGGTCCGACCCCCGACGTCGATGATCTGTCCCACCACCGCTACGAGACCTGGCAGGAGCGCGTGCCGACGATCGTCTCGCCGGACCCACGACTCGCGGTCGGGGTGCGCAAGTCGCTCGAGGATCTGGCGTCGCTGCGCATCTTCGACACGGCCCACCCCGAACTGGCGGTCGTCGCGGCCGGCGCTCCCTGGTACATGACGTTGTTCGGGCGAGACGCCCTCCTGACGTCGTACATGGCGATGCCGTTCGCGCCGGAACTCGCCCGCGGCGTCCTCCACGAGCTGGCCGAGCTGCAGGGGCGGGAGGTCGATCCACGGTCCGGCGAACAGCCGGGCAAGATCATGCACGAACTGCGGGCACACGGTGGGGCGGGGCCCTTCAGCGAGCGCTCGCGTTACTACGGCACGGTGGACGCCACGCCGCTGTACGTCCTGGTGGCCGCCGAGGCCATGCGCTGGGGCGCCGTCACGACGGCGGACCGTGCGTGGCTGCTCCCTGCCGTCGATGCCGCGATCGGCTGGATCCGCGACGACGGCGACAGCGATGGTGACGGCTTCGTCGACTACGCGCCGCACGATGAACGCGGGCTCGCCAACCAGGGCTGGAAGGATTCGTGGGACGGCGTCAACTTTGCCGATGGAACGCTTCCGAAGGCACCGATCGCGCTCGTCGAGGTGCAGGGGTACACCTATGCCGCCCTGAGGGGTGCTGCCGAGATCTATCGGAACGTGCATCGCGACGATGCCGCAATCCGATGCGATCACGAGGCCCATGACCTACGCGAGCTGTTCAACGAGCGCTTCTGGGACGATCGGGGATGGTTCATCGAGGCCCTCGACGGATCGGGCCGGGCGGTCGACTCGCTCGGCTCGAACCCGGGGCACGCGCTGTGGGCGGGCATCGCCGATGCCGATCTCGCCGATCGGTATCTCGACGGTGTGGTCGGCGACGAACTCTGGACCGGCTGGGGCGTCCGAACGTTGGCGACCCCGATGGGGGCGTACGACCCACTCAGCTACCACAACGGTTCGGTGTGGCCGCACGACACGGCGATCTGCCTCGCCGGGGCCGCCCGCTACGGCCGGTGGGACGTCGTCGACCGGCTCACCGACGGGTTGCTCTACGCGTCGATGTACTTCGGTGGTCGACTTCCCGAGCTGTTCGCAGGCCTCTCACGGCGACTCGTGCCGGTTCCGGTCCCCTACCCCGGCTCGTGCTCACCACAGGCGTGGGCGGCGGCATCGGTGTTGCTGCTCCTGCGAGCGAATCTCGGCCTCGACGCTGACGTCTCCGGCCACAGGATCTTCGTGCGCCCCGAAGGTCAGCTCGTGCGCGACATCGCGTGCGATCATCTCGTGATCGGCGGTCGCTACGCCTCGATCGCCGTCCGCGACGGTGTCGTCTCCGCACATGCCGACGGCCTCGACGTCGTCGATGACCGTCCGCTGCCCGCCTGATCGGCTCGCGCGACGTCCCATCACCCATCGTCGCCGATCACAACCTTCACCGATCGGAAACCAACACGCAACACCGGCTGCATACCTTCCGCTCATGGCATCACTCCCTGCAGATCTCGCCCACGAGCGTCCTCCGATGAAGGCGACGCCGATCAAGACCACGCCGATCAAGCCGACGCCTCCGCGCCAGACGCCGATCAAGCCGCTCCGCTGACCGCCCACACCCGGCGATGTCGCCGGATGTGAGCACGTGGTTCGAGCTCCGATCCGCCGGGCGGCCGTGACCTCCGGCTAGGTTGCCCATCGACATGGGGGTGTCTCGATCGGGCTGGGGAGCCGCGGACGTGAAGCGCTGGTCGGTGCAGTTCGCACCGGCTCTCGGTCTCGTCGCAGTGCAGCTCGCGTTCTTCGGGTTGCCCGCCGGCGCCTGGATCCGCGGCGTCGTGCTCGGCCTGCTGATCGCCCTGTTGGCGGTTGGCATGGCGCTCGTCTACCGGGCCAATCGGGTGATCAACTTCGCCCAGGCGGACCTCGGCTTCGTCCCGACGTCGCTCGCGGTCGGCCTGATCGTCTTCTCCGGCCTGCCGTACCTGTTCGGTTTCGGTGTGGGGCTCGCCGCGGCGGTCGCGTTGGGTGCGATCGTCGAGCTCGCCTTCGTCCGCCGCTTCGCGAGAGCGTCGCGCCTCGTGTTGACGGTCGCGACGATCGGCATCACCCAGCTGCTTGCTGCCTTCGCGCTGCTGGTGCCACGGATGTGGGATCAGAGCGCCGCCTCGCAACGCATCCCGCCACCGGTCGACTGGAAGGTCACCGTCGGCACGTTCATCCTCTCGGCCAACGATCTCATCGCGCTCGTCGTCGCTCCGCTGGCGATGATCGGCGTGGCCGTGTTCCTCGGCACCACCCGGATCGGCACGGCCATCCGCGGTTCGGCCGAACGCAGCGAGCGGGCGTTGATGCTCGGCATCCCCGTCGCATGGCTGTCCACGCTCGTGTGGGCGATCGCAGCGGGGCTGTCGTTCCTGGCGCTGGTCCTCCGTGCCGGCATCCTCGGCGTGCCCCTCGGCGCCGCGCTCAGCCTCACCGCCCTCGTGCAGGCGCTCGCCGCGCTCGTGATCGGGCGGCTGCGGAACCTCCCCACGGTCGCCACCACCGCGGTGGCGCTCGGCGTGCTCGAGTACGGCGTGGCCTGGAACGCCAGCAGCCCGCTGCTCGTGATGCCGATCATCGGCGCCTTCGTCCTCGTCGCACTGCTCCTGCAGCGTCGCCAGTACGGCCGGGTCGACCGCGACGAAGCCGCCGGCTGGCGACTCGCCGACGAGGTCCGGCCACTGCAGCCGGCCATCGCCCGTCTCCCGCTCGTACGCCTCATGCGCTGGGGTACCGCCGCGCTGATCCTCGTCGGTCTCGCGCTGATTCCGATGCTCCTGCGAACCGATCAGATCATCAAGGCGACCGCCGTCGTCGTGTTCGCCGTGATCGGCCTGTCGCTCGTGGTGCTGTCGGGCTGGGCAGGCCAGATCTCGCTCGGTCAGATGGCCTTCGTCGCCATCGGCGCTGCGGTGAGCGCGAAGTGCACGCTGAACTGGAACGTCGACATCACCCTGGCGCTGCTGGCAGGTGGTGCCGCCGGCGCGGCCGCAGCATTCGTGGTCGGGTTGCCGGCGCTGCGGCTACGTGGGCTGTATCTCGCCGTCACCACCCTCGTGTTCGCGCTCGCGGTCAACTCGTGGTTCCTCAACCGGCAGTTCTTCGACTGGGTGCCACAGGAGCGAATCGAGCGGCTCCCGGTGTTCGGGGTCATCGACATCTCCACGCCGACGCGCTTCTACCTGTTCGCCCTCATCGTGTTGGCGCTCGTGTTCGCCGCCCTGCGCGGCATCCGCCACAGCCGCACCGGCCGAGCGATCGTGGCTCTGCGCGAGAACGAGCTCGCTGCGCAGGCCTTTTCCGTGTCGCCGATCCCCGTGAAGCTCACCGCGTTCACGCTGTCGGGAGCCGTCGCCGGTGTCGCCGGCGGCCTCTTCGTCCACCTGAGCCAGAGTTTCGACCTCTCCAGCTACACCGCCGCCGAAAGCCTCAACGTGTTCACCGCCGCCGTGGTCGGCGGCCTCGGCTCGCTGTTCGGTGGGGTGCTCGGCGCCGTGTTCCTGCGCGGGAGCGAGTGGTTCATCACGGCACCCGAGTGGCGGCTGCTGTCGTCCGCGATCGGCGTGCTGATCGTCCTGCTGATCCTGCCGGGCGGTCTCGCCAGCCTCGTGATCAAGCTGCGCGACCGGCTCGTCACGATCGTCGTCGGGCGCACCGGACCGCCACCAGTGGCACACGCTGAACGCAACGGCGCCGACCCGGTCACCGGGCCCATCGGCCCGACAACGACCACCTCGAACGGCGCCCGCGTGGCCGAGGAAACGGCCGACGACCTCGACGATCGGACCACGGTGTGAGCACGTCGACGGCGATGCGCAACTTCGGGCGCGGCGTCCGCCACCCGATGGACTGGCTCCGCGAGATCTGCGGCGGCGAGGCGGCCTTCCCACTCGTGGTGTTGTTCGGGCTCAACGCCGTCGACGAACTCGACCGTACGGCGTTCGGCATCCTGCTTCCCGAGATCCGTGATTCGTTCGGCATCGACATCCAGACGGCGCTCAGCATCGTGGCGCTGTCCTCGGTCGCCGCGCTCGCCCTGCAGGTACCGATCGCCCAGTACGCCGACAAGACCAACCGGATCCCGCTCGTCGTGTTCGGCGCACTCGCCTGGGGCTTCTTCTCCGGCATGACCGGCCTCGCGACCGGGCTGATCCTGCTGACGATCGCCAGATCGGGCTCGTCACTCGGCAAGGCGGTGATCGACCCGACGCACAACTCCCTGATCGCCGACTACTACCCGATCGAGACCCGGTCGAGGGTGTACAGCTTCCACCGCGCCGCCAACGCCGTCGGGGCCTTCATCGGCCCGCTGTCCGCCGGGCTGCTCGCGTACTACTTCGACTGGCGGGTGCCGTTCCTCGTCTTCGTCATCCCCACCGTGATCTTCGCCGTGCTCGCCATGCGGTTGCACGAGCCCACCCGCGGCCGCTGGGAGCGTCACGCCACCGGCGCATCGCAGGAGATCATCGACACCGAGGAGGAGTCGCCGTCGTTCGCCGAGAGCTGGCGCACCGCCCACAAGGTGAAGTCGCTGCAACGGATCTGGTGGAGTCTCCCCTTCCTCGCCACGTCGCTGATCGGCTTCGTCACCCTGGCGGCGCTGCTCTACGAGCAGAAGTTCGATCTCGACGAGCGCGCCCGCGGCGTGGCCGCCGCCGTCTCCGAACCGTTCGCACTCGTCGGCCTGGTGATCGGTGCCCGGATCGCCACGCGCCGGTTCGTCGGCAACGTGAAGGGTCTGATCCGTTTCGTGGCCTCGATCGCCGTCCTGGCGTCGATCGCCTCCGCCGGGTTCGCCCTCGCGCCCAACGTGTACGTCGCGGTCGCCCTCAACTGCGTGATCTCGGCGTCGCTCGCCATCATCGGTCCCGGGGTCCTCGCTGCCCTCTCGCTCGCAATCCCTCCCCGCGCCCGGGCGACCGGGTTCGCCATCGGGTCGCTGTGGGTGATCCCCGGGCTGGCGATCCTGCCGATGATCGGGTGGATCGCCGACAACTGGAGCATCGAGATCGGGATGCTCCTGATGATCCCGATGTTCCTGATCGGCAGCCTGATCCTGCGCAGCGTGGCGGACGTGATCGACGGCGACATCGCCCAGGTCTGGCAGTCGGCCGCAGCACGCTCCGAGGTGTTGTACGAGCGCCGGCAGGGCACCACCAACCTGCTGCTCCTGCGCGGCGTCGAAGCCGGCTACGACCATCGCAGCGTGTTGCACGGCATCGACCTGCATCTCGACGAGGGCGAGGTCGTCGCCCTGCTCGGCACGAACGGTGCGGGCAAGTCGACGCTGCTGAAGTCGATCAGCGGCATCGTCGAAGCCGACCGCGGCGCCATCGTGCTCGACGGCCGCGACATCACCCACGCTCCCCCGAACGAGATCGCTGCACTCGGTATCGTCCAGATGCCCGGCGGTCAGGGCGTGTTCGGCTCGCTCACCGTCCGGGAGAACCTCGAGCTGGCCGGCTGGACGAACCGGCGTGACCACGAGGGAGTCGCCGTCGCGACCGCCGAGGTGCTTGCGATGTTCCCGGTCCTCGCCGATCGGCTCGACTCGCCCGCCGCCAACATGTCCGGCGGCCAGCAGCAGATGCTGGCGTTGGCGATGAGCTTCGTGATGCGGCCCAAGGTGCTGCTGATCGACGAGTTGTCCCTCGGGCTCGCACCCGTCGTGGTCGGCCAGCTGCTGCCGATCGTGCGCCGTATGGCCGACGACGGCGTCACCGTCGTGTTGGTCGAGCAGAGCGTCAACGTCGCACTGACCGTCGCCGAACGGGCCTACTTCATGGAGCGTGGCACGATCATGTTCGACGGACCGACCAAGGAGTTGCTCGACCGACCCGACCTGCTGCGGTCGGTCTTCCTCACGTCAGCGGGCACCGACGGTCGGGAGGCGCAACCCACCGAGCGCACCATGATCGACGACGCGTCGGCGCCCGTGCTCTCGGTCCACGGGCTGTCGGTCACCTTCGGCGGGATCCGGGCGGTCGACGGCACCACGTTCGACGTGTGGCGCGGCGAGATCGTCGGCGTCATCGGGCCGAACGGCGCCGGCAAGACCACGATGTTCGATCTCGTCTCCGGGTTCACCCCGAGTACGGCGGGCACGATCACGCTCAACGGCCGCGACATCACCACGATGAGCGCCGCCGGGCGCGCCGAACTCGGTCTCGGTCGCTCCTTCCAGGACGCCCGCCTGTTCCCCGAACTGACGGTGCAGGAGACGTTGGCGATCGCCCAGGAACGCTTCGTCGGCAGTCGCAGCGTGTTCGTGGCTGCGCTGCACCTCCCGATGGCCGTCGACTCCGAGGAGCACGTCGCGCTGCGCACCGACGAGCTGATCGAACTGATGGGTCTCGGCGACTATCGCCATTCGTTCGTGCGGGAGCTGTCCACCGGCACCCGCCGAGTCGTCGACCTGGCGTGCCTCGTGGCGCACCGGCCGGCGGTGATCCTGCTGGACGAACCCACGTCGGGAATCGCCCAGCGGGAGGTGGAAGCGCTGTCGCCGGTCGTCCGGCGCCTGCGCGACGAGATGGGGGCGAGCCTGGTCATCGTCGAACACGACATCCCGTTCGTGTCCGAGGTGTCCGACCGGTTGCTCGCACTCGAACAGGGCCGGGTCATCGCGACCGGTCGGCCAGCCGATGTCCTGGAACACCCGGACGTCATCGAGTCATACCTCGGCACCTCAGGTGCCGCGATCGCCCGATCAGGGGGAACGGAGTAGATCATGCAACCAGCACAGGCAGAGGGCGGGGGCTCCTCGTCGAGCAGTCTGAAGAAGTGGGGGCCGATCGGAGCGATCGTGCTCGTCGTGGCCGCGGTGGTGGGGCTCGTCGTCGTCGCAGGGGGCGACGACGACAGCGAGTCGGCGACCACCGATGCCACGACCCCGGCGACCGAGGCGCCACAGGCCACCGATGCGCCGGACACCACCGACGCACCGGCGGAGACCGCCCCCGACGACACCCGAGCTCCTGACACCGGCGGTGGCGACGTCACGTTCCCGCTGTCGTTCAGCCAGGCACAGGAACAGGGCATCGAGGTGGCCTGGGACGAGCGCTGCGACACCGAGACCGGCAACCTCGCGATCCAGTGGTTCTTCGCTCCCGAGTGCTACGCGCCGTTCGATGGCGACAACGGTGGCGACACCACGCGCGGCGTCACCGCCGACACGATCAAGATCGTCCAGTACCAGGGGCCCGACGACGACCCGATCATCAACTACCTGTCCGATGCCGTCAGCGTCGACGACACCAACGCCGAATCGGAACAGACCGCCCGCGACATGATCGGCATGTTCGAGCAGTTCTACGAGTTGTACGGCCGTACGATCGACTTCGAGACCTACGTGAGCACGGGCCTCGCCAACGACGAGGTGACCGCCCGCGCCGATGCGGTCCGCATCGCCGAGGACTACGAGCCCTTTGCCGTACTCGGCGGTCCGGCGCTGACCGACGCGTTCGCCGACGAACTCACCGCACGCGAGGTGGTCTGCATCGGCTGTGGCGGCTCCGGCCAGGAGTGGTACGCCGCTCGTGACCCGTACGCCTATTCGCTCGGCATCGACGCCGAGCAGGCTCGCGGTCACGCTCGCGAGTTCATCGCCAAACAGTTGATCGGCGGCAACGCAGAGTTCGCCGGCGACGAGGCGTTCACGCAACAACCCCGCGTGTTCGGCCACGTCTACATCTCGTCGACCGACCGCTCGCAGTCGATCGCCGAGACGCTCGTCGCTGGGATGACCGAGGACGGTGCCACGGTGGCCGAGACGCTGCCCTACACACTCGACCCCGGCACGATCCAGGCCCAGGCGTCGCAGATCATCGCCAAGCTGAAGGCGTCGGGGGTCACGACGGTGGTGCTCGCCAGCGACGGCATCGCCCCGCGCGACTTCACCCGGGAGGCAACCGCGCAGGAGTACTTCCCGGAATGGGTGATCGTCGCACCCTCGCTGTCGGATCTGACCGCGTTCGGGCGTACCTACGACCAGACGCAGTGGGAGCACGCGGTCGGTGTCACGCACAACATCGCCGTTCCGGTGACGCCGGAGATCGCCGGTTTCTACGGGCTCTACGAGTGGTTCAAGGGCACCGAGCCCCCGGCCAAGGACACGATCGGCCTCCTGATGCCGAACTACACGTTCCTCGCAGCGAACCTGCAGGCGACCGGACCCGACCTCACTCCGGAAACCTTCCGCGACGCGCTGTTCACCGGAACCGGCACGACCCCGGCGATCACCCAGCCGCTGCTGACCTACGGGACGGCCGCCGGGTTCTGGCCGGAGACCGACTACAACGGCGTCGACGACGCGACGCTGATGTGGTGGGATCCGACTGCCACCGGGCCCGACGAGATCCGCAAGGACGGCACCGGCATGTGGGCATTCGTCGACGGCGGCAAGCGCTACCTGCCGGGCGAATGGCCGACCGAGAACAAGCTGTTCGACCCCGAGGGTGCGGTGACGATCTACGAGACGCCGCCACCGGAGGAGACGCCCCCGCAGTACCCCAGCCCCGCCGGCTGACCCGTGACCATTCTCGTGAACGAGGTGCGCCCGTGGGGCGCACCTCGTTCACGAGATCGGCGCGACCGGGACGACGGCGGTTTCGTTGAAGGTCAGCAGGATCGGACGGTTGCCGCGGATCGCGATCCGGCACACCGACGCCTGGTCGAGATGGCAGTTGAACGAGATGTCGATGTCGACGCCGAGCGCCCACGCCACCGCGGACTTCATCGGGGACACGTGGCTGACGACCACGACGTTGGCAGCACTCGCCCGAGGCAGCAGCTCGTCGCACGCTCCGCGGACGCGGGCGTCGAGGGTGGCCAGCGACTCGCCTCCCTCCGGTGTGAAGTGCTGATCCTCACGCCAGCGCGACCACACCTCCGACGGGACATCTGCGTGGGGTGTCCCTTCGTACTCGCCGTACGACAACTCCAGCCATCGGTCGTCGACCTCGACCGGGCGACCGAACGCGGCAGCGGTCTGCATCGCACGTTTGAGCGGACTCGACACCACGAAGTCGACCTCGCAGCGGTCCTGGACGTAGGCGGCGATCGCCACCGCCTGCTGGCGCCCCCGGTCGTCGAGGTCCTGGTCGAGGCGGCCCTGCAGGCGGCCCTCCAGATTCGCCTGGGTTCGGCCATGTCGCACGAGGATCAGCACGCCATGCAGTGTTCCACAGCCGGCGGGGTGGTCGGCGGGTCAGCCGAAGCGTTCGGGAACCGCGTCGAGTCGGCCGTCGCGAAGGAAGGCTCGACGCCGTTCGGGATCACCGAGACGGTTGTGACGCCACAGCCAGACGCACAGCGCCAGCCCGATCGCCTCCAAGAGCAGGCTCCACGCACCGCGATCGACGACCGGCAACGGCGCATCGTCGAACGACCAGCCGAAGAACGGCCACCAGAACACCTCGGTGTCGTTCCAGGCGCCGTCGAACACCAGATGCAGGATCATGCCGATCGGCAGACCGAGCAACACCTTGCGGATCGGCTTGCGCCCCGATGTCGCCAGCACGATCACGGCGAGCAACAGCACGCTGAACACGAGGCCGTGCAGCACCCTCGCTCCGCCGAACACCCCCTCACCGACGGGGAGCACCGAGCCGACGATCAGCAGGCGGTAGTCGAAGCGCGGGTCACGGAAGACGAGGCCGACCGAGATCACCGCAGTGCCGATGAACCAGAAGAACACGGCTCAGACGATCAGCAGCCGACCGCAATCGGGGCAGTCGGCGACGCCCGTCTCTGCAGCCTCGTCCTTGACGGTGTCGATCTCGGCGGCCGACAGCTCCAGGTGGCAGCCCTGGCACTGCTTGCCGACGAGTGACGCGACTGCGACGCCGAACGCGGCCCGCTTGCGGTCGTAGGTGGCCAGGTGGACGTCGTCGATCTCCGCACGCACGTCGTCGCGCCGCTGGGCCAGAGCTGCGAGTTCCGCCTCGATGTCTGCGACTTCCTCGGCGAACGCCGTATCGGCGAGGCGCACCGCCGTGGTGACGCCGTCCTGCTCCGCGAGGTGCGCAGCGAGCTGATCGTCGACCGATGCCTGCTCCTCCAGCGCGGCCAGCTCCTCGGTGTCGAGTTCGTCGCGTTGGGACTCGACGGTGGCGATCTCGTGCATCAACGCTTCGGCCTCGCGCGGCGCGATCACGGTCTTCAGCTGCTGCTGGAGCCGCAGGCGGTGCGCCGACAGCTCGGCCCCCTTCGTCTCGGCTCCCTCGATCACCGCACCCAACTCGTCGATGCGGGCCCGGAGCATGGTGCGTCGTCGTTCCCACTCCTTCGCCCGCTCGGTCGCCGCGGTGAACTCGGCGCGCAACGCGGAGTGCTCACGCCGGTGGGTCAGCTGATCAGCGGACGTGTCGATCGATTGGAGGTCGAGGAGCAGCTGCGCGAGGGTCATCGCCACACAGTGTGGCAGGTCATCGACATGGGCCGACATTGTCGCCGATCGGCAGGATCGGCAGCGGCACGTTGGGGTCGAGCACGTCCGGTGGGATCGTGTCGCCCACCTCGACCGAGCGGGTCACGATCGTGACCGGTGGTGCCGTCGCGACCGGCTCGACCGGCTCGGCGTCGGGCGCCAGCGTCGTGGTGGGTGCGTTCGGGTCGACCGGGACCGTCGCGGCAGGCACCACGGCGGTGACGAGGACGCACTCGTTGCCGGGGAGGTAGAGGCGGGCGTTCGCGCGTTCGGGCGGCGGTGGCCGATCCCAGTCGATCACGGGCAGCAGGGTGTGCGCCGGCTCCATGAACGCCTTCCAGATCACCGCCGGATAGTGACCGCCCTGGACGTTGGGGCCGTAGTCGGTGAGGCCTGGCACGCGCCGCATCGGGGTGTAGGCGTTCGGGTCGCCGACCCACACCGCGGTCGACAGCTGCTTGGTGCCGCCGACGAACCAGGCGTTGGTGTTGTTCTCCTGCGTGCCCGTCTTGCCGAACGCAGGGCGACGATCGTCGAACGCCGCACGTCGGCCGGTACCGCCGCCGTAGATCGGGCCCTTCATGATCTGCACGATCTCGAGCGCGGCATCGCGATCGAGCACCTCCGTGCCGGGATCGAGATGGGTGTAGATGCGCTCGCCGACAGCGTTGTCGATGTACTCGACGTAGTACGGCTCGTGGTGGACGCCCTCGTTGGCGATCGACTGCACGCCGGACGCCATGTCGATCGGCGCCAGCTCGTTGGCGCCGGTGGCGAAGCTGATGAACGGGTCGATCGGGAGTCGCTCCGAGGCCGGCTGGTCCTTGTAGAGGTACGGCGAGCGCGCCATCCGATAGGTGGTGTCGACCACCCGGTTGAGGCCGACGATCTGCGACAGACGCACGAAGGCACAGTTGATCGACTTGGTGGTCTGTGACTGCAGCGTGGCGAGACCACCGTTGACCGCATCGACCACGAAGTCGTCGTCGCCGGGAACGGTGAAGCGGCACGGGTCGGAACCGTCGATCAGGTCGTTCTGTTGGGCGCCTGCCTGCACGGCGGCAGCGAGGATGAACATCTTGATGCTCGACCCCGTCTGGCGAGGCGAGATCGCCATGTTGACCTCACGCTCGTTGGGCACGAACCCGCGCCCGCCGACCATCACACGGATCGCGCCGGTGGCCGAGTCGAGCGACACGATCGACGCGTCGAAGCCCTGGAACGTGTCGGGCAGCCGATCGCGCGCCTGCACGGCCATCGCCTGCAGGTTGGCGTCGAGCGTCGTGTGGATCCGAAGGCCGCCGCGGAACAGCTGGTTGTAGCGCTCCTGATAGGTGTCACCGAGCACGGTGCTGCGGTTCAGCAGGTAGTCGCGCAACGCCTCGGTGTAGTAGTTGCGCTCATACGAACGGTTCGGCAGCGTCTTGACGCGCGACGGCAGGACGAACTCCGCGAGCTGCTCGGCCTCGACCGAGGTGACCTTGCCCTCGTCCTCGAGACGTTCGACCACCTGCAGCCAGCGCGCCCTGCTGCGCTCGGGCTCGTTGATCGGGTCGAACCCCGACGGCGATCGCACGAGGCCGGCGAGGAACGCCGCCTCCGTGAAGGTCAGCTCCTGAGCGGTCTTGCCGAAGTAGGTCTCGGCAGCGGCGGCGATGCCGTAGGCGTTGTTGCCGAAGAACACCGTGTTGAGGTACCGGGCGAGGATCTCCTCCTTCGAGAGCTCCTTCTCCAGCATCCGGGCGTAGTGGATCTGCAGGAGCTTGTAGCGACCGTCGCGTTCCAGCCCGGCGAGGAAGTCGTTCTTGACGACCTGCATCGTGATCGTGGAGGCCCCCTGCTGGGGCGCTTCGGACGCGAAGTTCGACAGTGTCGCGCGGATCAGGCTGCGGACGTTGATGCCGTCGTGGGTGAAGAACTCCTTGCCCTCCACGGTGAGGAAGGCGTCGACGACGTCAGCTGGGATGTCCTCGAACGGGATCGGCTGCGAGTTCTCGAGTTCGTAGATCCCGATCTCCTGGCCGTTCGCATCGTAGACGTACGTCCGCTGAGCGAGCGCTTCGAACTCGGGGAGCTCGACGGGCAGCTCCTCGTGGGAGTTCGCAGTGGACCACACGCGGGGAGCGACGCCGACCACCGTGGCGGTGACCAGCAGGGCGCCGGCAGCGACGACGAGCAGCAGTCGAGGGATGAAACCGAGGAGACGCACAGCGGCCATCACGATACTTGCGCCGATTGCGCCATGGACGGCAGGCCCCGACGCACCGGCGGAGTGTCGGCTACGTTCGCTCGCGTGCCTGCCAGCCGCGTTCCCAGCCGACCGTTCCGCTTCGGCGTGCAGTTGTCCGCCCCGACCGACGCTCGATCATGGCGCGACACCGCTCGTCGGATCGAAGCCCTCGGCTACTCGGTGGCGACGATGCCCGACCACTTCACCGAACAGTTCGCTCCGATGCCCGCGTTGCAGTCGCTCCTCGATGCCACCACCACCTTGAGGGCCGGCGCGCTCGTCTTCGACAACGACTACAAACACCCGGCGATCCTCGCCAAGGAACTCGCCACGATGGACGTGCTGTCGGACGGGCGGGTCGAGA